>Ga0194113_10002319_pt1 | contig 26135 bp, 20 predicted proteins | sample TA2MahC200mmetaG_FD_146193 | JGI IMG/M metagenome (GOLD analysis project Ga0194113, IMG submission 146193) | Freshwater microbial communities from Lake Tanganyika, Tanzania - TA2015017 Mahale Deep Cast 200m | ecosystem: Environmental > Aquatic > Freshwater > Lake | place: Tanzania: Lake... | reverse complement strand
AAAGCCTGGACCGAGGCACGAAATCTCAAAGAAATCACTGTCAAATGGCAATTCACAAATGATAAAGCTAGGGAGAAGTTTTCAAGATTCTATCCTAACTTGTCATAATTTATTTTACAGTGTACTAATACATTGTTAAATAAGTTTTGACCAAAATGACGTTTTATGGGAGGGCGAGGCTCCCGCCGAGCCAAAGGGGTTCGGCAGGAGACTCACCCTCCCGATTCTATCCAAAACTATCAGAAGTTATTTAACAATGCACTAAGTAACCTATCAAAAGTTTTGCGCAAGCAAAACTTTCGCACTCCAAAGCTATGTTTGCTTCGTTCAACAGTCCCCTCGTTGGATTGTCGATTGTCGATTGAGGAAAGTTTTTCAATCAACAATCAACAATCAACAATCATCAATCATCAATCCTTAGATTTGCGCCTCAAGCAATAATAGTTCGGAAGACCCGACTGACTCAAGTCTAATTTTCAGCCCCTCCTGGGTCAGGCGTAACCCATCTACTGTTACAGTCGTGCCGATACTATCAAACGTCACCTGGTATGCTTTGCCGGGGGAAAGCCCTCCAGGCTTGAACAGATATGTGTCTGCTTCATCTTTACCAAGGCGGACAATAGTGGCCCAGCCCTTTGTTCGGTCTGGAGCCGCAAACTCCATCGCAAACCAGCAACTGGACTCCACCCCGCCTCTCGACGAAACCGGCGCATGATGGTACACCTTGCATGTGGGTAACAGAGGCCGAATGAAATCTTTGTAAATCTTGCCGTAGTGGAGGAAGCCCGCCCTACGCTCCGGACTAAGTTCCTCGACACTTGGCGCCGCCGTTCCCACAAAGATTTGAGGTGTAGATAGTGAAAACGTCATGCGCAAAACGGTGTCCAAATTCTGAATCTTCCCCACGCCCACGCCACCGTCAGCGCCATGCAGAATAACGAAGATCTCGGGCGGCAAACCCAAAGTCAGACCGCTGTAAACTTGAAACTCACGCGGCATCCACAGCCCATCGGTGAGATACGGCTCATGGAAACGGCTTACTGTTCCAAGGTCGTTGCGGGCGCCGCCAGCGGCTGCCTGTTGCAAGATAAGGTCCGGATATTTTGCATGGATGCGCTCGTACATACTGTAAAATGCCTCGTAGTAGCGCCAATAATTATTCTCCACAAAGCCGTCGCGGGGCGTTTCGACGAACTCGAAGGTAAAGCCTGGATTATAATCGAGTCTGTACAAGTCCAGGTCGTATTGTTCAACCAGACGACATATCTCCCCCTCCACCCACGCGGCGGCTTCGGGTATGGCCAGATTGATAATCTTCTTTGGCCCAATCCAGTCGGAATGTTCTCTGGTTACCTTGCTTTCCTCAACATTACCGCGCCCGCCTTCGGTTTCGACATACAATCCGAAGCGCATTCCTTTCTGGCGAACATAGTCAATTAAAGGCTCAAGACCACGCGGAAACCGCGTTGCCGAAGGGAACCAATCACACGTTACATCCCACCACCCAAAATCCAGAATGAATAACTCCGCTCCTATGGCCACGGCCACATCAACACATCTCATTGCGCTTTCCTCGTTGAACGGAGTATAGTATCCCTGGTCGGCTGGGACCAGATACTGTATCAGGTAAGAACGTTCCGGCTTACGAGTCGGCAAGACGAAGCGTCGAAGATGTTTATGCATCGCCTGGACAGCGGAATCTAAATCACCCGAAATATGGCCAAGGTGGACGGCTGGCGTCCTGATGGTTTCTCCTGGGGCGATGACGCGCAGCGCGGCAGCAGCCGAAGGGCCAATCTTGAAGGACAACCCTGTGCTATCCCTTTGAAACTCCATATCCCAGTTAGCCGACCATGCTAAATGCCCGATGAAGTATTCTCCGATGGCATCGTTGCGCACTATAAAGAATGGGTCATCCCATGATTCCCCTTTATCGCACTTGACCGTCGTGGTTCCTTCTGGCAGGGGCTTCCAATCAAACCACCCTTCATATGCCCAGTCGAACCTTGTGAAATAACCAAGGGTGAACGCTTGTCCCGGCCAAAGCCGGCCAGACCAGGGAAATACTGCTGTCAGGGCAACAGGCAAGTCATTGGTGTTAGTTATCTCAAGCCACCGTGTCAGTACTGGCGTCCCATCCAGCAGTGTATGCGCCTTCACTGTTATTGGACGCATCTTGTTTGAAAGCGTAACCACAAAGTGGCGAGCGCCTCTTTCGGTTTTGCCCTCTTCGCTTGCGGACACCAACGTCCAGCCGGTTGACAAAAGCTCTTTATTAATCTCCAATTGAAACGCATCTCCTGCCCATCTTTCGTAAGGAACGTTGATGCGACCGTCAGCGGACCAGTAACGGCCAGACCATCGTTCCTCAACGAGCCCCTCAACACAGATGGTTTTTCCAGAGGTGAAACGTATCTCATGCTCGGGTATCGAGCATACGGCGATATCAGTGTAGCCCTCTTCGAATGTGGCTTGAGATTCTAATCCAATAACTTGCGAAGGTTTATCTGTACCTCTCATTCTCATACTCCTTTCCAAGGATTCCTCTTATTTCTTATGATGGAACTTTTCTTTTTCTTCCTTAGTGTTCCTTATGATGGAACTTTTCTAATTCCAATTATTTCTTTTGATACAACCCCCCTGCCCCCATCCCCCTTAATCCCCCTTAATAAAGGGGGCAGGGGGTTGTGGGGGTAGGGGGGTTGTGGATAAGGGGGACTTTTCTTTCTTAAAGAAAAGTTTGGAAGAAAAGTTTGGGATGTAAGGTTTCTCAATTTTCCCCGCCCGGATTACCCTTGGACTTCTCCCTTGGGTAATGTGTTTCTGTCTGTCATGAGTGATAATCTGGCCAAGATTTAATTTGACTTTGGTAAATAGGAGTTTTTTCAGGTTTCAAACCCTTGCCAATTCTTAAACCACGAAGACACAAAGGCACCAAGAGAAGTCGGAGAAGCGCATAAGGTGAAATTCCCTTCGTGTCCCCTCTTGGGAGGGGTAGGGGTGGGTGGTGTCTTGGTGGTCGATCTTCCAGGTAAAAGGGTTAATCTACCAAAGTCAAGAGTTAAAAAAGGCTATAAATAATTATCATATCGGAAAACACCTGTCAACCCCAAAAAAGCCCACATCAAAAAAAATTTGATGTGGGCTCAATTAACAGATGCAATCTACGAAAAATCAACCAGAAATTTCTTGCACAAAGTCAAGGAATTTTGTATAATTTATTCTATAGCCAAGCTGAAATAAGCCGCTGTATCTCCTTAGTGCAAAAAGTTGGAATGATAGATTTATTCAATAATAACGCACCAAAACTGTATTAGAAAGCTAATCAAGAGGTGACGTATGCCAAAGTATAAACAGAAAACAACGGCGCTGCCAGATTTAGGCGAGTCACAGCTCCGGTTCCGCCTGGGTCTGGTGCGCCAGCGCACCAGGACCTATCCCCTTGATTCGATGGACTTCATCATGATGGACCTGGAACGTCCTGATACCTGCCACCGTCATGCCCACTGGTGTACCGGAGACATGACTGGGCGGTTGTTGGAGTTTCTCAGTCACGCTGAAGGGGTAGATGGGCAAAACGAGCCGAGATTGCCAGAATTGTTTGAACGCATCCTGCGTCAGCGCCGGCAGTCAGGCCTGATAGGTCGCTACGCTGCGCTACCCAAGCCTATTCCACCAGAAGATGACTTCCGCAGTGGAGTACCGCGGTTGCTGCCGGGACTCCTGCGCTACTATGATTTAACCGGTGACGCACGCGCGCTGGAAGCCGCAGTGGGAATGGCGCAGTTCACCTTGTCACGCAAGGATGAGTGGTGGAAACATTTGCGGAACAATGGTGCACGTTGCATCGAGGCCTGGGTTAGCGAACCGATGTCCATGCTTTATGGTTTGACCGGAGACAATGCCTACATTGATTTTACGGCAATGATTGAGGAGTGCCTTGAGTCGCCAGAAAAAGGCGTCCATTCACACGGATTTCTCAGCACTCTGTGCGGACTACAGGTGGCAGCGCTGATAACAGGTGACAACGCCTGGAACGTGAAGGTCGAGAGGTATCGTCAGACTATCATTGAACGGCACTACGAGATGCCGGACGGGGGGATTCCCGAAGGATTTCCTCCAGGGCAACGGAACGAAGGTTGTAGCATAGCCGACTGGATTATGGTAAACCTCAACGCCGGTCTGATTACTGGTGATGAAACCGCATACACCAGGGCGGAACATTCTCTCTGGAACGCCTTGGCGTTCAACCAATGGATTACGGGCTCCTTCGGCACGAGGGAAATCACTGCCGCAGGTTATGGCTTACGGTACCTGGAGGAGGCGGTGTGGTGTTGTCTCCATAATGGCGGTTTAGCAATAGCGGAATATGCCCGGCAGGCTGTGGCCTGGAGGGATGGGTCTATCCACATCAACCTGCTGGTTCCAGGTAAGTATCGCCTTCCCATACCCGGAAAGCCGGATGCGGAGGTGCGCATTTTGACCTACTACCCAAACACTGCTGCTACTGTCATAGAGGTACGCCCCGTCCTGGCGGATGTCAATATCCGTCTGCGGATTCCGACATGCGTGCGGCGTCCCATAGTGAGCGAGACGCGCGACGCTGACATGGTGTGCATCCGGTTGAATGGCGCCCTGACCCATCATATCGAGCAGTGCAGTAGGGGCAGGATGCTTTATTATGGACCGCTTGTTTTAGTGCCTTTAGGTTACAATTGGTCAGGCGGAACGGCATCTGACAGAGAACGTGCAAATGCGCCGGCAGGATACATTCCAAACGATATGCCGCAGGGGTTGCCGGAATTGCAGGTGGATACTGGAGATATAGACAGTCTACTGCATCTCGGTGACCAATCGTTGCCGGACTGGACTTACTTTGACGAGGGACCCGGGGCTCGCTGTGCCGTGCAGGGGTCGGTGGTCAACGTTCCCGTGAAGTTTCCGGATGGACAGGCGCGCACCTTGCGCTTTGTGCCGGAGTGCTACTTCACTTCCTGTCTGGCGCTGCATGAGACCCCAATCGTTTTCGGGTAACCAAACTTTTCTTTAAGAAGAATCGTTCGAAAAAAGAGGTTAAAATATTATGAAAGATAAATGTTTTTATACGGGAACTATACCTGAAGATATGGAAAAAAGCCGTTCATGGACAGGGCATTTTTTGGCCAATTCTGAAAACCTACCATTCTCATTTATCTATGATGGGAAGAAAATATCTGGTATACCCGCAAAATGGAATCCTGTTTCTCAAAAACGACGTATTGATGCAAACCTGCTCAAGACGGTTTATGAAGGAAATGATACCATTAGTGGATTGTATGTCAGGATGGAATGCCTTGAATATCTGGATTACCCGGTTGTGGAATGGGTAGTGTGGTTTACCAACAAGGGCAATGTACCAACCCCTTTGATACAGGATATCCTGGCGTTGGATGGCACCTTTGAAGGCTTTTCTCCGGTGCTGTATCATTGTAATGGCGATTACTACAGCGTGGACGGCTATACCCCACAGGAAACCCCACTTGCTGAAGGGAAGGCTTTAAGATTTGCTCCCAATGGCGGGCGTCCATGCGATGGCGCATTTCCTTACTTTCGCATTCAGTTTGAGGGATGCGGGTTGACTATGGCTGTGGGTTGGCCAGCGCAGTGGTCGGCTGGTTTTACTGGCGCCAAAAATGGTGTGCAGGTTATTGCCGGACAAGAAAAGACCAACCTGCGCTTGCTGCCCGGAGAAAGTATCCGCACTCCCAGAATGACCATCATGTCATGGATAGGAAACACCTCAAGAGCGATAAATCTTTGGCGCAGATGGTATTTAGCACACATCATGCCAAAACCAGATGGTAACCATATTAAGCCAATGCTGGTATGTGCCGCCACCGATGAAGGTGAAGAGTTCACCAATGCCAATGAAGCAAACCAGCTCAACTACATGGATAAAGCTAAAAAATTGGGGTTTGATTATGACGTGTGGTGGATTGATGCCGGATGGTATCCATGCCGAGATGAAAATGGTGTTAAAAGATGGTGGCGCACAGGAACATGGGAACCAGACCCGGAACGTTTCCCTGACGGTTTTAAACCGGTATCTACAAGAGTTACGGAAAACGGCGCGAGGCTATTGGTTTGGTTTGAACCTGAAAGAGTTTATGTTGGAAGCAAACTTGATAATGAACACCCGGAATGGTTGCTAAAGCTTCGGGGAAATCCGTCAGATACGAACCGACTACTTAATCTCGGCAATCCAGAGTGTCGTCGCTGGCTTACTGACCATATTTGCCAACTCATCAAGGATAATGGTATCAGCATCTACCGACAAGATTTCAACTTCCCGCCGCTGCAATACTGGCGAGATAATGATGCTGAAGACCGTCAGGGCATTAATGAAAACCTCCATGTGCAAGGGTATCTTCAATACTGGGATGATATTTTAGCGCGTAATCCGGGTCTGTGGATTGATTCCTGTTCTTCGGGTGGGCGCAGGAACGACCTTGAAACCATGCGCCGTTCGGTGCCATTGCATTATACCGACTATGGCTATGGAAACCATCCGGTCAAACTGGCCTTCCATCATACGCTCTATTCATGGATACCTTATTTTAAGGAAGTCACGCTTTCTTGGGATATCTGTAAACCCGGAGAAGATATGAGATTCGACAAACAAGTTGACAGTTTTTCGTTCCATTGCGGCATGGCGCCGATGATGTTTGCTTCATTGGATATTCGCAGGAATGACTATGACTTTGAGTTTGCGGTCAAAATGGTCGGTATTTGGCGCCAAGCCGCAGATATTATGCTGCATGGCGACTATTATCCTTTGACGCCATTTTCTAAGAGCAATGCAAAATGGTTATCATGGCAGTTTGATATACCTGAAAAAGAACAAGGTCTGATACAGGGAATCCGCTTTGCTGATTGTCCGGAGGAGAGCATCACAGTATATCCAAAGGCTATTTGTCCTGATGGAACTTATGTTTTTGAGAATCCAGAGACATTGGAGATAATTGAGCTTTCCGGAAACACCATTACTCAAGATGGATTTACCATCAAACTGCCAAGACGAAGCGCATCCATCTGGTTTTATCAAGTAAAGGATAAAATTAGTTAATAATATTGCGGTGCATAATTTGATGGTTACGAAATATCATTAAGTCGGGTTGAAGCAATGAAACCCGACCATATTTATATTAACCGAAAAATATACAATTTTCCCCCTCCCATATCACCATAACTAAAAAATCAATCACAGAAATTCCTTGCACAAACTCAAGGAGTTCTGTATAATTTATTAATGAATTCGGAGACGATGAACTAAACTTCTATTTGTTTTCATCCATCTTCTAAGTGAAAAATCAGTCGTTACATCCATTTTATTTTTGACAAGAATGTTTTTAGAGGTGGCTTAACGCTCAACTAGAGCCTAATCTCAAACTCATCCATGGAGAGCCGTCCACTGACCTCACGTTCGAAACCGACGAACGAGAAGCCATAGCTGTGTACCTGTGCCAGGATGTCGGCGAGTGGTCTGGAGGTAGCCGGGTCCCTTGGCCAACTGTGATGCCAGAGTTGCTCATCAGTTAAGAGAGAGAAACGAAGTGGCTCTGGCGACCAGCTCGCGTCGGCGAGCAAAAGCGGATGGCTGTTATAGTGCCATCGACCACCGCTACCATGAACCCAGAAGAAGCACTGCGCGCCGTTGAGCTGCAAATTGTCGCCGCGCAGATAAACCGATACCTCCGCGTCGCGCAGGTCAATAGGCGCCGCATTTACCCAACTGCGATAGAACAGGAGTGGCAGTATTGATAAGGGTTTCTCCGGCGTGTCAGCACTCCAACGCGTGTGGTCAACCCAGACGTAGGAGGAGTTATTGACCCCACCCTCCTTTTCCCAGGTCGCAAGGATGAAAATATTGTGTCCTCCGGCGACGATGCTGGCGTGGTAGTCATACGAGCACCAGCCCTCCGGCCCTCTGGCAAAACTGTTTCTTACCATGTATAATCCCTTTCTTTCTTCAGAGTGTTATTAGATGTTATTGTGTTTCAACATTATTTTGTGCTTCGGCTCAGATTTTGTGTACTATCACTAAATATTTGAGAATTCTTATGGTGACTGGATTTTCGTCTGAACAACCACCCTGCCCTCTTTTATTAAGGGGGACGTGATGCGTGATTAATCTTCACGTTTCACGTTTCACGTTTCACGCCAGCCACCCACCACACCGTTTTGGCTCATAATTCTCACGCATTTAGTGGGAGCACACTTATTCTGGCTATTTCCGCAGAACCTGTTCTTTCCGACGTTGAATTTGCGCCATCATATCGGGTTTGGCGCCAGGCGGATAGTATCCCCAACTTACCTCCATCATTGCCAGCACATTCTCCAGCCGAGAACTATTGTCTATCTCCGTGGTCGAGCCCATGAAATAACCGGTCGGTGCTGCCTGAATCGTTTGACGGCATACCGCCCGCACTTCGTCCGGTGTTCCGAGGGAGAGCAATTGACTCATGTCAATGCCACCGGTCAGGAAGAGGCGGTCGCCATAAAGACGGTAGAGCTCTCCCACATTCATCCCCGCGACAGTCTCAATTGGGTTAAGACCATCAATCCCGGTTTCAATTAACTCCGGCATTACCTCCATAATGTAGCCGTCGGAGTGGAACAGGCAGCGAATCTGATGCTCATGATAAGCATTGTTAATCCGCTTCAAGCGTGGGAAAAACTCACCGCGCAGCCACTCAGGGGAGTGCAACAGCTTGTCCTTCATGGCAATATCGCCGTAGGTCAGCGCCCATGGCGAAATGTCCACCTGTGCAACGGCGTGGATGAGAGCTACTTCCTGCTCAGTGCGCCACTCCAAATATTCAGAGATAAGCCCTGGGTCATCGGCGCAGAGGTAACTAAAGTACTCGATGCCCATCGTGCCGCGGATGTCGTCTAAGCCTACCCCACTCTGGCGAAGACAGCAGACAACATGATTCTCGCCTATCCAACCGTAGAGCTTCAAAAACTGTTGCCGTGTATTTTCTTCCACCTGTTTGAGGTTAATCTTCTCCCGCCATTGGCTCAATTGCTGTATCTGTTCCTTCACCCACGCTACCGCAGCCTCATATGAAGTAATCGGATTGCGTCGATAGGTAAGCGAACTATATCGCGCATATTCCAGCAGCACCGGGTCGTCCGTGAAATCAGTCGGCGGCTTTTGTGGCGCCACACCGACTCCGCGTGCCATATCCAGCATGTGATTAACAGCTTGGGCTTGTAGCCGTGCGCCTGCTTCACCGTAGGGTGGATAACACCCAGTGAAGTACTCAATGCAGTCATCATTGAGCATCAGGTCATAAAGCGGGACACGGTCTGTCTCTTGGTGGTCGAAGGCAGCCAGAACCCGCTCCTGCTTGGTCATCTTTGTCATTGCTAATACTCCTTGTAGATAGTGCTACACCAATGATGCGTTGTCGTGATTGTATAAAATGATGTTAAGACGAGTACATCTACTACACCATCAGTATCTGAACTTCCAATTTACCTCCCGTCTATGCTTCCAAACCCAATAACGTGAGGCTATCCCGGTGAATAATTTCCTCAATCTCTTCTAAAGGGATTGTCGGCAACCCAGAAGCAGCGGGAAGCTCATTTATACGGCGTAGCGCGGCGATACTTTCCGCAACCGCCGCGATCGGAAAATCGGTGCCGAAGAGTAATTTCGACAGGACGTTCCACTCGGTAGCCAAGCGCATGCAATTATAAAAAGACCAAGGCCGATAAAACAGCCCTGAAATATCCGCAAAAACATGCGGATGCTTGCGAATAACGGCAATTGTATCCACCTGCCAGGGATGTCCCATGTGAGCCATGACCATACGAAGTTCAGGAAAGCCTGCTGCAATCTTGTCCATCATCAGAGGATGGGCATACTCCAGTGGCGCAAACTGTTGAGGGGACGTACCTTGATGAAACAAGAGGGGCAATCCCAACGCCTGTGCTCTGTCATAAACGGCACAAGCTGAAGGAGAAAGGGGGTCAAAATTCTGGTAATTCGGCCCCAATTTTATCCCTTTCAACCCCAATTCAGTTGTACCACGTTCTATTTCCTGCAGTGGGTCATCATCCTCAGGATGTACTGAGAGAAACCCGATTAACTTTCCAGGATAAGCCTGAACGAATTCTGCGGTTCTCTCATTAGGATTTTCTTGCCCTTTCATCTTGATTGAAAAGACGATACACTTATCGGCACCCTCCATCGCCTTAAGATATTCGTCCCAGGTGCAAGTCGCTTTCACTGCTCGGTCTGGACGCCAGGTCGTGTTAATTTCTGCGTCATCAGCAGGAATTGAGTCTTTATATCTCGGCGTATGGGTATGAACATCAACTATCATAGAAAAACTCCCTCCTCTTCAAGCGAATATCTATTAACTTAACTTTATCTAATTCTACACCTAAACCTGACGATTGCGGCACGAGTGGGCATCCATCCTCGCAAATGTATGACATCTGCCCAAAGTCGTAGCCTAGATTGCGGTTTACCAAATACTATAAGCCGGCATGTTGAAAATAAGTCCAATGATGTTCCACGCGCAGCCGATAATATAATCGCCCAGCACTAAACCCAGAAAGAAGGGACAGGCTTTGCGGTAAGCTTTTAAGCCACCGTATTTGAGTATGAACCATTTAATCGAAAAGCTTATCAATACTGCATTCCAAATGTAAAACATCCCACTCCAGGCGCCGCCTGAAAGGACATATCCCCCTGGATGAAACGGCCACCAGATAAAGCGGTGACGCATAGCCATCAAAAAGAAGACAAACAGCACATTCCCACCCATAAACAGAATGGCGATTCTGTCCGTATTTTGGGGATAACTGAGCCAGGATTGGAGTGGATTGAACGTCTCCCAGCCAATGCCCGCAAGCCAGCCGTAGCATTTGGCTGAAGCGCCATATTTATAGGCAAGGTCTAAGTAGAGCCAAAACGTTGCCAAAGCGCCGATACCGATAGCACTCATCATCGCCCACATCAGCCTTGGGTTGAGCATGTCTCCCTGTTGCGCCATTTTGAGCGCTTCCAGTTGGTTGGGCATCGGATGAGAACGATGACAGCGAGTAAAAGGATAAAGAAAAGACATGATAGTTAGATTCGCGCCGCCAATCACCCGGCTGCCCAGAACGACAGTCATGAATTGCCGTGGATTGACAAATACCACTTCATGATAAGGTGGACCAAAGGCCGCTCTCACTCGCGTAATGCCGAAAGCCATTGCTATATAGACAAAAAAGAATAATGCTATCGCCCACAGCGACATGCCGGCGTAAGAGCAAAATAAGACGAGGAACAAAAAGCCAGTAATTACCAGTAGTACCGCCGTTCTGTAGCGGATTGGCTCGGTTGAATCGTTAGATTTTCCACCGGCTTTATTTACCAGTAATATTTGTTTGCCAATCCACACTAAATGTTTCCGGCTGGAAAAGAGTGCCAGCAAGCCCAAAGATATCCAGGCGCTGACTGAACGCTCATTGAGATAGAGATTATGCCAACCTACTGAACTGGCAACAACTTTCTCCGCTTTGCTTAACAAATAGAAAAACCAACAGGAAAAAGATAAATCCAGCGGAATAAAGAATGTCAACCCAATGATGAAGGGATGAAAATCAATTAAAGTCCACCCAATGGCGTTCCAGGGCTTTGAGGTAAAGTAATGTCCCACCTCGTGAAATTTGACCGGTATCATCGGGATTGTAGGGAGTAGAAGATGCAAGCCATTAATCAAGGTAATTGTACCAGATATCCCAAAGCCACACCACAAAAGCTGGTTTCGAAAGAAGGCTCTTGAATTCATCACCATTTCGAGCGGCAACTGGGTAATCGGATATGTCAGTCGTTCCTCTTCCATCCACCGCTTGCGGATAAGCACATTGAGACATAACAGCGTTGAAAATAAGACGAAGATAAAACTGCTCCAGACCAACAGCGGAACGAGCCACGCTTTGATATATCTCATGGTGTAGAACGTTGAATCTCCTCTAAAATAGTCTGTGAGAAGAGCTTTGTCGCTCACGGTGAACCAACCGGGAATATATCGCCAGAAGAGCGATTGCCACTCGTTTTCTGCGGTCGCAAACCAGAATGGGTGTGTCAGTGTGCCAACCAAGTACATCATCATGGTATGCCCGGATATTGTGGAAACCATACACATCATGATATACATTATCGACAATTCCTGCAGACTAAAGGCTTGCTTAGGCAACAGACGCTGACACAAAAAGTTTATCTGAAGCAGCACAAATAAACAGAAGATGGTATTGAAAAAAAGCGATACTGCGGTGAAAACTGAATACCATAACTCACTGGAGATAGCAATCCAGTAGGCATTGATAATCACTAAAATCAGCCCAATGAGAATAGCTCTCACAGTTATATTGTTGGCTCTACGAAGCGGTGCCAAAAGTTGCCCCTTCTACAAGAATAGACTTAGAGTTTTTGCTGGAATAATACAGACGGGATGTGATTTCCCGCTTGTCTGCCTTCGTCACAGGCAGGCCTATTTCAGTATTACAAATCTCGAATAACGCGACGACGCATGGTTACAACCTTTCAAACGAAAGCCGTCCGTAGCGCAGAAAAATGCCACCCATTGGTTGAGCTAAAGGGCCATTTATGGCAAGAACAGCGATAACGTGCTTCGCACCCGGCTGCGCATTCTCGGTCACCAGAACACGCTGCGGGGTGTTAAAACCAGAGATAGCACCCCTACCAGACAAGCCAGTGGCCAGGTCACATTTCCCATCCACCCAAACTTCACCATAGTCATCAACACATGTTTCAAACCAAACCTGCGCACCCACTACTTCCATGGCGTCAAGCTTCTGAGGAAGCGTAACGGCAAGTCGATACCAGCCAAAGGTAAAGCCTTTTGAGCGCCCTTGTCGAAGGTTCGTGCAGATTTCCCAGTCGGCATCATCATAATCAGCCAGTCTGGCAGGCGTTTCTGCTAGTTGGGCAGTTAACCCCTCGTTTGGCTCTCCTGGTACCAATCCTGGCGCAAACTTCCATTGCCCATTTACTTTCTGCAAATCATCTGCTTTTTCAAGGTCTAATATTATCTTTGTCATAGTGTCCTCCATGTTCTTCTAAACATCACAGGTGGGCCTTCCTCACCTGCCTGCGCTGCAAGGGTCGCGGCAGACAGGCCTAATGAGCTCCGCCACCCTAAAAAGCTCAGTAATCTTCTCATAGTAGTTACCCTCAACAAATTCGCTTGTTTCTAAGTAGAGTTGTAGTCTTAACCTGCCACCTTTTGCAGAAAAGAAAGAGATTGACGGATTCCTGCAAGAATTTTCTCCGGTTTTGTTTCGAGCTCAAGCGATAGGTAGCCAGAAAAGTCAATTTCCATCAGCGCTTTTATAAAATTGCCAATCGGAAGCACGCCTGTGCCTATCACAACATCCTCGTTCTTTTCGTTCAAATCCTTAAGATGTACGCCATGCAGCCGCTTCCCATGAGCATAAACAGCCTCCATAATGCCACCGCCTGCTCTTGTTAAATGCCCAGTATCAAGGCAAGCGCCAATTTTGGGGTGATGTCTTTCGGTGACTCTTTTGATGGTTTCAACATCAGCGTAGCGATGCCCAGGCCCATAATTGTGGATAGCGATACCAACGTCGAACTCCTCAACCAATTTGTCAAGCAGGTCAAAGCTGTCAAACTCCGGGTAAGCCGTAAGCATCTCAATCCCCATCGCCTTGGCAAATTCAAAAAGCGGACGAGCTTGCTCTTCATTATTGCTCAATCCCACAATCCCGTAGGCTATAATTTTGACGCCGTGCTTTTCCATCAAATTTTTGTATTCAGAAACCTTCCCTAACTCTGGCGGCGGATTGGTAGGAAGCGCTTCAAAATACTTAAGCCCAAGGGAAGCCGTCATTTTAAGGGCTTCTTCAAATGAAAGGCTATGTTCGCAAGCTCAGCAGTTTACTTCGTAAACTGCCAAAGCGTAACCATTAGTTCCTATCCGAAAGGCGTAAGATTTCATTTTCTTTTTCTCCTTATGTTTGTGCCTTGGCCTCGTCCAAGACGATAATGAGTCTCACTATCTTCGTGGACTAGTACAAGGCACAAGACATTTGACCAAAACTTACAACACGGTTGCGTTATCTTCCCAAACCATTAACAGGCCGTAAGCCGAAGGCGTCGGTGAATGAAGTGAACACATTTAGTGCGTCAACCATCGCACTTCTCAAGCGGCTTAGTCCTCCCCATAGAACCAGTCAATTCCAAGCCGCGCGACGTGAATGCCATCGCGAGCGTGATAGCCTAAGAGGACCATCTCATCGCTGATAAACTCAACACACTGATATCCGAAATCGTCTTCGGGGTCACGGCGGAGGTTACGGCAGTGGATGAAGGTTTGGCCTTCGTCTTTGGAGATGGCAGACATGAGAGCACAGCGTCTATGGACTTGGGGGTTTTCCCTGTCTACTGACCTCTCGCTAATCCAGATAAACAACAGGTCGCCTGTTGTGGGAAGGCGCTTCACCGTGGGCAAGCCGGCATAGGGCATCACAAGTTCCTTAATCTCTTCGCCCTTTGACCACGTTTCACACCCGTCGTTAGAGTAAGCGCGGACAGGATGTCCGCTGTAAGTGCGGGCGAACATCATGACGCGGCCATCCCTAAGTTCAACACCACCGGCTTCCTGCACCTCGATTGGTTGCATATCCACCGCATTCTTGCTTACCTGCCAGTTGTACCCATTGTCGTCGGAGTAGAAGGCAAGTCCAACAAAGCCACCATGGTCGTCCGTGCTGGGGCGGTAAGCCTTATACTCCGCCAGTGCAACTATCCGCCCGGTTTTCAGCGTGAACAGCCTATCGTTATGCACCAGAACATAGCCGGGATGAGGCGTCATCACGAATTGTTCAGTCCAGGTTTCCCCTTCGTCTGCTGAACGTCGGTAATAGTTGTGTCCATAGTACGGCGTGGTTGGGTGTGTACTGTAGATATAGGACAGCAGAATGTGGTCGTCGCAAAGCCGCAGGAAACCAGGATGGCAGTAATAGCCTTTTGCCGGCGGCAGAGGGTCGGCTACCAAAGTGAAGGGCGTGTCCCAGGTCTTGCCCTGGTCGGTTGACTTAATTCCCCTAATACCATTCTCGGTGTAGGACATAAGCATCGAACCGTCCTTACGCTTTATGATATCGCCCATGCTACCACGGTAGCCATGGACAGCCTTAGGCCATTTGATGACATGCACATCCTCGAAACAACTTGCGCTAAAAGCATTCAGTGACGATACCGCCAGTACCGTCATCGGACAATCAAAAGCAATCATATTTTCCCCCTTTCCTATAACAGAACATTCAAACATAGAATTAAAATTCGACCCAAGCAGTGGTCTGTCTATCTTCATCACAGGAGTCTGAAAGTCAATACGCCCTACTACCGCCGGCTTAATTCCCTGGCAGCAGAAAGAGCCGTCCCTCGCCAGCATCAAGAGACAACTGAAGCTCTGCCATGGCCGGACTATCATCCCAGACAACCATTTCCTTACCGGTTGTCGGCTCTACTTCCATCACTTGGGCAGGATGGGAATCGAACTCTACCGTCGGCCAGGCGGTGTAAGCGAAGCTGTAGTTATTCAAGAGCACCGCCCGTCGCCCGTCAGAATGCACAAACTCCCCAACCAAGTAATCCCCCTTGGTCATCTTCTTGATGGGCGTACCTGCTAACACTTCGGCAGGATTAGCATCAGGAGGAATGCGATGAACACCCACGCTAGTCAAGTTCATTAGCGTCACACCGAGATTTTTCACTGCCGCGTTAATACGTTCTGCCTGAACATAGTGGCGGGTGCGGCGGCCTTCAGCGGTGATGATGGCGCCTCCCTTCGGAAACTCTCCACCCCTGGGGGTCCAATAACAGAAGTACAGCACACCCTTGGCGCCATAGGCCAGTGAGGTATAGATCTGCCATTTAATCTGTGCTTCTGTCGGGTCAAAGTGGGGGCCGAAAGGCATCACATTGAAGAAGTTCCAGAAAGGTATCTGTTTCAACAGGGAGTACTTCCTCATTACCTCCAGGTTGTCGCAATACATAAGACGGTTGTCAATGTCAGGGCGCATCAGGGGATAGTGGTCCATGCTCAACACATCAACCTCGACCTCAACCACAAAGCGTTTGACATACTCCTCATAGCTACTGGTTCCAAGCTGCTGTTCGTTGGCATAGTTGGGATAGAGATTGATGTAGGAGAGCCGTCCAGGCCGCGCTTCCCTAATCTGGTCAACCAGATTTTTCAACCCTGGGAAATCCTTGACATTGGGCTCATCTCGTAACATGTAACCCCAACACGCCGGCCCGTAAGGTAGCTTATTCGGCGGAAGCCCGGCCATGGAAACTACGGCCGCAAGACCATAGTTCTCGCACAAGGTGATTTGCTTCTCCACCATCTCTGGTGTTATAGCGCCAAAGCCGCCAAGGACGAGGGTGAAATTGGCCTCGGCTATCTCCTTGTAACGGGCGTCCATATCCTCCTCTGCCGGGGGGTCTACCCAGAAACCGATAGCGAAGCGCTCCTGTACGAATCTTCGGGTATCTGAGCGACCAAGGATACAATCGGGATGTTTAACTTGTTTTGGCATATATTCTCCTATAATCCCGGATTTTGCTAATGCAAAATCCGGATTTAACCACAAAAAGTAATTGAGAAGTGAAATCTCTCCGTGCTTCCGCACAGGGCATCTTGGCGAAGGCGAGTAAAGATACAATTCTGTTAAACGACTGGCGCAGAAACCATAAGGCTGTTGCAGAAAATAAAACCTTCCACTTTTTTATCCGCTCATTCACGCGAATATTCACGAAGAAAAAATATTCGCGTCAATTCGCGCCGATTAGCGGATAGAGTTTGAAATTGGAAGGGTTATTAAGTTGGAAACGCCTAAATGCTTCACGCTTCAAAGCGGCAATGTCATCCCGATTCCCCGCTTTAAGGCGCGCTGATACAACTCCTGTGCCACGGGCACATCTTCAATCGCCATGCCGATATTCATGTCCATGATATTCTCAGCTTCCGATTCTCGGCCAACTTTGGCGCCGCAGACCACTTCACCAAGTTCGGCGTGGACTTTAGGTAGTCCATTGGGCAAGTAGCCGATGTTCTCGAAATACGCCATCTCATCCCGCGAATCAACCAAGAATTTGTGCATGCGTTCCATGGTCGTAAACTCCCACAGAGAATCGAAATCAATTGGTGCGATAAACACACCTTCCTTAAGCCACTGGTCCTTAATCTGCGGGTTAGGCTTTTGAAGAATAGCCGTAGCAGAAATTACCACATCTGAATCCTCCACGGCCGCACGATAATCTCTAACGGCAATAATTTCACATTCAAGAAGGTCGTTAAATTCTCTGACAAAGGCGTTTAGCACATCCGCTCTGATATCATAGGCTGTCACACGCTTTAGATTTGGTAATCTTTTTGCCAATACCTTCAGGTGTTCGTGTCCTTGGATGCCGGTGCCGATTATACCGAGTTGCTCAGAATCTCCTCTGGCCAGATGTTGGCAGGCAACAGCAGTGACCGCGGCAGTTCTCTTTGCCGTTATCCAGATGGCGTCCATGACCGCAAGTGGAAAGCCGGTGTTCGGGTCATTTAGGATAAGTAAAGCCGAAGTCTGCGGCAAACCGTGCTTATAATTCTCTGGAAAGCAGGCGCCCCATTTTATCCCACAAGCGTTGTATTTAGGCATGAAAGCGGGCATGGCATGCATCAGGGTGTCCTTCAGTGGATGCAAACCGATTTTCGCGGGCATTTCGCAGTTTTTCCGACCATGTTCGGCTAATGCGCCTTCGACTAAGTTGTAGACCTCCGCTTCGGTCAAACCGATGTCCAGGACATCTTGTGAGGTCAAATACAGAATTTCCCGGCCGATTTCTATGGTGTATTCCATCTCTTTTCAACTCCTCTTATGAAGGCTACAAATAATTATCATGCCCCAAAATTTCTGTCAACAAAAAAAAGCCCACAGCCAAAAAATTTGATGCAGGCTCAATAGCAATTCTCAAAGCAAAGAAAAAACTTTGCTATTCCTCGAAAAGTAAATTATAATTAAACAAAAGCGTCTTTCAAATACTCCATAATAACCATTCGGAAGATTTCCATCACAGAATAGTGTTCGCTTCGCAAGTCTCTTTATTTCATTGAGCTGACAGTCATAAAATCTAAAGCGATTTTTTTTACTACTGGCGCATTGTTAAACTTTGGGTCTGGTGTTTGGAGAGGCCTTAAATCTTCTTGTGCGGCATTGGCATATTTCTCAATAAATGCGTCAACCCACTCGTGATAAACTGTTGACCTCATTTTATCTCTGACAGCCGCAAGCTCAGCAATCGCTTTTTCCTGCTCAGTTGTTAAGATGTTTTAAGCCTTGAATTTGAATTCAAGGCTAAGAATGCATTTTCAAGTCTGCGCATATTTTCGTGAAACGCCAACACCTTAATCTCAGCATCAACCAGCGCATTCAGCACTTCATAAACTTCCTGTGGATTGCCAATATATTCAGCCGCCAAAATATTATTTTTGACCTTGACGTTAGCTATGTCATCCCGTTCTTTAAGAATCGTCTGCGCTTTGTCTACTGCATCAAGCACTTTGATTTCTACAACACGCGGGATATTCATTTGCTTCAAAACACTTCCAATTTCACCGAAAGCGATTAACCTGCCGTTGTTGAGAAATCCGACCTTATTGCAAATCTCATCCAAATCAGATAGAATATTGGATGCGATAACCACTGTTTTACCCATCGCGCCAAGTTCCAGGAGCAATTCCCGCAGCTCAATTCTACCTTTTGCATCAATGCCCGTTGCGGGTTCATCCAGCAAAAATATCGACGGGTCATGCAACAGCGTTTTTGCCAAGCACAAACGCTGTTTTAGACCTCTGGAGAGGTGTTGAATATATATCTCCCGATGCGCTTTAAGGTCAGTCAATTCAAGCAAATCTGTAATGAACGCGGTACGATAATTTCGGTCAAGGCGATACGCCGCGGCGAAAAAATCTAAGTATTCCCAAACCTTTAAGTTCTCGTATCCGCTGACAATTTCAGGCACATATCCGATAAACGATTTTACTTTAGCAGCGGACGAAACAGCATTATATCCGTTTACTATAACAACGCCCGATGTCGGTTTTATCAGCGTCGCCAGAATACGCAACAGAATCGTCTTGCCTGAACCATTGGCGCCAATCAAACCGCAAATATCGCCTGAGTCTAATTCCATGCTCAAGTCATCGAGTACCACTTTGTCTTGATATTTTTTGTATAGATGTTCGGTTTTTATCATCATCAGTATGTTACAAAGCTTACTTCCCAGCTTTCATACGCCCCCACGTCGTCGGCTTCCCTTCCGTATCAATGTCTTGGCCTGCAACGCCGGCTTCATATTCCTCTACGCCGGAAAGTGATATAGGCGGCAGTCCACTACTGTCCACTCTTTGTCCAATCGTCCAACTTGCTGTATCTGCGAAAACTTTATGCATTATCTTCACCCCGCGATTCTTTCATTGGATAAGCATGTCCAATTCCTCTCGCGGAATTTGGCGGAGAAACTCGGAGAGCAATTGTTTTGGTAATTTTACAGTCAAGTCTTCTATAGATAAGTACTTAAGTATTACCTCCTGTTTTTGAATGTAGAACGCGCTGCTTAATTAGCTTAACAATATTCCACCAACCATCGTTTTTTTCACATTCAGCTCTTCATCCAGTAAAACGATGTCCCCATACTTACCCACTTTGATACTACCGAATTTATCATCAACTCCAAGAATACGTGCGGGAGTGAGACTTGCCATTTTCACCGCATCTTTTAGTGGAACACCGATAATATCCCGCATCACTTTTATCATGTCATTCATGCGGACGACGCTACTGGCATAACCTGAACCATCGGGCATTTTAGCTTCGCCATCCTTGACGATTGCTTGCGTCCCATCTTTAGCGCCAAAGGTATAGATACCATCTGGCATGCCTGCGCCCCGCATTGCGTCTGTAACGAGCGCAACACCACCTGTTGTTTTACATTTGATGGCGAGCTGGATTAATTCCGGCGGCAGATGTTTACCATCGGCGATGACTTCAGTGGTTAATTCATCCAGCAACAGTGCTGATTCGACGATGCCGCCCTGTCGCTTAGCGCCTTCACGTATAATCCCTGACATCGCGCAGTACAAATGAGTGGTATGTTTGACCCCTTGCGATACTGCCTCAACCATCTGCTCGTAACTTGCCTCAGAATGCCCACAGCTTGCGATAATTCCGTGTTGAGTCAGCGCCTTTATCAGTTGCATTGCCCCTGGAAGTTCCGGCGCTAACGTCATGGAACAAATCATAGCGTCATGTTTTAAAAGCTGCTGATATTCCAAAGGCTCTGGATTTCTGACGAAGCGTCCTAAATGACAGCCCTTTTTGTTCGGATTAAAATATGGTCCTTCGAGATGTAGACCTAAAATTCGCGCACCGACGCCCTGCTTCGATTTTGCGACACGCGCCGCTTCGATGGCGCCGATAAGCCGCTCTAAAGAATCTGACGCCGTGGTCGGAAGTATTGAGGTGGTGCCGCCGCCAGAGTGAAAAGTAGTGATATTCAGGATATCCTCCACTGTACCATCCATTGTATCTGAGCCCTTTCCACCATGTACGTGAATGTCTATGAATCCCGGCGAGACATATAGTCCGGTTGCATTGATGACTTCCGCTGCTTTGACATCAACATCATTGGGCGTAATTTGAGTTATCAGCCCATCTTCGACAACAACCGTCGCGCCATCCAGAATCCCTTGAGGTGTAATCACCCGACCCTTTTTTATGCTTATTTTCTTTGACATCATGATTTTAACTTCCCGAAAATATTTTGCGTTTTTAAGTGATGAATGATGAGTAATGAGTGAACTGCATTATCACTCATCATTTATCACGTTTCACTATAGGCACATCATCTTTTTCCAATATCCTGACGACCATATAACAATTCGGTGTTTTCTCTTCGGCGCCAAGTTCCTGACTCAAACGCTTCGTTTCGCGCCAATAATGAATATAGTTGAGAGGTTTTACTTTATCTCTTTTACCTCTAAAGGTTTTATTACAGCATGCAACTTTATCTCCATTGAACATCGGATAACCCCAAATCCGACAGATAACCGGACGTTGCTTGTATACAACGCAGACTCCGCCAACCAGCATCGGACACTGAGCTTCAGGCGAACCTTTGATGGCATCTATGGCTTTATTTCCCGCATCATCTACCATATTCTCCGTAGTGTAACCTAAACTTGCCATCCGTAGAATGGCTCTTTTCGCTTTGGTCAACACATACTTTCTGACTTCTGTTGGCAATGCTTCTAATCCCTGTTTTAAATACATCCCCTCAACTTCGGCAAAAAGCAGTGTTGCTGTATTTACACAGCAAGCATAGCAAGTCGGCGGACACAGTCTATCCCCAAGAAACGCCCGGAGGTCTGCTGTTTGCCGGTCTATGTCCCTGGTTAGATACAGATATTCTTCTAAAATCTTATTCATTTCGTAACCGGCGACGGAACCCGCTTTGCCCCAAAAAGTCTGAGGACGGGTTTCGGAAGTAGGAAGGTTTTGTGCGTTGGCTTCATCAAGACTGAACTCAATTTCCATGTATTGACGAGCACAAGGCACAAACACGGAGGTCGGAAGGAGAGGAATCTTCCTTACTTCCGCCCGCCGTGACCTTTCGTGGCCGTTCCTTTCGCCTTCCACTTTCCGAATATCGCCTGCTCCTTATTGCTTGCTTTAAAAAGCCGTTGTAAAGTGTATCATAAATTTTCCCCCAAAACAACCTAAATATATCTGTATCGGTATCCTATCAGCCAGAAAATTTCCTTGACAAAACGGATAGACTGACTAACTTTTAAAAATAAACTTAACTTTCCGAGACCCAAAGGGTTTCCAAAACCCTTTGGGTCTCGGGGAGCGGCAAATGTAAAATTTAATATTCAAAATTAGTTGTATCCGAGAAGAGTCATAAGTTCAATGATACTCCTATAACAGCAAATAGCGACTGGAATTTCACCATATCTAACACTGGAAACTCAAACCTGACGATAAATGGTATAGATTCAGATAATCCCGCATTCACCATAACACCATTAACCTTCCCGCAGGACATTGCTCCCGGTAAATCTCTCAATGTTACAGCGACCTTCTCTCCGACAGAGGAAAAATCCTATACGGGCATTATCACCATAACCAGTAATGTTCCAGATAAATCGAAAGTATCTATTTCACTGGAGGGAATAGGAGTGCCAGATAATTGTGATGTAAATTCAGATGGTGTAGTTAATATCCTTGACCTCGTGATTGTTGGGAAGTATTTTGGGAAATCTGCGCCAGATAATGCAAAAGCTGACGTGAATAAAGACGGTATAGTAGATATTCTTGACCTTAATATCGTGGGACAATATTTTGGTGAGGTTTACAAATAAGTAAGGGCATACGTATCAGCTTAAGCCATACGCATCAGCCTACGAATCAATTCGCAGGCTAAAAGGCTAAAGTCGTCTAAAAGACGACTGAAGCTACGGCATTAGTCCACTTCGAGTGGACTTTAGCCTCTCAGCCTTGAACTTGAGTTCAAGGCGTTTGGAACGCACAAATTCCGCTTTTAAAAGGCGTTTTGCAGAGTTTATGAAAGTTCTGCTTGACGCCTTTTTTATTTTTGGGTTTAATTTTCCTTGATGTTATTGTTTTAATATGTTACATTTACCAGGACATCTCGCAAACACGAGGTCATAAATCACAACGCGCGGAATGCAATTTGTATTTGCACAAGGAAGGTTTTGAAATGAAGACTATTTATATAAAATTCAACAGCAGGGGAGAACAAGTTCGCGGGTTTTACCAATTGGCGACGAGAGCATGGGTTACCAGTTTGCCAGATGAAATCTATAAGGTTCCAATTGATAGTTTACAAATATTGGACGCTCAATACATTTCTTACCGTCGAGCAACGGATGAGGAGGTCGCCAAAGCCCATGATAAGATACGAAATCCTTTTGCCCTTGTTTTACAATGACGGTAGAAGAATCAAGGAGGAAAAGCTCACCGAGACGGACCATGAATTGGTGGCTCAGTTTGGCGCAACCAGCACGGACGCAATTATTGTCAAGGGGCATTGGATATACCAGAGTACGCTTTATGAGGACAAACTTGTGCGGGTGCGGATAGATACAGAGGACACGCCGTCAAATCTGGAGTTCATTAGGAACTATAAAGAAATTCTGAAAGAACGGTTTCAACAATTGGACATCTGGATTACTGCCCAACAGATCGAAGTGATTTAGATGCGCCAAAAACCCGTTTTCTCGAAGAAAACGGGTTTCTGACTTCACCACAAAATAGGAGGTAATGATGAATTATACAAAAGAAATTCCGATTCTTCCATTCAAGCATTTTTTGACATTTGATGAAGTAACGGATTTTGTATCGGAGTTGGCAGCAGCGCGCCCAGATTTGGTAACGCTTACGTCCATTGGGACATCGCGGGAGGGGCGAGCGATTCATCTGCTTACCATAACGGACGCGGAAACAGGTAAGCCTGAAGACAAACCTGCTTACCTTATACATGGCAATATCCATGCGCCAGAGCTTTCTGGCACACATGCGGCGCTGTATACAGCCCGACAACTTATGGTTGACCACGACAAGTCGGACATTCTGAAGCGAGTGGTTTTCTATATTGTTCCGCGCATAAATCCCGATGGCGCGGAGTTCGCAGTGACCACATCGGGGAGCATCCGCAGCCGCACAGACCGGTCTGAGCGCGAAGCGAATACGCTGTATCAAGAAGATATCAATGGCGATGGGTTAATACTCACCATGCGTCAGGAACATCCCGACGGCTCACTTGTGGTTGACCCCAAGGACCCACGGCTGTTAATACGCCGTAAGAAAGATAGTACAGGTCCATTCTACCGAACGCTACCCGAGGGATTTATTCATGACTGGGATGGCACTGACAACATCAGAGTCGAAGGGCGAAGTTTTGACTGGAACCGTAACTGGTCTTATGACTGGCGGCCTGAACCGGAACAGGGTGGAGCGGGAGATTTTCCATTCAGTGAGCCAGAAATGCGAGCTATGGCGGAGTTTATACATAGCCATCCCAACATATTCGGCGTACTGGGATATCACACGGGCCCTGGCGCTACGCTAAAACCGCCATCCACCGGTTCAGATTCCGACCTTGACGAGGGGGATGTTCACGTGATGGATGAACTCGCCAAAATCGGTTCTGAACACACTGGTCTCCCGGTTTACTCTGTGGTGAAGTATCACTCCGCTGACCAACGCGACATCAACCTTCGCGGGCACTTTCATAATTTCGGTTATCATCATTTGGGGTTATTCGTGTTTGAGTTTGAACTCGGCATTCTCAAAAACAGCGCAGGTATCAAAACAGAGGAGATACTGGCGGCGAAGAAACCGGAGGAAGAAGAGGAGGAAATGCGCCGCTTGATGAAGTGGTGGGATGAACAGACCGAACGCGATGAAATTTATAAGCCGTGGACGCCGTTTGAACATCCACAACTTGGCAAAGTTGAAATTGGCGGGTTTCTAAATCGCCATCTCGCCGGGCGAACGCTACCCGACCTTGAGGGGATTTCAAAAGGCACATACCAGTTCACCGTTGAACACGCGAGCCGCCATCCGCGCGTCATCATCGAAGATGTTTATGCCGATGCTGTAGGTGGAGGTGTCTACCGCATCAAAGCCAGAATCGCCAATCGCGGTCACTTCCCAACCAATGTTTCCAATAAGGGAAGAAACCTCCGCAGGCTCCGACCCGTGCGAGTGGAATTTCATCTTGCGCCCGGTGTTAATCTGTTATCCAACAAAGGACATTACCATATTGGCCATATAGGCGGAATCACTGACAGCCGGCCGCTCGAATGGTTTGTCTCCGCGCCTTCTGAGGCACAAAAATTGTGTGAAATACAGGTATTCGGTGGCACTGGAGGGAATATGTCCGTGGGTGTTGCAAAATAATTCAAAAGAAGTAGATGGTATACTCATTTCTGGAAAGGTTGGTTGGTTTAATTTAGTGCCTTGGCAAACTTATATTGACGGGTTAAATAAAGTTTGACAAGGTATTAGGTTTATGAGGTGATTTATATGGACAAATTATCCGGGCGTGTTGCTCTGGTAACTGGCGCTGCCAGGGGGTTGGGGCGCGCTTATGCTTTGCATCTCGCCAAATTGGGCGCTGATGTGGTAATTAATGATATCAACCTGAATGCCGCAAAGGAATACGGAGAAGAATTAACTGCCGAAACAGTCATGGCTGAAGTGGAAATGCTTGGACGACGTTCATCAGGCATCCAGGCTGATGTAACCAATCGCGATGCTGTAGCGGCTATGTTTGACCAGATTCTCAATAATTCCGGGCGAATCGATATTCTGGTCAATAACGCCGGCGGCGCGTTGGGCAAACCTAAGTCGACATCAGCATCTGAGGCTTCGGAAGATTACTACCGATACATCATGGATATTAACCTGACCAGCGCCATACTGTGCTGCCAGGCTGTTAGCCAACCTATGAAGGCTGCTCGTTATGGACGTATTGTCAACATTAGTTCACAAGCGGGAATGTGGGGTGGTCGAGACGGCGGTGGAATGCCGTATAAGGTGGCAAAAGCCGGTGTGATTCAATACACTCGTATTCTGGCGGCTGAACTGGGGCCCTATGGCATTAACGTGAATTGTATTGCGCCAGGATGGATTCTCTCGTCAAGAGCAATTGCCAGTGGCAGAGGGAATGAGCCAACGCGTTCAGCATTGGAAGCGCAAATCCCTCTACGACGTTTGGGTGTCCCGGAGGATTGCGCAAAGGTAGTAGAGTTTCTTGTAACTGACCTATCCGATTACGTAACTGGTCAATGTATTCCAGTATGTGGTGGATATATTGCATTTTGATAGAAACTATCCTTAGGCGTTTCCAACTTAATAACCATTCCAATTTCAAAATCCGCCTTCTTGAGCCTGTCGAAATCTATCCGCTAATCGGCGCGACTTTACGCGAATATTTTTTCTTCGTGAATATTCGCGTGAATGAGCGG
>Ga0194113_10002313_pt1 | contig 26178 bp, 26 predicted proteins | sample TA2MahC200mmetaG_FD_146193 | JGI IMG/M metagenome (GOLD analysis project Ga0194113, IMG submission 146193) | Freshwater microbial communities from Lake Tanganyika, Tanzania - TA2015017 Mahale Deep Cast 200m | ecosystem: Environmental > Aquatic > Freshwater > Lake | place: Tanzania: Lake... | reverse complement strand
GAAGGTACCGGCATGGGCCTGGGCCTCGCGGTCAGCTATGGAATTGTCCAGAACCACAACGGTGAGATCGAAGTGAAAAGCAAAGTAGGAGAAGGGACCACCTTTACCGTCAGGCTGCCTCTAGTCCAGCCGTCAAAGCCTGCAGCGTAAACCGACCGGCGGTGAATGCGTTGACACCCCATCTCCGTTCCGATACAGTTGAAACGTGCGCCCGTAGCTCAGTAGGATAGAGCGCAACACTCCGGATGTTGAGGTCGGACGTTCGAGTCGTCTCGGGCGCACCAGCATACCTGCCAAGCCGCCAAGAAAATCCGTGATTATGCGGATACTCGCTTGTTCGCCAGCCATAGAGGCTGTCATTCGCTCGGACCCTACCAAGAACGCCATTTCCACCGCTATCCCAGAAGGCGTCATCGCCTTCGGATGTCTTGATACAGGGGTCCACCGCATTCTGGTTATGCATGTGTCTGCATTTCTTCGCGTATCACTCGTCGCAGGGTCTCTTCCAAAGACTCCTCTCGCTGCCGTATATATTCGCGTAGGGCGGCATTAATCAGAGTCTGGTAGTTGCCACCGCCCATTTCGTGCACCTGCGAGCGAAACCACTGCAGGAGATCGTTATCGAGCGTAATGGTGACGCGTGTCTTGCCCGCGGGAACCGGAACCACGGCGCCCCGTTTACCCTGACTGAAATCATACTCTTTCTTCATTAGTTCTTTCCTTCATATTGATTCCGCTCACGACGCGTTGCCTTCCGTGCGGAAATGAGTCGGATATGCTCTCCACGCCATGTGTAAGTCACGACCAAGAGACGTCCCAGAGCGTCCATCCCCACTGTAATAAACCGCTCTTCCTCGGGATCTTGATCTTCCAACGTAAGAGCGTTGTCGTCTTCGAAAGCGGTTACGGCATCAGCAAAGTCCACCTTATGCTTTCGGACGTTCTTTTCCGCCTTGTCTTGATCCCACTCATATTCCATAAAACGATCGTACCACCGGATTTGCGTCAGGGCAAGCGGACAGACGGTACCGGCCAATCCCAATAAATCATGACATCCCGGATGTTGAGGTCGGACGTTCGAGTCGTCTCGGGCGCACCAACACACCTGTCAAGCCGCCAGACGCGCCATGTTTCTGGCAATTTCTTGGGTTAATGAGACTTGTGTCAATCTACGTCGTCACCCCGGCGAAAGCCGGGGTCCAGTAATCCCGCGTAGTGTGCGGGACCGAACAGCCTGGATTCCGGCTTCCGCCGGAATGACCATAAGGGCTTGGGCGCTTTCCTGGCAGGTGAACAGTGTCTTTCGGCTGCCACCGCTTAGTTGTCTGGCAGTGGCAGCCGCAACTTGTGTCGTCGTTATACGGAGCGGCCTGAAAGAAAAAATCGAAAGGCTGCTTCACGCTCCTTTGGTCTTTATGGCTTCCATCACTACTTTGGGCGTCAGGGGAATGCGGCGGACCCGTGCTCCGGTAGCATTGAACAGGGCGTTGGCCACAGCCGGGGCCAGAGCGGGCACACCCAGCTCACCGATCCCTCCTATCTTGTCCGTGCTTTTTATCACGTGGACTTCAATCTCAGGAACTTCACTCATTCGTATGACCCGGTAATCATCGAACGAGGCTGATTTCGCTCCGCCGTTCGCAAACCGGACCTGCTCCATTAAGGCAGTGCTCAGGGCAAGGATTATGCCCCCTTCAATCTGCGCGATCAGAGGATCGGGATTCACCACAGGCCCGCAGTCTACTGCCGCGACGATTTTGTCGACCTTGATCTTCCCGTCCTTCTCATCGACCGATATGTCCGCCACTTGAGCGGTGTACGTGCCGAAGCAGGTGTGTTGGGCGATTCCTCTGCCCTTTCCCTTCGGCATCGGCTTCCCCCATCCCGCCTTCTCGGCTACCGTTTGCAGCGCTCGCTGGGCCCGCTTACTGTCGGCAAGGAGGGGCATACGGAATTCTACGGGATCTTTGCCGGCCGCGTGGGCCAGTTCGTCCACAAAGCACTCCATGATAAAAGCATTTGGGCCGTTCTGGACCGCCCGCCACGGATTGCAGGGGATGGGCAGATCCGAGAGATACTGTTCAACGTGCCAGTTCGGGATCTCGTACGCTGTGCGACTTAATGTGGGGGCCCCCGGAGCGTCAAAGATCCCCCAAAGACTGTACATATCGACACCGTCTTTTATTGCCTGCGGCCGCAAGAACTTGAGGATCGACGAGCACGAGACCTTATGGGACCATCCCGCCACTTGGCCTTTGCTGTCGAGGCCCGCTTCAATCCTCTGGCATGTGGCGCCCCGATAGAAATCGTACTTGATATCGTCTTCCCGCGACCAAACGACTTTGACGGGTTTTCCCGCGGCCTTGGATGCCGCGACCGCTTGCGCGACAAAATCGGGTGTGGCGCGCCTACCTAAACCGCAGCCAAGATAGGTGGTATGAATATGAACCTTTTCCGCAGGCAGACCCGATACCTGGGAAGCGACCATTTTGGCGATCAACTGAGCTTGAGTCGGCGCCCAGACATCGCACCGGTCATCTTTCACGTGAGCGGTGCAGTTCATGGGCTCCATGGTGGCGTGCGCGACGAAGGGCACATAATACGTGGCGGTCACCTTTTTCGCCGCTTCGCTCAATGCCTTGCTCGCGTCACCTGTTTTCACGACGACCGCGGCGGGCTTATCAAGACCCTCTATGAAATGCTTCTCAATTGATTCATCGTTCAGGTCAGGATGTGATCCCGGGCCCCACTGGACCTTCAGGGCCGCTCGACCTTTCCAGGCGGCGTCAGGGTTATCCGCGCACACAATAATGTTCTCAGGCGTGGGGATTACTTTTCGAACCCCCTTAACCGCCTCCGCGGCCTTTTGATCGAAGGAGGTCGGCTTTGCTCCATAAGCGTGCGGGCGAGCAATTGACGCGTACAACATGTCCGGAACTTGAACGTCCAAACCGAATACGGCTTTGCCGGAAACCTTCTCAGGGATGTCCAGTCGAGGCATGGATTTGCCGATGTATCTGAACTGAGCTTCCTTCTTGAGGGCCGGGTCCTTCGGCAGAGGGAGTTGGGCAGCCTTCCGGCAAAGCTTGCCATAGGTCAGTTTCCGGCCGCTCTTCTTGTGTTCGACCACACCCTTGGATGCCTCGCACTCACCTTCCGGCACATTCCATGTTTGCGCCGCGGCTGCGACGAGCATAATGCGGCCCGACGCGCCCGCGACTCGCAGAGGCTCGTAAAACCCTCTGACGCTGGCGCTGGCCACGGTTATCTGGTTGTCCAAGAGAGGGTTCTTGAATTGTGAGGCGCCGGGTGCCTGCTTCACCCGCACTCGATTCCAGTCCGCCTCCAGCTCATCCGCCACGATCATCGGGAGCGAGGTTCTCACCCCTTGGCCCATCTCGGAATTCGGAAGGAGAACGGTCACCAGGTCGTCCGGGGTTATTTGAATCCAAACATTCGGCTCGAAACCCGCGGCCGCCTCCTTTCCCTTTTCCGACGCATTCAGAATGCTGTACCCGAAGGGTGTGACGGAGGCCGCAATGGTCAAACCGGTGACAGCCAACGATCCTCTTAGGAAATCACGACGGGCGATAGGTTTCATGCTCTCTTGCCCTCCTTCTTCGCGATCTCAAGGGCGGCTTTTATGCCTCGTTTAATACGCGGATAGGCCCCGCACCGGCAAATGACATCATCCATGGCTGCAATAATCGAGTCTGCGTCGGGCTTCTTGTCCTTCGAAATTAAGGCCGCGACTTGCATAATCACCCCTGGCTGGCAGTAACCGCACTGCGGCGCCTGTTCCTTTATCCAGGCCTGTTTTACTGGGTGATTGTCGGGCAACCCCTCGATGGTGGTGATCTTTTTCCCCTTCACTTCAGCCACCTGGGTCACGCAAGACCTGCGGGCTTCGCCGTCCACATGGACCGTGCAGCTCCCACATTCTCCCGTGCCGCAGGCGTACTTCGTGCCGGTGAGCTTCAGGTGGTCGCGCAAGACCCAAAGTAATGGCATATCTCCCGGCACATCCACGTTATACTTCTTTCCGTTGACATGAAGCGCAATCATGGCCACCCCCTTCTCTCATCGGTTGTCGCCCTAATCTTTCACGGCACGGGACGCTCGGGACCTGAGCGGCCATGCCTGCATGACTCCGGGATTACACGATGCTGTCGCCTTGATCTGGGTCTTTGACCCGATAATCGGTCGTCGGATGGTTGGTGAGTCCCTAAGCGGGTCCCGCCGCGGGACCACAATCCATGTCAAGGTTCAGGGAAATCGGTTTGCTTAACGTTCTAAAGATACCTGTGAGCAGGGACCGCGGTCAATCATAATTTTCATGACCGCGGCCACTTCTTGGCCGATTGCAGGGCAGCAACAAACCGGTGGAGGCCGGACTTATCGAGGCAGTCTCAGAAGTCTTAGAATAGAAAAGATCGTCCCACGACGGGTGGCCGGCATGTTCCCGCGGGACGCGGGATCTCGGCGCCTTCGGCGCAAGAGGCGATCTTGTTGTGAAGCGCCTGGTCGGGGGTATCGTCAGTAATGTCGCTTCTTTATGGTCGTCACTTCCCGTCGCTTCGCGACCCCGGCTTGTGACGTCGGCGTCATCCGGTTTTGACCTGCTCCGCTGATAGTGGCGCGACCTCGATTGGGATCGAGGTTTTGAGACAGTTTCTTATCCGCCGATGTCACCCGGGGAAACGGCCGGCCGGACTTCTTCCCATCTCCCCGTTGTCGGCCTGAATTCGCCGATCAACTCCGTTTTGCCAGGCTCCCACTGGGTGGGACATTCCGCGTTGGGTCTGTGAATCCGGTCCCCAAGCTCTTCGAGAATCATAAGCAGTTCATTAACGTGAGCCACAACCTTTGACTTGTCTCTGGGGGAGACATGGTCCAAGTTGCTTACCAGGCCGTCCAGCTTGGTTTTCCAGCCCGCGTCTCTTCGCCCATATTTCTGCAATATGATTCAAGTTCCATAACTTTCATTCTTTTCTTTCAGCGCTCCTATCATTTCGTAGAGCTCGTCGCGTGTGGGAGGCTCTCTTCGCCCTCCGAGCAATCGGTTTCCTCGGAACCGAAGATCCCTTGGTCAAACCGAAAACCGCCGGTGAGGTATGAGATTGTGGCAATCAATACCGATGCTACCAGGTTGAAGAGGTGGTATACCGTGGCAAACGAGACCGCGAGGGCGGCGGCGACACCAAATATGGTCAAGGCGTATCGTCCCACCGCATGAAATGTTCCGATAAACCCGGGCGCGGAAGGGAGGGCCACGCCGAAACAGAGCAAAACCTGTATAGTAATTGCCGCCAGGAACGGGACCTCAATGGAAAACGCCACGAGAAAAAGATACGTGATGGCGGCAAAGGTCAGCCAGATGCTCACCGAACAGAGGAATATGAACAAGGCCTGCCATGGGCTCGCCATGATGCGGAACCCCTCGATCAGGCGGTGAAGTATGCCTCCGAGAAAAGAAGCCGCGCGATGCGGCAATCGGGCCAGGAGACGGTCCGACAGAGCCTGGACTGAGTCTTTTCGAGCCAATATGAGTAGGATAAGAGCATACATGACCGCGAGGAATGCCAACAACACCCCGCCGAGTTGCGAGTACTTGCCCGCCAAATGAGGAGTGCCCCAAAGAACCACGCCCAACAAGGTAAGCAGCCCGGAAAGGTCAAAAAAACGTTCCACCAAAACCGCGCCGAATCCACTGGAGAAAGAAGCGCCGCACTGCCTCAGCAGATAGGGACGCACAAACTCGGCAAGGCGGGCCGGCATGAGTATGTTCAATCCGGCCCAGATGTTGGTCAGGTCCCACATCGCCTTCGCTCCCGGCCTGCAAAACGGGCTCACGATCAGACCGAACCGCAAGGCTCTCAGCATCTGGACGACGAGGAACAACAGGAGAGACGGCACGAGATACAGAGGCTTCATGCGGTTGAAACCGTCCACCAACTCGCCCCAAGATATGTCGCGAAACGCCAGATAGAAGAACGCCAGACCGACACCGCACCCCACGACGATCAGCGCGTTCCGTCTGAACCTCGATCGGGCGCTGCTCATGTCTGCCCTTCCAGCTCCTGCCGAAAATATGCGATGGTATGCGTCAAGCCCTCCTCAAGCGGAACCGTGGGGTTCCAACCGAGGACTCGGCGCGCGAGAGATATGTCCGGTTTGCGTCGATGCGGATCGTCTTTCGGAAGCGTGCCATATGCTATGCCCGAGTTCGTATTCGGTATCATGTCCAGTATCTTTCTCGCGATGTCGAGAACGGTCAACTCATGGGGGTTACCTAAGTTTATGGGGTTTGATTCGCCGCTTTCCATCAGGCGGATCAAACCTTCAACCAGATCGGAGACGTAACAGAAGGAACGTGTTTGACTGCCGTCTCCGTAGATGGTCAAGTCCTCACCCTTCAGGGCCTGACAGATGAAATTGCTGATTACCCGACCGTCATTTGGAAGCATGCGAGGCCCGTAGGTATTGAAAATCCGTGCAATAGCCACGTTCACGCCGTTATAGTCACGATAGCCTACCATGAGCGTCTCCGCAGCTCTCTTGCCTTCGTCATAGCACGCACGGGGGCCGACTGGATTCACGTTCCCGGAGTAAGATTCAGACTGCGGGTGAACGAGCGGATCTCCATAAACCTCCGATGTGGATGAAAAAAGAATCCGCGCCTTAAGCCGTTTCGCTAAACCCAGCATGTTCAGGGTGCCCAGCACTGATGTCTTGAGTGTCTTGATCGGGTTATTCTGATAGTGAACAGGGGACGCGGGACACGCTAGGTGATAGACCTGGTCTGCTTCCAGGAGCACCGGCGTCACCACGTCGTGCCTCACGATCTCGAAATTCCCGTTGGTAAGAAACGGGAGAAGGTTCTTCCTCGCGCCGGTAAAGAAGTTATCGAGGGCTATGACCGCATGCCCCTCGTTGAGGAGCCTCTCCACGAGATGACTTCCGATAAAACCCGCGCCGCCCGTTACGAGGACGGTTTTCAAACCCCTGCCTCCACGTGAATTAGGAACCGATACCATAGCTGATGAGCGCTGTTTTTGTCAACGGAGTGAAGGGCTTACGTTTTCCGGACAAGAGACTGAGTGCGGTCGCGGACAATGAGGAGCATTCTTAAGATCCGGGGAGGATCCGACCCACACTTGATGCTACGGGGTTTTGGAAGGCCGAAAAGCAAGCCCAAACGCGATTTGCCCGTCCCCTCCTGTAGGGCCCCGATTACTCATGCCGCTCACACATCTTTCTTTTGCGCGAGTATGAGGTATTGCTTCACCAGGAAGTGGCGAAGCTGATTGAGCATCATTCGGTTGACAAGCCGCAAGAGATTCGAACCTCTCATATTGCTTTGTAGGCTCAGGATTCGGTACCCGGTGCTCTCGAAAAGAGTCTCAACAGACTTCCAGGTGAAGAACCGCAAATGCCCCCTGTCGAGGATTCCTGCTTCAGCATAATCCCATCGCCCTCGCAGCACCAGATCTCGCACGTTCTTGTAGTATCGCACGTTCGGGATGCTTGCCACGATGTGGCCGCCAAGCCGAAGAAGGCGTCGGTGGCGAGACAGGACTGCCCACGGATCACGGAAGTGCTCCAAAACGTCGGGATAGAGAATGCAATCGAGGCTCTCGGAGGGAATGTGAGCCAGTTCCAACTCCTCAGCGTCCCCAATCAAAAGCTGTGAGTAGTGCTTCTGCGCCATGGACGCGAGCCGCGGGTCGATTTCGATACCGATCAGTGTATCCACCCCTCGATTTCTCAGCGCTTCGCCGGTCTTGCCACCTGCGCATCCCACCTCCATGACCGACCGAACATTAGGCGGAATCAGAGCGAGCACATCCTTGCGCACGGCAGTGTAATAGCTGAGCGGGCGAATGGCCTCGTAGCGAGCTTCCGGATAGTGTTTTTCCCAAGGAATCTCAATAAGTCTCGATTGCGCGTCCGGGAACCGGGAGTTTGAGGAGAGTGTTTTTTCGTGCTTGGCCGGCATACTCATAGTCACGCGTTTTCAACTTGGCGCGGCGTATTTTCATAGAATGAAGCATGCGTCAAGTAAAATTAATGCGTACACTGCGGAGTAATCCAGCGCGATACGATGCTTTCATGCTACGGTAATGGAATCTTCGCCCCCTCAGATTCGCAGTAAAACTCTCCATGAGGGGAATTCATAGGTATGTGCTTGAAATAACGAAGTGAGAGCCGCGGCAGGCTGAGGATTTCCTGAACGAAGGTCCGACGGCCTTGCGTCTTCCGGAGGGGAGGAAATCCCCTACCCGGCTCTCCGTACAAACGAAAAGCCCGACGCTAGGACATTATTGGGAGCCGCCAGGCTTCTCTCGGTACGCTAGAGCGTATGGTGATAACGTGTGCCTCCCTACATAGCAAATCCGTGCGCGGTGGCAAGAAAAAAATGAAGCGCCCTTTAGGCCTTCGGTTCGACGCACAGGCCCGCTGCGCATATGATTGGAGATCTTTGCATGCGCCTGCGGGTTCTTCGGGGCTTTGATCATCAACGGGCTTGTGCAGGGAGCGCCGCCCGGCACGCGGGATTCGAAATCCTTGCTTCCGGCTTCCACCGGAGTGACGGTGGCGGAGGGCGGATCAGCTCCAATGGGCTTCGTCCGGCGACGGCGCCCCTGTCGCGGTCGGTCGCAAGGTAGGGCGCTCTGAATGCTGATCTTCACTCGTTCTTCTTGTGACCGGACATCTCCAGGAGCTGTCGAAGGCTCTGCGCGAGCAGATAAGAGAACCCCAAGAATACCAGCCCTCGAACTATGTTTAACTGCTCGTAGAGCGCGCCTTCGAGACTCGCATGGTAGAGATAGTAGCCCATGAGGAACATTCCGCCCGCGCACAGCGCCGCCTTCAAAAGAGGATTGAGAAAGTTTCTTTCTGCCATTGTGTTGTCCGAACTATCTTCGAAGCGGAAAGCGATCCGCCTCCCGAGGATTTGCAACCGGGCGCCGAGTCCAATGTGGTCTCTCGGATAACGAGAAATCTCTCAAGCGGAGCCTGTGCAACTGGACACCCTATGACTATAGCACAGGCGTCTCCGGCGCAAAAGAAACCTGAAGTCAAGGATCGAAGTCATATCAGGAACGAGAAATCTCGAGTTCCAGGCATTTTGCTGCTCTCGAGCCATGTCCTGGCGGTGCGAGGCGTCAACGCTCCGCGGGCTGAGTAAGAGCGATTTCTTTGCGGCCGAGCAAGCACAGGTATCCGATGATGGGAATGTTCGATTTCCGCTGGCATCACAGTGGGAATTGATTTTCTCTTAGAGTGCTGATACAGTAAGCCAGAGTAAGCATCTGAGCGTTACGGTATTTTGTCCACCCTCCCCGGAGCGAGTGGCGCATCCTTGACGTCATCTACAGTATGCCGGGAGTGGGTCGGAATGCCTTTTAGAGGCCGTTCATGGTTGAAGAAGGGCGCCGCTTGGCGTCTGACGAGCTTACGCGCGCCGGGGAGAGGATTTGGGGACGAAGTGGGATCCAGCGGTTTCAGTGGTAGGGTGACCAACACGAGTCTCCATGAAGTGGTCCAACTGATGTGTATAGGCGGCCATACGCGCCGACTGCGTGTCAGGAGCGGCACACGAAAGGGCGATATATATTTCCGATCGGGGGAAATCGTCCACGCGCAGAACGGCGCTTCCGAAGGTGAAGTGGCTTTCTATCAAATCCTGTCCTGGGAGACAGGGGCATTTGACTGCGATGAGGAGGCTCCGCAAGTCGAAACGATACGTGAGAGCTGGGAGTTTCTTCTGATGGAGAGCATGAGACGAGCGGAAAGCCCCACGCCGATGTGAGAGAGGGCCTGCGCGCCGGAACGTCGGCGAGAGGTCCCGTTGCGGGACTTCAGAGTCCTATTGTGTAGTCCTAATGAAAGGGCTCGGTATGAAGAGCCTTTGGTCGGGTTTACGTATTGGGAGTAAGGGCTTTCCTGATTCGTTGTAGCTCATTGGCTACAGGAGTTGGTATATTCGGAGGGGCAGGAAGCCGCCGGTGGAGCTGGACGTGCAACCACGTCCGTTGTGCCACGGACTTTTTCGACCTCGCCAGGGATGATCCACGGGTAGGCCGGATGGGATGCGACAATGGCTGACATCGTTCTGACAAAACAAACCCTCGATGAGGTGGATAGCGTCCTGTCGGAAATGTTGGACCGAAGCGGGGCGCACACGGCCCTGCTGATTGACAAATCAGGTCAGATTATCAGCTTTCAGGGGAAGATGGATGCGGAAAAAGTGGCCTCCCTGGCCGCCCTCACCGCGGCGAACTACGGCGCGACCACGGCTATCGCCCGTCTGTTCGGCGAGGAGGAATTCACGTTGCTTTTCCACAAAGGAAAAGAAGAGAACATACACTTCTCAAATGTGGGCGAAGAATGTCTGATGATCACCATCTTCAACAATAACACTCATCTCGGTCTGGTAAGGCTAGAGGTCAGGAAGGGTCTGGAGAGAATCGAAGCTACTTTCGCTAAGAACCTTCGCTCGTGGTTCAACTCATAGAGACTGTGTCATGGGGATGCGAGATCACGATCCTTCGGCGGAGATAACAGGAACGCCTTCATGGCAATAATAAGTTTTCGATCGGACGAGATACACTGCAAGATTGTCTACTATGGGCCTGGTCGAGGTGGTAAGACCACGAATCTGATAGCGTTGCACAAGGCGCTGGGAAGTCAGGTGCGAGGAGAACTTCTCTCCATAGACACAGCGGGAGACCGCACGTTGTTTTTTGATTTTCTTCCCATGGATCTTGGAGTCATTGGGAAGTTCAGGATCAAGATCTCACTTTACACGGTCCCCGGGCAGGTGCGCTACAACGATACGAGAAAACTTGTGTTGAAGGGCGTTGATGGTATTGCCTTCGTAGCGGACTCTCTGGAAGCGAGACGGCAAAACAATCTGGACAGTTTAAAGAATCTCATCGATAATCTTGCCGACCAGGGAAAGGATCTTTCCACATTGCCTTTGGTCGTGCAGTACAATAAGCGTGATTTGGAAGACAGCAAAGTGCCTGTGCTCTCAATCGATGAACTGGAAAGGGACCTCAACAGCCACGGGAAGTATCCGGCCTTTCCGGCCAGCGCGCTGCGGGGAGAAGGAGTGAGGGAGACCTTCAAGAAGGTCTGCATGATGACCGTGGTTGACGTAAGCACAAGACTCCTGAAGGACAAGACGCTGCAGGCATCCAGCAAGTGACTTGGACAAACGCCTCAGGGGAATAGCCGTGGCCGAGAACAAGAAGTTCAAATCGCCGTCGGAACTGGGAAGCGCCGTAGGACAGAAGATCGACGAGATTTTTGGCGAGTCCGTGTCGGAAGAGTCCGTTATCATGTCGACTCACCAGCCCGGACCGGCGCAGAAGTCCACGGCCGTAGCGCAGGACCGAGTTGGATCGACGGACGCGGCATCGAGAGGCGTCCGTGGCCCTATTCCTTCCGGCCCGTCTCCGAAGAGTCCGACTCCCAGGCCACGAGGCCCGCAGGCCGCTGGAGCAAACGCTGAGAGGCCCGCATCTCTTGAGCGCCTGATTGACCAGACCGAAGCGCTCGTTCTCGAACTGGAATGGGAAACAAGCCCAAACGCTACGAACGCATTGGCGTTCAAACTCAAGGAGCTGGAAGCGATTCTTCCTGAAAAGGGTCCGGCTCGAGTTGCCGTGCAGATGAGTCGGCGCGTATTGGAAGCTTTGAGAAAAGGCGCGCCGCCGCATCCTCGGGTGGCCCAGTTGCTCCAAGGAAGCATTTCAATTGCGAGGCAGACTTTGGAATCAGGGGGCAGGCGGCCCGTCGATCCGGCAGTTTTCAATAGCCTCAATGAACAGTATAAGCACATCATGGCCTCGTCAATGGCTCGAGACGCGAGGGATAGCGGCTCTGGCGCGCCTACCACGGGTGAAGTCCCGCTCGAGCAACTGGTTGGCAACGTAGGCGGCGCTTTGAGCGCTCTTGACGAAGTGACCCAGCGACTGGCAAAGATCGTCGGCGTTCTTCGGAAAGGGGGCGAGATGTCTCGGGATGAGGTCACTCGAAGATTGAGCACCGTTGAGACACTTCTGGCTCAGCGAGTAGGGCAGCTTTCCGCGGCCCACCGCCGCCTGGCCGAGATAGGAACAGAGGCCAATCGCGGCCCGCTTCCGGGTCGACTTCCCGACAAGGACCGTTTCGGTCCCGACGGTCTGCTCTTGATCTCTTGGAGCGGCATTCCGATTGCCGTCCCGTCCTCCTTCGTTTCCGCGCTCTATCCTTTGCCCAAACCGCAGGCTGCGCAACTGGACGGGAAACAAAGCATCATGCTGGGAAATCGTGAAATTCCGCGGCTCCCCCTGAGGCCTCCCCGCGGGTCCAGACAACAGGAACAGCCTCCTCCCAGTTGGCTGATCCATCTGGCAATGGGTGGACGGGAATTCTATCTACTGGCGGAGAGGGCCCTAGGCTACCGACGCCTGCCCAAGGGGGTGGATATCCAGCGTCAGGGCACTATGCGAATCGGCGCCACCTCGTACACCGTGCTGAACCAAGCGACCATAAGTTAGTCGCATCCACCGGGAATTAATGTCGGCCGACCAATCCAGAGAAACCCCTTCGAGTCAGAAACCGCACTCGACGTTCAATCCGATCAAAATCGGCCGTTACTATCTCGTGGACCGGATAGCGCGCGGCGGGATGTCGGAGGTATTCCTCGCCAAGACGGTGGGGTTTGGCGGCTTTCAGAAACCGCTTGTCATCAAGAAGTTGCTTTCTGAACTCTCCTCCTTGCCCCGTTATGTGAAACGATTTGTCAACGAAGCCCAGACACTCGCCCGGCTGAATCACCCAAACATCGTTCAAGTGATCGACGCGGGCTTCATCGGAGGTCAGCGCTACATAGCGCTGGAATACGTGGAAGGCCGCAGCGCGGCGCACATGCTGTCGAAGGCTAAGAAAAAAGGAAAATTGCCTTCGCCGGAATTTGCGGTGCGCCTTGTGCTCCAGGTGGCCTGCGGCCTGGCTTATGCGCATCGCACGGAGCGCCTTCGGGGTGAGAGCCGGTCCCTGGTTCATCAGGACATTAATTCGTTCAACGTGATGGTCTCTTATTCGGGCGATGTGAAGATCATCGACTTCGGAATAGCCCGCATGCTTCCGGCCCACAGCGATGACGAGGAGCTGCCCGTCGCAGGAAAACTGCTTTATTTCTCTCCGGAACAGCTCCAGGGGAAGCCGGTGGATTTAAGGGTCGATGTCTATGGGATCGGCATGCTCCTGCACGAATTGCTCACCGGCGAGCGGCTTTTCGAGCATGGCAACAACGTCGGCGAGACCATGAAGATGATCCTCGAATCGGACGTGGCGGGCAAGATCCTAGCCAACGAGCGACTCCACCCCGATCTCAAACCGATTCTGATAAAGGCCACCGCGCTGGAGCCGGAAGCCCGCTACGGCAGCATGGAAGAGATCATCGATGAACTCTTGTCGGTGGCCAAGAGATGTGATTTCGAACTGGAAGGACGAGTTCATGCCGAGTACATGAGGGAAGTCTTCGAAAGGGAAATCCAGGTCGATCGTCGGCGCATGCAGCGGCTGTGGGACTGGACCCCGTCAGACCAGACGGCTGTCGAGGCCGACGCCCCGGCCGCGCATGATGACACAACCGGCGGCCCGCACGACCTTCTGGCCAGGTTGTCCGGCTTTCTCGCCCAAGATCAGGGTCAGAAAGGCCGGCCCTCGGCCGCGCCGAAGAAAGGGTTTCCTAGACTTCTTCGGGTCCCTGCGGGACGCACCATATTCCGGCAGGGCGATCCCAGTCTTTTCTTGTATGTTATTCAGAGCGGCAAAGTCAGCCTCTCCCTGCGGACAGGTCGCAACGTCCGAACCGTGGCTGTGTTGGGGGAGGGCGATATGTTTGGAGAAACCGCGATCTTAACCGAGGGCCGGAGGCCGCTGACGGCGAAAGCCAGAGAAAAGAGCGTCCTGTATTGTCTTGACAGAGGCGCTTTCCTGGGGCTTCTGGACGAGAATATCAGTAGGGAAGTCTTCTCACGTCTGGTGGGAAGGATCAAACGCCTGGTGACGGCTCTGGCGAGCGCTCTGCTGGACGATCCTATTGCCCGTCTCCTGCACGCTCTGCTGACGCTTCAGAGTCAGGCGAGCCTCCAGGGTGGTTCGGTGGTGGATTTTGCGGAACTCAAGGAGTTGACTCGACTCCCGGACGATGAACAGCTCGTCAAATATCTCACGAAGCTTGAAGCGCTCGACGCTGTGCTGATCCGGAACACTTCAGTGGTCATCAAGGACTACGAAAAGGTCGAGAACATTTTCCACGTGCTCGTCGGAGCAGGCAAGCTTAGTCTTCGATTATAGCCCGGTGGCCCATTTATTTGCCGAGCGCCCTGCCACGACTCGCAGCGACGCCTGGATGAGGCAAAAAGAATGAGAGTAATCGTCATCAATGCAGCGCCGAGGATGGAAACCGGCAATACTCAGATGATCCTGACCCCCTTTTTGGTGGGAATGCGAGATCAGGGAACTCGGGTGGATCTGGCGGTGCTGGGACGCAAGAAGATCAAGCCCTGCATCGGGTGCTTCACGTGCTATGCCCAGACACCGGGCGTCTGCATTCATCAAGATGATATGTCTGCTCTGAACGAGCGGATCCGCGCTTCGGACGCGTTGGTCCTCGCCACTCCCCTCTACCTGGACGGCATGACTAATCTCGCGAAAGCGTTTGTTGACCGGCTTGTGACCTTTCTGGATCCGCACTTCGTCGACTGCGACGGCGGTCTGAGACATCCGCTGAGGTGGCGTTTCCCCAAGAAGCTGTTCCTTGTGTCGATCTGCGGTTACCCCGGTCTTCGCAACTTTGACCCGATCCTGTTGCATATGGAGAGAATCGCGATCAACCTTCACACCGAATTTGTAGGCGCGCTTCTCCGGCCGGCGGTCTTCTCCTGTCTCCTGACGAAAAAATATCCCGAGCGAGTCAAAGGTGTGATGGACGCAGTCAGGACCGCGGGAGAAGAGTTTGCTCGGAAAGGGAAAGTCTCACGCGGGGTCTTCGAGGCCGCGGCCGCGGACATTTGCGCCGTAGAGGAACTGAGGGAAATCGCCAACGCCTACTGGGACCGTGAACTGGACAGACATGGTGACCGGCCCGCCTAGGTCTCGAAACTACTCTAAGATCCATAAGCCTCAGAAGGACACAGATCCGTTTGATGTCCTCGACTTCAGCCCGACCACTTATTACTGACGCAGGGCTCACCCGGCCACGTTTAACCGGTCACTTGGAGAGCATGTGCATACGTTCCGGTAAGTCCCCCCACGCGGGCACGGCGCATATCCTGGGCATCCTCGTGATGATGTTCCTGTTCTTTCCTGGGAGACTGTTTGCAGGCGGAGTGCTGCACGTCTTTCCACCCCAGCTTGGGACGGATGTCTTCCCTGTCGCCCGTCTGGCGGTCCACACGTCCCGAGCCCTGATCACGGTCCATGACTCCTCCGTCGAATATCGAATCGATCAGACCTTCTTTAATGACAACCAGTTTCCCCTGAAGGGCATTTATTTACTGCCCGTTGAAGACGAGGTTTCCGCGGTCGCGGAAGTTCAGGTTGACGGAGTCACGTCGCCTTTCCGGATAACTGGGCCTGATGCCTTCTTTGGGAGACTCAAAGAGCTTTCGCGCGAGATGAAGGACTCGTCGCTATTGGGGCTCGCGGGGAAACGTCTGTTGGTGGTGGACCCGATCACTCTAGGAATCTCGCAGCAGAGGACCGTCCGCATCCGATACGCAAAAAAGATTTCTGCGTCCGACGATGTGCTTGAAATCGCCCTGCCGTTGGACGGCGAGCGTTTTTCCCTTGGGCCCGTGGGCTTGCTGAATATCCGCGTCCGTTTCGCCCTGTCGCGACCTGTGCGAACGGTGATATCTCCGTCTCACCATATAGTGATTCATCGGGAGGCGACTCACAGATGCCTTGTGCAGATGGAAGCCCGTGAGCAGCCCGTACGTGACGACTTTCGGCTGCTCGCAACCTTTTCGGGTGATCAGCTTAACGTAAGGCTTTTTACCCACCGGCAGCCGAATCGGGAAGGTTTCTTTATGGCGCTCATCGAATCTCCCGCTATGCCGGAAAGGGCCAGCGAGCCGGAAAAAGATGTGGTCTTCCTTCTCGACACCTCGGGCAGCTTGGGTGACAAGGCGTTCGGCATGGCCAAGGATGCCGTGGTCTACTGTCTAGACCGGCTCCGCCCGCGGGACAGGTTCAACGTAATCACGACGGGAACGCGGGTGTCGGCTCTGACCAAGGGCCTTGTGGCGGCCACGGAGGCTAATATCTCCGATGCCGTCCGATTTGTGGATACACTGCCCTCCGGAGGTGGAACAGACCTCTATGGCGGCTTGATGAGCGCTATGGATCAGTTCACGGGTCGCAAGAGGCCCAGCTTCATCATGCTGACGGGGGACGGGAAGGCCACAGTGGGTATCACAGACCCCGCCAGTATCCTCGACGATGTGAAGCGCCAAAATAAAGTAGACGCGAGGATTTTCGCGCTTGCCTTTGGGACCCACGCCGAGATTGCCTTATTGGACAAACTCACGGTGGCAGCCAAAGGCAAGCTGTTCCACGTGGGCGCGCGCGAAGCTTTCGACAGTCAACTCCAAAATTTCTTCGCCGCGATTTCCAGACCTCCTATTTCGGCCATTTCGATGCAGTTTCAGGAAGTGAAAACCGAGCAAGTCATTCCCGTTCGGATTCCTGATCCGTTTCGGGAAGAGACGGTCTTTGTGTTCGGCCGATATTCGACGAGCAAGGAGACGCAGTCCCAGGTTCGTCTTACGGCAAAGACCGCCGGCGGCGCCGTTGTTACGGTAGGCCGGCCTGCAACTTTTCCTCTCGCCGCTCAGGCACGGCCTTACATTGCGAGCCTCTGGGGCATGCGCAAACTTGCAGAACTCCTTGAACAGTATCATCTCACAGGGAGCGAGGCGCCGGTCGCGGATGAGATCGGGTTGCTGGCAAAGCAGTTCGGTCTCAGGAACCCCCTGCTTCCCACCAGCGCCGGCGCGGATAGGCCCGGACCGCCATATTTGAAGAGCGGTAGCCTCTTGTGGACTCTCAAGACTTCACTGGTTCCCGCTGATATCTATTCCGGCTCTTATCGGGTTATTGGCGGAAAAGTATTTCGATCCGAGCAAGGGCAGTGGATCGATACGTCGTACGACCCGACGATGAAGACCATCGCCGTGGATTTCCTGGGGGACGTATATTTCGAGCTCCTGCGGAAGGAACCTCATCTCGGCCCCTGGCTCGTTCTCGGTCCCCGGGTGACTCTTGTGCGCGGAGAAGAAGCGCTCTCAGTAAGACAAGAGCCTTGAGACCTTCGGTTGTTCTAGACAAGTGGGAGTCTCAGCAGGAGGGGTAAGGTTGCCCTGGCTGTTTGTGCGAGGAGGGGCTTTTCGCGTTCCAGGGAGAGGAGTTGCCGCACGTGATCGGCAGTTCGAAGAAGGAGCATGGCTAAGTCCCCCTCGTCCGCTCTCACGTGTCGGGTGAGTTCCGTCCATTCCACACCTTGGCCCCAGAGGTACGCGGCCGCGGCGGGCCAGAACATAACGGAGGGCACGCTAAAGCCCTTAGAGTACAGGTACTGAGCCCTCGGCTTCAGCTCGCGCAGCATTCGGCGCCACTTCTTCCAGAGCGGCCTTGTCTCGTCCCAAAGCGCTTTGCTCATGAGAACTTCTCTCTCCTTGTCGAGGACAAATGGCGCCATGAGGCCGGCCAGCTCTTGGGGTTCGAGGTCCACGAATGTCCCGCGCCTGATCAGCTCCGCAATGAGCAGCGGGTGGTCAAGCCTCAGTTGAGCAGCCCAGCGTCCGTCATCCGCGGGAGTTCCCTTTTCATCAACATAATCCAGCTCTTGCAACACAGCTAGATGCCTCTGGAACTCCTTCTGAAGCCGCTGGTGGACTTTGCGGGCCTCGCGAGGATTCTCATGAAACGCGGCGAATGAGAGCCCCATCAGCTCTTTAATTCCTGCGGGATCATGCGAAAGGAGCAGATTCAGCGCCATAGAAAAATTGACCATGATTCTCGATTCCAATGGTTCCGGAGGTGAGCGTAACAGTTCGGCCACCAGCTCCAAGTTCATAAACTTTCCGGGAACGATGAGCGTGAAACCTGCTTTATCCATGCCTCGCCGACCTGCTCGGCCGGTCATCTGGTGGAGGTCGGTGGCGGTCATGTCAACGAACGTAGCCCCGTCGAATCGGTCGCTTTGTACGATGACCACGGTCCGAGCTGGGAAATTCACCCCCGCGGCCACGGTCGAAGTGGAGAAAATGACCTCCAGATGCCCAAGAGCCATCATTCGTTCGACAAACAGGCGCCAAGCGGGCAATTGGCCTGCGTGATGAGATCCTGCCCGACACTGGATGAGACGCCCGAGCTGCCGTTGCGTCAGCAACTCCGGATAGTTCTGAGTCTCTGCTTCAATCGCGTCCTGGAACGCCCCATCGTCCGCCGCGAGCGGCGAAAGTTGAAGCTCCCGGAGCGCCTTATCGCAGTCGGCGCGGGACTTAAGAAAAACAATGGCAGGCAGTAGTTGGAACTCCCTGAGAGTAGAGACGATGCCGTTCACGTCCGGCGCGACCCTCTCGCCGAACTTGCGGCTCTGTTTCTCAGCCCGCGCATAGCCCGCCACCGTGTGGAAGAGCCGATCGCCTTTGAAGAAGGGAGTGAGTTCTCCCGTCGTAGAGCGGAAGAGCACATACAGAGGGACGGGCCGAACTTCGTCCAGAACCACGCGACATGCCGCTCTGCGGATATGGCTCAGCCAGGCAGCGACCTGCTCCGCATTGGAGATGGTCGCTGACAGCAGCAAAATCCTCACCCGGTCAGGGAGATAGATGAGCACTTCTTCCCAGACCACTCCTCGATCAGGGTCTCCGAGATAGTGGGCCTCGTCCAGGATTACCAGGTCCACAGGCAGACGCTCGCCGGAATGCATCGCGTCATAAAGCTGGTTGCGGAGGATTTCGGTTGTTCCCACGATAACGGGGGCGTCGGGGTTTTCCTTGCGATCACCCGTGAGAATTCCCACGTTCTCGGCGCCGAACTCCACGCCGAATTCCTGATGTTTCGCATTGGAAAGCGCCTTGAGCGGCGTTGCGTACCACACTCTCGCTCCGTGCTTGAGGTATTCCCTTGCGGCTTGAAGAGCGATCCAAGTCTTGCCCGACCCCGTGGGTGCGCTTACGAGCACGTCCGTCGTAAGGATGGCCTTACTCGCTTCTTGTTGGAATGGGTCGGGCCTAAACGGAGACGGCTCGGGTTTGCCTATATTCGCCAACATTTCCCGCGCCGCGGGATGAATGCGGGTCGGTCTCGCGACAGGCGCCACTTGCTTCCTTTTGTTCCGAGGAAATCGATCTTTCTTTCTTGGCGGCTTCTTGGATTTCGTTACGTGATATGCTCTCATTAATTCTTCAGTATTTCGTTCAGCGCCGCGCGAATTCGCAATCAAACCGGTTGCGGTCGCCCCTGGTATAGCTCAGAAGCATTCATCTCACAAGGGCGCGGGCCGGGAAGGTTGCGGACGCGGGGGAAGCGCTCTCATCGTATCTCGCAAAATGTCCCGCGCCCCAGAGCGTTATGGGTTTCATTGACATAAAGGATGAAGCTGAAATTCAAGAGATGGTATGAATCGGCTTTGTCAGGGTTAGGCGGTCACGACGGGAGGCTTCTAGGACGGCCCGCCTCGCGCTTATTCGTAGAGTTCGTCATCCCGGCGGGCCGCTTTTGGTTCCCCTCTGGTATAGATGGTCTTGTAAAGACCCGAAAAACCGGGGAGATCGAGGCAAGAGGAACAGTCTTGGCCTGGCTCGACCACTCCGCCGGTTTCTATCCGCACTTCCAACCCCATAGATTCGTAGGCTTCCTTCATTTCCGACACACGAGGTTCTTCCGCGGTAAACCGTCGGACCCAACCTTGGGCCAGCAGCTCCTCGTGACGCCTCAAAAGGGCCTCTCTGTCCATAGGGCGCCTCTCATGGAGTTTGCCTGTTCATGATCGAGGGGTTCCCTGCGTCCCAGCTTCGGATCGGGTGTTCAGAGTCCTTCAAAACGTCGAGCGTACGCAAGGACGGCCATTTGGTTTTCTTCTTCCCGCGGCAGATCTTCGGGTTGGACTATGGCGCCTGAGTCGCGGCGATAAAGCAGGACTACGAACTTGTTTTTCAGCCGGTTGGGTGGTTCCCACGCCTCGACCGTGACAACGGACCCGGTGTCTTGGGACCGCGCAAAGAGATCATACCCGGAAGTTGCTAAGCGCAGACGCTCTCTTATGATCTGAGAATCTGCCGGGGCGTCCGCGTCCAGCCCTCCTCCGAGTATCCATCGCCACAGCTCTTCGTCGTGAGCCGGTCCCCCTCTGGCCATAGAGAAATACGCTAATCGCGGCCAGGTAAAGGCATCTTCCGATTTCCAGGAGTACTGCTCCCGATCGTCGCACAGCGGTGCGCGGCAGCGAGGGCAAACTTCTCGAGGATTGACCGGTTGAACATAAATGATCCTCTCCTCATCGCAAACCGCCACCGCTCGAACGAGCCCCTGCCAACCGCACGCCGAACACTGATAAGGACGTAAGCAGATTTCCGTGATCGACATGGACTATTCCTTGGGGGATTCGTTCGGTAGGGAAACCTGAAGCCGGAATCATTATAGCTCTCTCTCAAGGTCACGCGCCAGGGAAGAAGTGTGGGAAAGACCAGGAGTCTTCAGAAGGCCGCTTCACGGTCCAATGCTTCCAGGGAGGGCAAGGCGCTTGACTACGATCATGGTCAGGTACGCGGCCCCCGCGATGAGGATCGTGGTCGCTCCCACAGGAAGGTCCGGCCCGTAACTGACGGCCAGTCCCGCGCTCGTGAAGCCGAAACAGAGCACGCAACTCAATACCATCATGCGAGCCAGCGTCTTGGAAAAGAACTCCGCAATTGCGGTAGGTAGAGTCAGGAGCGCTATCACCATGACGAGGCCGACAACCATGGCCAGCACCACCGTGGTGAGCGCGGTGAGACACAAGAGCAGCAGATAGAAGAAATCGACCTTAAGCCCACGGAGCGCCGCGAATTCGCCGTCAAAACAGACAGCGACGAATTGGTTATAGAAAGCCAACCCCGCGGCCACCACCACCACATCCAAACCTACAAGAAACCAGAGTTCCCTGGTGGAGACCATGAGGATGTTCCCGAAGAGATAGCTCATCAGATCGGTATTGTAGCCCGGGGTCCGGGAGATGAAGAGGACCCCGACCGCCATTCCCACGGCCCAAAGCGCGCCGATGACCGTGTCTTCCCGCTGTTTTGCCCGGAGGCTCACCACCCCTATGATCAACGCGGAGAGGATCGCCGCCGCAACAGCGCCGTGTAAAGGCGTCACCGCCTCCCAATGCCCGTTCTTTTGCAGGAACAGGGCGAGCCCCATGCCGCCGAGCACCGAGTGGGCAATTCCCCCCGCGATATACGTGATTCGCTTGACCAAGACAAATGCCCCGATAACGCCGCATGCCACACTGGCCAAAGCGCCGGTGAGCAGGGCGTACTGGAGGAACAGGTGCTGCTGAAGGTCGATCAGGAATGCGCACATGGGCCGGAAGCTCCCGAGTTGGTCTTATCATGCCTCACCATCTTCAGGGACGACCCGTAAAGCCTCGTGATCGTCTCCCCTACGACCTCGCTGGTTGGGTGCGCTACTACGGTCCGTTTCACGCACAACACCCTGTTCACATAGCGCGATACAAACGCGAAATCATGCGAGACAAGGATTATGGTCAAATGCTCGGCGAGCGAGTGAAGAAGCTCGGATAGCTCGGTCTCCACGGCAAGATCCAGACCGGCGGTCGGCTCGTCAAGGAGTAGCAGTTCCGGTCGAGTGGCCAGGGCCCGCGCGATGAGCACCCGCTGCCGTTGACCGCCCGACAACGCCGAGAAATGGCTCTTGCGGCGCTCCCACATGTCCATCTGTCTCAGCGCGTTGCGAGCAATCTCCTTGTCGACTCGCGTGTACGGCCCGAAAGATCTCGAATGCCCCAGGCGCCCCATGAGCACCACACTCATCACATCCACGGGGAACTGGGGATCCAGATGCGCGTGCTGCGGCATATATCCGATTCGACGACGCGCGTGCTCGGGTCGGTCCCCAAAGACGCGAACGCTGCCGGCCTGAGGATGGATCAGACCCAGCATGAGCTTGAGCAGGGTGGTCTTCCCGCTCCCGTTCGGCCCCACGATCGAGACGAACTCGCGCTCCTTCACGGAGAAGTTTACCGCCTCAAGGACCGGGTGGCGATTGAACGTGAAGGACACATCCTCGAATTCTATGACGGGCCTTTCAGGCAATGTGGGCTTCCTTATTCTCCTCGACCGGGCCGCGCTGAGGTTCATCGAAAAGCTCAGTTGGTGAGACACCACTGGGCGTCTCCCGTGCTACTATTTCTGTTTGCTGAGCGCGCCCTCGACTTTCGACGCCATTTCCCTCAGGTTCTGAATGTAGTCCCTCGCCACGGGATCCATGGATACCACAGCGCCTTCGATCGCTGCGGCAATGGTATGCGCGTTCTTCGTATCAAACTGGGGCTGCACAAAAATGACTTTGACCCCTTTCTTCTTCGCCTTGTTGATCAGGCCGGCCAATTGCTTGGCGCTGGGTTCCTTGCCCCCGGTCTCCACAGCCACCTGTTTCAATCCATAGCGGTCTGCGAAGTACCCGTACGCAGGATGGAAAACAAATATCTCCCGACCCTTGACCCCGACCAGTGCCCGAGCGATTTCTTCGTGCAGCGCATCCAAATCCTGCCTAAGGGCTTCCAGATTTGAACGGTACTCGTCACAGCGCCGAGCATCGATCGTGCACAGGGTTTCCGCAATTGTCCAGGCCTGCCGCTTCACTAAAATCGGATCGAGCCAGGTGTGCGGATCAAGTTCTTCCGTGTGGGCTTCCTCGTCTTTATCGTGAGACGATTTCTTCCCATCCACCGGTTTGCGGGGTTTGGGCCGGCCGTGTCGATCACTTGTCTTGCCGTGCCCATGGTCGTGGGGCTCAACCATCTCTCTGAGTTCGATTCCCTTGGTGGTGTCAACCACCAGCAAGCTCTTGGCCGCGGAAGAGATCTTCGGGACGAGCCCGGTTTCAAAGGGAAGGCCGATTCGAAAAAACACCTGCGCTTGGGCCAACAAAGACATTTGTCTTGGGGTCGGCTCATAGCTTTCGTGAGACTGGCCCGGGCCGGCCAGAACCTGGACGTCCACATGTCGCCCACCCACGCGTTCCACGAAGTACGCCTGGGGAAGAATGCTTACGAAAACCTTGATCTTCTCCGAGGCTTGTGCGTTTGCGCCGAATACCAGGATAGCGACAACGGCAATCCCAACAGCCTGGCCAATGCGTTTCGAGGCGTCTTTCAGCGCCCCGGACCGGCGCGCCCAGCGCGGAATGCCCTGGTCGCCAGGTTTACGAACGATCCCGGCCATGAACTGACTCCCTGTGGGACGAGTCGCAGACCAGATGAAACGCGTGGCACTCTTGACATTCGGCCACCGCGTGTTCCTTGGCAAATTGCTCCCAGTGCCGCCTTTGGTTCGGCATAAGTATGCCCGCTCCCATGCAGAGCGGGCAAATACTCTCCAGCGCGGACAGCACCGCGGTCCGAATGAATTCGGATCGATTCGGTATACCTTTCATTGCCTGTTTGAGTGATTCGGGAACCTTGAAGGTTATGATCTCCACTTTCTCAGGCGGCATAGTTCTTACCTCTCGACAAAGGGGGGGGCGGCCGGTTTCGTAAGACCCAGTGTTACCTTAATACATGGTATTACCAATCCTGTCAAGCTCACCTCTCCCTCTCCCCTGCACGCCTCGTCGGCCGAAAGAGCCCCCTCCTACCTGGGGCCGATCAAACGCGTCACACAATGGCTGTTTCACAGAGAACCGCGCGGTTCAGCCCGCTCGCAACCTCGTGAGCGATGGTCCCACGGCCTTATGCTATCGCGAATGAACGAGATCCCGCGCCCGGCAGGGTTCAAACCGCTTGTTTGAGCCCGTGTTCACATCAGGTAACGAAAAGGACAAATCCGTCAACAAAATAGATCACCCCCACCGCGCCCACCGCGCACCCCGCAATCCATAGAGATTTCCGCTTCATGAGGGCTCCCACGGAAGAGAGCAAGATGCCCATTTGGAGAAAAACCACCGCTATACCGAAGGCTTCTTGTCGCCGCGAAGTTATGTCTCGCTCTTTTTCATACTTCTTGGCTTCGGCCATGATCTCTTTTTTTTCCTCCGCATATCTGGCCAGCTCACTGGTGTACATGTCGATCTTCTTGGCGTAGGCCTCCCTCAGGCGGGGAGGCAGTGTGGCTTCTCCCGCGTCCAGCTCCACCTGGAGCTTGTCCCGTTGCATCTCGTAGAGGTATCCTTTGATACTCTTCGACTGGAAGTACGACCACTGGTTCGCGGCCTGAGTCTGATTGAGCACCGTGTCCACCGAGTTGTTCCCCTCTTTGAAGCTTGCCAGGGTTGCGCAGACCGCCAGGATTATGGTGGTCAGAGCAAGGTAATTGAGCCATTTCTCGTGTTCGGCCCCGGGGCCTAACTGTTCCATCACTTCGTTTGGTTCCATGAGATCCTCAAGCGTGGCCATTCAGTGAACTACCCTGGCCAACAAGTTATTGGACAGGAGTTTTACGCCGTTGGCGCCTATCTCTCATCCGGCCCGGCGTGCTATTATACGCGCGGCTCCGCTGAATGCGACCCTGATTACAAGGATTCTCCCGTATGAACATTGACCGAGACTTCTACAAGACATTGTTGGACGGGCTCTACGAGGGGGTCTATTTCCTGGATCGAAGCCGAGTGATTCGCTACTGGAACCGAAGCGCGGAGCGCATAACGGGCTATTTCGCCGATGAGGTCCTGGGCAAACGATGCTCCGACAACGTGCTCATGCACGTCGATGAAAGCGGTCGGGCGCTGTGTGGATCCGCTTCTTGCCCTGCCGTCGCCGCAATGACTGACCGCAGAGCCCACGAAGTGGAAGTGTACCTTCATCACAAAGACGGTCACCGGTTGCCGGCGCTCACCCGTGTGGCTCCTATTCGAGACTCCAAAGGCGAGATAATCGGCGCGGTGGAGGTCTTCACGGACAACCGAAAGCTTCATGAAGCGCAACAGCGCGTCGAGAATCTGGAGCGGCTGGCGCTTATGGACCAGCTCACTGAGATCGGGAACCGGCGTTACGGAGAGGTCTACCTTCAGAGCAGTTTGAATCGGCTCGCGCGGTACGGGTGGCCCTTCGGGCTCTTATTTGCGGACATAGATGACTTCAAGAAAGTCAACGACGCCTACGGCCACGAAGTAGGGGATATGGTCCTGAAAACAGTGGCCAAGACGCTGATTCACAACGTCAGAGCCTCAGACTGCGTAAGTCGGTGGGGTGGGGAAGAATTCGTTATACTCATCCTCCACGCCGATATCGGCCACATCGAGCGCTGCGGCGAGAAGCTACTCGCGCTCATTCGACATTGCTCGGTCACGCTTGACTCCTCGATCGTGCAGGTAACCGTCTCCATGGGCGGGACCTGCGCCCGGGCCGACGACACGATCGAGACGATCTTAGCGCGGGCGGATGAATTAATGTATCGAAGCAAGCAGGGCGGCAAGGACCGACTTACTCTAGCCCCTTGAAAGCGGCGCGCGTTTCATGAGAGGCTGTTCCGCCGCGCCGACATGGTAGAACGGTTCCTTCCGGCAGAACTCACGCTGAACATACGAGCGTCCGCGGGCATGGCTTTTCATCCCAAGAGGATTCTATCCCAAACCCGATCAAAGCCCCCTTCATTGTCTCCGTCCTTGCCGTCTCCTTCGTCACCATTGTCATCGTCATCGCCATTCACGTTGGACTGGATTCTAGCATTTCCGTTCACGCCACCATTTCCGCCGACTTCGAAGGGAAGATAACCATCACTGCATGAAACCGGCCGCCTCTGGACAGTCCCTACTCCAGTCGCCGCGAGAGCCTCCACTGATCGCGAACCGGAGATAGAGCCTTCCGCATCGAACGTCTCGGCTGCTGCGCTATTGTGTTGGGCTTGAGCGCAATCTGAAACCATCAAGCCACCGGTGAGCAAC
>Ga0194113_10002311_pt1 | contig 26190 bp, 26 predicted proteins | sample TA2MahC200mmetaG_FD_146193 | JGI IMG/M metagenome (GOLD analysis project Ga0194113, IMG submission 146193) | Freshwater microbial communities from Lake Tanganyika, Tanzania - TA2015017 Mahale Deep Cast 200m | ecosystem: Environmental > Aquatic > Freshwater > Lake | place: Tanzania: Lake... | reverse complement strand
CCGACCGCTCACTCCTAGTACCACGCCTTCATATCGTTGGACGCGCCTGCGAAGGCATCAAAGTAGGCCCAGAGGCGTCGGGCGTTGTACGCGAGCACGAACTGCCCGGGTTCCAGGAAGTTGTGCATGTTGTATGTGTCCTCGTAGACGCGCTTGAGCGACCGCCCACTCGCTGCGCTGTAGTGGGAAAGGTAGTTGCGGATCTTGTACACTTCATCAATCTTGGTCGTGTGCGCAGCGCTCACCTGCAGGAACGGATTACTGCCCTCTGGAAGTATCCTCTTCGAGTACCCCTTCAGGTCTCCGAAACTCCGAAAATCAGTGTATGAATCGCCGATTATTAGCGCGTGGCACAGATTCCAGGACGGATTGGAAGGCAGAGATACGGCGAAGTACTCGGAGAGCTTAGAATGATCGGCGGGGAAAAGGGGACATTCTACTTTTCTATTTGCCGCCTGGGGCGCCCGCGAGGATTGAGGCTGGCCTCCAGGCTCAACCGCTTGGCGGTCCGGACAACCCACGCCTCCTCCCCAAACGGCTTCCCTCGATTGACATAATTCCTTTGCTTTTCTTTGTCCCCTTTTCTTCTCCCTGATCGCTCGAACGCTTTGTTAGGCATCTGCACTTGTTAGCTCTTAGGTTGCTTCAAAAGACCAGCGCCTTCCGCCTTTGAAATCAGATAGTTCACGAACGCCGAACAGGAGACAACCATATACTTTGCTTCATCGAAACCAACATTCGGTTCCTCCAGAATTGCGTGCCGAATGCCCTCTTCGTCACTTGTGTAGCCATACAGCTTAATGAAGCCAGCACGCAATGCTCCGTGAAGGTTTGTTTTCTTTGCGAGTTCATCTAACGCCTCCGCCAGGCCAGGCGGGCTATCTGTTCCAAGAATCTTTGCGATTGATTCGACCGCGCTAATCGATTCCTTAATTGAGTTCCGATAGTCTGGCTCCGGCTTTTTCGCCAAAAGTGAGAGCGCGGTACGCAGGTGATCGTGCGCCCCGTCAAGCCCTACCCTCGCTGTCCTCTCAATTGCCCCCGAAATCTCAGTTGTCTCTGCAGAATTTGAGATCGGCGCGAGTTCTCCTGCAATGAAGCGATAGCCGGACATTTCTCGCTCGAATATTACGTTGAAAATTTCTTCGAGCTTTTCTCGATGTTGACTTGAGTGCCGTGCGATCTTCGGGTAGGCATCGACAACGAACTCCACTAAGTCATATACGCCGTACTAAGGAAGTGTATAGAAATACTCCTTGACCCACTCCCGGCAGCGGGAATCATCATACGGGAGTTCATCTACAGGCACTTTGCGGAAAAACTGCGCCACCCACTTCGCCAAGGGAACCCAATAAATATATTGGCTTCCGAAGAGCGAGTGAAGATAGTTCCAAATTGAATTTCGAAGGGCGTCATTCATGCTCTCCATCTGGAGAGTCGGGGTTACCTCAACAAAACCGAGCCTCGTTGAAAAGCTCTTCTTCATGATCGATACGGCTCCGTCAGATGCCTAACTATTGAGTCTACTGACCGACATAGCATACGCATGCAGACTGCAAACTACTGCACCATTCTTGACTGATTTCACATCCTTGTCAACGCTATCCACCGCTCATCAGTTTGCAGTTTTCAGAAAATTCAGCACCCATCACCCAGCACTCATCACTCAACATTCATTCCTGTTTTTTCGGCTTGTAATAGCGTTTTCCCTTGAGTGGCTCCGGCAGGTGGACTTGATCAGTGGCCGCCGAGGGCTCCTCGTACACGTACTTGTATCCCTTCCCATAGCCCAGGTCCTTCATGAGCGACGTGACCGCGTTGCGCAGGTGCAGCGGCACGGGTAAGTTGCCCAGCTCGCGGGCATCCCGCAGGGCCTCCAGTAATCCAGCATAAGAGGCGTTGTCCTTCAGACAGGTGGCCAGATAGGTCGTACCCTGGGCTAGATTGATCTGCGCTTCCGGCAGCCCGACGAATTCGACTGCCTGCACGACGGCTGTGGCCATGACCAGAGCCAGGGGGTTGGCATTGCCGATGTCCTCGGAGGCAAAGATGACCATGCGCCTGGCGATGAACTTGGGGTCCTCGCCTCCTTCCAACATACGGGCCAGCCAGTAGAGCGCCCCGTCCGGATCTGAATCCCTTAGACTCTTGATGTAGGCCGAAATGAGATTGTAGTGCTCCTCCCCGGCCCGATCGTACCGCAGCGCCTTCTTGAGCAGGGCCGCATCCAGGGCCTGCTCGTCGATCACAACCCGACCGTCCTTTTTGGCAGGAGTCTGAGTTACCACGAATTCGAGCGCGGTCAGCAAGGCACGGGCATCGCCGTTGCCGAACCCGATCAGGCGTCGGCGCGCTTCCTGCGTCATCTCGACCTTGAATCGTCCCATCCCTTGCTCGACATCGCCGAGGGCCCGGTCCAGAATCAACCCTAGGGCCTCGTCCGACAGGGGCTTCAGCACCACAACCATGGAACGGGACAGGAGCGGCGCGATCACTTCGAAGGAGGGATTTTCCGTCGTGGCGCCCAGCAGGATAACCGTGCCCCGCTCGACATGCGGCAGAAACGCATCCTGCTGGGCCTTATTGAACCGATGGATCTCATCCACGAAGAGGATCGTCCTCTGCCCCTGCAAGGCCCGCCGCTGCTCCGCCGCCTTGATAATCCCGCGCAGCTCAGGGATCCCGCTAGTCACGGCGGAGAAGAAGACGAATTCCGCCTTGGTGAGACGTGCGATAATCCGGGCCAGGGTGGTCTTGCCAGAGCCGGGTGGTCCCCAGAGAATGACCGACGTGAGCGTGTCGGACTCGATGGCGCGCCTGAGCGGCCGGTCCGGCGCGGCAATCTCGTCCTGCCCGACGAAGTCCGCGAAGTCCTTCGGCCTGAGCCGCTCGGCCAACGGGGCGAAGGGATTCGGCGCCGCCTGTTCAGCCCGAAACAGATCCGGTTCGTGATCGTCCTGCATCTCCGGCTACCCCTCAGAGGTATGAACGATTCTATACAGAATAGGCTGGGGCCGCAAACATCCGCCGAACTGACTCGGTGGAGATGGTCCTTGACGGCTTTTTCAGGAGAATGGTAGGAAAAGGCGGGTCTTGCTTTTCCGGAGGGAGAACCGAGTGAGAGCCCAGGTCAACGGGATCAATCTGGCCTACAGTGATGAGGGGCAGGGCCTTCCTGTGGTCTTCCTCCATGCCTTCCCCTTCAACCGAGCCATGTGGGACCCCCAGATCAAGTCCCTCTCGGACCGCTTCCGGGTCATCACGGTGGACCTGCGCGGCCATGGCGAGTCTGACGCGCCGCTCTGGCGCTACTCGATGGACCAGTTCGCCGATGATGTGAAGGGGCTCCTCGACCATTTGGCGATCCAGCAAGCTGTGCTGGTCGGGCTTTCAATGGGAGGCTATATCCTGTTTGCCTTCTGGCGCCGCTACCCAGAGCGGGTGAAGGCGCTGGTGCTGGCCGACACGCGGGCGACGCCGGACAACGAGGAGGGTCGTGCGAAGCGGATTGCCATGGCTCAGGCCCTGTACAAAGACGGCCCCAGCGCCGTCGCCGACCTCATGATGCCGATATTGCTCAGTCCCGCCGCTCAGACAGGTCGGCCGGACCTTGTGCAACGGGTCCGCGACATCATCATGACCACGCCGTATAGCGGGATCTTCGGGGACCTCATGGCTCTGCACGACCGCCCCGATTCCGTGCCCTCGCTCAAGGATATCACCTGCCCCACACTGGTCATCGTGGGTGAGCAGGACATCGGCACCCCGCCCTCGGACGCCCGCCTTATCGCCGAAGGCATCAAGGGCGCGCAACTGGCGATTATCCCAGGTGCCGGCCATCTATCCAACATGGAGCAGCCGGAGGTTTTCAATCGGGCAATTCGATTGTTCTTGGAAGGGATCAAGAATTGAGTGATTGATTCAATTCCGGGTCAGTACGAGTCGCCGGTGCCGCCGCGGTGGATGAGCTTGAGGAACTCTTCACGGGTTTGCTGCTGGTTTCTGAACGCGCCGAGCATGGAGCTGGTCACGGCGATCGTATTCTGCTTTTCCACTCCCCGCATCATCATGCAGAGGTGGCGGGCCTCCATGACCACCCCCACCCCTTCCGGGTTCAGTTTCTCCTGAAGCGCCTCCGCGATCTGGACGGTGAGCCTTTCCTGCACCTGCAGGCGCCGGCTGAACATGTCCACGATCCGCGGAATCTTGCTCAAGCCGACTACCCGATTCCTGGGCAGGTACCCGACGTGGCAGCGGCCGAAGAAGGGGAGTAGGTGGTGCTCGCAGAGGCTGAAGAAGTCGATATCCTTCACGATCACCATCTCATCGTATTCGAGCGGGAAAAGGGCTTCGTTGAGGAGGTGGTCGAGGTTCTGCTTGTATCCCTGGGTCATGAACCGGAGCGCCTTGACCACCCGCTCAGGCGTTTTCAGCAGGCCGTTGCGTCTGGGGTTCTCGCCCAGCATCACCAACATTTTCGTCACCAGCTCATTGAGAGCCTGTGATTCGGCGGGACGCCCATTGCCCTGGAGAGCCGACCTGGGCTTGGCGAGCTTCTTCGTCGTCACCATCTTACCCGACTTTCTCCACTTCAGCCCGAACAGCTCGCACGGCTTCGGCCTGATCCTGGCCCTGCCGTAATATAGGCCCTGCATACTCGAAATAGTTGTCGCGGGTCTCGATGAGCCCGACCTTCTCCAACTGGCCGGCTGGCAGTTTGGCGACCAGTAGATCCCAGATCAAGCGAATCAGATTCTCCCCCGTGGTCGTCTGCCTGGCGAAGGCAGGATCACGGTTCAAATCCTGGTGGTCGAACCGACTCACCACCGTGTCCTGGACAATACGATCCAGCGCATCCGCATCGACGGCCCGACCGGTTTCTGGATCGATCGGTCCCCGCGCGGTCACGAACAGCACGTAATTATGCCCATGCCCGTTCGGGTTGTTGCACTTGCCGAAGACCTTCCAGTTATCCTCTTCAGACAGAAGGTCCGTGTGCAACCGGTGCATCGACGCAAACTGATACCGCCTGGTGACGCTGGCTTGGTCCATGGGAATGCTCAGGTCTAAGGTTCTGAGTTTTCAGTTATCAGTTATCGGTTCTCTGTCAGGAGACAAAACTGACAACTGAATGCTGACGACTGACAACTCGTTTACGCGCTGAAGGAGCTTCCACAGCCGCAGGTGGTCTTGGCCTGTGGGTTCTTGATCGCAAAGCCCGACCCCTGCAGACTGTCCACATAGTCCACCTCCGCCCCCTGCAGCAGCGGCGCGCTCTGCGAATCCATGATGACCTTCACGTCCCCCTTCTCGATCACCGTGTCATCGTCGGCCATCTTGGACTCAAACGCCATCCCATATTGGTACCCGTGGCACCCGCCCCCCCGCACGTAGATGCGCAGGCCGACCACGTCCTGTTCTTCCTTCATGAGCTCGCGAATTTTCTGTTCCGCCACCGGTGTTATGGTTACCATCGTTGTATCCCCCTACCAAGCTTGGTTGACCCGCCGCGATGAATCGTGCAACGCGGCACCTCTACGACACTTTGCACTGACCGTCCACCGCCGCCCCCTCCCGTTTGGCGAGGGTTTCCTCGGGACCGCTCGGAGGCTCCCACTTCCGTTCCGGCACACGGACCACCACGTCTCCCATGACTCTGGCTTGACAACCCAGCCGGTGCCAGGGCTCGGTCAGGGCTTCCCGGTCCAGGAGGTCCTGCTCCTCGAATTCAATCTCGGAGAGGCATTCGCCTCCGACCTGCACTTCGACCCGGCAAGTGGTGCAAGAGGCATTGCCGCCGCAGTCATGGTTGAGGGGGAACCCGACCGCCTCGGCCGCCTCGAGCAGCGTCAAGCCGGCCGCCACATCTCCGCTCTTCCCCTCCGGATGCAGAAAGGTTATCTTGGGCATTGGAACCCGTCATTCGTCATCCGTCATTCGTGTACGGAGCAGAACCTTCCTTCACGAGCAACGGATAACGAGTAACGCCCTCCTCCTCATGCCGTCACTGGCGCCGGTTGGTACGGACACCGCTTGAGCGCGATGTGCTCTTCGAATTCGTGCCGGAACAGGCGCAAGCTGCTCTGTACCAGAACCGCCGCGCCAGTCACCAACGTGCAGTAGCCGGTCCCCTTGACGAACCCGCAGAGCTGCAAGAGGCTGTCGAGGTCCTTCGGGCTCCCCTCCCCCTGCTCGATCTTGGCCATCAGCGTGGCCAGATTGATGGTGCCCATGCGGCAGGGCGGACATTGCCCGCAGCTTTCGTTCTTGAAAAAGTCCGAGAACTTGAGGGTCTGCGCCACCATGCAGGTGGCATCGTCCACGACGATCACGCCGGCCGACCCGAGTCCAGTGCCGGCCTTCTTGAGCGAGTCGAAGTCCATCGGCAAGTCGAGCTGGTCGGCCGTGATCATGGAGAAGGACGGCCCGCCCGGGAAGACGGCTTTGACCTTCCGTCCGGCGGGAACGCCGCCGCCAAACTCCTCGATCAAGCGACGGACCGGGCTGCCCAGGGGCATTTCGTAGACCCCCGGCTTATTGACCGCCCCGCTGAGCGAGAACAGCATGGTGCCCGGGCATTTCTCCGTGCCGACCTTGGTAAACCATGCGGCGCCGTGTTTGAGGATGCGCGGCACATGGCACAGGGTTTCGACGTTGTTGACCAGCGTGGGCTTGCCGTAGAGCCCAAAGTCGGTCGGATAGAAGGGCGGCTTCTGGCGGGGCATGGCGGGCCGCCCCTGCATGGATTCCAGCATCGCCGTCTCTTCCCCTGCGACATAACTGCCTTGGCCGGAGAACAGCTCAATGTCCAGATTCATCCCGCTCCCCAACACGTTCCTGCCCGCGAGGCCCTTGGTCTTCGCCTGCTCCAGCGCCTTCTGTAAATTCTCCCGCTCTTCCTGATACTCGTGGTTGATGTAAATGAAGGAGGCCTTGGCCTGTACCGTGTAGGCCGCGATCAAGCAACCCTCCAACAACTGATGCGGGGCCTGTTTGAGCAAGTACCGGTCCTTGAAGGTGCCCGGCTCATGCTCGCCCGCGTTGCAGACGAAGTACCGTTCTTTGACCCGGTGATGCAGAACCTTGTCCCACTTCGTGCCGGTCGGAAAGCCGGCCCCGCCGCGGCCCCGCAGGCCGGACTGCTTGATTTCGTTGACGATGCCGTCGCGGTCCAGTTCGTTTACGCACTTGCGCCAGGCCTCATACCCTCCCGCGCGCAAATAGGGCTCAATGTCCCAGGGAGAACCCTCGAGCTCTTGCAAGAGTCTTGGTTCTGAGGCGATCACAGCTCCCCATCCTCTGAAATTTTAAGCAGACGGCAAGGTCCGGAGCATTCACTATAATGCCCGCCTTTCCTGGCAGTCAAGCCGAAAGCCTTGGATTAGGCCTGATTCTCAACCGGTTAGGCCTTGTGCCCTACCTCAAATCAAGTCTGTAGGCCCTTCAGGCCTTCAGCAGAAAATAGACGTAGGGTGAAGGAACAGCGGCGTGGTGGGAGCCCCGTTCGAAGGGAACCGTGGATGCGCGTAGAGAGGCCTCACACAGCACGCGGGGCCGGAAAGGCCCTCTCGCGGTCCAGTGTCGGTCTTATTTCAAGTGGCTGCCCGCTCCCATGAAGAAGAGCATCGGGATCGAGAGCATGAAGTTGATGCGCGAGGCCAGCAGCGCTGTACGGCCCCAGGCCGCCATTTCCGGCGGGGGCGGCGTCCCGTCCTTTGCCTGCTGCTCGACCGCCGCGATGATCTTCTTCTGATTGGGCCAGATGATCGCGTGCACGTTGGCCATCATGATGATCCCTAGCAGGCCGCCGATCCCCAGGGCGATGGCTCCGGTTCCGCCCTTGGAATAGAGGTAGAAGTAGAGGGCCAGGCCCGCGAGCACCGTCACGGTCGCCCCGTGCCGGAACCAGTTCAAGGCGGCCGGCATCAGCTTGGGAATCACGATATTTTTCGTCGGGCCGTCGAGGCTCTTGAGGAAGCCCGCGTTGATCAGGTTGAAGAAGTACAGCAGGCCGATCCACGTGATGCCGGCCAGAAAGTGTACCCACCGCATCAGCATGCCGAGCCAATCTGTATCCGCAGCCGTGCCCGTCCCTGCCGAAAACAGCAGTACGAGCACGATCGCCAGTACAAAGCCGGCTCCCATGGTCTGGTAAGGATTCTCGAGAAACTTCATTGCACCACCTCTTTCGGTTCACTGCTGAGTGGAAGTCTCTACAGCAGGCCGGGCGAGCTTGTCAAGCCGCCGACAGCCGGTCCACAAGGGCGCAGAGCTCCTTGACCGCGTCAGCCGACTTGGTCAGCGCAGACCGCTCTTCCGGGGTCAGGTCATATTCCAGGACTTTCTCCACGCCGCCGCGCCCGAGCGTGACCGGCACCCCGACGAACAGTCCATTGATGCCGTATTCCCCGTCGCACCGAGCTGCGCAAGGCAGCACGCGTTTCTGATCCTTGAGAATCGCTTCCACCATATCCACGGCCGACGCGGACGGCGCATAGAAGGCGCTGCCGGTCTTCAGATGGTTGACGATCTCCGCGCCTCCGTCCCTGGTACGCTTGACGAGGGCATCAAGTTTCTCTTTCGGGAGGCACTCGGTGATCGGACGCCCCTTGACGGTCGTGTGCTTGAGCAGCGGTACCATGGTGTCGCCGTGGCCGCCCAGTACCATGGCTTGCACATCGACCGCGGAGACGTTCAAGGCCTCCGCGATAAAGGAGCGAAACCGCGCCGAGTCCAGCACGCCGGCCATGCCCATCACCCGCTGCTTGGGCAGGCCGCTGACCTTATGGGCGACGTAGGTCATGACATCCAGTGGGTTCGTCACCATCACGAGGACGATGTTCGGCGACCGCTTGACCAACTCCTTCACGACGCCGGTGACGATTTTCGCGTTCGTTGCCAGCAATTCATCCCGGCTCATGCCGGGCTTGCGCGGGATGCCGGAGGTGATCACCGCGACGGACGATCCCGCCGTCTCCTCATACCCGTTGCTGCCGATCACGCGACCGTCGTAGCCGCAGATCGGGCCCGCCTGCGTCAAGTCCAGCGCCTTGCCCTGGGGCACTCCTTCCACGATATCCACCAACGCCACGTCGTAGCAGTTTTTCTCCGCCAGCCGCTGGGCCGCCGTCGCCCCGACATTGCCGGCACCCACCACCGTAATCTTCGCTCGCCCCATATCTACTCCTCGTCGCTCGTTGTCGATCGCAAGTCACCAGTTGCAAGTCACAAGTTACAAGTGGCCAAGTTGGACTTGCCACTTGCCCGCTTGGTCACTTGTCAGCTTGTTCCATTATCGTCGTGTCCCGTCCAGCCTGCCACCTTGAAGTTGATCGTGCAGACGAAGTTTTCACCGTCGTAGAAATTGACCTTGATCTTTTTCTTTCCGTAGGTCCTGGCCAGAAACTCTTCCGGCCGCTCCACCAGCTCCTGGTACGTGCCCGGCTCGTAGGAACCCAGTTCGGTGAAACTCACGATCATGCCGGCCTTGACCTCTTCGAGGATCTTCACCGAGCAGCGCGGGAAGATCTCCCAGAATTTCTCCTTGATCGCCTCCGCCGTCGGTTCCGGCCGTTCTTCGCCCGGCTTGACATCCCGATTGGCGAACTTCGCCTGGCGCCGCACGTAGGGATATTGGTGGCCGGTAAACAGCTTGTAGAGCCACCCTGGGACTGTAGGTTTCTCTGATTGATTTGGCATCTCCAGACCAACCTCATTCCCTGGCGAGCGGCAAGGGGCAAGCGGCAAGCGGCTGAAGAAAAAGCTGTATTTTCATTCCAACCTCTCGCCTCTCGCCTCTCGCCACTAGCCCCTCGCCTGATTCACGCCGTCAGCCGATGGTAAATTTTCGGCAGCCGTTCCGGGAGCGCGCCGATGTGATCGATGACCAGGAACCGGACATCCCCGTACATCCGCCGCACATAGTCATCGGCGTGGCGGTCCACCGTGATGCAGAAGGGATCGACCCCCTTCATACGCGCCTCCCGCAAGGCCATCTTGGTGTCCTCCAGCGAATACTCGTCGGCATAGCCGTCATCCAACGGCTTTCCGTCGCTGATCAGCAGCAGAAGGCGGTGGCGGGCGTTCCTGGCCAGCAGCTTGCGCGTGGCGTGCCGGACCACCGCCCCGTCGCGGTTCTGATGCAGAGGCAGAACCGAGCCGAGGCGCTGCCCGAGTCGCCGGTCGGCCGGTTCGTCGAAATCCTTCAGCACGAGAAAGTCCACCTGCTGTCGGCCCTGGCCTGAGTAGCCATACACGGCAAACTGGTCGCCGATGGCCGCCAGCGCTTCGCCTAAGAGGATGAGCCCTTCTTTCTCGACCTCAATCACCCGACGCAGGCTCTCCCTTGGGTCCTGCCCCTGCGCATCGATCTGGCGGCTGGTTGAGCCACTCAAATCCACGAGAATGACAGCCGCGACCTCCCGCTCACGCTTCTCCCGCCGCACAAAGATCCGGTCGGAGGCTTCCGCCCTGGCGGCCAGGTCCACCTTGCGCCCGATCGCTGCGTCCAGGTCGATCTCCTCCCCATCCATCTGTCCGCGGACCAGCCGGAGGCCGGGCGGGCGCAGGCTTTCAAAATACCGGCGGAGCAGCCTGACCGCCGGCCCATGAGCCGCCAAAGTGGCTTCAGCGAAATCGATGGAGCCTTCCGGCGCCACCCGCTCGATGACTCGACACCAGCCGGAGCGGTAGTCCCGGATCACTCCATCCCACTCATCGTAGAGAAAGGCCCGTTCTTGGGAGATAAGAGGTGAGGGATGAGGGGTGAGGGGCGGATCGCTGACCGCCAGCCATTGTTCCACGACGGAGCCGGGACGCCCGCCCGGTGCCAGGGCTTCCCCGGACTGCTGGCCTCGCAGCTTGTCGCAGTTCGACGGATCGCCGCTCCCCCCAAAGCCGGCCGACTGCTCCTCGGGCGCCGCAGACTGGGCGTTATCCTGCCCTGTGCCGCTCTGTTCGCGATCGGAGCTTCCCCCGCGACGGTCTCGCACTTGGTCCGCCTCCATCGCCCCACGATAGGCCCAGTTGGTGACTGGCCGGTACTTTCCCGAAGTCTCCTCAGAGGCCTTGGGTCCGGCCCCCTGCTCCACGTCGGAAGCCGGTTCCCCCTCGTCCCCTTCCTCACGCGTGGCTGAGGCGAGCGCCACTTCCAGCAATAGGTAGATGCGGTCCGCGACCCTGACGACCTCTTCGGCCGTGGCGCTCGGCGTCAGAACGGTCTGGGACAGAGCCCAGGCACGATCCACGAGATCGCGGATCGAGTCCGGAATCCGGACGGTGCCCGGCTCCGCCGTGGAGAGGAGCAACAGGGCATCCACCACCAGCTCGCGGACCGACAACCCCTGCAACAGGGACCTCGTCGTCACCGCTTCCCGCGCCAGCCGCGCCAGGTCCTGCTTGAGGCCCGGATATTCTTCCTGCAGTCGATACTCCACCCTGGCGTCTTCCAGCACCGTCCAGAGGTCGCGGATCAGTCCTGACTGGGGATAAAGACGAAACAAATCTTCCAGCGTCCGGACTTCGATTGTCCGCTCTGGCAGTCGCCCCTCTCCCTTACCCTCTCCCCTGAGGGGAGAGGGGTGGGGTGAGGGGCCATAGCGAAGCCGGACCGTCTCCGTCAAATCAGCCAGCCGTTCCAGCGACAGACTGTAGGTGCCGAATTCCAGATGCCCCGCCTCATGCGCCGTCATCACCCGATAGAGCCGGATGTTCTCTTCTCTGGTGGCATAGTGCCGCAAGAGAGCCGGGAGCGCGATCGTCCGCCCATCGGCGCTGACTGTCGCCCGAGCCGGCTTCTTGAGAGGCTCTGCCTGACCCGGCTTCGGCTGATCGGGTGCCGACAGGTCCACGATGGCCCGGATGGCCACGTCCACTCCACAGAGCCCTTGCGCGAAGAGCTTCAGCGACCGGGCGATCTGTCGAAGCGGCACCCCGCTCATCGCCTGCTCCAGCGAGACCAGCGCCTTGTGCGTTTCCAGCGCGAAATAGGCCCGCGCTCCCTCCGGGCTGTAGGCCAGCACCTCCATCCCGCCTTTGAACCAGTCTTCGAACTTGTCTCCCTCTCCCTCACCCTCCCCCTGACCCGTTGTTGACCCGTTGCATTCCGTGGAGCAACGGGTCCCCCGAGGAGCAACGGATCCCGAGAGGGAGGGAGGGGTGGGGGTGCTTTGGCCCACCAAGGCCAGGACCTCCGGACACCGACGCAGATAGGCCAGCGCCGTCTCCGTGTCCCGCTCGGCGACCAGCAGGCCGTACCGGAGCACTTTGAGCCGCCAGCCCTCGGATGGCAGGGCTCTTAAGAGCGTCGGCGACTCGGCCAAAAATACGATGGCGGTCTTTGGATCACGGTCGGCCAGCGTGGAGCCAAGCTCGATCACAGTTGTCCTGACCGACGCTCCTTCGATATCGCCAAAGATCGCGGGGCTGGTCCGGAAAAATTCCACCGTACCCAGATAGTCCGTCTTGCCCAGGCTGTTGACGGTGATCAGCTTCATGCCGAACCCCGTCCAGGCCCGCACCTGATTCAGAGGGACCGCTGCGGCAATCACCGGCCCTTGACGGAAAAATTCGAGGCCGAGAACATGATCAATGGAAGCCAGATCGAGTCCCGCCTCAACCCAGGAAGCCAGTTGTTCGGAGGGAAGAACGGCCAGCAATTCCGGGGCGGCCTTGATAAACTCCAGCGCGACATTCACGTCGCTGTCGGCCAGTTCCAAGGCAAGCTTCAAGGCTTGCTCCCGGGCCGAGGCGGTTTCGAAGAGCCCCAGGATCAACGGGCTTTCCTTGAAATACCGCAAGGCCGTCGCGCCGGAAGACCCGGCCAGTGCCACGCCCAGGTCCAGCCAGGAAATAACCGCCTGCAATCCATCCCGCCGGTTCAGCTCCGGCAAGGCCTCGATCGCTGCCCGCAGCGCCTTCGGGGACGCCGCTTCGAGCTCATCGAGCAGAGCCAGCACCGCCGGAACGGTCTCGGCCTCGACCAACCGGGCCACGAGGTCAGTGGCCGTGGGACGATCCAGCCCCGCTGCCAGCCGTTCAACCAGCTTCTGTTCGAGATCGTGGGACATACACTCCCATGCCCGGCTCTCTATCCGCCATTCCTGGGAATGCGCGGATTGTAAAGGAGGCGGCCTTGCTTGTAAACTAGCGGCACACCTCGGAAGTGACGGCGGAGGCGGCTCATGGCTGGCCCGCTCTCAGCGAACCCCATGCACGCTAGCTCTCGTCTATCATTCTTGTCGAGGAAATTATCGGTCAAAGAAACCCTGATTTCCCTCGGTGTGCTTGTCCCGACTCTCCTCTATGCAATCCTCTTCCTGTATGCATGGCTCTTCTCCGATGTGCTGATCTTTCGGCCACAGCCGTCGAGCTATCGCGACACCGACGGCATCATCAAGCTTCCGACTCATGACGGGTTTCGCATTTCAGCCAGATACCTGCCCAACCCGAAAGCCTCGTTCACGATCCTATACAGTCATGGGAATTCAGAAGATTTAGGAGACATCGAGCCAGCATTGGCGACTCTGCACAACCTTGGGTTTGCCGTCTTGGCTTATGACTACGAGGGATTCGGCACCAGCCAGGGGGTGCCGTCGGAGCATCATGCCTATCGCGACATTGACGCCGCCTATGCCTATCTGACCACGGTGCTGGCCGTTCCGCCCGATCGCATTATCGCCTATGGCTTCTCGGTCGGCGGCGGGCCTGCCATTGATCTGGCTTCACGGAAACCGTTGGCAGGCCTCATTGTCGAAAGCGCGTTCGTCTCGGCGTTTCAGGTGGTCGTGCCGATTCCGCTCCTCCCTTTCGACAAGTTCCCCAATCTCGATAAAATCGCCGCCGTCAAGTGCCCCGTCCTCATTCTGCACGGAACGGCCGATTCGGTGGTCCCGGCGCAGCATGCGGAAAAACTGTTTCGCGCCGCACCAGAGCCCAAGCGGCTGGTTCTTGTAGACGGAGCGGACCACTTCGGGATCAAGTGGGATGGGCACAATCGTTATGCACGAGCCATGGAGGAGTTTCCTTCGCTCATCCGCTCTCATCGGCCGTGAGAACGCAACGGAGCGCGCAGCCGGTTGCATGATGAATCTGCAACCGGCTACACTGGACCCTCGCTTGTTCCGAATCGTACACACTGATGGCCGAGCCAAGCCAAGACAGCCTCGACAGGATGTGGAAGTTTGTGAAAGGGTTTGCCGAGAAGAGCGGCACGACCTTTCATCCGAATAGGGCCGTGACAGAGGCGGTGGTGAACGGCCTGGCCGCACACGTGGACGAGCTGGGCAAACCGCTCTGTCCCTGCAACTTCTACCAGGACAAGCAAGCCGAGGCGAAGCTGCGCCGCTGGATTTGTGCCTGCGATGAGATGCAGATCTACAAGTACTGCCACTGCTTGCTCTTTGTGCGGGAAGACGGTATGCCCATCACCGAATACCTCCCCGAGGACCACGAAGGACGGCAGGTCTACGGGCTTGTGACGGACCCATCTCCGGACAAGGGTCGCGCCCTCAGACACAAAGCGACTCCTCAGACGCTGACTCAGCCACAGACCGATCAAACCGTGATGCGTGACCCGTGACCAGTCAGAAAGTCCATCAAGTCCGAAAGTCTTCCAGTCTTCGGACTTTCTGACTTGATGACTTTACGGACTTTCCGACTTGATGACTTACCTCATCCCCCTGCACGCATTGCTTGTCACAGCCGGCGCTGTCCTGGCCGTCGACGCGGCGGTGAGCTCCATGGCAGCAGTGGACCCCAAGATCCTCCCGGTGACCAGCGATCTGGCCAAGAGCCTCCAAGCCCACGTGCAGTACCTGGCCAGCCCCGAATTGATGGGCCGCAAGCCCGGCACCCCCGGCAACCGGGCGGCAGCCGATTACATCCAGGCTCGCTTCCGCGAAGCAGGGCTGGTTGCATTGCCGTCCTTGGGCGGCTACGGCCAACAACTACCGGACGGACTGGGCGACAACCTCATCGGCCTTCGCCCAGCGTCTGCTCCGGCCGCGGTTGCTCCTTATCTCCTGATCGGAGCCCACTACGATCATCTGGGGGGCAACTATCTCGGCGCCGACGACAATGCCTCGGCGGTCGCCATCCTGATCGAAGTGGCCCGATTGCTGCCCCCCCTCCCGCACCACCACGTCCTGTTCGTGGCCTTCAATGCGGAGGAACCGCCCTACATCCGCACGCCTAGGATGGGCTCTCAGCACTTTACCGACCATCTGCCGCCTGAAATCGGCGCAGCCACGGCCCTCCAAGCGGTGATCATCATGGACATCATGGGCGGCGTTCATTGGGAGCCGCTCCGGGGCGCCATCTTTGCGGCTGGGGCTGAAAAGAGCCCGGCCCTGTACCGGCGACTCAAGGAGGCCGGGCAAGCGGCAAGCGGCAAGGGGCAAGGGGCGACGACATCCTTCCCCTCGCCACTCGCCTCTAGCCTCTCGCCCTTGACTGTGCTGCCGGTCGGCATGCACCTGGTCGAAGAAATTCCGCTCATCGGTCAGGTATCGTTCAGCGACTATGACGCCTTCCGGAACCGGTCGATCCCCTTTCTCCTCCTTTCTTCCGGAAGGACGCCCCGCTACCATCAGCCATCCGATCTGCCCGACACCCTGCACTACGAGCGGATGGCGACCACGGTCACCTGGCTGCAATTCTTGATTGCGTTGATCGACCAGGACAAAGAACCGTACCGGTTCGAGCCGGCCCGGATCGAGTTCACCGACGAGGCGACGATCTTTCGGCCATTGGTGGAGAAAGCCGCCGAGTGGGAGACGAGGATTCCAGGGACTTCGCTAATCTCGCTCTGGAGGCTGAAACGAGACCGTGACTGGTTGCAGAAGCTGAATCCCGCCCAGCCGACGCAAGAGGATATTACGAGGTTGGAACGGCTCTCGATTCGGCTGCAGTGCCTGCTCGCCGACTTCCCCGCTTGTTTCCTGTTGTAAAGAACCGCGCGATTTCATCCACGGCGAATGGCGGGACCGGACGCGGACGTAGCCCGCCCGTGACCATCCGAACGCCCTGTTGAGCCGGCACCACAGTCCCGATGCGGGCCGCCGCGATTCCGGCATGCTTGAAGCACCGCAGAATGACAGGTTCGCGCTTCGGATCGGCGCAGATGAGCAGGGCGCCGGAGGCGATGGCGCCTAACGGATCGATCCCGAAATCAGCGCAGAGCCTGGTCCCTTCCGGCAGGATCCGGATCGCAGCCTCCTCGATCCGCAGCCCGACCCTGGAAGCTTCGGCCAACTCGTAGAGCGCGGCGCTCAGCCCCCCTTCGGTCGGGTCATGCATCGCGTGGACGCCTCCCGCCGCCAGAGCCACCTGCGCGTCACGCAGGACGCTGATGCCCGGCCTGATGAAGTAGTTTCGGCAGCGGGCGACGAAGCGGGCCGGATACCGCCGGCGCAGCGCCGCTCCTCGTTCCCGCGCCAGGATCGAGACCGCCTCGATTGGAATGCCCTTCGTAAGCAGAACGGCATCGCCGACGCGGGCACCTGCCGCCGTCACCAGCCGCCGCTTGGGACAATCGCCGAGGAGACAGCCCACAATCACCGGCCTCGTGACCGCATCGGTGATCTCCGTATGACCCCCGATCACGGATACGTTCAAACGCCGGCAGGAGGCGGCCAGTTGCGAGAAGAGGCGGGATACCAGCGCCGACGTCGTTGCCCCGACAGGAAGGAGCCACGTCGCCAGGAACCAGCGGGGTGTGGCTCCCATCGCGGCCAGGTCGTTGGCGTTGATCGTCAGGACATAGGCTCCGCTCTCCCCGTCAACGAAAGTGATGGGGTCGGCCTTGGCGACCAGGTACCGGCCGCCTAATTCAATCGCGTCGATCACGGCTGCGTCGAGCCCAATGCCTGGGCCGACGACGACACGGCGGTCCCGGCGGCGAACCTGTTTCTGAAGATCGGCCAGGAAACGGCGAAGCAGGGAGGCGGGCAGCTTGCCGGCGGGGAGGGCACGCGTGGCTGTCATCGGCCCAACGACGCAGCCATCACGAACCGATCCCGAGCACTTCGCACACGCGCCGGCGTGGGATGCCTTTGAGCAGCACGCGTTTGTGGCGGGAATGGAGTCCGGACCGGACCGTCACCGCCGTCTTCGGCAGATCGAATCGTTCAGCGAGGAAGGAACAGAGGGCGTCGTTCGCGGCTCCCTCGACCGGCGGCGCGGCCACGCGGAACTTCAGCGCCTCTCCGTGGAGGCCCAGATATTCGTTGCGCGCCGCCTTCGGCTGGACATAGATGGTCAGGATCGCTCCTTCCTGACTGTTCTGGACAATTGCCCGACTCATGGAAGCATCGGCAGGGGAACCTGTGAGCCGACAACGCGAAGGAAACGAGAAATTCTCTTGCCCTCTTCAACAAGGGTGGCCCGGCTGCCCTTTACTGCGCGCGTCCGCCGAGCACTTTCCGAAGTGCGCGGTGCGCGAGCACGAGGGTAGTCGGGCCACCCGCCCCTCCTACCCCTTGACCGCCTGGAGCGCCTCCCGCAGCTCCCCGATGCGCCTGGCCAGCAGGTCCAGATGCATATCCCGTTGAGCTTGATCGTCGCGGGTCTTCCAGAGGCGCCGGAAGATGATCCCGGTCTCCCACCGGAGCGTCCTCGCCTTCGCGTAGGCCACGGTCTTGGCTTGCTCTTCGGTCACGTCACAAGCGGATTTTTTCAAGGCGTAGAGTTGGTTGTGCAGCACGTCAAAGCCCTCTTCGCTGTACTGCCCTCGCACAGCCTTGATGCTGGTTTCGATCATGTTGGTCAGGTTGACCTGGGTCTCGATCCCGCTGGGCCCCTTGGCCTGCTCCAGGAACTCGCCGGCTCTGGGATGCATCAGGCTCCCGCAGCCGGTTAACCCCACCAGCACGAACCCAATGGCAACCAACCGAATACCTTGTCTGATTTTCATCCTCTACCTCCCTGGAAACTTTTGGCGAGAGGCTAGCGGCAAGTGGCAATAGATTGGATTGTCTCACCCATCGCCTCTCGCCTCTAGCCAGTCTCAAAAGATCGCCTTGACCAATTCCTGGATGCTCCGCTGCATGTCCGGGTCATCCGTGATCGGCCGCACCACGGCTGCCTCGCAGGCCCGAGCCGTGGGTACCCCTTGCCGCAGCAACTGGCCCGCGTAGATCAGGAGCCTGGTACTGACTCCCTCCTCCAGGCCGTGGTTCCGGAGGTTGCGGACCTTCTCCCCCAGCTTGACGAGCTTCTGGGCTATTTCCTTGTCTACGCCCGCTTCATGCTCGATGACCCGCGCTTCAATCTCACGCGGGGGGTAGCTGAATTCGATCGCCATGAACCGCTGTTTAGTGCTCTGTTTGAGGTCCTTCAGCACGCTCTGGTACCCGGGGTTGTAGGAGATCACCAGCAGGAACTCGTCCACGGCCTCGATCACTTGCCCTTTTTTCTCGATCGGCAAGAGGCGCCGATCGTCGCTCAAGGGGTGAATGATGACCGTGGTGTCCTTCCGCGCCTCGACGATCTCGTCCAGGTAGACGATCGCCCCATGCTTGACCCCGAGCGTGAGCGGCCCGTCGGCCCAGACCGTGTCGTCCCCTTTCAGGAGGTAGCGGCCGACCAGATCGGAGGCGGTGAGGTCTTCATGGCAGGCCACCGTGATGAGCGGGCGCCCCAGCTTGTAGGCCATGTGCTGCACGAAGCGCGTCTTCCCGCAACCGGTCGGCCCCTTGAGCATCACCGGCATGCGGTTGCGGGCCGCGATTGTAAAGAGGCCGATCTCACCGTCAACCTCGGCGTAGTAGGGTTCCTGCCTGAGCCGATAGCGATCGATCTCCAGCTCCTTGCCTTTGGCCGGTCCACTGTCGTTCGACGTACCCATTTGCGCTCTCCGGTGTGATCCAGGTCTGTCGTCAGCGCATTATAAGCGCACCGGGCCCTGCTCTCAAGTCTTGCCCGCTTCCGTCTTGTCCAGCACCTCGCGGATTTTCCGCGCTAACGCGTCCGGGGTAAAGGGCTTGCGAAGAAAGGCGACCTCAGCTTGCGAGAGACCATGCTGAAGGATGGCGTCATCTGTGTACCCGGACATGTAGAGGACTTTCGTGTCCGGCATGACTGCTCCCAACCGTTCGGCCAACTCCCGGCCGCTGCCCCCCGGCATCACCACGTCCGTCAGCAGAAGATGGATCGGAGTGTTCCGAGCCTGGCATTCCTGGCTGATCCGGATGGCCTCTGCGACATCACGTGCCGCCATGATCCTGTATCCCTGGGCCCGGAGGACCTCGCTGACCAGTTCACGGATCGTGGACTCATCTTCCGCCATTAAGATCGTCTCCGATCCGTGGGACGGGATAGCCGCGACTTGCGGAAGCATGGCCGCCTCGACTCTCTCCAAAACTTGCGGCAAGTAAATCCGAAACGTCGCACCGTGACCCGGCTGGCTGGCGACATCGATGAAGCCGCCGCTTTGTTTCACGATCCCGTAGACCGTGGCCAATCCCAACCCTGTCCCTGTTCCCTTGGCTTTGGTCGTAAAAAACGGCTCGAACACGCGGGTATTCGATCTTGCCCAGAAATTTCTCGCGCGCCTCAAACGCCCGAATGGTGCGCGCCACCACGTCTTCGAGCACCGGAATGGCGACCCTTGTCGTGACGGCCCCCCGCAACGTTCCTCCTGGTCCTCGGATCGGGGCCGAGAAGGCGACCGCATCAACGCCCCCGGCCGTCTCATAGGGCTCCACGTCGCCGACATGGATCTCCTCTCCCTTCCGCAGCGCCTCGAACCATCGGCTCTGACCCTCATCCTGCCCCAGGGTCCTCGGGTCCGTCGCCGCGATCACCCGGCCTTCTGGATCGGTCACCCCCAACCAGAGGTACATGGGGAAGTAGGCCTCACGCATACGGGACAGGTAGGTGCTTACATAGCGCCGATCAGCGAACCTGGCGCCGAGGGCCCGCGCCATCAACTGCACGTCACCGTACCGCTCGAACAGCAGCCGGTCCAGTTTGTCGGCCACGTCCGCCGCGGCCAGGGAGAGGCTCTCACCCGTGGTCGCCACCAGCCGTTCCCGGACGTAATGCAGCGTGATTCCCCCGATCACCACCGCGACAAGGGTCATGACGACGATAAGGTCCTGGAGCCGGAGGTAGGGAAGCCGGCGGGGGGGGGACTATCTGAGGACCTGTGGGATCGGTTGGCTTCATCGGGAACCGACCTCTCTGCCGATCAGAACTCGGTGGCGATAAAACTTGTCACCAATTGTACCGGATGATAGGCCCGCTTGGATCGAGCCAGGCTGGGAAGCCCCGAATCATCCATCGTGTTGACGAATTCGTACCCTTCCCCTGCCGCCTCCCGGCAGAATTCCTTGAACATGAACTGGGCGAGGCCGGGGATTGTCCGGTCCGCCACTTCGAACAGGACGCAGAACACAGAGACAGAACGGCGGCACCCAAAAGTGTAGCCCCGGATCGCCGCGCCGACCCTGACCACCCTTCCCACCAGCCCCAGTTCATGGTGATGGACCAAGGCTTCGCGATGGGCCGATTCGGCGTCGCTCAGCATGTAGGACGCCAGCTCATCGCACGGCTCCTGCTGTTTCTGCGCGGCCCAATTACGGAACAGGGCTAGACACTCGTCAGAGTCGGCTTCTTGATAGGCTTCCAGCTTCGCCGTCGCATAAACACGAACGAACCGGTTGCAGGCGGCGCGCTGGGACTTGTAACGGTCGCCGACAAGCCCGGCCAGATCCGAGGCCCGGTAGAGGTAGTCCGGGTCCTTGGGCACGAGGCGATAGCCGAGCGATTCAAAGGCGGGCTTGAACTCTTCCGGGATGTTTTCGATCCGGCTGACAGCGGTGCCTTTGTTCCGTTCCCGCATCAATGCGAAACACGCTGCCAGCACTGACGGCGAGGGGCAAGCGGCAAGTGGCAAGCGGCCGGATTCTTCCCTCTCGCCCCTCGCCTCTCGCCTCTCGCCCGTCTCCAACCGGAGGGGCGGGAGCGGCATGAAGACCCCATCCGCATACTCGGCGAACAGGCAGAAACACCCCGCTACCTCGGCCCAGCGATAGGAGAAGCACTCGCGCCAGACGACGTGCGGGGCAAAAGCATAGTGGGCCAGCGGCGTCTGAAAACCAGCCAGGGCACGCTCAAAGCGCGGCCGATCGTCCAGCGTAAGCGGACGAAGGGCGAGAGACGTCGCGTCGCCCCTTCGCCGCGTCGCCCCTTCGGAGGGGCTGGGACACGGAGACGCGGAGACGCGGGGGCTCTCACCACTTGCCTCACGGCTTACTGTCAGTCTCGCGGTGAGTCGCGGTACCGTTCGGAGGACCGCCACATCCTCCTGGAACGGACCGATCAACCGGGGGTGTCGAACGAGCGTCCCGATGGTCTCGTCCCGCTCGATCAGGCTCGCGATCTGATCCGCATACGCGCGAATGCCAGGCGGAGGGAGCTGATGGCTGATGGACTTCGGCGAGCTCAGTCGAGTCGCTGATGGCTGATGGCCAAGAGAAGCTTTCGCCTCACGCTCCTCGCCTGATTCCAGCCCCTCGCCCCTCGCCCCTCGCCCCTCGTCGGCGCTCTCGCGCAGGAACGGACACTTGCTGTCCCAGCCCAGAAGAACTTCGCTGCCGTCGGCGCTCCACATCAGCGCCAGCGGATAGAGCTGGCAATCCAGCGGGCGGCTATCGTAGATCCGACAGCGGCTGGTCGAGGGATCGAGGGCGGGACAGAGGTAGCCCTCGCCGGAAGGGTTCGGAACGACAGTGACCTGGCAGCCGGTCGGCTCGGAGAAATGAGCCGGATCAAGACCGTGGGAGACTGCGCCCTGAATCTCCTCGGCGGTAAAGTAGGGTCTCAGAAAACTGTCTGCTTCCGGAAAACGGCAGCAGACATCGCAACTGAAACAGGCCTGGCTCGGCACCAGTTGCGGCAGCGGGGCCATGGGAAGCAGCTTCGGGCGAGGCATGTGAAGCTCGGTGCCCATAGGATCGATAGATCAGTCATGATACGACGCCAAGGGTGGAGTAGCAAGGAATCCCCAGTCAAGATGCCCCCCAGCCTGGTGTTTTGCACGGCTCATCGCTGGGCCGGACCGCCTCAGCCAGGACCGCGGCCCTTGTATGGGCGACGGGGCCATGTTACGATCAGCGCCGTCTGGGGGCGGATCATCATTCGTCATTCGCCGGCGGGTGACGGGTGACCCATGACGATCGACGAATGGCTCTCACGCGCGATCTCGCATACCCAACCAGAACCGCAACCGACCTAGCTCGGTGCTTCCACGTTCGTGAAGCCCTGGTCCAGGATGGGCTCTATCACGGTTCTCAGAAGGGCCGCTCGGCAGGTGAAGAACCGCCTGTCGCCACTCGCTGGCGCATCGCCCCTGCTCCCTTCCTGCTTTCCCCCGAGGACGTGGCCTTCTTCCGTTCCCTGGGCAATCATCTCCTGGCCTTCTACCGGGCCCTGAACCGCCTGTATCTGGACAGTGTCCGTGGCACGCAGCCTGCGTGGATAGCCGCCTATCTCGACCAGGGAAAGCCGGAATCCCTGATTGCCTATAGCCGCATGAAGCGCTTCCGGGATCTCCTGCCGGGGGTCATCCGCCCGGACATCATCCCCACCGACGAGAGCCTGCATGGGTACCGGATGGTCATCACCGAGTTGGATTCCGTGCCGGGCGGCATCGGGCTGACCGGCGCGCTGGCAAAGGCCTATGGGCAAGTGGCAAGTGGCAAGTGGCAAGTGGAAAATCAGGCTGATTCTCTGGCTTCCACCTCTCGCCCCTCGCCTCTCGCCCCTCGCCTCTTTGAAATTGTCGGCGGCTTGGATGGGATGGCGCGCGGCTTCGCGGCCATGCTGCGAGCCCAGCTTGGCGATCGAGATGGGTGCGTCGCCATCGTCGTGTCCGACGAGGCCAAGGACTATCGTCCTGAAATGCAGTGGATGGCAGCGCGGCTGCGGAGTGCGGGGCTTGAGGCCTATTGCGTCGAGCCCCACGATATCCGCTTTACCGAGGAGGCCTTGCTGGTCGGCGGCGGAGTAGGCGACCGTCCCGTCTCGCTGGCCTATCGCTTCTTCGAACTCTTCGACCTCAAGAATATCCCGAAATCCGAACTGATCATGTACAGTGCCAAGAAGGACCGGACGTTCGTCACGCCTCCGTTCAAACCGGCGCTGGAGGAGAAGTTGGCCTTCGCCCTGTTCCACCACCCGGTCCTGACTCCGTTTTGGATGAAGGAACTGGGGGAAGAATCTTATGGCCTCCTGGCCGGCCTGCTGCCGCGCACCTGGATCCTGGACCCGCGCCCTTTGCCGCCGAGTGCCGTGATCCCCGGCCTGCGCCTAGCCGGACGCGCGGTTGCTGACTGGCACGAGCTGGCCGGAGCTTCCCAGAAGGATCGGCAGTATGCCGTCAAGCCCTCCGGCTTCTCGGAGCTCGCCTGGGGCAGCCGGGGCGTGTCGGTCGGCCACGACCTGTCCCAGACGGAATGGGCCGAAGCGCTGGACAAGGCATTGGCCTCCTTCCCGACCATCCCGTACGTCCTGCAAGAGTTCCACAAGGGACGGCAATACGCCCTGTCCTATTACGACGAAGGCGCCAACGAGATTGTCCCGATGGCCGGACGGGCGAGGCTGTCGCCCTACTACTTCGTCACCGGCGAGCGGGCCGAATTGGGCGGGGTGCTGGCGACGGTCTGTCCGTTGGACAAGAAGCTGATCCACGGGATGCGCGATGCGATCATGACACCCTGCGCGCTTCTCAAAGGAAGTGACGGGTGACGCGTGACAGGTGACGGGTTCAATCAGACGCACCACCTTCTTGTCACTCGTCACTTGTCACTCGTTACGGGTATTTTATGGCGGTAACGTTCTATCATGTAAACTGGTGTCCGGAATGCGCGGCTGTCCGGGAGAAGCTGGCGGAACTGGGCTTGGCCTATGAAGACGTGGTGGTGCCGGACTTCCGGCCGATGCGGAGCCAGGTCTATGACGTGTCGGGCCAGTATTACGTGCCGGTTCTGAAGGACGGAGACAAGGTCCTGACCGAAACGCGGGATATTCTGGCGTATCTGGACGAGCAGTACGGGAAAGACGGCGAGGGGGGCACCCATTGCACTCCCCAGAGCAACGGGTCCCCGGCAAGGGGCAAGGGGGAAGAGTTTCCTTCTTGCAACCTCTAGCCGCTCGCCGTCAACGAAAGGATTGAGACGTGGAGGCATGGAAACGGATCCTCGCTGACAGCATCGTGAAGCCGAAGGACCTGGCCGCCCATCTGGGCGTCGATCCCAAGGAGATCGAGGCCGTCGTCGGCGATTATCCCATGCGCATCACGCCGACCGTTCTGGCCACGATCAAGGAACAGGGCGACGCCATCTGGAAACAGGTCGTCCCCGACCCGCTTGAAATGGCCGACTTCGAAGCGCCGGACGACCCGCTCGAGGAAGATACGATGAGCCCCGTGCCTCATCTGGTGCACCGCTATCCCGACCGGGCCTTGCTCATGGTCACGAACCAGTGTCCGATCTACTGCCGGTTCTGCACGCGCAAGCGTCTCGTGGGCAAGCCGGGTTTCTTGAAAAAGGGCGAGCTGGACCGCGCCATTGACTACCTGCGGGACCATCCGGAGGTGCGGGACGTGATCCTGTCGGGAGGGGACCCGCTGCTCCTGCCCGACCACCTGCTGGAGCGCATTTTCAAAGCGCTGCGCACGATCCCCCATCTGGAGCTGATCCGGATCGGGTCCCGCGTGCCGGGGACTCTGCCCCAGCGCATCACGCCGAAGTTGTGCGAGATCGTCAAGAAGTACCATCCGATCTACATGAACCTGCACTTCAACCATCCGGACGAGCTGACCCAAGAGGTGAAGGCCGCCTGCGGAATGCTGGCGGACGCGGGGGTCCCGCTGGGCGCCCAGACCGTGCTGCTGAAGGGCGTCAACGACGATCCGGAAGTGATGAAGCGGCTCGTGCATCAGCTCCTGCTGGCCCGCGTGAAGCCCTACTACCTGTACCAGGCGGACCTGACCAAAGGCACGAATCATTTCCGCACGACGGTGGAAACGGGGATGGACATCGTCCGTGCGCTGCAAGGCCATACCAGCGGCATGGCGGTCCCCCACTTCGTGATCGACGCGCCGGGCGGAGGCGGAAAGATCCCGATCCTGCCGCCCGATTATCTGGTACATCTGGACGAGGACGGAGCCCTGCTCAAAAATTACGAGAACAAGGTCTTCCACTATCCCCAGCCCCCCCTCTCCCTCCCCTCTCCCATCACCCGTTGCAACGGACGGAGCAACGGGTCCCCGGGAGAGGGCTGGGGTGAGGGGCGGAAACGGGAGCTACCGATGGTCGGGTCTCACCATTTGAACGGTGCTCGCTTAGGCATGGCCGGCTGTGGGAACGGCGACAAGGGAGGCCTGCACGACCTGTGAAGCGTTCTCGCCAGTCCAGTCCTGAATCCCCTCGAAGGACCAGTCCTGAGGCTCCTCGAAGGAACGGCATCCTGCCCTACCAACGACTGAAGCAGCTCATTGCTGACCGGGTCATTCTGGCGGACGTGCCGATCGAGGACCGTCAGATCCAGCCGGCCAGCCTCGACCTGCGTCTGGGAAGGAAAGCCTACCGCCTGCTGAGCAGCTTCCTGCCGGAACGCTCGGAGATCAAGAGCCGCCTGACCCTACATGGGTCCGCCGGACAAGACGTCCTGGACTTCTACCAATCCGACCTCGTGATGTACGAGATGGACCTCAGCGGAGGCGCCATCCTGGAAAAAGGCCACGTCTACCTCGTGCCGTTGCTGGAGAGCCTGCACCTCACACCGACGCTGCGAGCCAGGACCAATCCCAAGAGCACGACCGGCCGGTTGGACGTCTTCACCCGCGTCATCACGGACCTCAACACCGGCTTCGACGAGATCCGGGCCGGCTACCACGGCCCCCTGTACCTGGAAATTGTGCCCCGCTCCTTCGCCATCAAGGTCAGGACCGGCCTCTCGCTCAATCAGCTCCGGCTCGTGCGCGGGCCGGCGACCCTGTCCGATTCCGGAGTCCGAAGCCTGCACAAAGCCACGCCGCTTCTCCACCACAGTGAGCCTGATGAGGGAGACGGGCACCCGGTGCCGTTGCGCGAGTTGCGGACCGGTCAGGGCCTCTTCCTGAGGATAGACCTGCGTGGTTCCGACAAGCGGCACGATTCAATCATCGGGTATCGGGCGAAGAAGAAC
>Ga0194113_10002310_pt1 | contig 26199 bp, 24 predicted proteins | sample TA2MahC200mmetaG_FD_146193 | JGI IMG/M metagenome (GOLD analysis project Ga0194113, IMG submission 146193) | Freshwater microbial communities from Lake Tanganyika, Tanzania - TA2015017 Mahale Deep Cast 200m | ecosystem: Environmental > Aquatic > Freshwater > Lake | place: Tanzania: Lake... | reverse complement strand
CCGACACCTGCTTGAGCTTGCGATGCAACGTCCGTTCGGACGTCGAAAGCGCTCGCGCCAACTCCTGAGCGCTGAACGATGAATCCGACTGCCGAACGATTCGTTCGGCTTCGGCGAAAAAGGCGTCCACGCCTTCATTCAAGGTGGTGGCGCTATAGGCGGCCGGGCCGCGCGGCGCGCCTTTCACGAGCGCCGCCTCGCCGACGGTGAAATCCGCCGCGACCCGCGCCGCGTCGACCCCGCACAGCGTGCGAATGAGGTGCAGAGCGACGTCGATCCAGGAGAGGGGGCCGGCGGCAGTGACGACTCGACGGTCTTCGATCAGCCGCGCGCCCCAGGCGGCGTCGATTCGCGCGTAGCGCTGTTTCAACTCCTCTTGATGCCACCAGCTCGTCGTACAGCGGCGGCCGTCGAGGAGGCCCGCCTCGCCGAGAAGAAAGACGCCCGAACCGCAGCCTGCGATCAGCGCCCCCCGCGCATGGTGGCGGCGCAGCCAGGCGGCGGCCGCCCCGAAGCGGGACATGTCCGGCGGCTTTCCCTTCTCGTCCGGAGAGAAGCTCGGCACGATGATTGCGTCGCAGGTCGCGATCGCCTCGAAAGAGGCGGCGACAGGCAAACTCGCTCCCATGAGGTCGCGGATCGGTTCGCCATTCGCGCTGGCGGCGACGACGTAGAAAGGATCTTCAGCGCTCGGGCCGGGCGCGCCGGCCCGGCCGATAGCGCGGCGTGCGAGCGCCAGTAGGTCGATCAGTCCCAGGAAAGCCGAGCCCAGGCAATGGTCTAGGCCGGCAATGACAATCTTACGCATCTGACTCTGCTTTTGGCGAATTATGCAGCCTGTTTGGCTATTGCGCCATCCTGACCTAGATTAGTTCTAATCCCATTCTCCGTTCGGGGGGCGTCTTCGTCTCCGCCGTGGAATGCATAATCTTGGCGAAGATAGCCGGGCGCGTCTCGGCTCTCGCCTTGGAGGTGAAAATGAAGGCGAATTGGAAGAAATATTTGCCTTGGGTCGTCTTCGTCGCCATCGGGGCCTTGCTCTTCGGGCTGTTTCAACACCAGCAGACCCGCACGCCGGCTCGCGAAATCACCTTCAGCGAACTGCTGGTGCAGATCGATGAAGGCCGCGTTCATGACGTGACGATGTCCGGCAATGAGATCTCGGGCCACTTCAACGATAACCGCTCCTTCACGACCTACGCTCCGAACGATCCGAGCCTCGTGCAGAAGCTTGAGTCGAAGAAGGTGCAGATCAGCGCCAAACCGGCGAGCGATAGCCCCGGCTGGCTTTCGACGCTGCTGGTTAATGGCCTTCCGCTGCTGCTGTTCGTCGCCGTGTGGATCTACATGGCGCGCCAGATGCAGGGAGGCGCCGGCGGCCGCGCGATGGGCTTTGGCAAGTCGAAGGCGAAGCTTCTGACCGAGACGCAGGGCCGCGTCACCTTCGAAGACGTCGCCGGCGTCGACGAAGCCAAGGAGGATCTGCAGGAGATCGTCGAATTTCTGCGCGATCCGCAGAAGTTCCAGCGCCTCGGCGGCCGCATTCCGCGCGGCGTGCTGCTCGTCGGGCCGCCCGGCACCGGCAAGACCTTGCTCGCCCGCGCCATCGCCGGCGAGGCGGGCGTGCCCTTCTTCTCGATTTCGGGCTCCGACTTCGTCGAAATGTTCGTCGGCGTCGGCGCGTCGCGCGTGCGCGACATGTTCGAACAGGCGAAGAAGAACGCGCCCTGCATCATCTTCGTCGACGAGATCGACGCGGTCGGCCGCCATCGCGGCGCCGGCCTGGGCGGCGGCAATGACGAGCGCGAGCAGACGCTCAATCAGCTGCTCGTCGAGATGGACGGCTTCGAGGCGAATGAGGGCATCATCCTGATCGCCGCGACCAACCGTCCGGACGTGCTCGACCCGGCGCTGATGCGTCCCGGCCGTTTCGACCGGCAAATACAGGTGCCGAACCCGGACTTCATCGGCCGCGAGAAAATCCTCAAGGTTCACGCCCGCAAAGTGCCTCTGGCGCCGGACGTCGATCTGAAGGTTGTGGCGCGCGGCACGCCGGGCTTCTCTGGCGCCGATCTGATGAATCTTGTGAACGAGGCGGCGCTGCTGGCGGCGCGTCGGTCGAAGCGCATCGTCACGAACCAGGAGTTCGAGGACGCGCGCGACAAGATCATGATGGGTGCGGAGCGGCGCACGCTGGTGATGACCGACGAGGAGAAGAAGCTCACCGCCTATCACGAGGGCGGCCATGCGCTCGTCTCCTTGAACATGCCGGGATCGATTCCGATCCACAAGGCGACGATCATTCCGCGCGGCAGAGCGCTTGGCATGGTGCAGGGCCTTCCCGAACGCGACCAGATTTCGCAGAGCTACGAGCAGCTCATCGCCATGTTGGCGATGGCGATGGGCGGGCGCGTCGCCGAAGAGTTGATCTTCGGCGCGGCGAAGACGACCTCCGGCGCGGCGTCCGACATTCAGCAGGCGACGCGCATCGCCCGCGCGATGGTCACGCAGCTTGGCTTCTCGGACAAGCTCGGCACGGTCGCCTACGCCGATCCGCAGCAGGAGCAGTTCCTCGGCTATTCGCTGGGACGCACGCAAACGTTCTCCGAACAGACGCAAGAGACGATCGACGCGGAAGTGCGGCGTCTGGTGCAGCAAGCCTATGACAAGGCCAGACAGATCCTCATCGACAAACGTTCCGACCTCGACGTGCTCGCCAATGCGCTGCTCGAATTCGAGACGTTGACCGGCGACGAAATCAAGGGCCTGCTCGTCGGCAAACGGCCGGTGCGTGACGAATCGACGTCGACCCCGCCGCCGCGCGGCTCTGCGGTGCCGACGACCGGGCAAAAGCCGGAGCCAGACGTCGGCGGTCTCGAGCCGCATCCGATCTGACCACAAAATACCCAGCGGCCTCCCCCCGCTGGGTTTTTTGCAATTATTTCGTCGACTGCGCGATCAGCTCATTGACCGTCTCGGCTGGGCGGCAGAGGGCCGCCTTGTCGCCCATCGACACGATCGGCCGCTCGATCAAAATCGGATGCTTCTCGATGGCGGCGAAAATCTCGTCGTCGGACAGCGCGGGATTATCGAGGCCGAGTTCCTCATAAGGCGTGCCGCGTTTACGCAAAATATCGCGCACATTCTTGCCCATGCGGCGTAAAAGGTCCTTCAAAGCCGCGCGGCTGGGCGGACTTTTGAGATATTCGACGATTTGCGGCTCATAGCCGGCTTCCCTCAGAGCGGCGAGAACGTTGCGCGAGGTCCCGCAGGCCGGGTTGTGGTAGATTTTGACTTCCATGTGGACATCCGTTCAGTCGATATGCGAGTGTTCATTAACCTTTCGTAAGACTGGCGAGAACACAGACTTCGACAATATGGCATCGTGTTCAAGAATGCGCCGACTTGGCGCATGGAGATGCGCCGGCTTGGCCAAGGCGCGGCTCGCTGAGGACAGTCAATGACTCGCAACTATTTCGGCACCGATGGCATTCGCGGTCAGGCCAATGAAAAAATCACGCCGGAGCTCGCGCTCAAGGTCGGTCAGGCGGCGGGCCTCATCTTTCATCGCGGCGAGGGCCGACATCGCGTCGTCATCGGCAAGGATACGCGGCTCTCGGGCTATATGATCGAATATGCGCTGGTCGCCGGCTTCACTTCCGTCGGCATGGATACGCTGCTGCTGGGACCGATGCCGACACCCGCGGTCGCGATGCTCACGCGATCGATGCGCGCCGACGTCGGCGTTATGATTTCCGCCTCTCACAATTCCTTCGAGGACAATGGCATCAAGCTGTTTGGACCGGACGGCTACAAGCTCTCCGACGAGATCGAGCGCGAGATCGAGCGCCTCATCGACGGCGACGTGACGCGCAAGCTCGCGGCGCCGAGAGATCTCGGCCGCGCGCGCCGTATCGACGACGTGCGTGCGCGCTATATCGAATTCGCCAAGCGCACGCTGCCACGCAACATGAGTTTCGAAGGCCTGCGCATCGTCGTCGATTGCGCCAATGGCGCGGCCTATAGGGTGGCGCCCGAGGCGCTGTGGGAGCTTGGCGCCGAGGTGATCGCCATCGGCGTCGATCCTGACGGCTTCAACATCAATCACCGCGTCGGCTCGACATCGCCGCAGGCGCTGCGCGACAAGGTGCGCGAATTGCGGGCCGATGTCGGCATTGCCCTCGACGGCGACGCCGATCGCGTCATCATGGTCGACGAACACGGTCAGCTGATCGACGGCGATCAGCTGATGGCGGTTGTCGCCGAGAGCTGGCGCGATCAGGGACTGCTGTCGAAGCCCGGTCTGGTCGCAACGATCATGTCCAACCTCGGACTGGAGCGTCATCTCGGTTCGCTCGGATTGACTCTCGAGCGAACGGCGGTCGGCGACCGCTATGTGATCGAGCGCATGCGCGAAGCCGGCTACAATATCGGCGGCGAACAATCGGGCCATGTCATCCTCTCCGATTTTTGCACGACCGGCGACGGGCTGGTGACGGCGATGCAGGCGCTCGCGGTGGTGAAGCGCCAGAATCGTCCGGTCAGCGAAGTCTGCCACCGCTTCGAGCCGCTGCCGCAAGTGTTGCAGAATGTGCGCGCCGAGCGGGGCGAATTGGAGCGCGCCGCCGTGGCTTCGGCGATCAAGGATGCGCGGGCGCGGCTCGGCGGCGCCGGCAGGCTCATCGTTCGGCCTTCCGGCACGGAACCCGTCATTCGCGTCATGGGCGAAGGCGACGATCGCGAGCTGGTCGAATCTCTCGTCGCCCAGGTTTGCAGCGCGCTGAAGGAATCCGCCGAGGCCGCCTGAGCGCGGCGCTACCGGCCGGCGGCCGACCGCGAGTCCGCCCGGCTTGGTTAATCAGTATGGTTAACCTTCTATTAATCCCTCTGGCATCATGGTTCCGTCCTCAAGGTCGACCGCCCCCGCGCGTTGCAAACGAGGAACAGATCATGCGCCGTTCCATCGCCTTGCTACTGTCCTCCATCGTCGTTGCGGGCGCGATGAGCGCGCGCGCGGAAGAGCTGTCTCCTCCCCCGCCTCTCGATGTCAGCGGGTGGTATCTTCGCGGCAATGTCGAAGACCCCTCGCAGCGGGTGGTGGAAGGACAGTCGTACCTGCAGCCGAATCTTGTCGGCGATCTGACGGGCGTCGGCGCCCGACCGGCGCGATATTCGATGAGCGAGACGCGCTAGCGTTCGAAATGTAGATCAAGAACGCCCAACGCCGAGCGTCGCGATCCTTTTGCGCGGTCCAAGTTCTTTTCGTGCCCCGCGCTCATTCTTCGCGCTCGCTTGTCGACTGCTATTGGGCCATATCTGGCAAATGTCCGACCTGACCGAATTCGGGGGCGAGGCGCCTCAAACCAATGCGCCGGAAATTAGCGTCTCCGAGCTCGCCAACGCGCTGAAGCGCACGATCGAGGATCGCTTCGGGCGCGTGCGGGTGCGTGGCGAAATCTCCAACTACCGGGGGCCGCACGCCTCGGGCCACGCCTATTTCTGCCTCAAGGACCAGAGCGCCCGTCTCGACGCCGTGATCTGGAAATCGACTTTCTTACGCCTGCGGACAAAGCCGCAGGAGGGGCTGGAAGTCGTCGCGACCGGCCGCGTCACGACCTTCCCTGGAAAGTCCTCCTATCAGATCGTCATCGAATCGCTGGAGCCGGCCGGCCTCGGCGCGCTGATGGCGCTGCTCGACGCGCGCCGCAAGGCGCTCGCCGCCGAGGGCCTGTTCGACGAAGCGCGCAAGCGGCCCCTGCCCTTCCTGCCGCGCGTGATCGGCGTCGTGACCTCGCCGACCGGCGCGGTCATCCGCGACATCCTGCACCGTCTCAACGATCGCTTCCCGCGGCGCGTGCTGCTCTGGCCCGTTCGCGTCCAGGGCGAAACCTGCGCGGCGGAGGTCGCCGCCGGCATTCGCAGCTTCAACGCATTGCCCGTCGGCGGCGCGATTCCGCGCCCCGACGTCATCATCGTCGCGCGCGGCGGCGGGTCGCTCGAGGACCTATGGGGCTTCAATGAGGAGATCGTCGTTCGCGCCGCGGCGGAAAGCGCCATCCCGCTGATTTCGGCGATCGGTCATGAGACCGACACGACGCTCATCGACTTCGTCGCCGACCTGCGCGCGCCGACCCCGACAGGCGCCGCCGAGAAGGCGGTCCCCGTCCGCGTCGAGCTGTTCGAGCATCTTGCCATTCGCGCCAGTCGTCTCGAAGGCGCACGCCGCCGCGCCATGGAGCAGCGCCGCGCCGTGCTCTCGACCTTCGGGCGGCTGCTTCCCGCGGGCGACGCCCTGCTCGCCAGCCCCCGCCAGCGTCTCGACCGGGCGGCGGAACGGCTTGGCGCCGGCGCCCGCGCCGCCCGAGACGGACGCCGGCTGCGGCTGTCGCGCGTCGCAACGCTCCTTGCCCGCCACTCGCCGCAGGCGGAGCTGGCGCGGGTGCGCGAGAAGCTGCGCGGCCTCGGCGCCCGGCTGCGGCAAGGATATCGCGCCCGCGCGGTTCTCGCCGGGCAGGAGAGCGCCGCCGCCAGACAGCGTCTTGCCGGCGCCGCCCAGCGTCTCGACCGCGCCGTCGCCAGTCTCATCGGCCACAGCCAGGATCGGCTTGACAGGCTCGCCCGCCTGCAGGATTCGCTCAGCCACCGTTCCGTGCTGGCGCGCGGCTTCGCGCTAGTGCGCGAGGAGAGCGGCGCGCTGGTGCGCAGCGTCGCCCAGGCGCCGCCGGGGACCGGTCTCGATATCGAGATCGCCGACGGCAGGATCGCCGCGCGGGCGGGCGCCGCGACCCCCGACCCGCCGCCTCCCCCGCGCCTACGTCGACGCATGAGAAGGCCTGGCGGCGACGATCAGGGATCGCTGTTCTGAGCTATTCGAACCGCATCTGCCAGGCGACGATGCTGCGCTGCATGGGCGCCCGCGGCAGGTAGCAGAAGACGTTGGTGGAGATCGGCGCTTCGACGCAGTGATAGTGCTCCCGACTCCAGTCGTAGCCGAGCATATCCATACAGGCGACGATCTTGTCGTTGACGAGCTTCGGGTTCGAGCGGCGCTCCGAGGGGAAGTCCCGCTCGGCCTGAAATTCGCAGTCGGTCACGTCCAGCTTCTGGCCTTCGAAATACCGACCGCTCGCGCCGCTGGTGACGAACATCGCTTCGGTGGCGAAAATGAAGAGCAGACCGAGCGCCAGCGCGAGCTTGCCCTGCCACTTGGTCTTGAAAAAGTGGAGATCGAGTAACGACAGCAATCCGATCGCGAGCAGGCCGCCGCCCAGAAGCAGCGTCAACGGCGAAAGGAAAGGCGCGATGCCTTCGTTCATGTCACGCTCCTGATCCCGCTCGCCGCCGCGCGCATTAGAGACTGATAGTAAGAGCGAGACTCTTTCCAAGGCAACTGCGCGCACGCCCTTAAACGCGCGCCGGCGCCAATCCGCCAAATTCATGCCAAAACAGCGCGTTAAGCTTCCGTTAACCAATTAACCGTCTATTAACGAAGCGACCAAATTGCTCAAATGCAACACGTCCAAGATAGCTGCCATCAAGGTTGACGGAACCTTCGCTTAACCCTGGAAGGCTAGGACTATCGGCGTTCAATGGTCGTAACAGGAGTTCCTCATGCTGCTTTCGCAAGGCGCCAGCCGCGCCAAATTCGCCGTCGCGCTGACGGCGGCGCTGGCGCTTTCGGCCTGCGCCAAGAACACGGCCGACGAGGCGGCGGGCGATCTCGCGGGCGGTCGCTACGCCAGCGGACGCGGCGTCGCGAGCCCGGGCAGCCAGCAAGATTTCGTGGTGAATGTCGGCGACCGCATTTTCTTTGAGTCCGATTCGACCGAATTGACCCCGACCGCGCAGGCGACGCTCGATAAGCAGGCGGAATGGCTGAACCGCTACGGGCGCTACAGCTTCACCATGGAGGGACATGCCGACGAGCGCGGCACCCGCGAGTATAATTTCGCGCTCGGCTCCCGCCGCGCCGAAGTGGCCAAGAACTATCTCATCTCGCGCGGCGTCTCCGGCTCGCGCATCCGCACCGTGAGCTATGGCAAGGAGCGTCCCGTCGCCGTCTGCGACGACATTTCCTGCTGGTCGCAAAACCGGCGCGCCGTCACGGTGCTGTCCGGCGGCAACTCCTGATCGTCAGATGCGCCGCGCCACTTGCGTCCGCGGCGCCGTTGCGGCATGGAAGGCGCGCGCCGTTCAAGCGCCCGCAGGAGTGTAGCTCAACTGGTAGAGCACCGGTCTCCAAAACCGGGGGTTGGGGGTTCGAGCCCCTCCACTCCTGCCATTACGCCGTGCGTTTTCTCGGGATTCTAATGGCGCCGTCCTCATAGCTCCATGAGGCGGTCACTTTGGCCCTGATATCTTTCGCTGCTTCGATGACGCATCTTTCAAAGTGCACGCTCGCAACGCCTTCATAATTCCTATTGAGCAAATCATGCACGCACCGCTCGCAGCTAATCAGATAAACGAGAGCCAGCGGCGGAATGGACTCAATAATCGTTATATCGGCAGACTCTTGCCATTCTCGCTCGAACAATCGCCGCGCAAAACCCGGCAATGCTTCCGCAACGGATGCCCTGAAGCGTTCCCGGAGCTTTCTCGCCGCGTCTTCAAATTGCTCGACGGCTTCTCGTTGCAGCGGAAATGAGGCTGGGGGGCTCATAATGCGCTTCCATGTGGGGCATGACGAAATGTCGGAATTTGAAACAACTCCAGAAAACCTGTGTAGCTTATGCGGAGCGTTAAGACAAGCCTATGTAAAATCAGTCGTCTTGACCGTGACGCCCGCAAAAATTTGTGGCCCCGAACAGGCAAGCGGAGCTCGCGTTGGACGGGGGGCCGGCGACTTTGTCAAACAAGATCCTGGAGAATCCATGGCGCCGCCCCCTCCGCCAAGGGCTCGGATGGGGCTTAGGCGCGAATCTCGCGACCGGACTGGCTCGCGGCGCCGCAGGGAGTTATCCATAAGGCTACGGCATTTGCCGCTCCTCAAATCCCGGCGATTGGCGTAATGGCGGGTCCCCTCCCGCGGATGGCGACTGCGGCGGCGGTCGTCGCGGGCGCCGGCGATGGCCATTCGGTCCGGCCACCTAATGCCGCGTTGGCCGACTTTTCTCAGGAGCGTAGCGTCATGAGCGGTGAAAGGATGCGGCTGAAGCCCGGCGACGCGCTCATCATTCTTGACGTGCAACGCGACTTCTGCGCCGGCGGCGCTCTCGAGGTCGCCGACGCCGAGAAGATCATCCCCGTGGTCAACACATTAGTTGAGGAAGCCGTCGCCGTCGGCGCGCCGGTCGTCGCGTCGCGCGACTGGCACCCGCCGGGCCATGCGAGCTTCCACGAAGCGGGGGGACCGTGGCCGGCGCATTGCGTTCAGGGCGGCAAAGGCGCTCAGTTCCATCCCGATCTGCGCCTCCCGGAGCGCGCCATCGTCATCAGCAAAGGGGAAGCGCCCGAACGCGATCAGCTTTCCGCCTTCAACGAAACGAGACTGGCCGATCGTCTGCGCAATCTCGGCGTGCGCCGCGTCCTGATCGTCGGACTGGCGCTGGACGTCTGCGTGCTTGAAACGGCGCTGGATGCAGCGTCGGAAGGCTTTGAAACGCATGTGCGACTGTCCGGCGCGCGCGCGATCACGGCCGAAGGCGGAAGAAACGCCGTGGAAAAAATGCGCAAGGCGCAAGTCGTCGTCGAAGAGCGTTGAAATGTCGCTTCCAGACGCATAGGCCGCGAACAAGCCAAATTGCTCGGCTCCGAGGCCATGGCTATGGTAATAGCCGGCGCGCAGACGCCTTCACCGCGAGCCCATCGCAGCGCAAGAGGAGCGGTCCGTGTCCAGTAGCGCGCTATTCGCGGACCTCTATGAATTCACCATGCTGCGCGCCTATTTCGAATTGGGGATGGACGCGCCGGCGACGTTCAGTCTCTTCGTGCGCCATTTGCCGCGCCGCCGCAATTTTTTGATCGCCGCCGGGTTGGACGAAATACTCAATACCATCGAAAATTTGCGCTTTGAACCGCAGCAGATTGACTATCTCGCCTCTCTCGAATTCTCCTCAAAGCCCTTCCTCGATTGGCTCGCGGACTTTCGTTTCTCCGGCGATATCTATGCGATGCGCGAAGGCACGCCGTTCTTCGAGAACGAGCCGATCTTGGAAGTGGTGGCGCCCGTCGCCGAAGCGCAACTCATCGAAACGCTGGTCCTCAATCAAATCGGGCTGCAAACGCTGCTCGCGTCGAAAGCGGCGCGCGTCGTCGGCGCCGCGCGCGGCCGCAGGGTCGTCGATTTCGGCGCAAGACGGGCGCAAGGAATCGACGCAGCGAATAAGGGCGCGCGCGCCTTTTACATTGGCGGAGTGGAGTCGACATCGAATGTTGCGGCGGGAAGCATCTACGGACTGCCTGTCGCCGGGACGATCGCGCATAGTTTTGTGCAGGCCTGCGCGTCGGAACTCGTCGCCTTTCGGTCTTTCAGCAATATCTTTCCCGACACGACGCTTCTCGTCGACACCTATGACACGATCGAAGGCGTCAAAAAGGTCATCGCGCTGGCGAAAGAGCGCGGCGCTGATTTCAAGATCAGCGGCGTGCGTCTCGACTCCGGCGATCTCGACGCGCTGTCGCGCGAAGCGCGTCGGATCCTCGACGACGCCGGTTTGAACGACGTGCAGATCGTCGCAAGCGGGGGCCTCGAAGAAGCGGAAATCGACAATCTCACGTCTCGCGGCGCGCCGATCGATATTTTCGGCGTCGGCACGGATATGGCGGTGTCGAGCGACGCGCCCGCCCTCGACATCGCCTATAAGCTCACCGAATACGCCGGCGAGGGACGAATGAAGCTCTCGACGGGTAAGCGGTCGCTTCCTGGCCGCAAGCAGGTCTTTCGGGAGTTTCGCGACGGCGTCGCGGTCAGGGATGTCATCGCCCGGCATGGCGAAACTTTGCCGGGCGTTCCATTGCTGCAACCTTATATGCGTTCAGGGCGGCGCGTAGAGGCGCAGACCGATGGCCTGCAGCGCATCAGCGCTTATGCGAAAGAGCAGCTCGCCGCGCTTCCGCCGCATCTGCGAACGCTTCAAACCCAAGAGCCGCGCTACGGCGTTGCGATCAGCGACGAACTCGCTCGCTATGAACAGGCGACTCGGGCGCGGTTGATCGGATGAGTCAACAGCCGCGCTCTAACGACGATTCTTTCCGTCGATGAATTCCGACGTGAAACGCGTCAATGCGATCTTGAGATCGTCGGCGTATCCGGTCGCCCCGAGCGATTGAAACCTCTCGATGTCGGCGAGCATCAGTTCTCTGACCGGCGCCTCCCCGCGATGCATATTGACCAGATAGGCGGACAGGAGTCGCCCATGCCGCGCCCTGGCCTCCGTCTTCCTGTCGCCCATGGTCAAACCTGTTTTCATTGTGAATCCTGATGTTAGGCGCTCCGATGGACGCGACGCGTCAAGCGCCGACGATCACCCCAAGCAAGAATTGCGCTCACCGCGGCTACGCGAACGCCGCCCCGTGGCCGAGTCCGAAAAAGGCGTCGATCATCGTGGGAAGGTCTCCTTCGCGCGACGTCGTTTCCAAGGGGGCGCCAACGCGCTTCGGCGCTCCGCAATAAAGTCTCATGCCCCAGTCGGGGTAGCTGCGAGTCGAAATGCGCATATGGGCGAGCTTTACGACTCCGGAATGACGGAGATCTTTGCGGATCTGCAAATAGAGCGGCGTCAGCGCCTGATGCGGGCCTTCGAGAATTTGTAGAAAGTTATGGCCGTTATAGTGAAGCGCCCCACTGACTTGAAGCGGACGATTTCGCTCGGCGGCCTTCGCGACCATCGCTTCGATCGCAGAAAAGGTCAGATCGAGATTCGCGTTACTGAAATACACAACTCGATGCATCACGGCCTCACAAGCCCGCCGCCCAGGGGAGTTCCACAATTTCGTTCGATGTTGTTCTCGTCAACCGCCACAGGCCAAAAAACTGATAGAGCTAAAGCTAAAATTATGCAATTATTTCATTTAGTTGACCAAACTCAAGGCACAGCGCAGAGCCTGCCATCTGTCACATGTTCATAATAGAGTAGGGGCAATCTTTGCAGCATATTGCAGCCCTTTTCAGTCGGGAGGGAGGCGCGGTTGCGTCTCCCTCTATATTATTGTTCTCGGCAGGATCCCTATCCGGCAACTTCAGGGGGTTACGATGATCGCGCCAGACGCGTCCTTCGTTTCGAATTCAATGAAAACGTATCAGGATTACGCAACGAGATTGATGGATTTTGGGCTCATCAATACGCGGTCGGCGCTTCAATTCGCGCAGGACGTCTGGGCGGCGAAGTCGCCCGATGAGTTCGCCAAAGCCATGGTCGACTACAGCCGTCGGCAGTTCGAGTGCTGGAGCGAGGAGCTGGATGAATTTACAGCCACGACCGGCGCAAAGAGTAATGAAGACGACTCGCTCGCCGGACTTGGGGATTAGCACGCCTGGCTCTTGGCGAAGAACGCAAGTAAGGCGCGTCGCCCGGCAGGCTTGAGCGACCTCGCCGCCGGCGCAATGGCGCGCGATCGGCGCTCAGTTGCGGTTCCGGCGCCCGCGAGCTAACTCACGCTCGACGCCGCGCCCGACCCGGTCGAGTTGGTAGCTTGACGCGCCAATTCCGGCGGGCGACGACATCGCCGCAGTCGAATCGGCATGGCGTCGCGACTGAACGGAACCAGCTTCTGCCCGCATGACAAAGCGCGCCCCCGCTCTCGCCGACTTCAAGCGCATCGTCGTCAAGGTCGGCTCCTCGCTGATCGTCGACCCCAACAAGGCGTCGGCGAAACGCGCCTGGCTGAAGCGCCTCGCCGACGATGTCGCGGACCTGCATGGCGCCGGCGCCGATGTGCTCGTCGTCTCCTCGGGCGCGGTGGCGCTGGGGCGCAGCGTGCTGGGCTTTGCGCGCGGCGCGCTGAAGCTTGAAGACAGCCAGGCGGCCGCCGCCGTCGGCCAGATTGCGCTCGCGCGGCTCTGGGCGGAAACCCTGCACGACCGCGGCCTCGTCGCCGGCCAGGTGCTGGTCACGCTCGGCGACACGGAGGAGCGGCGCCGCTACCTCTATGCGCGCGAATGCCTGACGCGGCTCTTGTCGCTGCGCGCCGTGCCGGTGATCAATGAGAACGACACGGTGGCGACGGCGGAAATCCGCTACGGCGACAATGACCGCCTCGCCGCCCGCGTTGCCACGATGGCGAGCGCCGATCTCCTGATTCTGCTTTCCGACGTCGACGGGCTCTACAGCGCCCCGCCCGACACCAACCCCGACGCCCAGCACATCGCGATCGTGCCGCGCGTCACCGCCGAAATCGAAGCGATGGCCGGCGGCGCCGCCTCGCAATATTCGCGCGGCGGCATGCGCACCAAGATCGAGGCGGCGAAGATCGCCACGACTGGCGGCGCACATATGGTGATCGCCGACGGCCGCGAAGAAGCGCCGATCGCGCGCATCGCTGCGGGCGGGCGCTGCACCTGGTTTCTGACGCCGTCCAATCCGGTGACGGCGCGCAAGAAATGGATCGCCGGCGCGCTGGAGCCGAAGGGCGCCGTGCATATCGACGACGGCGCGGCGAAGGCGCTGCGTTCAGGCAGAAGCCTGCTGCCTGCGGGCGTGACGCGGATCGAGGGCGGCTTCGCGCGCGGCGACTGCATACTGATCCGCAACGCCAAGGGCGGCGAGATCGGCCGCGGCCTCGTGACCTATGACGCGTCGGACGCGGCGAAGATCGTCGGGCGCTCGACCAAGGACATTGAGTCGCTCTTGGGCTTCAAGGGCCCCGACGAGATCATCCATCGCGACGACATGGCGCTCGGCGGCGAGTGACGAAAGGCCTTCCCTGCGCCGCGTCATGGCCGGGCTTGTCCCACGGCTGTCCCGGCCATCCACGCCGGGACGTTGCGCAATGCTTGCGCGATGCGCGTAGCGGCGCCGCGTGGATGCCCGCGACAAGCGCGGGCATGACGCCGAGAGGCGCGGCGTGAATCTGCGTCGACTCCCGGCGTGAGGCTGGGCAGGACGACCGATCTATTTCAGAATTCCGAATACCGTGTTAGACTAATGTTATGCGCCTCACGACCTTCACGGACTTTGGCCTGCGCGCGCTCATTCTTCTCGCCGATCGCAATCCCGAGGTCATGAGCGCGGCGGCGATCGCCGATCATTTCGGCGTTTCGCGCCACCATATGGCGAAAGTGCTGCAGGAGCTTGCTTCCTCCGGATATGTCGAAGGCATACGCGGCGCGCAAGGCGGCGTCCGACTCGCGCGCGATCCACGCGACATTCGAATCGGCGAAGTGGTCCGCACGCTTGACGATCAGCCTCTGGTCGAATGTTTCAGCCCGCAGGGCAGCAACTGCGCGCTCTTGCCGCGCTGCCGACTGAAGAGCATGCTGGCGCGCGCCGAGCAGGGATTCCTGCGCGAACTCGATCGCTTCACCTTGCAGGATTGCCTGCAGAAATCCGACGCCCTTCCCCTCATCGATCTCTCCATCTGAATAGTGGTCGCAAAAACGTCGCGCCTCGTTGCGCGCTTCCTAGCTTGACTTTCGCCCTTTTTAATACGCATTTGCAATACCTAATAAGGAGCCAGGAGGGAGCGACATGTTCTGTTATCAATGCGAGCAGACCTATCGGTCGGATGAAGGCGCTGGCTGCGCGGGCGCGAAAGGCATGTGCGGCAAGGACGCGACGACCGCCGATCTGCAGGACATTCTGCTCTATGTCTGCGAGGGCGCCGGCCAATATCTGCATCGTGCGCGCCAGTTCGGCGCAACTGACATCGAAGCCGACCGCTTCATCCTCTTCGCCTTCTTCACGACGCTCACCAACGTCAACTTCAATGCGGCGAAATTCGTCGAGCTGATCCAGCAGGCGTCGCAAATCCGCGATCGCGCCAAGGCGCTTTACGAAGACGCCGCGCGCGCCGCCGGAAAGACGCCGGAAGCGCTCTCCGGCCCCGCCGCATTCGCGCCCGCCGGCGACATGGCCGCGCTTCTCGCTCAGGCGTCCGAAGCCGCCGTGCGCAAAGACGCGGCGATCCTCGGCGAAGATGTCGTCGGCCTGCGGTCTCTCATCCTCTACGGTCTCAAAGGCGTCTGCGCCTATTCGCATCACGCGCGCGTTCTCGGAGAAGAACGAGACGCGATCTATGCGGCGGTCGAACATGCGCTCGACATGCTGGCGCGCGAAGAGCGCGACGTCGCGACGCTTCTTGACGAAGCGCTGGCGCTTGGCCGCGCCAACTTCCTTGCCATGGAGGCGCTCGACGCCGCAAATACCGGGACATTCGGCGCGCCGACGCCGACAAGCGTGCGCGTGACGCCGGTCAAGGGCAAGGCGATCCTCGTCTCCGGCCACGATCTGAAGGATCTGCACGCGATCCTCGAAGCGACGAAGGACAAGGGGATCAACGTCTATACGCATGGCGAAATGCTGCCGGCGCATTCCTATCCGAAGTTTAAGGCCTATCCACATCTCGTCGGCAATTACGGCGGCGCCTGGCAGGATCAGCAAAAGGAATTCGCTGAATTTCCTGGTCCGATTGTCATGACCTCGAACTGCCTCATCGAGCCGCAGCCGCGCTATCGTGGCCGTATCTTCACCGCAGGCCCAGTCGGCTGGGCGGGCATCCGCCATATCGCCGAAGAGAATTTCGCAATTGTCGCGCAGGCGGCGCAGGCCCTGCCCGGCTTTACCGAAGACGCGCCGGAGCAAACAATCGCCATCGGCTTCGGGCGCGACACTGTGCTTGGCGTCGCCGACAAGGTGATCGATGCGGTGAAGAGCGGCGCCATCCGCCACTTCTTCCTCGTCGGCGGCTGCGACGGCGCGGCGCCGGGGCGCAACTACTATACCGACTTCGCCGATGAAGCGCCGAAGGACACGGTGATCCTCACGATCGGCTGCGGCAAATACCGCTTCAACAAGCATGACTTCGGGACGATCGGCGGGCTGCCGCGTCTTCTCGACATGGGCCAGTGCAATGACGCCTATTCGGCGCTCGTCGTCGCGACCAAACTCGCGGAAGCCTTCGGCGTCGGCGTCAACGAACTGCCGCTCTCGCTTATCGTCTCCTGGTTCGAGCAGAAGGCGGCCGCCGTTCTTCTCACGCTGCTCGCGCTCGGCGTGCGCAATGTGCGCCTTGGCCCGACCCTGCCGGCCTTTCTCACGCCGGCGCTCGTTAACGTGCTGGTCGAGAAATTCGGCGTGCAGCCTGTTGGCGACGCCAAGGCCGACATTGAAGCTTCGCTCGCCCGCGCCGCGTAACGCTTATGTAATGGACGCCCGAATTCGGGCGTCCATCTCTCGACGGAACCCCCATGTACAAGGTCAGCCTTCTCACCCGCGACGGCGCGACGATCGCCTTCGACGCCGAACCGTCCGACACGCTACTGGACGCCGCCGAACGCGCGAGCATTTATCTCCCCTCCTCCTGCCGGGAGGGCGGCTGCGGCGCCTGCCGCGTCTCTCGCGCAAGCGGAGAGGTCGAACTCATGTCCTACAGCAGTTCGGCGCTGAGCGAGGAAGAGCGTATGGCGGGCGACATATTGCTGTGCCGCGCCCAGCCGCGCAGCGATCTCGCGCTGCGCGCGCCATTCGATGAGGCGGCCGTGGGCTTTGCGCCGGCACCAGAACGACGTGCGACGCTCGTTGCGCTTGAGCCTGCCGGTTCGGGCGCGGTGCGCCTACAGCTTCAATATGGGGATGATCCGGCGTTTGGGCGCGCCGCGCAGTTCACCGCCGGGCAATTCGTCGAACTCACGCTTCCCGACGGCTCGGCGAAGCGTTCCTATTCGCTCGCCAATGCCCCCAATTGGGAAGGAACGCTCGAGCTTTTCATCCGCCTTCAGCCTAACGGCGTCTTTTCAAACTATCTGAGAGAGCGTGCCGCAGTGGGCGACATGCTGCTCATTCGCGGTCCGCAGGGCCAATTCACCGCCGACGAATCGAGCGCCGCGCCGCGCTGGTTTGTGGTCGGCGGCACGGGCCTCGCGCCGGCGCTCTCCATGCTGCGCCAGATGGCGGAATTCGCCGATCAGCGCGCCTGCCGGCTGTTCTTTGGCGTCAACAAGGTCGACGAGCTTTTCGCGCTCGATGCGATTGACGCGCAGAAATCGTCGTTGCCGCAGCTCGTCGTGACGCTCTGCCTATGGAAGCCGGAAACGGAATGGCGCGACTTCGTCGGTACGCCTGCGGAAGCGCTCGCGCAGGCGCTGTCGACGGCGACGGAGACGCCGGACATTTACGTCTGCGGCCCGCCAGCCCTGATCGCCGCGACCGAGGAGGCCGGCCGCGCCGCCGGCGTCCCGCACGATCGCATCTTCAGCGAGAAATTCACGGCGGCGTGAGCTGGCGCTTCACGTCGTGGCCGGGCTTGTCCCACTGCCGTCCACACCGGGACATCGTGCAATGCCTGTAAGGCGTGCGCGACGGCGCCGACGACCATCCTCGCATCGCAGTCCTGCGCGGATGGATCCGTCAGAAGCGGCGCCGCTTCACTTCATGCCTTCATCGTCGCGATCGAGGGTGAAGCCGACTTTCAGCACCACCTGATAATCGGCGACCACGCCCTTGTTGATGTTGCCGCGAATCTGCACGACTTCGAACCATCGCAAATGACGCAAAGTTTCGCCGGCGCGCTTGAGGGCGGCGGCCACCGCGTCCTCGACGCTGTCGGGCGAAGCGCCTACGAGTTCAACGACCTTATAGACATGGCCTTCCATATGAAGCTCCCGCAATTTTGATGACGGCTTGCCTGCCATAGGTAGCGCAAACGTCGCCGCCGTCAGCTCAATCGGTCGCTGAAAAGAAATTCCATGGCCCGATCGAGCCTGATGTGCGGCAGTGGCAGCGGCTTCTGATCGGCGCCGAGCGTTGCGACCGGCGGTCTGAATTTCAGAAAGCGGAAGTCGGCCTCTTCATCGGAAACGGCCAGCGCGTCGCCGCGAAACACGTCGCGCGGATCGGCCGGCAGTTCGCCGGGAAAAATCGCGCCTTCGGCGACGCCGTCAAACGCTTCGTCGCCGATATGTTCGCCCGCGGCGGGGACGCCGACGATGGCGGAAAGCTTTTCGCCCTCATGCCGGACCATCGCTTCGCGCGTCGCGCGCACGGCGGCGAGCGCAATCACGTCGATCTTGGCGCCGACGCCCTCGGCGCGTTCGATGGCGCGGGCGGTCAGGAGACGCAAAATCGCCTCGAGCCGGTCGTGGCTCGTGTGATGCAGATGGTCGGCCTTCGTGGCGGCGAAGAGAATGCGGTCGATCTTCGGCCGAAAGATCGTCGAAAACAGATTGGCGCGGCCAGCGCGAAACGCCGTCAACACGCCGGTGAGCGCGGTTTCGAGATCGCGCACCGCTTCAGGCCCGGAATTCAGCGCCGCAAGAGCGTCGACCAGAACGATCTGACGGTCAAGCCGCGCGAAATGATCCCGAAAAAACGGCCGCACGACTCGCGACTTGTAGGCTTCGTAGCGCCGCTCCATTTCGCGCCCGAGGCTGCGATAGGGAAGCTCCTCGCTCTCCGATACGGGAAGGGGCGCAAAGGTGAGCGCCGGCGAGCCTTCAAGATCGCCGGGCATCAGAAAACGTCCCGGCGGCAGGCTCGACAGCGCGAAGCGGTCGGAGCGGGCGAGACGCAGATATTGGGTGAAGGTCTGCGCCAGCTTCTGCGCGATTTCTTCGTCGTAGCGCGCCTTGAAGTCGGTCTGCGCCGTCACGCCGCGCCACTCGCTGGCGATCTGGGCGCGCGCGGCGACGCTCGCCGCCTCGAGCGCCTCATGGGACCACTGCGCGTAGGATTTGCCAAGCAGCGGCAGATCGAGCAGCCATTCGCCGGGGTAGTCGACGATGTCGATATCGAGTCGCGCCGGCCCCGGGGTAAAACCCTTGCGCAACGACCAGCCTTTCGAGCGATATTCGAGGCTCACGCGCAATTCGGAAATGCGCCGCGTCGACTGCGGCCAATGCCGATCCACGCCGGTGAGCGCGGCAAGGTGCTCTTCATAGGCGAAGCGCGGCACGCTGTAATCGGGCTGCGGGTCGAGATGCGCCGAAGCGATGCGGCCTTCGGCGAACGGCCGAAACACCGGAAGCTGAGTCTTGCCGTCGACGCCCTTGCCGTCGACGCCCTTGTCGCCGGGCGCCGCAAGCGCGCGCGTCAGATGATGCACGAGCGCGGTGATGAAGACGGTCTTTCCGGAGCGCGACAGGCCCGTGACGCCAAGGCGCAAACGGCCTCCCGCGAGAAAGTCGGCGACGCTCTCGGCGGCGATGCGGGATTCGAAGAGCAGATCGGAAAGTTGCGACAAGGGCGCTCCCGTCTATCGTCCTACAAGATATGGTCGCGGCACATGTAATCCAAAGGCGCCGGAATTGAACAGAGCGCATCCAAAGCGCCGTCTGACGCATTATGCCTTAGGGTCATCAAGAAATGGGTGCGGCGATGTCGGCGCATGTTTTCAGATTTGACGAGAGCTGGGACATTCCGGGCGCGACGGTTGAAGAGGTCTATGACGTGCTGGCGCGGGGCGAACTCCTGCCTCACTGGTGGAAAGGCGTCTATCTCGAGGCCGAGCGGCTGACGCCGGGCGACGCGCCTCAGGTCGGCGTGAGGCTCCGGGCGAAGGTGCGCGGCTTTCTGCCCTTCACCCTCAATTTCATCATCGAGGCGATCGAGCTGGAGCCGCCGAGCAAGGTGGCGGTCCGCACTTGCGGCGATCTCGACGGCGCCTGGCGGGCGACGTTAACGCAGCGCGGCGACGACGTGCACGCCGCGCTGCTGTTCGAAGTGAAAATCGACCGTCCGGGCATGCGTTTTCTCGCGCCCGTGCTTTGGCCGCTTTTCGCCCTCAATCACTGTTGGACGACCCCGCGGGGCGAGAAGGGGCTGAAGGATTATCTCAAGGCGCGCCGCAATGATCGATCCCCTGCCCTCGATCACCGCTTCGACATCGGCACATAATCCCGCTGCTTCTCGCCCGTGTAGAGCTGGCGCGGACGGCCGATGCGCGAACCCTGGTCCTCGATCATTTCCTTCCACTGCGCGATCCAGCCGACCGTGCGCGCGACAGCGAACAGCACGGTGAACATCGCGGTGGGGAAATTCATCGCCTTGAGCGTGATGCCTGAATAGAAGTCGATGTTGGGATAGAGCTTCTTCTCGATGAAGTAATCATCGTGCAGCGCGATGCGTTCCAGCTCCAGCGCGACGTCGAGGAGATCGTCCTTGACGCCGAGTTCGTTCAACACCTCCCGCGTCGTGCGCTGCATGATTTTCGCGCGCGGGTCGTAGTTCTTGTAGACGCGATGGCCGAAGCCCATCAGCCGGAACGGATCGTTCTTGTCCTTGGCGCGCGCGATGAACTGAGGAATGCGGTCGGGCGTGCCGATCTCGCCGAGCATTTTCAAGACCGCTTCATTCGCGCCGCCATGCGCCGGGCCCCAGAGCGAGGCGATGCCGGCGGCGATGCAGGCGAAGGGATTGGCCCCCGACGAGCCGGACAGTCGAACGGTCGAGGTCGAGGCGTTCTGCTCATGGTCGGCGTGCAGGATGAAGATGCGGTCGAGCGCGCGCGATAATACGGGATTGACCTTATATTCCTCGCAGGGAACCGCGAAGCACATGCGCAAGAAGTTCGACGTATAGTCGAGATCGTTCTTCGGATAGACGAAGGGCTGGCCGATCGAATATTTGTAGGCCATCGCCGCAAGCGTCGGAATCTTCGCTATCATGCGCGTCGACGCGACCATGCGCTGGGTGGGATCGGCGATGTTCGTCGAGTCGTGATAGAAGGCCGAAAGCGCGCCGACAGACGCGACCATCACCGCCATCGGATGCGCGTCGCGGCGGAAGCCCTGGAAAAAGCGCGCCATCTGCTCATGCACCATGGTGTGGCGCGTGATGCGATAGTCGAAATTCGCTTTTTCAGCGGCCGAGGGCAGTTCGCCATAGAGCAGAAGGTAGCAGGTTTCCAGAAAGTCGCCGTGCTCGGCGAGCTGCTCGATCGGATAGCCGCGATAGAGCAGAATGCCCTCTTCGCCATCGATGAAGGTGATCTTCGATTCGCAGGACGCGGTCGAGGTGAATCCCGGATCGAAGGTGAACATGCCGGTTTCGGCGTAGAGATTGCGGATGTCTGCAACCGACGGCCCCAGCGTTCCGTCCTTTACCGGCAAGTCTACCGATGTGTCGCCGATCGTGAAGATACCGTTCTTCTCCGGCATGCCCGCTCCCCTCTCAAACGCCCCGGCCCACGACGAGCCGGTTCGCGGCGCGACGCGCGCGAACGCTAGGCATCAATTGCGTCGCATTCGCGATATCGTCGCATCCTTCGCACGCCGATGCGCATTGGGATCATAAAATTTCCGATTGAACCGCTCGCAGGTCATTCCCGACCCTTCGCTTGCGAAGCGGTCGCGAATCCAGAGCAGACTCCGAATTCCCGGGTCAGGCCTTCGGCCTGAAGGGAATGACAAGACCAGCGAACGGGATCGATCGGAATAGGTATCATTTGTGCAGCGCAAAAAGCTATATCAACCGCAAGGCCTGTCAAGCCCGCGCTATGTTTCGCGCGCATCAGGCGTCGCGTCGTCCCTTTCAATGGCGCGGAATTCGGCGCGGCGCCAAAAATCTCGCCAGCGGCGTCGGCGTGGGACGCTACCCCACAACAGACTGGTCGGATATTCGCGCAAGACTTTCTTCACGCCCGAGTATTTCGAGCACGTCGAAAATGCCTGGAGACGTCGCGCGGCCGGTGAGCGCCGCGCGCAAGGGCTGCGCGAGATCGCCGAGCTTGACGCCGAGCGCCGTCGCGAGATCGCGCACGACGCCTTCCGTCGCCGCAGCTGTCCAGTCCGGCAGCGCCGCGAGCTTCTCGACTAACGCCGCAAGTCGCGCGCGCGCTTCGGTCGACAGCAGCTGCGCGGCCTTGGCGTCGAGCGACAGCGGGCGATGCGCGAAGAGAAAGCCTGCGCCGTCGAGAAGTTCGTTCAACGTCTTGGCGCGCGCCTTGAGACCGGGCAGCGCGGCGCGCAACTGCGCGCGCTTCCCGTCATCGAGTTCCTGCGCCACGGCCTCGCCGCCTTCAAGATGAGGAAGCGTCGCGATGAGCAATTCGAACAGGTCGTCGTCATCGCTGTCGCGCAGATAGTGGCCGTTCATATTTTCGAGCTTGGCGAAATCGAAACGCGCCGGCGAGCGATGCACCTGCGCGAGATCGAAGGCGTCGATCATCTCCTGCGTGGAGAAGAACTCCTTGTCGCCCTGCGACCAGCCGAGACGCACGAGATAATTTCGCAGCGCCGCCGGCAGATAGCCCATGGCGCGATAGGCGTCGACGCCGAGCGCGCCATGGCGCTTCGAGAGCTTCGCGCCGTCCGGTCCATGAATCAGCGGAATATGGGCAAAGGCCGGAACGGTCCAGCCCATCGCGTCATAGATATGCGTCTGTCGCGCCGCATTGGTGAGATGATCGTCGCCGCGGATGATCTGCGTGACGCCCATGTCGCGATCGTCGACGACGACGGCGAGCATGTAGGTCGGCGCGCCATCGGAGCGCAGCAGAATGAAATCGTCGAGATCCTTGTTCTGGAAGACGACGCGCCCCTGCACCGCGTCGTTGACGACGGTTTCGCCGTCCTGCGGCGCCTTGAGGCGCACGACATAGGGCGCGCCGGCAGGCGCTTCGGAAGGATCGCGATCGCGCCAGCGCCCGTCATAGCGCCAGGGACGCTTTTCCGCCTTGGCCTTCTCGCGCATCTCCTCGAGTTCTTGCGCGGTGGCGTAACAGCGATAGGCCTTGCCCTGCGCCAGCAGCGTTTCGGCGACTTCCGCATGGCGCGCGGCGCGCGTGGACTGGTAGACGATATCGCCGTCCCAGTCGAGGCCGAGCCATTTGAGCCCGTTGATGATCGCGTCGATCGCCGCCTGCGTGGAGCGCTCGCGGTCGGTGTCCTCGATGCGCAGCATCATCCTTCCGTCATGCTTCCTGGCGTAGAGCCAATTGAACAGCGCCGTGCGCGCGCCGCCGATATGCAGAAAGCCGGTGGGCGACGGAGCGAAGCGGGTGACGACCTGTGACATGAGCGCCGCGAATTCCTCGATTTTCTTGAGAGGTGGACCGTCTAGCACGCGAAACGCCGAGCGAACATAGATCACTCTATCGATCGCTTAACCAAAGCGTGAACATTTGACTTGCAGAACGCAGTGAGAACGTATATCGTTCTGTTCATGATTTGTTTAGGTTATCGGGCCAAAAGCTGCGGCTCAGCGAAAATTGACGATTGGGCTTGCAAGGCGGTGCGGCGATGCTGACCAAGAAACAAAACGACCTTTTGCGTTTCATCCATGAGCGCCTGAAGGAGTCGGGCGTGCCGCCGTCCTTCGACGAGATGAAGGACGCGCTCGACCTGCGGTCTAAGTCCGGCATTCATCGGCTCATTCTCGCGCTCGAAGAGCGCGGCTTCATCCGCCGCCTGCCCAATCGCGCCCGCGCCCTCGAAGTCCTGCGCCTGCCCGAATCGGCGACGCCGCGGACCGCCGGCGCGCGCAGCGGCAAATTCGCGCCTTCGGTCATCGAGGGGAATCTGGGGCGGGTGCGCCCGCTCAATGAGCGTTTCGAGGACGAGAGCGATCAGCAGGTCGCCATTCCAGTGATGGGACGCATCGCCGCCGGCACGCCGATCTCCGCCATCCAGAACCGCAGTCACACGATCAACCTGCCGCCAGACCTGCTGATGAGCGGCGATCACTTCGCGCTCGAAGTGCGCGGCGACTCGATGATCGAGGCCGGCATCCTCGACGGCGACACGGTCGTCATCCGCAAACAGGACAGCGCCGACACCGGCGATATCGTCGTGGCGCTGATCGACGAGGAGGAAGCGACGCTGAAGCGGCTGCGCAAGCGCGGCGCCTCGATCGCGTTGGAGGCGGCGAATCCGGCTTACGAGACGCGAATCTTCGGCCCCGACCGCGTCCGGATCCAAGGCAAGCTCGTCAGCCTGCTGCGGAAATATTAGCGGAGTGTCATATGTGGACGGCCCCTGTTGGCAAGGGATTTTTCTCGACGTTTTGAACGATTGGCGGTTAGCGGTCATATGTCCGGCCTTTTGGCGCGGCGCTTATGTCCGCTGGCCCTGATGAAGTTCGACTGCGAAGGCTCCTGATCATTCCCGCGAGCTTTGCGCTCGTGACACGGTGCGGAGTGTCCTTCGTCGTCGTTTCCGATCCTGTCGTTCATCATGTCGAGATTTCGCCCTCGCCAAACTGGATGATTCGAACGGTTACGCCATCGATGGCTCCCCTGCGCGGGCGATGATCTGGGTTCGGAAGGCCTCGCCGGTCGTCATCATGGCCCAGATGATCCGCGCCAGCTTGTTGGCGAGCGCGACGGTTGCGAGCCGCGCCGGCTTCCTGGCCAAGAGGGCGACGAGCCAATCGCGCAGCGCGCCCTTGCGTTTACCGGCCACGCGCAGCAGCGAGGTCGCGCCGAGCGTCAGGAGTTTTCGCAGATAGCGATTGCCCTGCTTGGTGATGGAGCCGAGCTTTTCCTTGCCGCCGCTCGAGTTTTGCCTGGGCGTGAGGCCGAGCCAGGCGGCAAAGTCGCGCGCTGATTTGAAGACGCTCGGGTCCGGGACGCTGGCGACGATCGCCGTGGCGGCGATCTTGCCGACGCCTGGGACGCCGGCGAGCAATCTGCTGGTCTCGCTTTGCGCATGGACCGCGGCGATCTCTTTATCGAGCGCGACGATCGAGGCGTTGATCGCCTCCAGCTGCTGGGCGAAAATCTCTACCGTCGCCTTGGCGATGGCTGGAAGCGTCGCGTCATTCTTGGCTTTTGCGAGCAGTTCGCCGGCATGGCCGACGCCCTTGGCGGCGACGACGCCAAACTCCGCGAGATGTCCGCGCAGCGCATTGACGCACATGGCGCCCTGCTTGACCAGAAGCTCGCGCGTCTTGTGCAACATCAAGCTCGCCTGGTTCTCGGCGCTTTTGATCGGCGCGAAGCGCATGTCCGGCCGCGACACCGCCTCGCACACCGCCGCCGCGTCGACGGCGTCGTTCTTGCCGCGCTTGACATAGGGCTTGACGTAAATCGGCGGGATCAGGCGCACGTCATGCCCCATGGCGCGCAGTTCGCGTCCCCAATAATGCGCCGAGCCGCAGGCTTCCATGCCGATCAAGCAGGGCGCCGCCTCGGCAAAAAACGCCAGAAAACCATCCCGCCGCAGCTTGCGCGTGACCGCCCGCCCATCCTCGCCGAGAAGCGCGTGAACCTGAAAATACCGCTTGCTCAGATCGACCCCGATCCTGATAAACTTTCTCATGGACGGCCTCCCTCTCTGTGGCGCTCCGGCGACCACGTCTTGGCACTCTGATGCCGTTGAGGCGGGGCCGTCCACCCCATCATTCCCGGCAGGCCGCAGGTCCGACCGGGAATCCAGAGCAATTCCATCGACTCGTGTTGTGGCTCTGGTTTCCCGATCGCGCGCGTTGCGCGCGTCGGGAATGACAGCTGAAACGTTCAATCGGATTTCGTATTATGCGCTCTCCAGCTCCTCGCCGCGATGGTTCATCTCGAAGCGGCGCACGATCAAGCGGACGAGATAAAGGCCGAATTCGGGGTTTTGGAAATAGAGCTGTTCGAACTGCTCATAGGTGATGACGAGCAGGTTCACGTCGCTCATGCAGCGCGCCGTGGCGGTGCGCGTGCCATGCGCCGTGAACAGCGCCATTTCGCCGAAAATATCGCCGGGCGAAAGGATCGCGCCGCACTCGACGATTTCGACGCGTCCTTCGACGACGACGAAGGCTTCGTCGGCTTCATCGCCCTTCCGGAAGATTTTTTCGCCCGCCCCCAACGTGCGCGGATGCATGAAGGGCTTGAGCCATTCGATGTTGAGGTCGGTGTCATTGGCTTCGCGCACGCTGGCGATCAGCCGGGTCATTTCCCGCATGCGGGTGAAGTTCAGCGGCAGGTTGATCGCATGTTTGGCGATCGTCGGCGGGCTGGCGATGATGAGCCCGTAAGTCACGCCGAGCACATTGCCGGGGGATGTCCCGATCATTGTTGAAAAAGGAGGAGCGGCGTTGCTCGCCTTGAGCCGTTAGGCTCGGGGTGCTGATTCCACGAAAGGAAGCAACGCCATGCAGGAACATACCACATCGACCGCGATTC
>Ga0194113_10002305_pt1 | contig 26212 bp, 17 predicted proteins | sample TA2MahC200mmetaG_FD_146193 | JGI IMG/M metagenome (GOLD analysis project Ga0194113, IMG submission 146193) | Freshwater microbial communities from Lake Tanganyika, Tanzania - TA2015017 Mahale Deep Cast 200m | ecosystem: Environmental > Aquatic > Freshwater > Lake | place: Tanzania: Lake... | reverse complement strand
GTCGGGCGCGGGCAATCGATACTTGCTCATGCGCCGGACCCTAAAAAGTTTAAGGGCGGTTGTCCTGCAAAAAGTGCTGACCGCCTAATCCTCAGCAGCTTGCCTCAGACATTGCATTGGCCCTGCTGTGCCCCGAATCCTTGGCGAGTGGATCGAGGTCGCCGGTGCATCCGCATGGGAAGGCTGTGGACTCTTCTCTGGGTGGGCGAAAACGCTCCGGGAGACCCATCCGAGGGTGTTTTGGGAGCTCACCCAACGAAAAAGTCGACTGGGAAGGTAGCGCTTGGCGTTGCCTGGGGGCCAAAGCCGGCCAGCGCCCAAAGCTCCGCCTCCGACCGCAGCCTGGGTCGTGTGTCTTTGCGCTTCTGTGCGGCAGGCTAAGGATTCGGGCCCTGCGTCCTTGTGTCCCTGCGTCCGCTAGCCGTTGGGCGGCGGCGTGGCCGGGGCTCGCGTGAGCGCGGGGAGTTCTCGGGCGAGCAACACTTGCCAGGCGCGGAGTTCGGGTGGGCGGGGCTCGAGGGGATCGCCCAAGGTGAGGGCCGGTAGGCCCTCGGCGTCGATCACTTCCCAGTCCACGTAGTAGCGCAGTCCGCTGGGCGCGAGCGCGCGCATGGCGGCGGCGCGGGCATGGGCGCGCGTGTCGGGCGGCGGCTGTTCGGTGGCGTGGGCGGTATCGGCTGGGGTGAAGGTCCAGGGGTTGTTAGGGTGGGCGAGGGGCCAACCGAGGTTGCGCTGGGGGTCGAGGTGATGGTATTCGAGGTCTTGGGCGGCCAGCCAGGGGTGGTTCCAGGCGATGTGCTCGGCCTGAACGAACTGGCACAGTAACCAGCGCTTGGTGATCCAGTCCACCCGGCCCACCAAGCTCTCGGGGTCCTGGTCGAGGGCGCGCAAGGTTCGTTTCCAGAGGCGGAGGGTCAGGTCGGTTTCCGGGTCGCGCCCGTGGAGTTCGCGCCAGGCAGCCGTGCAATAGGCCTGCAGCAACTCGAGGGCATCGGCCCTGCTGCCGTCGGCGAGGAAGACGCGCCACGGCCCGTCGGTTTGGTGGGAGAGGAGGCGGAAGGTGAGGACGGCGTCGGCGAGCGCGATGCGGGGCAGTTGCCCGGCCTCGAGCAAGTCGAGGACCAAAGCGGTGGTGCCGATTTTGAGGGCGAGGCTTTCGGGCAGGACATTGGTGTCGCCCAGCAGGAGGTGGAGTCGGCGGTAATGGCGCGGATCGGCCAACGGTTCGTCGCGGGTGTTGATGAGGGCGCGGTTGAACTGGACCCACTCAAAGAGCTCGTTGTTGATGTAGTCGGCGCGCTGGCTGATTTGGAAGCCGGGGTCGGCCCCGGCGCGTTCGAGGTCACCGCGGAATTGGGCGCCGGCGGTGGCGCCGACGCGGCCGGCGCCGGTATAGAGGACGCGGAGGGTGAGGAAGGCGAGCAGGGAGAGGACATTCGCTTCGGTGAGCGGGGCGGAGCGACGGACGAGGAAGTTCTCGTGGCAGCCGAAGGTGGCGCCGGTGCAGTGGTCGATGTTGTTGCGGACGAAGCCGGCCTGGCTGGCTAGGCCGAGTTGGCTGAGGGCTTGACGGAGAAGCGCGTCGCCGGCCTGGTCGTACAGGAGCAGGTCGCGCAGCGACCGGCATTCGGGGGTGCAGTACTCCAAATGGCCCATGTCCACGTAGAGCCGGCCGCCATTGAAGAGAAAGCCGCCGTTGCCGGCCGGTTCATCCCAGTCGCGCTGTTGGGTGTCGGCTAAGCCGAGGCGACGCTCGGTGAAGGCCCATCGGCGGACGCGGCTGACGACGGCGCTCGGGGGGAGCGGTTCGGCGCACAGGCAGCCGTACTCGGTCTCGAGGCCGACGACGCGGTTCATCCAGGCGGTGGGGACGCGGCGGTGGCCAGACCCACCTGTTCGAGGCGCAGCGGCTCGAAACGGGCGGGTTTGGCTGCGGTGCGGTTCAGCCAGGCGAGTTCGACGGTGCGGCCTTGGGTGGCGCTGCGCCAGCCTGCGCGCCGTTCGGGTTCCTGGGGCAACTGTTCCGCGAACGTCCGGTGGTGCACCAGGCACCACCAAGCCTCGAGGAGCAGTTCCGTCGCCTCCGACCGGGGTCGGGAGGGAGGTAGTTGGTCGCGCAACCACTGTTGGGCTGCCCGCTCCGCTTCGGGGTCGCCGGTGCAGACCAGGACGCCGCCCTGATGAACCTGGAAAGTGCCGTCGGCGTGGAGCCGCGCCAGGCAGTCTCGGGCTGGGTCGGAGCCTAACTCGGCGAAGAGGAGCTCGACGAGGAACGGAGCGCTGTAGATTTGCTCGAAGGCGCTCTTCAACTGCGCGCTCAAGCCGAACCCGACCAAGCGGCGCAGGGTGACGTCTTCGGCGGCGCGGGTGAAGCTCTCGAGGTGAGCCAGGTCGATGGCGGCTTGGCGGATCCGCTCGATGTCAGCGGGGTGGCCCAGGCCGGCGAGGGCGTGGCGGTCGAAGAGTTCGAAGACCTTCGATTGGCCGCTGCCGACGCCGAGCAGGAGGATCCCGTCGGTCAAGCTCGCGGCGAAGACGGGGGTGCCGGCCTTGAGTTGTTCCCGGACATACTCGCGCCGGTTGGCGATGGCCTCGAGCCAGCGATAGGGTTCTTCAGTCATCGCCGTGGCGGGGTGGGTGGGTGTGCTTCAAGGGGCCGACAAGGCTTGCGCCTGCTCGGAGTCGGCCACGGTTTGGATCCCGGCCGGGGTAAGAAGTTTCAGCGTGGCGTAACTCTGGGTTTGGGGATCCACGCCACCGGTGGCGGAGTCGAATTCGGCGGCGACGCTTAAGAGTTGCAGGGCGAACTGGACGGCTTGGGGACGGGTCATTTGTGGGGGCCGAGGCTGGCCGTATCGATCTTGGAAGCTGAGGATGCTGCGGATGGTGGTAGCGCCGGAGCCGGAGGCGGCGAAGTTCACCGCATGGAACTGCGCGCCCAGGGGGTCGTAGAAGTAGATATGCGGCGCTGGAGGCGCCGCGGCGGTGTCCACGCCGGCGAACAGGGGCACGACGACCCCGACGCCTTGGAGGGTCATGGGCAGGTTCTCGCGCAGGAGCCGGGCGAGGGCGCGGACTTTGGCGGCCAGGCTGAGGGTTTGGAGTTGGCTGCGGCGGTAGTACTCGAAGGAGGTCTGCAGGACGCGGGCCATCTCGAAGGCCATGGCCGGGACGCCGGCGATGGCCAGGAGCGAGGTGGGGTCCAGCTCGAGGACCTTCTCGACGCGGTCGGTGACGATCTGGTTGCCGGCGGTGGCTCGGCGGTCACCGGCCACCAGAACGCCCGCCGCGCAATGGAAGGCGAAGACGGTGGTGGCTTGCGTCTGGACCGGTGCGCCCGTGGGCACGGTCGGCGGGAGGATGGCGCCGTGCGCCTGGGCGAGGAGGGAGAGGAAATCGCCGGCGATCACCTGGGCGTCACTCCCCCGTCCGCTGGCGGTAGCGTCGGGCCTGGTCTGGGTCGACCTTTTTCATGCGCTTGAGCAGCTCCTCGACGTTGGGTTTATCGACTTTGGGCGCGGAGGGACCGTCACCGCCCCCGCCGCCAGGCCCGGGGCTAGCTGGCTTAGATTTGCGAGCTTGATCAGGCATAGACCACAGGGCCAATGATCGCACGTCACTTCCGGGTGCGCAAATCCTCGGGAGTCTGCGCGTCGGCGAGGCGCTGGGAGAGCTGCTGGATCTCTGCCGGGCCGAACACGTCCAGCAGCGAGACGGGGACAGGCCCCCGGCGGCCGCGGAGGGTGACGTGGTCCCATTGGGCGAGGAGGACTTCGGGGCCGAATTTCTGGATGCAGCGGCCGCGGACCCAGGCGCGGGTCGAGCGGGGCGGTTCTGCCAGCGCGCGCTGCACCTCGGTTTCCGGGGGACCGGGACGCATGGCCCCGCCGCGTTCGAGGTCGAAGTAGAGGCCCGCGGCAGCATCGAGCCGGTGGTACTCGAGATCCAGGCTGGTCAGCCAGGGATGGTCGTCGGGGAGTTTTTCCGCGGCCTGGAATTCGCGCAGGAGCGCATGTTTGGCCACCCAGTCGAGCCGGTCGCAGCACCGGTGCGGGTCGGTTGCCAAGTCTGCCAGGACCGCCTCCCAATCGGCGACGACCCTTGCGCGGTCGGGGGCGGTGAGGTCGCAGCGGGCTTGGACGGCGGCGAGGTAGTGGCGTTGGACGTCGAGGGCGGTGGCTGGGCGGCGGCCGTGGAGCTTGATTTCCCAACGGAAGCGGGGATCGCGGGAGATGGTGCGGAGGGCGTCGAGCGGGTCAGCCAACTCGGGCCAGGGTTGGCGTGGTTCGCGCAGCAGGGCTTCGAGGACCAGGGCGGTGGCGCCGACTTTGAGCCGGGTGGCGAAGGGGGACATGTTCGCGTCGCCGAGGATGACGTGGAAGCGGCGCCAGCGGGCGGGGTTGGCATGGGGTTCGTCGCGGGTATTGACGATGGGCCGGCGCTGCATGGTATCGACGCTCTGGAGTTCGGAGAAGAAGTCGGCCCGCTGGGAGATCTGGAAGCCGCTGGCCAGGAAGCGGTCCTCCGTCTCGAGCGCGAACTTGCCAGCACCGGCATAGATTTGGCGGGTCACCAGGAACGCCTGGATCCCGCGGACGAGGTCCTCCCAGGGCAAGGATCGGGGCAGGAGATAGTTCTCGTGACAACCGTAGCTATGGCCGCGGAAGTCGGTGTTGTTCTTGTACAGTCGCACGGTGGCGCCGCGGGCTTCGCTGAGGGCGCGGGCGCAGGCGGTGGCGATGCGTTCGCCGGCGCGGTCGTGGGCGGCCAGTTCGTCGAGGGTACTGCACTCGGGGGTGCAGTATTCGGGGTGGGCGTGGTCATTGTAGAAGCGGGCGCCGTTGCGCAGGACCAGGTCGCTCTTGATTTCGGCGTGGGTCAACCGGCGTTGGGCGTCGCGGGCGAAGTAATGGGCTTCGTCGGCATCCTGGCGCAGGGCGGCGACGCGGAAGCCGCGCGCGTCCAGGTGTGGGTCTTCGCAGCCGTAGTCCCACTTCATGAGGACGCCCGGTTCGGTGGCGCTGCGGACCAGGGCGATCGACTCAGCGACGGTATCGAGGTTCGGAGCGCCGTCGCGCGCGATGCCCAACTCGGTCTCGAGGCCAAACAGGAGGATGGGCTGCACGCGGGTTAGGGACCGAGGAGGTGGACGTGGTCTTGGCGTATCCAACCCGAGCCGCGGGCGGCGCCGGTGACTTGCAGCCAAGGTTCTTTGCGATCGACCACGAGAAGTTCTTGGCCGTCGTGGAGGGATTGGAGGCTGGGCGATTCGTCGAGGGGGCCGTGACGGAGGGTGGCGTCGGGTTGGGTCACAATGGCCCAGGTGGTTTGGGCGACGTCGCGCCAGGTCAACCCCAGGCCCAATCCCACCAGACCCGCCAAGATGCCGGCGGCCCCGGTGCAACCGCGTAAAGCAGGTCGCGACTGCGGGCGGAGTTGGCCCAGAGCCAGCAGGCTCAGCCAGAGCCAAGTGGCGGCGGCGGCTAGCAGAGTCCATTCGTCGAGGGAGAGGCGTGCGAGCCAACGGCGGTACGCCGGCGGAGTCAAGGTGGCGGTGCCCGGCACGGCGTCTCGGGCGAGGCCGAGGTTTGCGCGGATGTCTGGGTCACGCGGGGCGAGGCGTTCGGCCTGGCGGTAGTGGAAGATGGCCTGACCGAGCTGGCCGGCTTTGAAGGCGGCGTTGCCGAGATTGAACTCGATGGCGGGCGAGACGTGGCCCTGGTCGAGGAGGGCTTGGTAGGCGGTAACGGCTTCGCCGAATCGGCCCTGCTCGTACAGCCGATTGGCAGCTTCGAACTGCGCGCTGAGGTCGTGGCCGTGAACGCACAGGCCGAGCCAGAGCAGACACAGCAGGCGGTGGATTAGCGGGAAGGGGGGTGGCACAAAGCGGGTGGGCGCGGGTGCTAGAGTTCGAGTCGCCGGGTCGCCTCGAGGGCGGCCGCGAATTTGGGGATCAGGGTTTGGAGTGCGCCGCTTGCCGGAGTGGGGGCGTAACGCGCCTGGTCACAGAGTTGGAACAGCTCACGCAAGGTCGCGAGCAGGGGGGCTTCGACCTGGCGCGGTTCGAGGTGTTCCTCGATCACCGCTCCGGTGATGGCGTTGGCCGGGAGCGCCAAGCGTTCGCCGAGTTGCTCCTGCAGGAGACGACCAGCGGTCGCGAAGAACTCCTCGGCCTGGCCGGCGGCGGCGAGGCGCTCCAGTTCGGCCAGACCGGCGGCTACATGTCGGGCGACGGCCTGACGCCGGACCAGGTGCGGATGGCGCTCGAGGTAATCGCGGCGCCGGCGCCAAGCCCAGGCGGCGAACAGGCCGAGCACCGGCACCGCCTGTAGCCAAGCGAACCAGGGCCGGTGAATCAGCGGGGGCACCGCGTGGGCGAGGGAGCCGAGACGCGGCTTGAGGTGGACAATGCCTTGGGCGGACCCGGTGGCGCCGGAGGGGGCAGGGTCGGTTGTGCCCAGGGGGGGCGCGACTCCGGCCGGTCGAACGACAAGCGGGATGGGGCTGGTGGCCAGGGTGCGGTAGGTATGGGCCGCCGGGTCGAAGAAAGAGAACTCGAGTTTGGGCACCTCGTTGACTTCCAGGTTCTGGGGGACGATGACTTGCTCGAAGTTCTTGGCGCCCTCGAGGCCGATGTCATCGGTGAGTTCGATGGCGCTGGTGGGAGGATAGACTTTGAAGCCGGTCCAGTGGTCGACGTTGGGCAAGGCGAGGTTATCGAGCGCCCCGCGGCCGCTGACGGCGATCTTGAGGGTGATGGGCTCGCCGATGGCGACGTTGGTGGGGGTGACGGTCCAGTTCAGGGCGAAGAGGCCCACGGCGCCCGTGAAGTGGCCGGGGACGGCGTGGGTGGGCAGTGGCCGGACGGTGAACGGCACGGTATCGCTCGTCAGGTCGACCGGCCGTGGCAGCGTGCGATGGCCCTTGAGGCCTTCGTCGATAAAAGCCTCGAACGGGTCGCGCGAGGGTTGACGGCGAGCAACCGGGACCGCCAAGACGGCGTGCCAGGCGGCCGGGCCGAGGGTGAGTGTGCCGGTCTTGTTAGCCAGGACGAACGTGCGCAGGCGGCGGACTTGGTAGGTCAGGTCGCCCACTTGCGCCTGAGCGGCCGGTAACTCGGCGGATTTGCCGAAGGTGAATCCGTTTCCGGCCAGGGGTTGGGGTTGAATCTCTGTGGCTGTGACCAAGGTGTAGAAGCGCGTCTCGATCGCGACAGCCTCGCCCAGGTAGACCACGGTTTTCGGGACGACCAACTCGAGATAGGCGTGGCGGGCTGGGGGATCCGGTTCGGCGGCGGGGCCAGTCAGGCGGCCGGCCAAGGCGAGTGCGGCAATGGCCGCGAGTCGTGCCGGTTGGGCGCGGGGATGCGGCCGGTCGTGCGGGCGATTGGGGTTCAGCAGCGCCATAGCCTGGCCAGCGAGGATCTTGCGTAAAGAGGGAGGCGGATTTCAACCTTTTCGCTGCGTCCCGAGTCCTTACCAGTCGCGGCGGCTGCGGCGTAGTCGGCGCTGTGGGTCTTCGGGCGGAACAAAGACGAGGGTCCGCTCCTCGGCGCGAGCCGCATCGAGCAGGCGCCGGGCTTGCTCGGGGGTCATCTGGCCGACGGGCATTGGGCTTTCGGCGCCCGGCGTCGAGGCAGGTGGGTCGGGCTGCTTCGGCTCGAGTTCGGGCCCGGGTGTCGGGAGCGGCGGAGCGTGGTCTCGAGGCGAAGCGGGGGGCGGTTGCTGGGTGATGGGAGTCGAGTTGGAAGCGGTGGAGTTGGTGGGAGGCAAGTGCAGCTTCCCCTCGGGGTCGGGGGAGAGCTGCTGCTTGAGTTCCTCGATCCGGCGGGCAACCCACTGGCGGTTGAATTGGGCGTCCTGGTCTTTGGGCTCGAGCTTGAGGGCGCTGTCGTAATGGTGCAGGGCTGGAAGCCAGTGGGCGAGCTTCTCGAGGGGCGAGGCCGCGCGTTCGCCGAGGCGGTAGCGGGCGTTGCCGAGGTTATAGTAGGCCTTGCGCAGCAGCGCGGGATCGGGCGAGCGGAGAGCGGCCTGGAGCGAGTTGGTGGCTTGGGTGAAGTCGCCGGCGTCGTAGGCCGCGGTGCCGGCGTTGTAGTGGAGGCGGGGGTCGTCGGGTGTTTGTTCGAGCAGTTGAAGGTAGTGCTGTTGCGCCTCGCGGTAACGGCCGGCCTGGTAGTCCTTCCAGGCTCGCCCGCTCGAGGCTCGGGCCGGGAGCAGCAGGGCGAGCGATGCGACGAGGAGCGCGCTTTGGGCAACGGCCAGCGGGCGCGGGCGTGGGTGGGGCCTCGAGGCAGCGGGCCGGGGTGGGCGGGTTGGTCGGAGCCGGTCGGGAATGAAGCCCTCGAGCAGCAAGAGCACGAAGGCCAAACCCAGGGGCCACTGGAATCGCTCTTGGAACTGCTGCACCAGTCGCGAGGCGAGGTCGCGCTTGGGCAAGGGTGCCAGGCGCGCTTCGTATAGGAGTTCGATCGGGCGCGGGCCGCGGAGGGGGAGGTAATCGCCGCCGGTCAGGGCAGCGAGTTCCGTCAACAGGGGCGCGTCGAGTTTCGAGACCACGGGTTGTCCGATCTCGTCGGTGACATACGTGGTTCGGCCTTGGTCGTCGACGATTCGGATCCGGTCGCCTTGAGGTGTGCCGACGCCGACGGTGAAGATGCGCAGGCCGGCCCGCGCCGCTTTCGCCGCGGCCTCGAGCGCGCCGGCTTCGTGGTCTTCGCCGTCGGTGATGAGGATGAGGATGCGGTCGTTTTCGGCGGGTTGATCGAAGGCGGCGAGGGCAGCTTCGATGGCGCTGGCCAAGGCGGTGCCGCCTTGGGGGATCACGCCGGCCTGGACGTGGTCGAGGCTTTGGCGGAAGGCCCGGTCGTCCAGCGTGAGCGGGCATTGGAGGAAGGCGGTGCCGGCGAACGCGACCAACCCGAGGCGATCGTGGCGGGCGACGGCGAGCAGGTCTTGGGCGGCGAGTTTAGCGCGGGCAAGCCGGTTCGGGGCGACGTCGGTGGCGAGCATGCTGCGGGAGGTGTCGAGAGCCACAACGATGTCGAGGCCGCGCTGCCGCACCTCTTCCCAGACCAAGCCATATTGGGGTCGGGCCAAGGCCAGGATCAGGAGGCCGACACTGCAGGCGAGCAGGGCCAGACGCAGGCGTTGACGGCGTGTCGAGACCCCAACGGTCAACTGGGCCAACAGCCGGGATTGCACGAATTGGGCAATCGCGGCCTGGCGCTGGCGCCAGGCCCAGCGGAGGAACCCGAGCAACAGGGGCAGGGCGATGGCCAGGAGCCAGAGCAGATGGGGGTTAGCGAAGCGCATGGGTGGGGCACGGGGCGGTCAAGGGAGGCGGCGCCAGGCGGTGTGGGCAAGGATGATCTCGAGCAGGAGCAGCGCTAGGCCAGGCAGCACCGCATAGGGGAAGAGCTCCTGATACCGTGAGTACCGCTCGAGTCGAACCTCGGTCTTCTCGAGGCGATCGATCTGCTCGTAGATCGCTCGCAACGTGTCGGCGCTCTCGGCGCGGAAATACAGGCCGCCGGTTCGTTGGGCGATTTGTTGGAGGGTGTCTTCGTCAATGTCCACGTCCACCCGCTGGTACCGCAGCGTTCCGGAGGCATCGCGGACGGGCACGGGGGCCTGACCGCGGGTGCCGACGCCGATGGTATAGACTTTGACGCCGAGGGCTTGGGCGGCCTCGGCGGCGGTGAGCGGGGGCACTTTGCCGGCGTTGTTTTGGCCGTCGGTCATCAGGATGACCAGCTTGCTCTTGGCGGGGAGGTCGCGCAACCGGTTCAGCGCGGCCGTCAGGGCCGAACCCAGGGCCGTGCCATCCTCGATCGCGCCCACGTAGAGCCGGTCGACGTTGGTCAAGAGGAAGTCATGGTCCACGGTGGGCGGGGCGGCGATGTAAGGGCGGCCGGCGAAGGCCACTAGCCCGATCCGGTCATGGGGCCGCTTGCGGATGAACTCGGTGAGGACGTCTTTGGCAATGGCGAGACGGTTGACGCGTTGGCCGCGCAACTCGAAGTCCTCCGACACCATGCTCGTCGAGAGGTCGAGCGCCACCACAATGTCGACGCCGCTGGCCCGGGCGGGTTGGGTGCCTTCGCCCAACTGGGGACGCGCCAAGCCCACGATCAGCAATCCCAGGGCCAGCCAGCGCAGCCGCAGCAGCATCGCGCCGGCATGCGAGCGGGTGATCGCCGAGATGCCCTTGACGAGGCTGACCGCCGAGTACAGGAACGCCGGTTGTCCCCCCGCCCGGCTCCGGAGCCACGCCGCCAGTGGGAGCAGCGCCAAGAGCAACAAGAACCAGGGATGGGCGAATCTCATGAGGAAGCAGGCGCGGCGGCGGCGGTGGGGCTCCGGGGCGCCGCGGCCGCGGTGGGGAACTGCGGGGTGGTGGCATCGACCAGTTGGACGGCGGCATCGTAGAGATCGCGCAATTCCGGTTCGCCCGGTTCGTACCGGGCGAACTTGACCAGGTCGCAGCGTTCGAGGAACTCGGCGAGGCGTTGCTTGTGGGGAAGATCGAGCAGGGCGCTGGCGCGGAGTTCCTCGATGAATTCCTCCGTGGCGCGCTCGGGGGCGCGGAGATCGAGCCGCTCCTCGAGGTAGACGCGGAGGACTTGGCTGATACGGACACAGAACGGCTCGGGTCGGCCGAGCAGGGCAAGGGCGGCGCGGAGTTGCTCCCGGGCGCGCGTGTGGGGCGGTTCGGAGTCGGCGGGCGCGGGGGTTGGTCGCGGGCGTAGCCAGCGTCGCCAGGCGTAATAGGCCAGAGCCACCAAAGCGAGGAGCCACGCCAGGCCGAGGGCGCCGTCCCAGTCGCTGGGCAGTTCGACGGGAGGTTGGGCGGGCCGGATATCGACCTCGACCGAGGCGTGGGGAAGGGGCGCGGGGTTGGCGGGGGCGGGTGGGGCCATGGCCATGGGCTCAGCCGCGTCGGCGTCGTCGCTCGCGCGTTTCGAAGAAGCGGCCGAGGGCGGCGGCGTAGGGTTGGTCGGTGCGCAACTGGATGGAATCGATTTGGGCGGAGCGGAAGAGGCGGCGGATGTCGTTTTGATAGCGTTGTTGGCGTTGGGCGAAGGCCTGACGCCGGCGTTCGTCGCCGGTGTGGATCTCGACGACCTCGCCCGTTTCGGCGTCTTTGAGGACGAGGTAGCCCAGGGCAGGCAGCTCGAGTTCGTAGCGGTCGGTGATTTGGACGGCGACCACGTCGTGACGCCGATGGGCTTGGCGGAGAGCGGTGAGGGAGGCCTGGGCCAAGGTCTCGGATAAGACGACCTGCCGGCGCAGGTGGGCGTCGATGTCGCGCCGGGTGGGGCTGGTTTGACCGAGGAAGTCCGAGAGCACGACGACAATCGCGCGGCGGGTGAGCACGCGGCTGAGGAAGTGGAGGGCGCCGTTGAGGTCGGTGCCAGGGCGGCGGGGTTCGTGGCAGAGGATCTCGCGGATGACGCGCAGGACGTGCCGGCGCCCCTTGCGCGGGGGGACGAACTTCTCGATGCCTTCGGTGAAAAGGACCAGGCCGACCTTGTCGTGGTTGCGGATGGCGGAGAAGGCGAGGACGGAAGCCACTTCCGCCGCCAGCTCGCGTTTGGACTGGGCGGTCGAGCCAAAGAGGCCCGAGCCGCTGAGGTCGACGGCGAGGATGACGGTGAGTTCGCGTTCCTCGACAAACTTCTTGACGAAGGGGTGGTTCATGCGGGCGGTGACGTTCCAGTCGATGGTCCGGACGTCGTCGCCGGGTTGGTATTCGCGCACCTCCTCGAAGTGCATTCCTTGGCCTTTGAAGACGCTCTGGTACTGGCCTGCGAGCGTCTCGGTCACGAGCCGGTTGGTGCGCAGCTCCAGGAGCCGGATCTTCTTCAACATCTCTCGGGGGATCATGCGGATGAGGCCGTGGGATCGACGATGGTTGGCCGGCAGCGGCTGGGCTCGCGGTCAAGGCACGGGGAGTTCGTCGAGGATTTTTTGGACGACGTGCTCGCTGGTCTTCTCCTCCGCTTCGGCTTCGTAGGTGATGGTGACGCGGTGGCGGAGGACGTCCATGGCGATGCTCTTGACGTCCTGCGGGGTGACGTAGCCGCGGCCGCGCAGGAAGGCTTGGGCCTTGGCGCAGAGGGCCAGGGCGATGGTGGCGCGGGGCGAGGCGCCGAGTTGGATGAAGTCGCCCACCGCCACCCGGTAGCGGAGTGGGTCGCGGGTGCAACAGACGACATCCACGATGTAGTCCTTGACCTTGTCATCGAGGTAAATCTGGTCGACGACTTGCCGGGCTTCGAGGATCTGGCGCGCCTCGAGGACGGGAGCGGCCGTGGGCCACCCGCTGGTGCGAGCCATGAGATCGAGGATGAGTCGTTCTTCCTCGCGCTTGGGGTAACCGATGCGGAGCTTGAGCATGAAGCGGTCGACCTGGGCCTCGGGGAGGGGGTAGGTGCCTTCTTGCTCGATGGGGTTTTGGGTGGCGAGGACCAAGAAGGGTTCCTCGAGGGGGAAGGTCCGGTCGCCGATGGTCACCTGTTTCTCCTGCATGGCCTCGAGCAGGGCGCTTTGGACCTTGGCCGGCGCACGGTTGATTTCGTCGGCCAAGATCAGGTGGGCGAAGATGGGGCCGTGGCGGGTGGTGAAGGCGCCGGACTGGGGGTGATAGATCTGGGTGCCGATGACATCGGCGGGGAGCATGTCGGGGGTGAACTGGAGGCGGGCGAACTTGGCGTGGATGGCGGCGGCCAGCGACTTGACGGAGAGGGTCTTGGCGAGGCCGGGGACGCCTTCGAGCAGGACGTGGCCGTTGGCCAACAGGCCAATGACGAGGCGTTCGAGCAGGTACTTCTGGCCGACGACGACTTTGCCCACCTCGGCGAAGAGGGGGCGCACGAAGGCAGCGGCGCGCTGCACCTCGGCGTGGATCGCGCTGATTTCCGTGTTCATGGCGCCGCTATCCTACTGGGCGGAGGCCCAACGTGCCAGTGCGCGCATGGACGGCGGTCGGCAGGGGAGCCCGGCGTTGGCGCGGGGGCGGGGCGGCCGTGGCCGGCCGCGCTCCTTCCTCGCTCAGGATTGGGGCTGCGATAAAAGCCGTTGCTCGGGGGCGCCGGCTTGCGTAGAGTGCGCGTCAATGAAGCAGGTCTCCGGTTTCAGGGGGCGCTCCGGCCGGCGTGCGGGCGGATCAAGCCGGCCGCTTTTGCTCCGCGCCCCGCCGTTGGGCGGCGGTCCTGAGGGGCGACCCTCGAGGGGTTGAGCCAGGAGGAACCGAGTGCGAGTGCAGCCAGGGCGTGGCTCATGGGTGACGCGGCGACGAACGACGAGGCGATCGGGCGAGACCCCCGGCCGCAGGCGTGCCGTTGGACGGCCTGGGCAGTGTTGGCGATCGGTTTGGCCACCACGGTCTTGGCCTTTTCCCTGACGCGGCGCGCCGTGGAGACGCAGGACCGCGAGCGGTTCGACCACTTGCGGGATGGGGCGGTGGCGACCTTCAAGCTCCACACCGAATTCTACCTGAACCACCTCAAGTCGGTGCGCGGTTTGTTCGAGGCGACGGAAGCGTTGACGGCCGGGCAGTTGCGGGAGTTTCTCTTGCATTCCGGCGCTCGGGAGGGGCACACCGGTTTTCTGGACATCGGGTTTTCGCAGCGGGTGGCGGCGGAGGAGCGCGAGCGCCACGAGCGGGAGCAGCGGGCGCAGGGTTGGACCAACTACGCGGTCGTCGGGGCAAGCCTGGATCCCGCGGTGCTCTTTCCGGTGACCTGTTTTGAGAGCTTTCTGCAGGACGGGTTCGACCCGCGCGGCTGGAATCAGGCTGGGGAATCGAACCGTTGGCTGGCGATGCAGGCGGCGCGCGACCGGGATGAACCGATCGCCACGGCTCGGCTCGAGCTGATGGCGCCGGGACGGACCAATATGTTGGCGGGTTTCATCATCTTCTTGCCGGTATATCGGCACAGCTTTCTCCCCGAGGTGTTGACCACGCCGGCCGCTCGGGGGGCGGCGCTTGCGGGTTTTGTCTTCGGCTCGTTTGCGACGCAGGAGTGCTGGGACAACGTGGTCCCGAGTTCCGACCGAGAGGTGTTGGCGATGCGGGTGTACGACGGCGCGGAGGCGCGACCGGAGCGACTGCTGTTCGACAGTCGCCTCGGTTCGGCGCGCCGGTTCGAGGGCGGTGCGGCACGGTTCGAGGAGCAGATCCTGCTCGGGGACCTGGGGCGGGAGTGGCTGGTGCAGTTGGCCATGCTCCCGGGCTTTGCACGGCACTCGAAGGCGATGGCGCCCTGGGGGGTGCTGGTGGCGGGCCTGGTGGTGAGCGGCTTGCTCTTTTCGCTCGCGCAGGCAGAGGCGCGGGGGCGAGCGCGCGCGGAAGCGATGGGGCAGAAGTTGCGGCGTTCGGAGGTGGCGCTCCGGGATTCGGAGCGGGACCTGCGGTCCATCTTTGGGTCGATCCAGGACGTGTTCTATCGAGCGGAGCCGGGCGGGGCGATCACGATGGTCAGCCCTTCCTGCACCGCGCTCGGGGGGTACACGCCGGCGGAAATGGTCGGGCGGCGCGCGGTCGAGTTCTTTGCCCGAGCGGAAGATCGGGAGCGCCTGGCGCGCCGCCTCTTCAGCGCCGGGAGCGTGCAGGATTACGAGGTCGAGCTGCGGACGAAGGATGGCCAGTTGAAATCGGTGTCGCTCACGGCGCAGGTTGTGCGCGACGAACGGGGCCAGGTCGTGGGCTCGGAAGGGATCGTGCGGGACATTAGCGCGCGCAAGACGGCCGAGCGTTCGTTGCGCGAGAGCGAGGCGAACCTGCGGCTGATCTATGAGGACGCGCCGGTAATGATGTTTACGTTCGACGAGGGGGGGCGGATCCGGTCGGCGAACCGGCAGTGGCTGGCGGCGACGGGGTGCGCGGCGGAGACGGCGGTGGGGCGGCGGTTGGATTTCCTGATGACGCCGGAGAGTGCGGGGGCGGTGTCGGAGGCGGTGCTGGCGCGGTTTTGGCAGGCCGGCACGCTGGCGGGTTTGGCCGGTCAGTATGTCCGCAAGGGGGGGCAGGTGTTGGAGGTGGTGTTGGACGCGGTGGCGACGCGCAACCAGCAGGGGGAGCGGTTGGGCTTGGCGGTGGTGCGGGACGTGACGGGCCAACTGCGGGCGGAGGCAGCGCGGCGGGAGAGCGAGGCGTTATATCAGTCGTTGGTCGAGAGCTTGCCGCATTGCGTGTATCGGAAGGATGCGGCCGGTCGCATCGTTTTTGCGAACTACATGATGTGTTTCTTCGTGGGCAAGGCGCGGGAGTCGATTGTTGGCAAGACCGACTTCGAGGTCCTGCCGCCGGAGGTGGCCGAGCAGTTCCGGCGGGAGGACATCCAGGTGCTGACCAGCGGTAAGGTGTTCGAGGAGGTCAAGGAGTTGGCCTGGCCGCAGGGGGCGCGGACGTTTTGGCACGTGGTCAAGTCCCCGATCTACGATGCGGGCGGGCGAGCGGTGGGGACGCAGGGTGTGTTTTGGAGCGTCACGGAGGAGCGACTGGGCCAACTGGCGCTGGCGGAGGAGAAACAGCGGTTGGCAACGACCTTGGCCTGCATTGCCGATGGCGTCATTACGACCGACACCGCGGGTCGGACCCTGCTGATGAACTCGGTGGCGGAGGCCTTGACGGGTTGGACGCAAGCGGAAGCTGTGGGGCGTTCGCTCAGCGAGGTCTTCCGCATCCAGGACAGTCGGACGCGGTCGCCTTTGGCCGATCCGGTGGCGGCGATCTTGGCGGGGGGCGGGCTGCGAGAGAATACTGGGCAGACGGTGCTGGTGAGCCGCGAGGGGACGGAACGGGCGATCGGGCAGAGCGGGGCGCCCATTCGGGATGGGCAAGGCCGAGTCAGCGGCGTGGTGATTGTGTTCCGAGATGTGTCGGACTTGGTGAAGCAGGATCTGGAGCGGCTGAACACGAGCAAGCTCGAGTCGGTGGGGCTGTTGGCCGGGGGCATTGCCCACGACTTCAATAACATCTTGCTGGCCGTCTTGGGCAATCTGTCGCTCGCGCGGGAGTTTGCCGCCGACGGGGCGCAAGTGCAGCGGCACGTAGGGTTGGCCGAGGAGGCGGCGCAGCGCGCCAAGGCGCTCACGCAGCAACTGCTGACCTTCGCGCGCGGCGGTGCGCCCATTAAGCGGACGGTGTGGCTGCGGGAAGTGATGCTCAACGCGATGGAACTGCCGCTGCGAGGGACGAGCGTCCGGTGCGAGCCGGAGGTGTCGGCGGACCTTTGGCCGGTGGAGGTGGATCCGGCGCAGATTGGGCAAGTGATCAGCCATTTGGTTCTCAACGCGGTCCAGGCCATGCCGCAGGGCGGCCTGCTGCGGGTGAGCGCGGCCAATGTCGAGCTGTCGAGGGCCTCCGGGTTGCCCTTGGCCGCCGGTCGATATGTGCGGCTGGCGTTTCAGGACGAGGGCCAGGGCATCCCACACGAGCATCTGCCGAAGATCTTCGACCCTTACTTCACGACCAAACCGCGCGGGACAGGGCTGGGGCTTTCGGCCGCGTACTCGATTGTGCGACGGCACGGCGGGCATATCGCCGTCGAGTCCGCGCTGGGGCGCGGCACGCGGTTCGAGGTGTACCTGTCCGCGGCCAGCGACGAGAGCCCGCGGCCACAACGGGTCGATGGACCGGTGCGGCCGGGCAGCGGGCGGGTGTTGGTGATGGACGACGACCCGGCGGTGCGTCAGGTGGTGCGGACGATGCTCCGGCGCTTGGGCTATCGCGCGGAAGAGGCCGGCCACGGCCTCGAGGCGATTCGGCTCTACCAGAGCGCGCGCGAGGCGGGCGATCCGTTTGACGTGGTCATCTTGGATCTGACCGTTCCGGGCGGTCTGGGGGGCAAAGAGGCGGTGGCCCGGCTCCGGGCGTATGATCCGCAGGTCAAGGCCGTCGTCTCGAGTGGATATTCCGACGATCCGGTCATGGCGCACCACCAAGAGTACGGGTTCCGGGCGGTGGTCGAGAAGCCCTACCGGCTCGAGGATCTCAGTCGGGTACTGGCCCAGGTCATGGCGCCGCCGACGCCTGAACCGGTCCTGAATTCCTAACCTTCCACCATGCGAGCGCTTGTCTGGTCTGGCCCGAACCGGTTCGCGGCCCTCCCGTGCGGGGGCGGCGGGCTGGGGCGGCGGGCGCGAGGCCGAGCGCGAGTGGTTGACTGATGCAGGCACCAGGCGCCAGCCGGTCGTGGTCGTTGCGGGTCATGTGGCCGGCGTACCTCACGCTGGTCGCGGCGCTGGCGGCCACGGGGGTCGGGTTCGAGCAGCTTCGGACAAGCGGCGAGGCGCACGACCGGGAGCGGTTCGAGGAAGGGGTATTCGCCACGAGGAAAGCCATTGTGGATCGGCTGACGAGTTACGTGGCCTTGCTCGACGGAATGCGGGCGCTCTTTTACGCCAGCGAGAGTGTGCGACCGGTCGAGTGGCGTCGGTACCTGCTGACGCTGGGCTTGCCGGCAAACTACCCGGGCATCACGCATATCGGTTATTGCCCGCGGATCGAGGCGGCGGCAGTGCCGGCGCACGTGGCGGGGATGCAGAAGTTCGGCTTCACCAACTACCACCTGTGGCCGGAGGGCGCGCGCAAGGAGTTCTTTCCGATTGCCTACCGCAACTTGTTTGGCCCGGACGATTTGGCGTCGCTGGGCTTCGATTTCGGCAGCGACCCGGAGCGTGCGGTGGCATTGGCGGCGGCCCGCGACCAGGCCAGCCCGGTGGCCAGCGGCAAGGTGCGGCTGCTCCTGTCCGGAGCGACGAACTGGTCGGACGGGTTCCTGATCGTCGTGCCGTTGTATCGGGAGCGGGGCGCAGCGCGCACGGTGCAACAACGGCGCGCTCAGTTGACCGGTTACTTGTACGGCACCTTCGAGCCGCCGCGCCTGATGCGCGATGTGCTCGGGCGCGACAACCCGGCGCCGCCGCATGTCAACCTGGAAGCCTATGCGGGGCCGGAGTTGGCGGAGGCGGAGCTCTTGTACCGCTTGGACAACCGCCCCCGCCCCCAAGGGTCGGGCGGGCCACCACGCTTCGAGAAGGTCGAGTTGATCTCGAGTTTGGGTCAGACCTGGGCGCTGCGTTTCTACACCTTGCCCGCCTTCGAGCAGAGCTCGGGGCGCTGGTTGGCGCACGCCTTCTTGGGCGGCGGGCTGGCGGTGAGCCTTTTGTTGTTTGCCTCGTTTCGTGTCCAGATTGTCGGTCGGGTCCGCGCCGAACGGCTCCTGCGGCGCCTGGGGGAGTCGGAGGCGGAGTTGAAAGTCTCGCACGAGCAGTTGGTGGCGCAGATGCAGGCGACGCAACAGGCGCATCAGGAGCTGGCGCAGGCCCATCGGTTGGCCCAAGGCGTGATCGAGAGCTCGCGCGAGATCCTGGTGGCGGTCGACGCCCAACGCCGGTTGCAGGAATTCAATCCTGCGGCCGAACGGGTCTTCGGCTACATGCGCGCCGAGGTGCTGCATCGCCCGCTGGGCATGCTCTGTGCGGATCCGGCCGAGGGCGACGCCTTGGCTGAGCGGGTGGAGCGGTTGGGCCAAGCCCAGGAACGACTCGTTGGGCGGCGCCAAGACGGGCGCGACCTTTTCCTGGACGTCGAGTGCGCCTGGCTGCGGGATCGTCGCGACCAGGTGGCCGGCTTCATGATCAGCGGGCGCGATGTGACCGAGCTCAAGGAGGCCCAGGACGCGGTCGCGCGCCGGGAGCGGTACTTGGCGGCGTTGGTCAACGTACAGGCCTCGATTCTCGCGGCCACGGGTGCCGAGGCCTTCTACGCCACAGTGCTGGGGGAGTTGGGGCGCGCCGCCTCGGCCAGTCGGGCCTACCTCTTCGAGAACCACCGGGACAGCGCCGGCCGGCTGCGCACCAGCCAACGCGCCGAATGGGTGGCGCCGGGGATCACGCCCGAGATCGACAATCCGCAGATGCAAGGGCTGCCCTATGAAGCGTTGCCGGCGGAGGTGTACGACGCGTTCGTGCAGGGTCGCGTGGTCAACACGCGCGCGGTCGATGTGCCGGAGCCCTTGCGCGGGTTGCTCGAGGCGCAGAAGGTTCGGTCCCTGCTCAACCTGCCGGTGCATGTGCGCGGCGAGTTCTGGGGCTTTATCGGGTTTGACAATTGCCGCGAGGATCGGCTTTGGGATCCGCTCGAGGTCGAGCTGCTGACGGCCGCGGCTTCGGCGGTCGCGTTGGGCCTGGAACGGCAGGCGGCCGGCCGCGCGCTCGAGGACAGTGAACAACGGTTCCGCGGTGTGTTCGAGCTGGCCTCGGATGCGTTGTTCCTGTTGCGACCGGAGCCGCCGGACCGGTTGTTGATGGTCGAGGCCAACCGGAGCGCTTGCGCCATGCACGGCTATCGCCGGGAGGACCTGACCGAGCAACCGATCGCCCAGCTCGAGGCGCCCGAGGGCGGACACTTGGCACCGGACCAGATCCGTCGGTTGCTGGGAGGCGAGACCCTCACCTTCGAGGTGCTGCACCGGCGCAAGGATGGCTCGCAGTTCCCGGTCGAGGGCTCCGCGCGAGTGATCCGGCTGCATGGGCGGACCTTCATCCTGGCGGTGTACCGGGACATCACGGAACGGAAGAAGCTCGAGGTCGAGCGGCTGCGCTCGAGCAAGCTCGAATCGGTGGGGGTGCTCGCCGGGGGGATCGCGCACGACTTCAACAACGTGCTCAGCGGCGTCCTGGGCAATGTGTCGCTGGCGAAGACGCTCGCCCCGGCCACGGGCGAGTTGCAGCAGCGTCTGAGCGAGGCCGAGCAGGCCACCTTGATGGCGCGCGATCTCACGCAACAACTGCTCACCTTCTCGCGCGGCGGGGCGCCGATCAAGCAAACGACCCGCCTCAACGAGCTCATTCGCACCTCGGCAGCCTTTGCCACGCACGGGTCGCGGGTGGGTTGTCGGTTCCGGATCGCCGACGACCTGCGGATGGTCGAAGCGGACGCGGGTCAGCTCAGCCAAGTGCTCCATAACCTGGTGCTCAACGCGGTTCAGGCGATGCCCGAAGGCGGCTTCGTGGAGGTCGCGGCGGAGAACCAGGTGCTGCTCGAGGGTGACGTGGCGAGTCTGCCGGCTGGGGCGTACGTGCGGTTGGAGGTGCGGGACGCCGGGGTGGGGATTGCGCCGGAGCATTTGGGCAAGATCTTCGATCCGTACTTCACCACCAAGCCGGAGGGGACTGGGTTGGGCTTGGCGACGGTGTACTCGGTGGTGCGCCGGCACGAGGGCCAGATCCAGGTCGACTCTCAACCCGGTGCGGGCACCGCCTTCACCATTTACCTGCCCGCCTCGAACGCGCCCGAGGCCCCCGTGGCGCCCGATCTCGCCACGGTGCCGACCGGCACCGGACGGGTGTTAGTGGTGGACGACGAGCCCTTGGTGCGCGGGATCGCCTCGCGGATGCTCGAGAAGCTCGGCTACCAACCCACCGCAGCCGCCGACGGCGCCGAGGGTGTGCGGCTCTACGCCGAGGCGCGCGCGCACGGGGAACCGTTCGTCGCCGTGCTGATGGACCTGACGATCCCGGGCGGCGTGGGGGGACGCGAGGCGGTCCAGCGCCTCTTGGCCCTGGACGCTCAGGCCAAGGTCATTGTCTCGAGCGGGTACTCGGATGACCCGGTGATGGCGCAGCACCGCGACTATGGCTTTCGCGGCGTGGTGGCCAAGCCCTACAAGCTGAGCGACCTGGCGCAGACCCTCGAGGCCGTGCTTAAGGAAGACGAGCCGTCCCGCGCGCCGCCAGCCGCCGCTCCCGATTGGCCCGCCAAGAGCCGGCGCGCCGTTCCCACGTCCTGACCGATCTGTTGCGCTAGGGCGGCCAGCGACGGAAACCGGCGTTCGTCGCGCACCTGGCCGACCAACCGCACCTCCAGCTCCCGGCCGTACAGTTCGCCCGCGTAATCCAACAGGTGCGCCTCGACCCGCACCGCCGAGCCGAGGTTCGACAGGGTGGGGCGAGTGCCAATGTTGACCACGGCGCGGTGGTGGCGTTGGTCGTCGGTGAGCGCCCAGGCGGCGTAGACGCCGTTGGGCGGCAACACCCGACCACCGACCTCGAGGTTGGCGGTGGGAAAACCCAGTTGATGGCCGAGCCGATCCCCGGGCTGGACCCGGCCCGCCAGCTCGTAGTCGCGTCCGAGCAGGTGACGGGCCAGCGCCAAGTCGCCGGCCCGAACCGCTTCGCGGATGCGTGTGCTGCTTACGGCTTGGCCCTGCCAATCCACGGGGCGCACCGCTTGCACGCGGAAGCCGAGCTCCTCCCCCAACCGCTCGAGCAGGGCGACGTTGCCGCTCCGCCGACGGCCGAACTGGAACTGGGCGCCCACATAGACGGCGCGCAGCGGCGCAAACCCGCTCGCCAAGCGTCGGACGAACTCGTCGCCGTGCTGGCGGCTGAAGCGCTCGTCGAAGCGGATCACCCAGGCCGCCTCGGGGCCGAGCGCAGCCAGGGCGCGGATCCTTTGGGGCAGCGACTGGAGCAGAGGCGGGATCGAGGCTGGGGCCACGACGGCGTTCGGGTGGCGGTCGAAGGTCACCACCACCGGCACGGCCCCTTGCCGGCGCGCTTCGGCCACCAACTCGCCGACGACCGCCTGGTGACCCAGATGCACGCCGTCGAACACCCCGATCGCCACGCACACCGGCCGGTCCGCCGCCGCCAACTCCTCCGGCGCCGATAAGATCCGCAGCGAGGGCTGCGCGACCGGTTGGGGCGGTGCGCCGGGGTCCGGCGCCGGTTTCGCCGGAGGGTCGAGGGTGGGCTGGGGATCGCCCCGGGTACGCCTACTCATGAGTCGCCAAATCGGGAGCCAGTCAGAGGTTCGCAGTGAGCTGGAGAAAGGGGACGATGCATTGCTGCAACTGGGCGTTCGAGTAGGCGAGGACTTGTTCGAGCGGAAGGGCCTCGGCGACGGTAAAACGCCCCGCCTCGATCCGGCGCAGCCGAGCCAGGTGAGCGCCACAGCCCAGGTGTTGGCCGAGGTCGTGGACCAGGCTGCGGACGTAGGTGCCCTTGGTGCAGGCGATCCGGAACTCGCCGATCGGCTCGGTGTAGCGCGCGAAGCGGAAACTATAGACGTGGATCAGACGCGGCTTGCGCTCGACCTCGACCCCCTTGCGCGCCAGCTTGTAGAGGGGCACCCCGCCGACTTTGGCGGCGGAGACCATCGGCGGCGTTTGGAGCAGATCCCCCACCAACTGGGCGGCTTCCTCGTTGAGCGCCTCCAGGCTGAGCAGCGGCACGGGCAGACTCGCCGTGACTTCGCCGTCGGCGTCGTAGGTGTTGGTCGCTTCGCCGAACTTGGCGCCGCCCTCGTAGACCTTGTCGGTGGCCATCAGGCGCTCGGATAGCTTGGTGCCACGCCCGAGCAGGAGGATGAGGAGGCCGGTGGCGTTGGGATCGAGCGTGCCGCTGTGGCCGACCTTGCGCAGGCCAAAGCGGCGGCGGATGGCGTCTACCACATCGTGCGAGGTGGGGCCGGCCGGCTTGTCGATCAAGAGGGCGCCGTCAAACGGGTCGATCGCTTGCATGGTCAGGGGGAAGGGACTCGATTGCCTGGCGCACGGCCGCCAGTAGGCGGCGCTGGACGGTTCGGGGCCGGCCGCGCACGCGCGCGCCGGCGGCGGCCGGATGGCCGCCGCCGCCGAAGGGGCTCGCCAGGGCGCTGACATTCACGGAGGGGCGCTTGGAGCGGAGGCTGATGCGGGTGAGCGCGGGCTCGAGTTCCTCGAAGACGATAGCGACCACCACCGGTTCCAGGGCCCGCAGGTAATCGATGAGTCCCTCGGTATCCGCCGGGCTCGCCCCGGTGCGGAGGTAGTCGGCCGGGCGCAACCAGACGTAAGCGACGCGTTGCTGGGCGTGGAGCCGAATCCGGTTCAAGACGTGTCGGAGCAACCGGAGGCGTGGCAGCGAGCACGATTGGTAGACTTCCTGGCAGATGGTGCCCAGATCGGCGCCTCGCCCCACCAATTCACCCGCAACCGCGAAGGTCCACGGCCGGGTCGTCGGGTACTGAAACGAACCGGTGTCGGTCGAGACCGCAGTAAAAAGGCAGTCCGCGATCGGGGGTGTGACGGGCCAGCCCGCACGTTCGAGCAGGTGGAAGATCATCTCGCCGGTCGACGCTGCTTGGGCCTCGAGCCAATTGAGATCGCCGTAGCCCGCATTACTGGCGTGGTGGTCGATGTTGACCAGCACGCGGCGCCGGCGCACGCAGTCGCCTACGGTACCCAAGCGTTCATAGGTCGCCACGTCGGCAGCCACCACGCAGTCGAAGCGCCGTCCCGGTCGCGGCTCGGCCCAAAGGCGGGCGCGGTCCAGAAAGGCCAACTTGTCGGGGAGCGGGTCTTGGTTCCAGACCGTGACGCGCTTGCCGGCTTGGCGCAGGGCCAGCGCCAGGCCGAGTTGGGAGCCGACACAATCCCCGTCCGGCCGCACATGGCCGGCGACGCACACGGTGCGGCTGGCCTGCAGGGCGGCGACGATGGGGTCCACGACCTGGCTTGGGCGCGACATGACAGGCACAGCTCAGGGGTGCTCGGGGGGGAGCGTCTTCTCGATTTCGTCCAGGATTTGGAGGACGCGGTTGCCGCGGGCGATGGACTCGTCAGCGACGAAGCGCAACTCGGGGGTGTACTTGAGGACGACGGCGGCGCCGACGAGGGATTGCAGGCGCTTGCGGTGTTCTTCGAGCAGCAGCAGAGCCCGCTTCTTCTGGGCGGGCGTGCTGACCATGCCGACGTACACGGTGGCGCTCTGCAGGTCCCCGGTCAACTGGACCTCGTTGACCGAGAGCAAGCCGACGTCGGCCGCGGCGAATTCGCGCAGCAACAGCGCGCTCAGCTCGCGCTTGAGCAGTTCGCGCACCCGTTCGACTCGGCGAGTATTCATGAGGCGTTAGCTCGGGTTGGTGGCGGCCGCCGGGCCCAGTGCCGGCTGGCCGGGACCCAGGATGGGCGCGGCACAGCGGGGCCAAGGGCGCTTAGCGAGGCAGGGGCCTAGACCGGGGCCTGGGCTGCCCGTCCGAGATGGCGCGGGCGGGTTGGCCGCGCCCCAGAGCAGACTGTGGGACGGTGAGCATGGGGATTGGAGGGCGCTAAAGGGTTTGCGCGACCTTCTCGATGGTGTAGCACTCGATGGCGTCACCTTCTTGGAAGTCGTCGAAGCCGTCCATGCGAATGCCGCATTCCATGCCGGCGCGCACTTCGTTGACCTCGTCTTGGAAGCGCCGCAAGGTATGGATGATGCCTTCGTAGACCAGGTTTTTGCGGCGTTGGACCCGGGCCTTACCTTTGACGACGCGGCCGTTGCTGACGACGCAGCCAGCCACGTTGCCGCCTTTCGAGAGCGCGAACACTTTGCGGACTTCGGCCGCGCCGAAGACCACTTCTTTCATGAGCGGATCCAGGAGGCCGGCCATGGCTTCATGGACCTGATCGATCAGTTCGTAGATAATCGCGTAGAGTTTGATTTGGACCCCTTCTCGCTTGGCGAGTTCGGCGACGCCGTTGTCGATGCGGGTGTGGAAGCCCAACACGATCGCCTTCGACGCCGAGGCCAGCAGCACGTCGCCTTCGGTCACGGTGCCCACGGCGCTGTGGGTGATTTCGAGCGCGACTTTCGCCGAGTCCAGCTTTCGGAGGGCGTCGACGATGGCCTCGACGGAGCCCTGCGTGTCCGCCTTGACGACCACGCGCAGCACTTTGGCCGTTTCTTCCGCCAGGGTGCTAAAGAGGTTCTCGAGGGTCACCTTGGGTCGGCGCTCGCGCTCGAGGTCCTTGGTGGCCAGCAACCGTTCCTCACAGAGCTCGCGCGCGGACTTCTCGGACTCGACCATGACGAACTCGACGCCGGCTTCGGGCACGCCGTTGAGGCCGAGGACCTTGACGGCCACCGAGGGTCCCGCCTCGCGCAGTCGTTTGCCGTCCTCGTTGATCAACGCGCGCACTTTGCCGTAATGATGACCGCACAAGATCACGTTCCCGACGCGCAACGTCCCTTTGCGCACCAAGACGGTGGCGGTCGGGCCGCCCGGCTCGAGGCCGCTCTCGATGATGTTGCCTTTGGCTGGCCGATCGGGATTGGCCTTGAGTTCGAGCAACTCGGCCTGCAGCAGGATCATCTCGAGCAGCTTGTCGACATTCTTCCGGGTCAAGGCCGAGACATCGACGAAGATCGTATCGCCGCCCCATTCGTCCGGGATGAGCCCCTTTTCCTGCAACTGTTGGCGGACGCGCAGCGAGTTCGAGTTGGGGTGATCGATCTTATTGACGGCCACGATAATCGGGACCTTGGCCGCTTGGGCATGGCTCAGGGCCTCCACGGTCTGGGGCATCACGCCGTCGTTGGCCGCCACCACCAGCACCACGATGTCCGTCACGTTCGCGCCGCGCGCTCGCATCGAGCTGAACGCGGCGTGACCCGGTGTGTCCAGGAAAGTAATCTGCTGGATGTCCTTCGGCCGCTCGGGGTGCGGGAAGGAAATCGTGTAGGCTCCAATGTGCTGGGTGATTCCCCCGGCTTCGTTCGCGGCGACGTCGGATTTGCGGATCCCGTCCAGCAGTGTCGTTTTGCCGTGGTCGACGTGCCCCATGATGGTCACCACCGGCGCTCGCAGCACCAGCGCCTCGGGTTTGTCTTCGATGTCCTCGGGATCTTTCTTGGGCGGCCGAGCGTGCACCAACCCGCCCCCCTTCTCCCGCTTCTCGAGCCGGAAGCGGAAATTGTACTTGGCGCACAGTCGCTGAGCGATCTCCGGCTCGATCGACTGGTTGACGGTGGCGAACACGCCTGCCTCCATCAAATCCGCGATGAGTTGGAACGGCTTCTTCTTGAGTTGCTCGGCCAGGTCCCGCACGACGATCGGCGGTTTGAGCGTGATCTCTTCCCCGGTGGGAACCGGCAGCGTGGGAGAGCCGCCGCGACCCGATTCTCTGGTCGCACCGGGTGCGCCCGCCAGGCCGCGTTGTGTGGGCAGCGTTCCCTTGGGGGCCGCCTGGGGCGAACGTCCGTCCCGGCCGCGGGGCGCCTCGGGTCGGGCTGGGAGGGGACGCCCGCCCTGACGTTGCGCTGTGCGATCTGCCGGCCGCGGCCGTGTGGGTAATTGAATAAAGCCTACCTTGTCCCCGATCTTGGGTGGGGGGGGGGCAGGGGGTGCGGGTGGGGGAGCCGCGGGGGCAGGGGTTGGCGGCATCGGCGGGGGTGGC
>Ga0194113_10002302_pt1 | contig 26221 bp, 16 predicted proteins | sample TA2MahC200mmetaG_FD_146193 | JGI IMG/M metagenome (GOLD analysis project Ga0194113, IMG submission 146193) | Freshwater microbial communities from Lake Tanganyika, Tanzania - TA2015017 Mahale Deep Cast 200m | ecosystem: Environmental > Aquatic > Freshwater > Lake | place: Tanzania: Lake... | reverse complement strand
ACCGCCGGCCGGCTGGGGCGGCGGGGGCAAGTGAGGCGGGGGCGGGGGAGGCGTGGGCGGGGCGCCCGGGCCCGCCGGTCCGGCGCTCTCTCCCGCCGGCACAGACGTGCCGGGCGCCTCCTCCGCCAGCCTCCGCGCCGGCGCCTTGGAGAAGTCCACGACGTCCGACGGGTGCGCTGGGGCGCGCCGGCGCCTGAGCGCGACCACCGCCGCAGCCACGGCGGCCGCGATGATGGTTACCACGATGCCTGCGTAGACCCAGGGGAACCCTGCCTCGGGCTCGGAGGACTCTCCGGGCTTGAGGGAGACCGTTCCGTAATGCGGTATCTCATCGTCGGATTCGACCATCATGATTATTGTGTACTTCATGTCCCTGGGCATAAAACCGGGGATGGTCACGCTACCCGAGTAGGAACTGCCGCTCCTGGTGAGGTAGGATATGATTGTCGAAAAGGAATCCCAGTTCTTCTCCGATTCCATATAATCCCATAGGTCCTTGAAATCGCCGGGGAGCCAGGCGGCCATGGCGACCGGCGGGTCGGAGCCGTCGGCGGAGGCCGAAAACCTCGTGGGGGAACCGAGGCTGAGCGAGCTTACGGAGATGTGGAAGTCCGTGCCCGTTGCCGCCCGGCTGGCGGCGAAGGTGTCGCCATCCTCGGAGTAGTACTGCCCGTCGACGCTGTCGTGCCCGCTCCAGTACATTCCGGGCTTGGGGTGGACGCCGGTCGCCCCCTCGAAATGGACCTGGTACAACGTGTCTGTCCCGGAGGGAGGGGAGAGACTGAGCTTGAGCTTGCCGGCACCGTCGGTGGTCAGGGACCTGGCCTCCGCCTTGGTGATCGCCGGGGTCATGTAGGCACCGGATGACTTGCCGGTCAGTATGTACACGTACACCTCCTTGTCTGTCCACAACTTGGAGTTGTTGAACACGATGTACTCCCGTGTGAACGACTGGCCCGGGGTGTAATACATGCGCGTTCCGGCATACACCGCCTCGAAGTCATCGTCGCTGGGCTCGGGCGCCGAGGAATCGCCCGGAATCGGTATGCTGCCGCTGAAGCTCTGGGTCTTGCCGCTGGCGTTCGCGTAGCCTTCTACGTATAGCCTAGAAGAGCCCCTGTCGTAGTCCAGGGTGACCCGGACCTTGCCCCCCGAGTCGGTCACGCCGGCCTCCTTCCATCTCGTCTCCCAATCGTCCCCACTGGTATGGTAACCGAGGTCGATGTGGGCGCCGCTCACCGCCCGACCGGAGGTGTCCCCGACGTACAATTCGAAGACGGTCTCTGTGGAGGATTTGCTGATGTTGTGGTAGACCACCGAGAAGAAGTCCAGGTTCACGTTCAGGGAGGAGTGGGCGTCGTCACCCTGGTACTCTGCGGAGACCTCGAAATCGAGGTCGGTGCTGTGGGAGAGAGCTTCCGGGACGGTGTACTGGGCCTCGTAGACGCCGGTCGAAGGGTTGGTGGTGGTCAGGGTTTCCTCGTGGTACGACGCCCCGGGGCGCCGGTATGAGAGCGTGAGCTCGAAATCGGATGGGACGACGGGGGTGGCGTTGTGTGTCACCCTGGCGCCTATGACCAGCTTGGTCCCCGGTTTCACGATGCTGTCCGAGACGGACTTGATGTAGGAATCGACGTGGAGGCCCGTGGAACCGCCGCCGAGATAGATTACGGCGGAGCCCCGGTCCTCGTTGTATATGTTATCCGACTCGCCGGATTTGCCGTATGTGGCGGAAGCGCTGATTTGAATGTACGCGTTCTGGAGGTCCTCGCTCCGGAGGGTGAAGCTGCCCTCGTACGACCCGGTGGACCTTTTCGACACCGATAGCTCCCGGGAGTGGTGGGGGCCCAACACCACAGTCGGTGCGCTGTCAGCGTCGACCAAACGGGCCCTGTCGTAGATTAGGACGGTGACCTTGACGCTCGTCCCTACCGTGTAGCTTTTGTCCTCCACCACAATGACGACTTTGAGCGAGTCGTCATCCGCCGCGGCAGGGGGGACCATCACGACGGCCACGAACATGAACGCCATTATTGCGGGCAACGCCCTCATCGTACCACCGGATAGTAATTGCACCTCCCAAACTATAATGGTTCCGTCGGGAAGACTGGCAGGGAAGAAGGGGCAGCGGGCAGCGGGGAGGCAGGAAGGCAGCAAGGCAGCAGGGCAGAAAGGCAGCAAGGGTCCGGGGCAGGAAGGCAGCAGGGCAGAAAGGCAGCAAGGGTCCGGGGCAGGAAGGCAGCAAGGGACGACGGCCGTCCCCTTGCTGCCTTGCTCCCTTGCCCCCTTGCTGCCCTGCTGCCCTGTTCACGTTCGCAACGTGCCTTCCTTCCCGCACGACGGGCACTTGACGCGGATGGGCCGCCGCGGGTCGGAGACGGGGAAGCGGTGGCGGCAGGCCGGGCAGGTGATGAGCTTTCCGGCCGCGGTCGGGGGCGCCGCCGGGCCGGGCATCCTGGCCGGGGGCTGGGGGGCCGGCGTGGCGATGGGCCTCTGGCCGGCCGCGACCGGTCGGGGCGCGGGGCCCGGGGCTTGGGCGTAGGTTGACGCGGGGGCGGGGGCCTGCGCGGGAGAGGGAGCGGGCGCCTGGGCCGCCGGCTGCGCGGGCGCGGCCGCTCCCGCCGGCGCCCGCCCGATCGTGCCCTCCCTGCCGCAGTGCGGGCACCTGATCTGCTGGGGGCCCTCCCTCCTCTCGATGGTGAACCGGTTCTTGCACTGGGGACAGGAGATCGTCCTGGTCTGGGAGACCGGCACGGGCACCGGCATGTCCGTCGCCGCCTCCGCCATCGGCCGGCCCGCCGGGGAGGCGGCGGCCATCTGGGCGGCCATCGCCGGCGAGACGCCCGCCGCAGGTGGCGGCGCCGCCCGGGCGGGGGCGGGGGCCTCCGCCGGGGAAAGCCCCGCGATGGTCCCGCTCTTGCCGCATTTCGGGCACTGTATCCTCGTCGGGCCGGCCCCCCGGACTATGTCGAAGACGGTGCCGCAGGACGGGCATGGTATGGAGAGCTTCGCGCCCGCGGTCGGCGCGGCGGCGGGGGCCTGGGCGGCGGCCGGAGCGGCCACGGCCCCGGCCGGGGCCTCCGGCGCCAGCGCCGGCAATGTCCCGCCCTTGCCGCAGTTGGGGCACATTATCTTGACGGGCCGGGGGCCCTGCACGACCGAGAAGGCGGTGCCGCAGGCCGGGCAGTTGATTCTCAGGGGGACGCCGCGCGGGGCTCCCGCCCGGGCCCTCCGTCGCCGGACCGCTATCCCGGCCGCCGTGGCGGCCAACACCACGACAATGACGATGAAAAGGAGCAGGAACTCCGTCGGGAAGGAGCTCACCTTGGGCTTCTCCGCGGACTCCCTGGGCATCGCCGCGGAGCCGTACTGCGGAAGGGCGCTGCCCCTCTCGTTGAGGAACACCACGGCCGTGCACTTCACGTCGATGGGGATGAAGATCGGGACGGTGAGGCTCCCTGAGAATGTGCCCGCGGACAGGTTGAGCCAGCTGCCGACGCCTTCCCAGACCTGCCATTCGCCTGCCGGCGAGCCCCGGGGAAGGGAGGGGTCGAAGTCCCCAAGCACCACCATCGCGTAGGCGCTCTCGGGGTTCCCCCCGGAGAGGACGGCCTTCACGGGGGACGGGACCCCCGCCTTGAAGGGCGAGGACTGGACCTTCACGCCCTCCCCGGAGTAGTGCCGGGTGACCAGCACCACGTCGGCCGTCTCGGAGAAGTACTGGCCGTCGTTGCTGTCGTGGTTGAAGAAGTACCCCGAGGGCTTCGGGTGGACGCCCGTCGGCGTCTTGAAGTAGATGATCACGTACGCGTCGAACGCCGGCGGGGTGAACGGGATGGTGAGACGTCCCCGCGAGTCGGTGGTGAACGGCCGGGCCTCCAGCACCACCGTCGGTGTCAGCGAGAAGGGGCTGCCCGCCGAGTAGGGCGCGGCGACGATGAATGTGAGGATATCCTGGTCCCTCCATTCCTGCGAGTTGTTGAACGCGACGTACTGGCGCTGGGCCTTCTTCCCCGGGGTGTAGAGGTCGCCCGGCCCGACGTAGACCATCTCGAAGCCCTGGCCCGGGGCCCTCCCGGTGGCGGTGGGGGTGGAAACGTCTATCGTGCCCGAGAAGCGCTGGGTCCGTCCGGAGGCGTTCAGCCGCCCCTCCAGCGCGAGGGTCCGGGTGCCCTGCTCGAACTCCAATCTGATTCTGGCCTTGCCGTCCCGGTCCGTCACCGCCGCCGGCGCCCTGGTCGCCAGGGAGCGGTTGCCGTCGGGCCACCAGCTGAAGTCGAACGTGCCGCCGGCCACCGCCATGCCCGACGGGTCGGCTGCGTGGAGGTAGAACGTCGTCGATTCGGGGGACTTGGTGGTGCTGTGGTAGACCACCCAGAACTGGTTGAACCCAAGCGAGACGGCCCCGGAGCCGGAGGAGTTGCCCGTGGAGGCCCGGGCGGTCAGTACGAGGTCCAGGTCGTACGTGACCTGGGGGAGCGGATAGGTCGCCAAGAACACGCCGGCGCCCTGGCCGGTTGCGTCGACAGGCTCCTCGTGGGGGTTCCCGTCGGGGTCGGTGTACGAGGCGGTGAGGTTGAAGCTTCCGGGCTGGACGGGGGAGCCGGCGGAGGATACCTCGGCCGAGACGGTGACGGAGGCCCCCGGGCGCACGACGCTGTCGGAGGCACCGGTCACGCCCAGCCGGACGTCCAGGCGGCCGGCGGGGTCCGCGGCGATGTAGATGGTGGCGATGTCGGTGTCCCGGTTGTAGGTGACGTCGGTGTCGGTGGACTTGCCCACCGTCGCGGAGGCCTCCACGGCCACCAGGTTACCGACGAGGTCGTCCGGCTGGATTGTGAAGTTGCCCCTGAAGAGGCCGTTGTCGTACTTGAAGACATCGACGCCGCGGGGCGCCGCCGAGAGGATGGTGACCTCCGGTGTCTTGTCGGGGTCGACCGCCACGCCCTTGTCGTACACGCGCACGGTCAGCTCGACCTTCGACCCCACGGCGTGCTCGCCCTGCTCCGCGATGACGAGCACCTTCATCGAGTCGTTGTCCGCAACGGCCGGAGGGAGGGCCAAGAACATTGACAGGGCGACGGCTGCCGCGCATATGGCTGGACGCATCGGGCTCACCAGTGATTCCAGAATGCGTTCCCCGGTTTAAAGACTTCTACCCGGACCCCTGGCCGCCCCGCCGGAGGCGGACGGCGGTCCGGCGGGCGGGCCCCTCCCCGGGGTGACCGGCCCGCGCCCGGGCCCAGCGGGTGTGACCGGCCGTGACCCGGAGAGGCCCCTTCCGCCCGGAGCGTGCGCCCCGGCCGGCCCGCCCCCTCCGGCTTGGGCCGCCGTCCGTCTTTCCAGGGCCCTCACCCTGCGCCTCTGCATCACCCCGGGGAGGTACCTGAGCAGCAGCGCCCCCGCAAGGAGCGCCAGCGCCACCAGGCCGAAGAAGAGCGCGAGCACGGTCTGCGGGCTGGAGAGGATCTCCGGCGGCCGGGCGCTCTCGTGCCCTATCAGGACCCGGGTCTGGAAGGTCCCCGTCGCCGCGTCGAATTCGTCCCTGCGCACGTCCGTCCCGTAGCGCGTGCTGTGCCAGTAGTCCACCGTGGAGGCCGAGCCCTCGGTGTTGCAGCGGACGTGGAAGCCCCTCTCGTTGCGGGCGCGACCCTCCACCCTGTAGCTCAGGTTCTCCAGGCCCCGGCACTCGTAGAGCCGCGTCTGGGTGAGTTTGTCCGTGTAAGTGTGGAACGGGTACCGGCGGGTGCGGTTCAGGTCGAATGTGGCGTTCCAGGCCGCCCCCGCCGCCAGCGGGAACCGGATGCGCCCGTCGGATGGGCCGTACACGACGGTCTCGTGGTCGGTCGTGACATCGGCGCCGTGGACCGTGCTCACCGCCGATTCGGTCCGGAGGGTGCAAAGCGTCCACTTCTCGATGATCACGGTGGTGTTCACCAGGGTGTAGGTCGCGCCCCAGACCGCCTCCACCGGCAGCCCGGAGGCGTTGGCCGGGGTCCAGGGCCGGAGCCTCTCCGAGAGCGTGTAGGCCTGGAAGGTGGCGTTGCCGATGCGGACCTCGCCTTCGTCCACCACCCTCACCGTTAGGTCCCCCAGCGTGCTCAGGGTGCCCGTCCGGGTGGTCACCTGGTAGCGCCAGGTATCGTCGACGCTCCATTCCGGGGCGCTCTGGGCGACCGGGGCGGCCGGGACCGTCGCCGCCAGGGGCAGAAGGAGCAGGAGGAGGGCAATGGCAACGGGCCGCATGAGGCCTCCGCCGGGCGCGCCCGGGGCTACTTCCTGAGCACGCCCTCCTTGCCGCAACTGGGGCACTTGACCTGTACGGGGCGCCGCGTCTCCGCCACCGGGAAGGGCCGCTTGCAGGCGGGGCAGGAGATCATCTTCGGGGCGGCTGCGGGGCCCGCTGCGGCGGGCGCCGCGGGCGCGGGCCGCGGAACCGGCGCGCCGGCGGGCGGGGGGCCCGCTGCCGGTGGCACCGCCGGCGGGGCGGCGACGGCCGCCGGCTTCTTCGCGCCTATCGTGCCCTCCTTGCCGCAGTGGGGGCACCGGATGTGCTGGGGGCCCTCCACCTTGTCAATCTGGAAGGCCTGCTTGCAGCGCGGGCAGGCGATGGTCTTCATCTGCACGGGGGCGGGCGCCGCCTGGCGCGGCGGGGCGGGCGGGGTGATGAGGGGCGTCGCCGCTGCCTCCGGTATGGCCGGCTCGGGCGGCGCCAGGCCCATCGCCTTGAGCTGGTCGTAGGGGGAGGGCTGGGGCGGGGCCGGTGCCGGCGGGGCCGGCCTTGCGGTCATCGCGGGCGGGGCGGCCGGCCGGGCGTACATGTCCCCGGCGGCGGGAACCGCGGGCGCGTAGCTCCCAGGCGCGGGCCGGGCGTACTGCTCAGGCGCGGGCTGCGCGTACTGCTCCGGCGGGGGCTGCAAGTAAGGCTCCGGCGGAGGCTCCATGTAAGGCTCCGGGGCTGGCTGCTGGTAGGCCGGCCCGCCGGCCGGCGGTGCCGCCCGGACCGGCGCCGGGGCCTGCCCGGCCGCCGCCTGCTGGGCGCGCGCCGCCTCCAGCGCCGCGGTCGGGAGGCCGGCCAGGGTGCCCTCCTTGCCGCAGCCCGGGCATTTTATCTTGGTCGGGCCGGCGCCACGCATCACCTCGAAGACCGTGTTGCACCTGGGGCAGGTGATGGACATCGGGACGCCGCCGGTCTCCGGGGCCTGACCGGCCGCCGATGGCGGCATCCCCCGCGCCTGCATCCCCGCCCCGGGCTGGGGCGGGCCGGGCATGGCCGGCCTCGGGGCCACGGGCGAGGGCACCGGCGGCTCGATGACCGGCACCGTTTCCGTCGTTGCCCAGGACCGGACGTGCGCCGCCCACCCGCCGGCGATGCCGACATAGACCAGGAAGAACAGTATGAAAACGAGGCTCATCTGGTCGTTGGTCCTCTGGAAGACCTTGTAGTGGAGTATGGCGGTGTCGTTCTGGGCGTTGCTTATGACCAGCGTGTACTGCTGCGGCCCGAGCTCGTCGCCCTTGTAGGTATAGGAGGTGGCGCTCAAACTGTAGGAGATGTTGTCGGCGGGCGGCGCCGCCGGGTCGAACGCGTCGGCGTCGGCCTTCTCCAGGAGGTAGAAATCCAAAGTCAGGTTGTTCGTGGAGGTGACCGACAGCTCGGCCCGGAAGCTGCCGTAAGTGTCGGCCCCGGTGAACTGGATGCGGATGTAGGTGTTGGAGCCGACCTCCACCCTGTCCTTCTCGCTGAGCATCCCCTGCTCGGCGAGGTTGGTGTCCCCGAAGGGGGGCATGGCGATGAGGAAGACGAGGGCGAGCATCAGGGATAGGACGACCTGCACGAGGGCGGTCGTGGTGTACCTCTTCCGGACGGCGGGGCGCTCGGCGAGTCCGTTGAGCGCGTAGAGCCGCCTCTTGAAGTAGGCCCCGGTCCCCATGAGCGCCGCGCCCAGGACCAGCAACGCGACGATGGCGGGGTACAGCGGCAGGTAGAGCGGGCTGGTGTCCATGGGACCCGCGTATACCCACAGCACGAAGAACAGCGCGAGCAGGCCGAGCACCTCGGCGACCATCGCAATATTGCGCCTGGAGCGGACCTTGGCCATCATCGTGTCCCGCTGCAGCACGGCCTCGTCCTTGTGGAACCTGCTAGTTACCATGCTTATCGGTAAAGAGGATGCGCAAGCTGCATAATAAACGTTTACATGAACTCGTCCAGGCTTTTGGTTTTCTGACCCCTCGCGTCGGCGGCGCCCGACCTTCCGCGCGGAGTGGCCGGCGGCCCGGGGGCGAAGCTGTCCAGTCCCTGCTGGCCGGTGAGCAGGGCGCGCTCGTCCAGGCCGAAGATCTCCGTGGCCCTTGAGAGCGACACGGCCAGGCGACGGGCGTAGTACTTCCAGTCGGGGCGGTGCTCGAAGGGCCGGCCGTCGATGTACGGCTCGACCTGCTGGGGGGTGGCGTCGGCATCGGTCACTATCCAGGAGACCTTCATGCCCGGCACGAAGTCGTAGCCCTTGGCCTTGAGCTTGCGGGCGGTGGCGACGTTGGCCATCGAGTCGGGGTTCTTGTACACGCCGGCGCGCCCCTCGTCGTCCACGCCCTGCACCGTGCGCGATATGACCAGCTTCTCGGGCGCCACGCGGCCGGACTTGGTGTCCGAGACTATCCCCTTGGCGTACTGCTTGGCCTCCTCTATCCTTCCGGCAAGGATCTGGTCGAACACCTGCGAGAGCGACTCGCTCAAGAGGTCGAACGAGTCGGTGCGCCGGATCTCGTAGCCCCGGACCACCGTGTCCTCCTTGGGCCAGATGGAGCGGGCGACGTAGCGCTTCTTGGCCCCGTGGGTGAACATGGGCTCGTAGATCCCCTGGAACTCCAGCGTCGCCCCGCCCCGGGAGAACTCCTCGGCCTTCTCCTTGCCGAACCTCACCGCGCCATCAGGGTTGCGGGCGTCCTCGGGCAGGAGGAAGAAGACGCTGTCGGTGTCGGAGTAGATGACGTCGAGGCCCTCGCCCTCCAGCCGTTCTATCACGTCCTTGATGTTCTCGCGGGCGAAGGCCGTGATGGAGGCGCCGATGGTCTGGTTGGTGAAGCGGTAGAAGGCGGAGGCGAACACGCCGTACACCGAGTTCATGAGGACCTTCACCGCCTCCTGCAGGCCGTCGTAGTAGTCGGCCTCCTCGCGGGTACCCTTCTGCCGGGCCTCGTTGCGGCGGCGCTGGGCGTCGGCGCGGTCCTTCATTAGCGACCGGAGGATGCGGGGCAGGAGGCCGGCGCGGACGTCCTCCGTTAGGAAGCGCGCCCCCACCGGGCTTGCGGTCCGGCCCTCCGGGCTGAGGGTCGTGAAGCAGATGTTTTTGGATATGATGACGCTCGGGTACATCGACTTGAAGTCGAGCACGCACACCCAGTGGTAGAGGCCGGGGCTCATCTTGTGGACGTACCCCCCCTCTATGCGCCCGTCGCTGCGCTCCCGGCGGGTCATGGGCACCGCGATCTGGGCGCGGTCGGCCTGCCTTATCAGTATCGAGTCGATGAGGGTGCTCGTGCGGCCGTTGACGACGTCGTCCAGGGGCAGCCGGGAGACCGCGGCGAGGTCCATGGAGCGCTTGAGGATGTTTATCCTCTCGAGTATCCTCAGCGCGAGCTCGGCGTCCCGGGTGCAGTAGCGCTGGACCTTCTCCCGGTCGGCGGCCCACTCGGCGTCTATCTGCAGCGGGTCGACGTCGAGCTTCTCCTCGTCCAGCACGAGCCTGGAGATGGCGGCGAGCGTCTCCTTCTTGGGGCGCAGCGCCAGCTTGGCGTTCCACCAGGCGTCGGCGACCACGCGGCCGGTCAGGCGCCAGAAGCGCTCGTTGATGCTGCGCGGGCCGGTGAGGTCCCGGGCCCAGCGCGGGTCCTCCAGGCCGCTGGCCTTCGCCCGGTTGAGGAGGGTCGGGATGTCGTAGTTGTCTATGTTGTAGCCGGTGATGACGTCGGGGTCCTCCTCGAGGATGGCGGCCTCGAAGGCCCGGAGGATCTGCACCTCGCTGCCGGCCAGGCACCTCGTGCGCAGGTCGCCTCCGGGCCGGTCACGGACGGCGATGCAGATGGTGAAGAGCCGGCCGAAGGTCTCCTTGCGGATGGAGTTCTCTATGTCGAAGCTCAGTATCTTGAGCGGGGGGTGGAAGGGCGGGCACTCCTCGTACCGCTCGGCCTCGACGACCAGCTCCACGGCGTACCGGTTGCGGTCCGCCGACTGGGCCTCGGCCCCGATGACGCGCACGCAGGCCCCCAGGTCGAGGTCGTACACGAAGCGCTGGCCGAACGGTATGTCGGCGGCGAAGAACTCGGTCCCCCGCCGGTAGCGGTCGCGGTACTGGGGGACCTTCCAGGGGAACTTTATCGTCACCCGCAGGAACCGCTGCGTCCTCTGGCCGTTCCGAAGGTCCACGTCCTTGAGCTCGACCACCTCCGGGTCGTTTCCGAGCGCCCGGCGGGTCGCCTCGGGCGGGTCGAGCATGTGGAAGTACGGCCTGAACCCCCGGTGGCGCACCACGATGGACCGCCCCTCGCGCGTCTTGCCGTAGAGCTCCACCACCACGCCGTCGCCCTCGGCGGAATAGGTCGACGTCAGCAGCCGTACGTCCCAGGAGGGCATGCGATTGCCCATCGATGAACCGGGACATGAACCTTGCGACGCATCGCGATGGTACTCGGGCAGGAAGGCAGGAAGGCAGGAAGGCAGAAAGGCAGCAAGGCAGAAAGGCAGCAAGGCAGAAAGGGAAGGCAGGAAGGCAGGAAGGGGCGACGGAGCGGCGGAAAAGGACCGTCCGTCCCCTTGCTGCCTTGCTGCCTTGCTGCCTTGCTGCCTTCCTCCCCATTCACCCACCGAAAAATATTAAATAGGCCCGCCGGATGGGGTGGCCAGAGGCGGGAACGCAGGGAGATGGCATGCAGAAACCGCTCAATGTCCTCAACCAGAACATCGGCAAGCGGGTGATAGTGGAGCTCAAGGGCAACCGCGAGTATCGCGGCGTCCTGGACGGCTACGACCCGCACATGAACCTCGTGCTCAAGTCGGCCGAGGAGCATGTAAACAAGCAGCTCCGGCAGACGCACGAGCTCGCCATCCTCCGCGGGGACAACGTGATATACATCTCGCCGCCGTAGGGGTCCGAACATGACGAAGGGCACGCCGTCGATGGGCAAGATGGTCAAGAAGACCCACATCCGCTGCCGCAGGTGCGGCCGGCGGTCGTACCACGTTCAGAAGAAGCGCTGCGCCTCGTGCGGGTTCGGCGAGACGGCCCGCATGCGCGGATACAACTGGAACAAGAGGACCCACGACTAGGGGCCTGCCATGCCCCCCAAGGAAGCCTGCGGGATCGTCGGCATCGCTTCAACCCGTCCCGTCGCCTTCCAGCTCTATTTCGGACTGCGCGCCCTTCAGCACCGCGGCCAGGAGTCCGCCGGCATCGCCACCTTCCAGGACAAGATACAGTGCGTCAAGGGCATGGGGCTCGTCCACGAGGTCTTCCAGGACAACCCGTCCGACCTCCCGGGGGCCTGCGGCATCGCCCACGTCCGCTACTCGACCACCGGCTCCTCGAAGATAGAGAACTCCCAGCCCGTCGTCGCCTCCTCCTCGACGGGCGACATCGCCCTCGCCCACAACGGCGACATCGTCAACGCCGACGCCATCCGCAAGGAGCTCAAGAAGCTGGGCTGGGCGTTCATAACGACCACGGACTCGGAGGTGCTGATAAGGCTTTTGGCCAACGAGCTCGCCTCCCTGGACGACATCCCACGTGCGGTCCGCAACCTCATGAGGAGGATAGTGGGCTCCTACTCCATGGTGGTGCTCATCCGCGACCGCGTGATCGCCATCCGGGACCCGCTGGGCATCAAGCCGCTGTGCCTGGGGAGGCTGCCCGACGGGAACGGCTACATCGCCGCCTCCGAGACCGTGGCGCTGGACGTCATCGGCGCCGAGTTCGAGCGGGACGTCGAGCCCGGCGAGATGGTGGAGCTCACCTCCCGCGAGACACGGTCGCACCGCATCCTGGGCGGCCGGCGGCCGGCACACTGCATGTTCGAGTGGGTGTACTTCGCGCGGCCCGACAGCGTCCTTGCCGGCCGGTACGTCTACGACGTGCGGCGCTGCATCGGCAAGCGCATCGCCCAGGAGCACCCCGTGAAGGCGGACGTCATCGTGCCCGTGCCGGATTCGGGCCGCACCCACGCCCAGGGCTACTCCGAGGAGACGGGCATCCCCTACGAGGAGGGGCTCATCAAGAACCGCTACATCGGGCGCACCTTCATCCTGCCCACCAAGGAGGCGCGGGAGATGAACGTCCAGCTCAAGCTCAACGCCGTGCGCTCGCGCATCCAGGGCAAGCGCGTGGTGCTCGTCGACGACAGCATCGTGCGCGGCACCACGACGCGGAAGATCGTCGACACCCTGAGGCGGGCGGGGGCGACCCAGGTCCACGTGCGCATCGGCTCGCCCCCGATAATCGCGCCCTGCTACCTGGGAATCGACATGAAGACGCGGGACCAGTTCGTGGCCCTGAACCGCACGTCCCCCGAGATAGCGGCCGAGATAGGCGCCGACTCGGTGGGCTACCTGAGCATGGACGGCCTGGTCGAGTGCATCGGGCTCGGGCGCAACGACCTGTGCCTGGGCTGCCTGACCGGGGAGTACCCGGTCGAGGTGCCGGGCGAGAAGGCGCGGTTCCAGGTGAAGCTGGATTCCTACTGAGCGAAGGGGCAAGGGCAAAGGGGAAAGGGTGACGAGGATGCGCAAGGGGCGGGAGAACGGACGGCCGGCTCCCCCGGTCTTTTCGGGCTCCGTAGCCGGCCCTCAACCCCTGACTCCTGTCCCGTAAACCCTCGTCCGTCCCCCCGAACCCCGAACCCTGACCCCTGAACCCTGAACCCTCGTCCGTCGCCCCCTTACGTCCCTTTCCACCAATATCCCCAAACGTCCCTTACGTCCCGTCCCTTCGTCGTCCCCCTCCCCAAAATCCTTTTCTATTACTAGTTCCTGTACCGTCTGCAATGAAGATTGAAACCGGCATAATACTGGCGCTGGACGTCACCGACCGGGCCCGGGCCGTCAATGTCGTCGAGGCCGCCGCCCCTCACATCGACGCCGTCAAGGTCGGCTACCCGCTCGTCCTGGGCGCGGGGCTCGGGATGGTGACCGAGCTTGCCGGGAGCGCCTATGTCCTCTGTGACTTCAAGGTGGCCGACATTCCCAACACGAACCGGCTCATCGCCGCCGAGGCCTTCAGGGCCGGCGCGAAGGGAATCATCTGCCAGGCCTTCCCGGGCAAAGACAGCGTCGCGGCGGTCGTCGAGGAGGCCCGAAAGCACGGCGGCGACGTGTTCGTCGTGACGGAGATGAGCCACCCGGGCGCGCTGGACTTCATGGCCCCAAACGCCGAGGCCATGGCGAGGCTGGCCGCCGCCGCCGGCGCCTCCGGCATCATCGCCCCGGCCACCCGGCCCGAACGCGTCCGGGCGCTCAAGGGGATCATCGGCAACATGCTCCTGCTCTCGCCCGGCGTGGGGGCGCAGGGGGGCAAGGCCTCGGACGCGATCTCGGCCGGCGCCGACGCCGTGATAGTCGGACGCTCCATCTACGACAGCGCCGAGCCGGGCAGGGCCGCGCGGGACCTGGCGCTCGAGGTGCGCCAGGCGAAGAAGTGAGGGGGGACTGGAGTGAAGATACTCAAGTGCGAAAGGAAGAGGTCGGTCTGCTCCGAGCTCGCCAGGTGCCGAAGGCCCGAGGTGGTGGAGGCGGCCGTCGAGGTCATAAAGGAGGGCGGCCTCCTCGTCTATCCCACCGACACGCTCTACGGCCTGGGCGCGGACGCGCTCAACCCGGAGGCCATCGGCAAGGTCTTCGAGGCCAAGGAGCGCCCCTTCGACGCACCGATATCGATCGCGGTCTCGGACGTCGACATGATGCGCCAGGTGGCCACCCTTTCGCCCTGGACCTCCAAGGTCGTGGAGGCCCTCATCCCCCGGCCGATAACGTTCCTCCTGCCCAGGAAGAGGAGGGTCCCGGGCACTCTCACGGGCGGATCCGACGTCCTGGGCGTGCGCATCCCCAACCACATGTTCGCCCTGTCCGTGATCGCCCGCACCGGGCCCATCACGACCACCAGCGCCAACCTGCACGAGGGCCACTCGCCCCGGACCGCCCGCTCCGCGATAAGGCAGCTCGGGGACGCCGTGGACCTGTACGTCGACTGCGGCCGAACCGCCTTCGGCAGGGCCTCGACCGTCGTGGACCTCACCGCCGCCTCGCCCCGGAAGGTGGCGATCTCGAGGAGGGGCGCCGCCGACCGGGCGGAGGTCCTCCGCGTCATCGGAAGGACGAGATAGCCGGTGATGGAAAGATGCCCCTGCCCGAGGAGGTCATCCAGAAGTACCGGCTCGCCGGCCAGATAGCGCGGGAGGCCCGCGACTACGGTGCCGGGCTGGTGCGCGAGGGGGCGTCGCTCCTGGAGGTCGCAAACACCATCGAGGCCCTCATAATCTCGCGGGGCGGCCGGCCGGCGTTCCCGGTCAACATCGCCATAAACGACGTCGCCGCCCACTTCACCCCCCGCCACGACGAGGTGGGGCTGACCTTCCAGCGGGGGGACGTCGTCAAGCTCGACGTCGGAGTGCACGTCGACGGCTACATCGGCGACACCGCCACGACCATCGAGATAGGCGCAGGCTCCTGGTCGGACATGAAGGGGGCGGTGGACGAGGCCCTGCGCGCCGCGATAGAGCTCCTGCGGCCCGGCGTCGACCTGAGCCTGGTCGGGCGGGCCATAGAGACCACCATCCGCTCCCGCGGCTACAAGCCCATCGAGAACCTGACGGGCCACAGCCTCGAGCGGTTCGTCCTGCACGCCGGCATATCGGTGCCCAACGTGCAGGAGAAGGGCGCCGGCAGCGTCCGGGAGGGCGACGTCCTGGCCGTGGAGCCCTTCGCCACCAACGGCATGGGCCGGGTGGACGGCAAGAAGAACTCCAGCATCTACCGCTACATCCGCCACCGCTTCGCCCGCACCTCGGGCGCCCGCCAGCTGCTCAAGGACATCGAGCTGAACTTCTCCCGGCTGCCCTTCAGCGAGCGCTGGTGCGTGCGCTACTGCGACGACCCCGTCTCCAGCCTGGAGGCGCTGGTCCGCTCGGGCGCGGTGTCATTCTACCCCACCCTCCGCGAGGTGGACGACGGGATAGTCACCCAGGCGGAGCACACAGTGGTCGTCGCGGACGGCGGGGCCGTGGTCACGACGTGAGGAAGGGGGAGCGGGGGGCGGGGAGCGGTGGACGACGGGCGCCGTTTCGTCACCGCTCCCCGCTGCCCCTTCGTCGTCCACCGCTCCCCGCTGCCCGCTGCCCGCTCACTTTCTTCTGCGTATCATGATCATCGCGAGCAGCGAGATGACGGCGATCGCGGCCACGGCGGCCAGGACGGGCGCAAGTGGGAAAGATGACCCGGCCGGCCGGTCGCCGCCGCCGGACGGCGGCGGCTGGGGAAGGGCCTGCACCGTGACCGTGAAGCTCTCCTCGTCAGTGGCGCCCTCGTCGTCGGAGACGGTCACCTTAACGACGTAGGTCCCGGGGCGGGCGAACCGGTGGGTGCCCGAGCGCTCCGAGGTCCCGTTGCCGTCGCCGAGGTCCCAGCTGTACTCGAGGAAGGGCCGGTCCGAGGGAGTGTCCGAGCCCCCGCCGTCCAGCTCCCGGGCCTCGTCCTTCTGGACGGAGGCGCCCGGGCGCGGGGCGGTGACCCGCACCGACGGGGGAATGTTCCGGACCGTCACGTTGAGCGTCCCGAGGGCCTCGGCGCCCTCGTCGTCCCGGGCGGTGACGCGCGCCGTGTAGCTGCCGGCCCGCTTCCAGACATGGGAGACGCTGGCTCCCGTCGCCACGGTGCCGTCGCCGAAATCCCAGCCGAACGAGAGCGTGGGAAGGCCGGACGGCGTGTCGCTGCCCGCGGCGGAGAGCCCCACGACCTCGTCCTCGCCCGCGAAGAGGTCGTCACCGGCGGTCGACGATCCCGTCGGAGGTGAAGTCCCAGGTGAAGTTCCCCCTCGGGTGGCCCGCCGGCAGCAGCCCCGTCCAGGTGAGGTCGAAGCGCACCGGCGAGTCCTCGTCGGGCGCAAGGTCGTCCGCGGAGACCGTCAGCACCGGCGGGAAGAAGGTGCCGTCGGGCAGGGTGAAGTTGAGCAAGTACCGGCCGTCCGCGGCGCCGTCCAGCGCCGGCTCGCCGAACAGGAAGCCCTCGTACCCGGAGAGCCCCCGCAGGTACCTGAGGAAGAACGATATCACGAGGTCCCAGCGGAACGGCCCCCCGTGGCCCGTATCGGCCAGGTCGAGCGCGTGCTTGGGCGCCTGGAGGGAGGCTTAGGCGTACATCGAGACCGCCCAGAAGGAGCCGTCCAGCCGCCCCACCTGCACCTCGAACGGCTTGGCCGGCAGACGGGCGACCGTGTCCACGTCACCCTGGGAGAGGGCCGGCGCCATCGCCTGGACCGCCCGGATCCGGGATACGGGCCAGCCGTGGTATATGCTGTATGCGCCCCCGCGCGAGTGGCCGCTTATCCCGTACGCCCCGCGGTCGATCATCCCGAAGAGAGCGTGGCCCGAGGTGGCGTTTCCCCGCTCCAGCTGGTCGAGCAGGTCGTTGAGGTCGTTGGCGTTCCCGCTGGACGGGTCGGCCTGGTTCTGGCCCACGCAGACCACGACGAGGCCCCAGGACACCAGCCTCGGGGCCACGAAGTCGTAGGCGGTAGCGTCCCCGCCGGCGTAGGGCATCATCAGGATGACCGGGTAGGGCGCGCCCGATGCGTCCTGCGGGGGCGCGCCGCCCATCCCATCGTTGCCGTTCGGACAGGCGGCACCTCCCGCCATCGATGGCGCGATGCCGCAAGCAAGCAGGGCGACCACCGCACACGCCGCTTTGGCGCGATCGACACATGACCCTCTCATCGCCCCTCCGGTCGCCGGTTGATACCGCTCACAGCGATATTAGGTTTGTTGTGCGGGGGGAATCCCGGGTGCCGGGACGAATCCGGGGGCCGGGACGGAGGCGTCTTTCCCCGGCCCCCGGCACCCTGTCCGCATCAGCGTCGCGCGGGCCTGGCGTTGCGCCGCAGCAGCACGCCGAAGACGACGAGCACCAGAACGCAGAAGATTATCACGAGCAGCGAGTCGAGGACGGCGTCGTAGAGCCGGGCCAGGAGGTCCTTCTTGACGGTTATGCTGGCGCTTGAGGTGGTCTTGACATCGGCGCCCGCGGTGGCGGTGATGGTGATCTTGACCGTGGTGTCGCTGCGGGTGGACTTGGAGGGCTGGACGGTGAGGTTCACGGTCTGAGTCGCGCCCGCCCGGCCCGCAGGCGCAAGCTGCACGGACAGCGGGTTGGGCGGGGAGAGCACGTCCGTCTTGCCGTCGTTGAGGTGGACCTTCCAGTCCTGGGGGATGTCGGCGGCGACGAACACGACCACGATGACGTCGCTGTTGCCGGTGTTCTTGAGCGTCAGCCGGAGCGCCACCTTCTCGCCCGGGGTGGCGTCGCGGCTCGAGGGCGCGATCTCCATGCTGAACTCCACCTTCTCCCGGAGCTTGACGACTATGTTGGTGCTGTTGCTCCGGGTGGGCTGGTCGGTGGGCTCGACCTTGATGGTGAGGGTGTAGCCGCTGTCGAGGTTTGCTTCGGCCGCGGCGGGCGGGGCGACCGTGAGGGTGATTGTGGTGGTGGTGTTGGGCCCGAGGATGGTCTCCCTCGGCGTGAAGGTCACCGCCGACGCCGGCCATTCGGACGGGAGGGCGACCGTTATCCTCACCGGGTGGGAGAGCATCGGGTCCATGTTGGATATCGTCGCCCGGAAGGAAACCTGGCCGCCGGGATCGCAGGTCTGCACGGTCTTGTCGACCGAGAGGCCCAGTATGGTGATGAGCCTCGTGACCGTGTTGACGCGCTTTTCAAGCGATGAGTCCTCCTGGACCTGCGCCGTCACGGTGAGCTGGGCGACGCGGCTCAAGTTGGCCACCTCCTCCGACGGGGCCGTGACCGACAGCCTGAGGATCCTTTCGGAGTTCGCCCCGGTGTCGAGGTGGACCAGGCCCGAGACGTCGAGCCGGGCGGACCAGCCAAGCGGGGTGCCCGACACCGCGAAGCTCACGTTCATGTCCAGGACGCCCCGGTTGCGGGCGAGCATCTCGTAGGTCGCGGTCTGGTCCAGGTCCAAGGCGACCTCGGAGGGGCCGTTGAGGCTGAAGTCCAGCGCCCGCGACATCGTGGCGTTGGTGACGGTCTGGAGGGTCCAGGAGGCCTTGGGCACGCGGGTGTCGGCGTCCGCCACGCCCTCGACGTAGATTATCGCCCGGCTCCCGTACATTATCGACGAGTCCGGGACGACCGTGAACGTCACGTTGGCGGTGGCGCCCGGCTCCAGCGAGGCGAGGGCGGTCGTGGAGAGGGTGGCGCTCCAGCCCTTGGGGGGCTCGGACGAGACGCGCATCGTCACGGTGGTGGCCGCGTAGCCGGAGTTGAGCACGATGAGCGAGTAGGCGGCGCTCTTGCCCTCGCTCCCGCCCTTGGAGGGCGAGGCGGCGCCCTTCGCCACGTCGTCGGTGTCCTGCTGGGGCGAGCTGATGTAGACCGCGTGCCTGAGCATCGTAACGATGGTCGTGACCGGGTAGGCATGGTCCTGCCGGTCGAGCACCTTGACGGTCACGTTGTAGTTGCCCGGCAGCTGTCCCTTGGAATAGTTCCACCAGAAGATGTAGTGCCCCCCCCAGAGGCGCTGGACGGAGCCGTTGGCCGCCTCGTCGCCCGAGGGACTGCGTATCTGGACCGTCACGCTCTTGATGTCGTCCGTGCCGAAGGCCGTCACTATGTCGCCCTCGACCCGGATGTGCCGCACGGCGTCCGACCAGTAGGGATGGAACTCCGTCGTTATCTTGCCGTTGGCGTAGGAGGTCGCCATCTGGGGGAGGACGGGGTTGGACATCAGGGGCAGAAGGATGTAGGAGTCGGTCGTGTTGTAGGTCATCGTCGCCGGCCGGGAGCAGGCTATCCGCAGCTTGATCAACGCGCCGGAGGGGAAAGTGTGGTCGAGCTCCCCGTTCGTGAACGGCACGCTCCACTCGGTCCTGGTCGCCACGGCGCTCAGCGTGGTGGTCCCGTTGGCCACCACGGTGTCGTCCTGCAGTATCGTGATGGTGACATCGCTGTTGAAGAGCACGCCGCTGAGAAGGAAGTTCAGCCAGATCCCCTTGCCGGAGCCGCCGGAGCGGTCGTCCTTTCCGGCGATGCTTATTTCCGAGCCCAGCGGGACCTGCGAGGTGAACTCGATTCCGCCGCCGGTCACGGCGGCCTCCTGCCGGTTGGTCGTGGGGGTGGTGTTCAGGAGCAGGCTGGGGGTCCACTGGGCATGGCGGTGCAGGAAGAGCCTGTCCTCGACCACCGCCGCAACCCTGGCGGAATCCTGCTGGGGGCCGTCGCGGGGCGCCGGGCGCGGCAGCTGGGGCAGGGCCAGGACCATCGGCATGGCCGCCAGGGAGAGCAGAAGGAGGACCGAGAACAGTGCCGCCGGCACGCCCGCTCGCCTAGCTGGCCGAACACCCATGACATCGACCTTGTTCAGGTAACTGCGCTTTTTACCATATATACATTTCGCAGCGAGACTCATTACTCATACCCCGCTCCCTTCGTCGAGGACTGAGGTTCCGCGCGGCGCGCCCCCGCCATCGATAATTAAAGGGCCCCGTCCTGTTATTAAACTCATTGGTTCTCTTTTTGGACCCGCGGGCGCGCAATGTGAATAGTTTTTAGAAGCTGCACCAATGTAAATATATATAAACGAGGAGTTGATTCATGAGGTGGACCTAAAGGTGGACCTCATGACCCAGCGGAAAGTATCGACGCCGATGGCCCTCTTGACCACGCTGCTTTTCCTGGCGGGCGCCCTCGGGCCCCTTGCCCAGGCGGTGACGGACGAGGGAAGCGGTCAGGCGCGGGCCGCGGACATAGAGCCCAACGACGACTTCAACCAGGCGGCGACGCTCGCGGACGGCGAGGTCGTGCAGGGCAATCTGCGCGTGGTTTCCCAAAACGACTGGTCCGACTACTACAAGATGTCCGTCCCGCCGGGGAAGATGCTCAATGCCAGCATGTTCATGGTGGACTACGACGACAACAACATCGGGCGGTACAATTTCCACCTGAGGCTCTACGGTCCGCCCTCTGGGAACAGCTACCTGGAGCTCGACCGCTCCGAGACCAAGAACCGCTGGGAGTGCGTCGCCGGCGTCCAGTACTGGGACGCCGCCAGCCCGATGACGATCTACATCCGCGTGGTGATAAACTACACCTGGAGCCAGGGCCAGTACCGCGCGCGCACCGATCCCGGCAGCTACACCGTGAGCGCCTCCCTCAGCGACGTGCCCGTCTTCCAGTGCGACGGGCCCGAGGCCAGGGCCTATCTCGACGGCGGTACCGGGCCCAGGGGGCGGGCCTTCTACAAGCTCAACCCCGGGCCGGCCGACTACCAAGTGATGCGCGGGCGGCTGACCTGCCCGCAGGGCGCGGTTTTCGCCATCAACGCCTACCAGCTCTGGAACATCGACGGCTCCTGGATTCGCCAGAACGCTTCGTGGATCAACACGCCGGGCTACATACAGAACATAGTCTTCAACGGCAACGGCGGCACCTACTACATCAGGGTGGACGGCCTGAGCGGCAACGGCACCTTTGCCCTGACCGTGAACAACGACGGCCGCTCCCCGGACGAGAACAACCTCCCCTCCAAGGCCCAGGTCATCCGCGACAACAACGCCCACTACAGCTTCCTCGACCAGGGCGTCAACTTCGTCGACTGGTACCGCATAGACGCCAAGGCCGGCCGGCCGATACCGGAGGCCTACATCTCCTTCGTCGCCGGCATGTTCGCCGACGGCTCCACGTTCAACCTGCGCGTCTACGACAAGGACCTGAGGTACCTCGACAGCGAGAGCATCCCCCGCTGGCTGGGCGGCAACAACTATGCCGACTACGCCTTCATCACCAACACCACCGTCAACTACGACGGGCCCGTCTACTTCGGCGTGAGGGCCAACGGCTACAGCGGGAACACCACGGCCCAGTTCATCGGGGCCAACGGCTGGTACTTCCTGTCGTTCACCCTGCTCAACGACAAGCCGGTCCTGAAATCGCCGGTCCCGGCGGTGCACATGCTGGAGGACACCTCCGACGGGAGCCTGGTGCTCTCCGACTACTTCACCGACCCCGAGAACGACACCCTGACCTACTCCATCCTCGGCTCCAGCTTCAAGACCAAGCCCCGCATAAACACCACCACCGGCCGCATCAACTTCACCCCCGAGCCCAACTGGTACGGCACCGAGCTCATCCGCTTCCGGGCGACCGACAACGGCCCCGGCAGCGCCTGGCTGGAGTCCAACACGACCGTCTTCGTCGAGGCGGTCAACGACGCTCCGAGGCTCCTGGGGACCATCGAGGACATGTTCCTGGTCGAGGAGCAGGGCGGCCAGACGCCCAACCTCGCCAGCCTCTTCGCCGACGTCGACGACCCGGCCGAGAACCTCTCGTTCTCGCTGAGGATAGTCTCCCAGGACACCCACCCGCCGGGAGCCTCGCTGACCTACCGGTGGGACTCGGTCACCAAGACCTTCCAGCTGGGCCCGGTGTTCGCCGGGTTCGGCGTCTTCCGGCTGGAGGCGAGCTGCACCGACCGCCACGTCGGCACCGAGGCGGTGGCCATCCCCTTCAACCTCACCGTGAGCCACAAGAACCATCCCCCGGCGCTGGCCCCCGGGGTCACCGACCCGATAAGGATGACCGTCCAGGAGCGCGGCGGCAACTCCTCGCTCGTGGTACCGGACCTCTTCACCGACCCCGACCTGCCCGACGACTACGCCGCCGACCGGCTCACGTTCAACGTCTCGGGCGCCAAGGACCTTCTGGTGAAGCTGGGCAGCGACGGGCGGCTGTCCGTCGACACGGGCGACGTCCAGTACTACCCGGGCAAGCCCGTCATGGAGACGCTGCTCGTGACGGCCAGGGACAAGTCCGGGGCCAAGGTCACACTCAACATCTCGGTAACGGTCAACCCCGTCGACGACGAGCCGTTCATAACCTCGGCGCTGCCGGACAACCCCGACTTCACCGCCACCGAGGGCAAGAAGGAGTCCTTCCGCATAACCGCCCACGACAACGACACCGCCGAGCTCGTCTACACCTGGTACCTCGACGGCGTCAAGCAGCCGTCGCAGGCCGGCACGGTGTTCAACTTCTACCCCGACCACAAGATGGGCGGCAGCGTCCACAAGCTCAAGGTGACCGTCACCGACGGCACGACGGAGGCCTCCACCGAGTGGACCATCAGGGTGACCGACGTCAACCGCCCGCCCACCGCGACCATAACCCAGCCGCTCAACTTCAGCAAGTTCAAGAAGGGCGAGTTCATCACCTTCACCGCGGACGCCCGCGACGAGGACGACGACAACCTGAGCTTCGTCTGGCGCGACGGCGCCGGCATCCTGCTGGGGACCGGGGCGTCCATCTCGACGGACAAGCTGGAGCCGGGCACCCAGACCGTCCGGCTGGAGGTCTCCGACGGCACGACCAGCATCTACGTCGACGTCGTGGTGGCGATCTCCAAGCCCTCGCAGCCGGCCACGAGCAAGGGATTCATCCCCGGCTTCGAGACGGCGGCCGCCTTGGCGGCCGCCGCTTTCGCGATGGTCGCGCTCGGGGTCGCAAGAAGGCGCAAGGGCGAATAGGGGGCGCCGGGTCATTTAAATACGCGCGCACGCACGTCCAACAATGTTTATATAGCGGGAGCTGGATGGATAATCCAGTTCCCGCGGGGTGGAGCGCATGCGCCAGGGTTCAATTTCTCGATTCGCGATGGTCACGACGGTGGTGTTGCTGCTGGGCGGCCCGCTCGGGGCGGCCGCTCCCGACGGTGGGCCCGAGGGAAGCGCGTCCGGCAGGGCATCGGACACCGAGCCCAACAACTCCCAGGGCCAGGCGGTGGAGCTCTCGAGCGGGGAGGTGGTCGAGGGGAGCCTGTTGACGGACCCCTCCAACGACTACATCGACTACTACAAGATATCGGTCCCTTACGGCAAGGTCCTCAACGCCAGCCTGTACATGGTGGACTACGACGACGCCAACCCGGGAAAGTACAATTTCAACCTCTACTTGTATGTGGCCGGGTCCTACTGGTACCTCGACAACTCGTCGACGAGGAACCGCTGGGAGAGCGTCATGGGCGTCCAGTACATCAACCCGGCCGGCCCGGCTACCATGTACCTGGCGATCTGGTATTACAGCAACCAGGCCGGGCGATACAGGATTAGCGCCACGGTCGGCGACGCGGCCGGGTACACCGGGGGCGACGCCACGGGCTCTCTGGACGAGAACGGCCCCAACGGGAGGGCCGTCTACAAACTGAGCCCCGGGCCCGCCGACGACCGCCGGATGCTGGCCTCGCTCGAGACGCCCTCCACGGGATATTTCTCCATGCACCTCTACAACATCTGGAGCGTCGACAACGGATGGTACCTGCACAACGCATCCTGGCTCAACGTCGCCGGCCACACCCAGCAGGCGATAATCAGCGGCTGCGGCGGGACATGGTACGCCGTCCTCAAGGCCATGCGCGGGTTTGGCCAGTACGCCTTCTCGCTGGAGGACCTGGGCTGGGCCCTGGACGGGAACAACATACCCTCCAAGGCCACGCCCGTCGGCGACAACGAGGCCCGGACCGAGTTCGTCGACCAGGGGGCGGACTGGGTGGACTGGTGGAAGGTGGAGGTGAAGGCCAACCGGACGATGGACGAGGCCTACGTCAGCCTCGTGCCGGGGACCTACATCAACTACACCTACTTCAACTTCTCCGTCTTCGACCGGGATCTCTGTTACATGAAGGGGTCCACGTTCCCCTACTTCAGCGGCCCCGAGGCGCACCTGACCAACATCACCGTCGACTACGACGGCCCGGTTTACTTCGCGATGAGGGCCAACTCGACCTATTCCTGGGGCTACTCGAACTTCATGTCGGCCCGCGCCTGGTACAGGCTGGTTGTCTACCTGCCCAACGACCCGCCCGTTTTCAACGGGCCGATACCCCGGGTCGACATCCTCGAGGATGGAAGCGACGACAGCGTGGTGCTCTCGCGGTACTTCACGGACCCCGACGGGAACAACCTGACCTACTCCATCCTCGGCGGCGGCCTCAAGACCCGGCCCCGGATAAACACCACCACCGGCCGCATCAACTTCACCCCCGAGGCCAACTGGCACGGCACCGAGCTTGTCCGCTTCCGCGCCACCGACGACGGCCCGGGCAAGAGGTTCGCGGACGGGAACCTGACCGTGGTGGTCTCGGAGGTCAACGACCCGCCGGTGGTCGCCGGGACCGTGGATGACCTCACCCTGGTCGAGGACGCCCCCGCCGCCGTCACGCCCGACGTCGCCGCGCTTTTCAGGGACGTGGACGACCCGGTGGCGAACCTGAGCTACGCCCTCAAGATCACCGGGTGCGACACGCACCCGCCCAACGCCACGCTGTCCATCCAGTACGACGGCGGGTCGCGCACCTACCGCCTGGGCCCGGCCCGCCAGTTCTTCGGCAACTACTCGCTGGAGCTCACCTGCACCGACCGGCGCGCAGGGACGGTCCCGGCGGCCATCCGGTTCAACCTGACCGTCACCCACAGGAACCACGCCCCCGCCCTGAGCGTCGGCGTGAAGGACCCGACCGTCATCGACCTTTCGGAGGGCGCCAACAACTCGGCGCTGGTGGTCGCCGACCTGTTCAGCGACGTCGACGCCGCGCCCGGCTACGCCGATGACTCCCTCACTTTCTCCGTCACAGGCATGTCGAACCTGACCGTGAGCATCACCCAGAACGGCCGTCTGTTCATAGACACGGGGGACCACGAGTACATCCCCGGGCGCGCCCACGAGGAGCGCCTGCTCCTTGCGGCCAAGGACCGCGCCGGGCTCAAGGCCACGCTCAACGTGACGGTCCGAATAACGGCGGTGGACGACCCGCCCGTCATCTTCTCGAGCCAGCCGGAAGCGCTGGTCTACAAGACCAGCGAGGGCCGGAAGGAGGTGTTCAGGGTCAGCGCCGGGGACCCGGACACGGACACCGGCGCGCTCACCTACACCTGGTTCCTGAACGACGTCTGGGACCGCTCCCAGACCGGCTCGTCGTACCAGTTCCAGCCGGACCACCGCATGGGCGGGACGGTCCACGCGCTCCGGGTCGTCGTCTCGGACGGCACCTCCAACGCCACGGTCGAGTGGTACGTCGACGTCAAGGATGTGAACCGGCCCCCGTCCGTGACCATCCCCCAGCCGGTGAACTACACCAAGTTCAAGAAGGGCGAGTTCATCACCTTCACGGCGGAGGCGCGCGACGAGGACGGTGACGACCTGACCTTCACCTGGCGCGACGGCGCCGGGAAGCAACTGGGCACCGGGGCGACCATGTCCACCGACAGGCTGGAGCCAGGGACCCAGACCGTCCGCCTGGAGGTCAACGACAGCAAGGACAGCGTGTACTGCGACGTCGTGGTGATGATCGCCAAGCCTCCGGCGCCGGCCTCCAAGGGCTTCATCAGCGGCTTCGAGACGGCGGCCGCCCTGGCGGCCGCCGCTATTGCCATCGTTGCGATCGGAAGGGCACGTCGACGGGGGAACTGAGGGGCAGCGGGCAGCGGGCCGGACGAAAGCCGGAAGGCAGCAAGGCAGGAAGGCAGCAAGGCAGCAAGGGACCAAGGGATTGCCCTCGTCCCTTCCGACTCTGCTGCCTTCCTGCCTTCCCTTGCTGCCTTGCTGCCCCCGTCTTCCCTTCCCCCGTGCCCCTTGCCCCCTCGTTTCCCCAATGAAGCATATTAAAGGTTCCCGCCCGGACCAATAATTATATAGCCCGGGCGGCATGTATCAACTCGATTTGCCATCGGCAGGTGAGCAAGGATGTCGCGTATGTCGGTGCCCCGTCTGTTCGCGGTGGTCGTGGTCCTCCTGTTCCTGGTGCAGTCGCTGGCGGCGGTCGCCGGGGCGCGCCGGGAGGAGGGCGCCGCCTCGCCCCGCGGCGGGGACATAGAGCCCAACGACCGCTGGGAGGACGCCATAACCATCGCGGAGAAGGAGACCATCGACGGGACGCTGCTCATGAACCCGCCGGCC
>Ga0194113_10002282_pt1 | contig 26320 bp, 24 predicted proteins | sample TA2MahC200mmetaG_FD_146193 | JGI IMG/M metagenome (GOLD analysis project Ga0194113, IMG submission 146193) | Freshwater microbial communities from Lake Tanganyika, Tanzania - TA2015017 Mahale Deep Cast 200m | ecosystem: Environmental > Aquatic > Freshwater > Lake | place: Tanzania: Lake... | reverse complement strand
TATCAGACCGGCCGCAAGGTCGCCGACGACTTCAAAACGAACATGCGGATCATCTTTGACGAAGTACTGCCGCAGTGGAACTACCGAGCCGTGCCAACGCGGACAGTTATTTAATTCGCATTCCTTATCGCCCGGCATGGCCTGCGGGATGGAGCCGTGGTGCATGCCGGCTGGTTCTGGTTTGCCGTGCCAGCTAGGCGTATCTGTGCTATGATTCGGCTGATCACCCGATAGGGCGAATGACCGAAGGGAGTCAAGCATGAGCGACTGGCGAGCAAGCTCTTCCCAGGAAGTACTCGCCGATCGCATCCACGAGCTGAACATTCTGGCAGAGCCGGTCGCAAATCTGGAGCGCGGCCGGCCGCAGCAGGATGACCCAAGCGACGAGATGGCGGCATCGCCGACCAAAAAAGCGAGTGCTCCCGCTGTTCATGATAAGCAACTCACTTGGAAGCCCGCCGCGCTGTCCGCGCGCCGATTTGACGCTACTTGATGGTCTGTGGCATACTGATTAAGCCAAATGGCTTATAAGCCATTTGGCTTAACTAAGCGTGTCGAGGTGATTCATATGACCGGCATCTATAGCACTCCCCCATACTTCACCAATCGCGTCAGCGAGCTGACCACCCTGGCGCTGGTCGCCGACGACCTGCTGGTGGGCCGGCCGCGCCACGTGGCGCTTTTCGGCCTGCGTCGTATCGGGAAGACGCTGGTCTGCCAGGAACAGATGCGCCGACTGCACGCGAGCGGCAAGGTGATCCCCGTCTACCTCGACCTGCAGGACCTCGCCAGTTCACCGGAGCTCTTTACGCAGCGCTATGTTGGGCTCTCCTGTTTCTGGGCGGTCGATCATGGGGAGGGTCCAGCCGATCCCTACCTGAGTGCCACCGACCTGATGCAGACCAATGCGGGGAGTCTGTCGGTGGTTACGCGCACCGCAGCCGCCCTCATCAACGAGATGGGCAAGCAGAAGATTGACTATACCACTCTACTTAACATCGCTTTCGACTTTCCCGAACGTCTGGCTGAAGCGCTTGGCCGGCCGCTCATGTATTTCCTGGACGAGTTCCCCGAATTGCTCACCCTGGGCAGTTTTCCCGGTGTCGGGGATCCACTCAAGCACTTCCGCGCTGCGCTGCAGCGCCAGACTCGGGTCGCTTACGTGATCACCGGTTCGGCCGTCAGCGCGACCGAACACATCGTGCAGGATCACCAGTCGCCCGTGTTCCTCCAGTTTCGTGCGCTGGAGCTGCACCCATTCACGCCGGAAGATACACAGGCGCTCACCGAGAAGCTGGCCGGCCGGCTGTCGCCCGCGGCACAGGCGGCGATTCACACCTACACCTTCGGTCACCCCTCCTATGTCACTGCGCTGGCTGAACGCGTGCGCGAGTTGGCCGCAGGCGCGACCGAAGCGGTTTCGCCTGAGTTGGTCAGTCAGGCGTTCGTATTGGAAGCGCTGGAAAACCGGGGCCAGATCTATGGCTACTGTCGCTACCTGTATGACCTCTCGCTTCAGAAGGCGCGCGGCTATGGCGTGCTCAAGGCGCTGCTCCAGATCCTGGCGATCGAAGATGGCCTGGCGCTCTCGGAGGTCGCCAGCCGCGTGCGGCGCCAGGCGTCGGCTGCACGCGACTACCTCAGGCGCTTGATGGAGGTGGATCTGTTAGTGGAGTGTCAAGGGCGCTATTTCTACGCCGATCCGGTGTTCCGCTACTGGGTGGCGCAGACCACCAAGGGGGTCGCCATCGAGGGCTTCCCGCGCCAGGAGGAGCTCAAGGCGCTGGTGGCGGACCTGGCTGAGCGGTTTGCGCGAGCCTCAACCCAACTGGGGCGCGCCAAGGAAAGCGAAGTGCGGGAGTTGCTACGCAAGCTGGCCGGACGAACCGTCCCCGGCGCCTACCTGGGCCTGGCTGCCCCGATCCAGGTGCCGGCCTTCGCGCACATCGAGCCATACCGCTCGCCGGACGGTCAGACGGAGATTGACGCGCTCGCGGAGAACGGCGAACGGTGGGCAGTCGAGGTCAAATGGCGGCAGAAGCGGGTCGGCCGCGGTGAGCTGGACCCGCTCATGACGGCTGCGGCCGGCCTCCAGGCGCGCGCCTGGTGCGTCTCGCAGGCCGGCTTCACCCCCGAGGCCCGGACCTTCGCCGCGGAGCGCGGCATCCTGATCAGCAATGCCGAGGATCTGGACGCGCTGGCGCGGTTGGTCAAGTGATCCAAGCTGGAAGTGACCATGCCGCATCTCGACTTGGGCTTTTTGTGCGGCATGGCCGTCAGCGGCCCACCGCCGCTCTGCGCCCCCGTCAGCGGCGCGCACCTCTACGGCTTTCCATCGCCCGACAGCGATGTAGACCTGCGCGGTGCGTTCGTGCTGCCGGTCAGAGGTGTGATCCGCCAGCGCGAGCCGATGGGCTGTTGTTCGCACAATGCGATCACTCTGCAGGAACCTTAATCCAGACCAGGTCCACAGGGTCTACCAGTTGCCGATGACCGCAGGGAGGCTGGCAACGTTCTCCAAGACATGGTCGGGCGGGTAGGCCGCTCGCGCGATGTCGGCGCGCGTCGTGACCCCGCTGAGGACCGCGGCAGTGACCATGCCCGCCTCCCGGCCCATGCGGATGTCGGTCTCCAGCCGGTCGCCGACCATCAGGCATTGGTTCGCCGGCGCGCCCAGGCGGTGCAGGGCGGCGCCCAAGATCAGGGGGGAGGGTTTGCCAGCCACCAGCTCCGGCCGGCGCCCGGTGAGGTGCTCCAGCGCCGCCTGCGTCGCGCCAGCGTCGGGGATGTCGCCGCCGGGCAGCGGGCAGGTGCTGTCGCCGTTGGTGGCGAAATAGCGCGCGCCCTGGCGGAGCGCCTGGTACGCGGTGTTGAGCTTGCGGTAGTCGAGGGTACGGTCGAGTGCCACCACGACCGCGTCGATGCCTCCCGGAACGATGACCTCCTGCGGATCCTGGTCAGCTAGCTCATCGACGACCGCAAGCCCCTGGCCGCGCAACTCGCCCTTGAGGTACGGCTCCCCCACTACGTAGAAGCGCAGGGCAGGTGCATGCTGCGCCAGCCAATGCGCCAGGACGTAGGCTGCGGTGATGAGATCCCCGGCGCCGGCAGGAATGCCAAGCCTGGTGAGCTTGGCCGCATACGCCTCGCGCGGCTCCAGCGGCTTGTTGCTGACGAACAGGGTGCGCACGCCGCGGCGCCGCAGCTCAGCGATCGCCTCAGGCGCGCCCGGGATGGCATGATCGCCCAGGTAAACGGTACCGTCCAGGTCGAAGATGATGGCGTCGATGGATGGCATAGGAAACCCGAGAGGATGGTCAGAGTCGGGACACAGGCTGGCTCAGGCGCCGGCCATGATGGCCTGCGCACCGGCTTCATCTGTTACCAGCGACTTGAGCAACTGGCCCGTCAGCGCGGCGCGCACGGCCTCGGCTCGCCCCGGCCCGTTGGTGACGCCCACCACGGCGGGCACCCGGCGCAACTGGTCCAGGGTGATGCTGAGGACGCGCTCATGGTGGTCAGCCTGACATTCGCGCCCATCTCGGTCGTAGAACCGGCCGCATATCTCCCCCACCGCGCCCAAGGCGCGCAACCTTCGAAGGCCTCCTTCCTCCAACGCCCCGCGCTCGATGAACACGGAGTCATCCAGGGTGCCGACGCCGACCATGGCGAGTTCCATCGCGTCGAAAAGCTGCCACACCAACTGCACATGCGCGTGGGACATGTACGCGGCGCGTGTTGCTGGGTCGGGTGCAAAGGCAGGTGCGCTGAGCGGATAAAACACCCCCCTGGACCTCTGTGCCATCAAGTGGGTGAGCTCGGCAGCGTCGACTGGGCTGACGCTGGCTCCCACGTTTCCCATGAGCTGGACGGCGGTGATCCCTGCCGGCAAGCCCGCTTCTGGTGTCAGGTACTGCACAAGCTCCCGCAGGGTTCGCCCACCCGCCAGCCCCACGACGCTCTGTGGCCGGAGCCACTCTGCGACCACCGGGCCGGCAAAGTAGCCGACCGTCCGGCGGATTTGAGCCACCGAGACGCCGGGCAGAGTCTTGACGACGACGGCGTGGCGTAGGTCGAACCGCTGGACGAGCGCCGACTCCAGATTCCGGTTACGAGGCTCATAGGGGCTCACTTCGATCCGGACGACCCCCCGCTCGCGCGCGCGCGCTAACAGGCGGGAGACGCTGGTACGGGAGACCCCTACCATGTCGGCAACCTCTTGCTGTCCCAGGTTGTCGAGGTAATAGAGCCGCGCAACCAGCGGTAGAAGGCCGTTGCGTTCCTCCCCGGTGTCTTGTGTCGTCATCATGATCCTCCCGATAGGCCCAGCACGCGTCGCAGCTTCATCACCGTAAACCGGTTGCGCAAGTAGTGGGCGTGCGTCTCTGCTAGGGCGACCTCCTCGGCCGAGAAGCCTACCTCCGAGCCGCGGCAGAGGCTGCCCACCGACCGCAGAAGGGTCACGACCTCGCCGGGCGGTGGAACCGTGGCCGCGATGGCCTGGATCTCAGCCCACCCCGCCACGATCCGAGCGCGCAGATCGTCATAGCTTTCCGCTGAAAGCTGCAGGAAAGGAGTTTGGTCGGCGATCACTTGATCGGCAGCTTCGCCGAAGACGGCGCGAATGGCCGTGACCTCTCGCTCTTGATCCGAGCGCGTGCTGCGGCGTAGCAACCCCTCCGCCTCCGGCAGGTCGATATGCCGGATCTCCTCCCAATAGCCGGCCGTGAGGACCGCTCCCAAGCCTACCTTGATGCCGTGAAGGATGGCGGGGCGCCTTTCCCGCAGCAGTTTCATCTCCCAGAAGTGCGAAAGATGGTGCTCGGCGCCCGAAGCAGGGTGTGATGCGCCGAACGCAAGGATGCCGAGCCCTGAGTCAACCAACCCCTGCATGAGGCAACGGATCCCGTCCTTGTCGTGCCGTGCGATGGCGGGAGCCGCATCTCGTACTCGCCGGACGGCAAGGAGGGTGTCCTGGGCGATCGCCTCATCGTAACGTTCGCCCCACAACAGGTGCCCCAGATGCCAGTCGGCCAGGGAACTATACTTGCAGATCATGTCAGCGAAGCCGGCAGCAATCATGAGCGGCGGAGCCGCGCACAGCGTCTCCAGGTCCGCGAAGATCGCCGCCGGCGCCGTGGCAGTGATGGTCTGCTTGTAGGTCCCGACCACCAGCGGAGCCCCCACCGACGCGTACCCGTCCACCGAGGGGGCTGTGGGGACCGAGATTAAGGGCTGGTGCGTGCGGTGCGCCACGAAACGGACGATGTCGGTGATGGTCCCAGAGCCCACCGCCAGCAGCGAGCGCCCTCCCCCGTCAATCGCCAGCAATACCTCCAGGATATGCGCGGCGTCGGCCACAACCTCTCGACTCTGCAACACGACCGCCTCTACGGGGAGCCCGCCCGCAGCGAGCACTTGCGCGAGGCGCGCACCCAGTGCCGCGTGCGTGTTGCGGTCGGATATTATCAGCAAGGCACCTGTCTTGCAAGCGCGACAGTAGTCCAGTAGGGCTGCCGGGGCATCGTCGCCGATGTAGACGGGAAAGCGGTAGTTCATGGGCCTCACCGGTGTGCCGTACCGCGCCGATAGGCCGGTACCAGCAGATCGGCGCGGTTAGTAGTGATGGAATCGACGCCCATGGCGACGAACTTCCACATCTCCTCTTCGTCATCTATAACCCAAACGGTGATCTGCATGCCGGCGCCCTTGAGCGCGTCAAAGAGCGGCTGGGTAAGGTATTGCCGGTTCACGGCTACCCACGCCAGGCCGCGCCCCCTCAGAACCTCCACGACCTCGGACGGACCCTTGCCGCCGACGTTGAGAAAGAAGGCCCTCGACACAATCCCGTAGGCCGCCAGCTTCGGCTCCAGCCTTTGCACTTCCTGCACGGTGTCGAAATCGAACGACGACACGGACACCCAGCCGCAGGCATTCTTGCGGCGCAAGGAATCCAGCACCTTGCGCTCGATCTTGGGATAGCGGCTCCCATCGTAACGCTGCTTGATTTCGACGTGCATTGGCACTCGCCCGGCCACCAAGTCCACGGCCTCTTCGAGGGTCGGCAGGCGTTGGACGCCGGGCTTGTTGGGACCCAGGTATTTCGCAGCCGCATCGAGCTGCCTGAGCTGGGCCAATGACAGGTCGCCAACCCTGCCGGCGCCATCCGTGGTGCGTTCAAGCGTCGGGTCGTGGATCACGACCAACTCGCTATCGCGGCTCAGATGCACGTCTAGCTCGACCGCATCGACCCCGTAGTCCAAAGCGGCGCGAAACGCCGCCAGGGTATTCTCCGGCGCGCCCGCCGCGGGGCTGACGCCACGATGCCCAACCAGGGCCACGCGCCGCGGCGGTAGATATCTGTCACTCCGGTGCATACTCATTCGCTTTACGCTCCACCCCTGCCAAGATCAGCTTGGCTGAGCCACGAGCTCGCGCCGCAGGTCCGCGTACGAGCCGTAGCGCCGTGCAGCGTCAAACACGGCGACGATGTTCCGGGGCGGCACGTCGGCCTGCAGGTTATGGACAGGCGCAAACACGAAGCCGCCGCCGGGTGCGAAGATGCGCAACCTCTCCTGCACCTGCGCCGAGATCTCTTCCGGCGTGCCGTTGGGCACGGTCGTCTGGGTCTCCGCGCCGCCACCCCAGAAGGTCAACTGCGCGCCGTACGCGCGCTTGAGACGGGCCGGATCCATGCCGGCGGCGGCCGTCTGCACGGGGTTGAGCACCTGGACACCTGCTTCAATCAGGTCGGGCAGCAGCGGGTAGATCGCGCCGCAACAATGCAGAAACACGTACACGTGCGGGTAGCGCTGGCGTACAAAGCCGTAGATGCGGCTGTGATACGGCTTGATCCAGCGCCGATACATGGCCGGCGAAATCTGCGGCGCACGTTGTGTGCCCAGATCATCGCTCATCTGGATCAGGTGGATGTGTTCGCCCACTGCGGCCAGATAGCGCTCCAGGTCGCGCAGGTGCGCCTCGGTCAGTTTCTCCAAGAAGGCTTCTACGAACGGCCCGCCCTCAGCCAGGTCCAACATGAACCGCTCGAAGCCGCGCAGCTTCTGACCTCGTTCGTAGACGCTGCCCGAGAAGCGGCCCATGATCGCCTTATCCGTCTGCTCAGAAAGCTGGACCGCCTGGCTGCGCAAGATAGCCAATTGCTCATCGCTATGGCCGCCCCAGTTGTATTCCTCGAGATCAGAGAGCGACGTAGCCCCGGCCAGAGGGAAGTCGATCAGGTCGAAGTAGTAGCCACCGTTGGGGAGTTTGGCGATGCGCTTACCTCTATCCAGCCAGTACAGCGACCCGTCTTGCCCGGCCTCGAACTGATAGGAAGCGGGCATCAGGGCCTGCCGGCCATCGGGCAGGGTATAGGGCTGCCAGTCGCCGAGTTGATCGAGGTCGAGGGATAGCACGTCAGCGCCGAAGCGTTCCCGCACGGGCGGCTCGATGACTGCCAACTGCTGGCGAACGTCAAAGACGTAGACCGCACCTTCCCGCAGGGCAAGGTAGTCCTTCAGCCGGCCATACGCTATCGCGGCGATGCCCGAGGAACGCATGCCGCCGCAATCGATCGGCACACGATCCGGCTCTTGATGAGCCAAGGCCCGCAATACTCGCTCCCGAGATGACATGGTACTGTTCATCTGCTCTCGGCTTTCATGGCTTGGCGGTAGGCAGGCACCAGCAAACCGGGATAGTCGGTGGTGGCCACATCCACCCCCATCTCGGCGAACCGCCACAGGTCGGTGACGCTGTTCACCAGGTACACATGCACTATGAACCCTGTCGCCCTGAGGGTAGCACAAAGCTCAGGGGTCAGGCAATCCTTGTCTACCGCAGCCCAGCGGTACCCGCGGGCGTGCAGATCTGCTGCGACCGCCTGGGGCGCGCCGCAGGCGATTTGCGCCAGGTAGCCCGGCCAGACGATCGCTTGCGTGAGAAAACTGGGTTCGAGCGCTCTCACCCTCGCCAGCGAGGGATCGTTGAAGGAAGAGACCAGCGCAGACCCGATTGCCCCGTTTCGGCGCACCGCCTCCAGCATCTTCTCTTCGATCCCAGGATAGCGGGTACCATCCGCCCGAACTTTGATCTCCAGAAACAGCCGTGCCCGGCCACGCACCAAGTCGAAGACCTCTTGCAACGTGGGGATGCGCTGCACCCCGTAACCGTCGCCCGGCGCCCAGCGGGCGGCAGCGTTCAGCTTCTTGAGCTGGGCCAGCGTATGCTCCTCGACCTTACCAGAGCCGTCAGTCGTGCGCTCCAGGCAGGCGTCATGCATGATCACCAGCTCGCCATCCCGGCTCAGGTGCAGGTCCAGTTCGATGCTGTCGACATCTGCGACGAGGGCGGCGGCAAACGAAGCCAGGGTATTCTCGGGTGCGGTGCCTCTGGCGCCGCGGTGGCCCACGATCAAGAGTGTTCGAGGAGTGCCATGAGGCATGTCGTGTCCTGTAGCCAGTTCCGTCATTTGCTGTCGTAGCTCCTTCCTGCCACTACGAAGCTGTCTCCGTCTTGGCTGACGACTGTGATGTCGCCCATCGGCTTGTGGGCCGGGATCTCGTCAGTGATGTACACATCCCCTTGTTTCTCCAGGCGCAAGACGGTCTTCCAGCCGACTACCTCGTGGCTAGTGGATATCAGGATGACGGTCGGGTCGAGGGCGGCCAAGAAGCGCGGATTGCTATTGTAGTCGATGCCATGATGATTTGCCCGGTAGACATCGGCCGCCCGTGGCAGAAACGGGATGACGGCGGTCTCGATATCGGTATAGCGGGCGTCTGTTTGCCCGCTGAGATCTCCGGCCGTCCAATAGTCGAACTTACCGAAGGTGAGCCACAGGGCGATGGAGTTGTCGTTGTCGTTTTTTGTGGGCAGGCCGGCCGACAGATGCGTGTCAATGTCGCCTACGGCCAACACCGATACGGTGATGCGCGGGCCGAGGTCGACCTGGTCGCCCACATGCACCCGCACCCGCCGCAGCCCGTGCGCTGGATCGCTCACGTAATCGTAGTACTCGCGGTAGAAGGGCGAATCGTACTCGTCGCGCCCCCCGCCGCGATCCAGGATTGCAGAGCGCACCTGCAGACCCTCGTCGCGCAGCAGAGGCACCAAGCCCTGGATATGATCGACATGGTAATGCGAGAGCATCAGGTAATCCACGGCCGCCTGTCCCAGCACTCCTCTCAAATACTGCGCCACCCTACCAGCATGCTCTACTCGGCCAACATCTATTAGCAGCGTCTCACCGGTGGGGCTGATTATCAACTGCGCATCTCCGTGCTTCACGTCCAGGACGTGAAGTTGCAGTTGTCCCGGTAGCCACCGCAAGGGCGCCGGTGCAGGGGGCGAATCGGGCGCCAGAACCGGCACCGCGAGCGTTGGGGAGATGATCTCCGGCTGGTCCACGCCTATCTGCCCAGGGCTGCACCCCGCCTTGAGCAACAGCGCCGCCGCCAGCAGCAACACCAGCCATGTCAGACTCAACCGGCAGGTGCGGTGCATCGGTCAGGTAACCTCCCGTACTTCTGTGGCCGCAGCCCGCATAGATCAATACGCGCCGTATTTCTTCACGAGCTCCAGCGTCCGGCAGTACTGGGCAAACGAAACATCGTTGGGGACCGAATGGTCGGAGTGGTAGATGTAGCCGCCGCCCATTTTGGCCGCCGAGATCTTGGCTGCGATCTCCCGCTCGATGACCTGTGGATCTGGATTGCTCATGGCCCGCACGTCGATGCCGCCCATGAAGGCCAAGTCTTGGCCATACTCCCGCTTCAACTCCACCAGGTCCATGCCGGCCTTGACTTCCAGGGGTTGCAGACAATCCACTCCGGCGTCGATCAAATCCGGGATGAGAGGCCTGACATTCCCGCAGCAATGCATGATCACAGGCATGCCGTGGGTGTGGAAGAAGTCGAACAGGCGCCGGTCAACGGGCTTGAAGATCTGCCGGTAGATGCGCGGGGAGAAGAACGGCGCCTTTCGGTAGCCCAGGTCGTTGCACACGTACACGCCATCGAAGCGATAGCCTTCCTGAATCATCAATCTGACCGTCCCGATGGCCAGGTCGGCGATGGTCTCGAGCATGTCGCGAACCCAGTCAGGATCTGTGATCACCAGGGGCAGCAGCTCATCGCTGCGGATGTAATTCTGGCATTCATCATAGCCCACCGATGCAATCCGGCAGGCGACGAAGAGTTCCTCGGCGCGCGCGTGTTCGTAGCCGCTCTTGAGGCTCAACCAGTTGACCCGGGTGTGGCTGGGCCGCAGACGGGGCTTGATCTTCTCCCAGTCCGCCCGGCACTTGACCGGGTAGTCGATCAACTCGGGAGTGGTGGAGTGGTCCAGGTGATTTCTTCTGATCCCGCCGTACGGTGTGGTCTCGATGATGTACTCGCTGCTCCGCTCGATGAGCCGCTCGGGCAACTGAGGACTCATGTCGGGCCAGAACCGGCGCATGTCGTACCGGAAGAACTCCTCGGCGGTGGCGCCGCAGGGAAAACCTTCCTGCTGCCAGCGGGCCAAGGTGGCCTCCCAGATGCCATCATAGATGGGGATGCGGTCGGCCTCCTGGTGGCCCAGCGCCCGGCGCATCCGTTCGCGCGGCGTCATGCGGGGTGACGTGCTCACGCAATCTCTCCTGGCGAGCTAGCGGATCAGCTCGTGCGCCTTGCGCACCCCGGCGCCGGCGTCAAAAGCATAGCCGTCGGCGCCGATGGAGTCGGCGTAGGGCTGAGTGACCGGCGCCCCCCCGACCAATACCTTGACCTGGCTGCGAACGCCCGCCTCTTCCAGGGCTGCCACGATGCTTTTCATGGCGGGCATGGTTGTCGTCAAAAGTGAGGACATAGCCACGATCTGAGGGTGATGGGTCTTGACGGCCGCGACGAACTTGTCTGGGCCTACGTCTACTCCCAGGTCAATCACATCGAAGCCGGCTCCCTGCAACATCGTGGCGACCAGGTTCTTGCCGATATCGTGAAGGTCGCCCTTGACGGTGGCGATTACCACCCGGCCTGCCGATGGTAGTTCGTTCTCTGCCAGCAACGGTTTCAGGATCGCCAGGGCCGCCTGCATGGCCCGGGCGGCCAGGATCAGTTCTGGCACGTAAAACTCGTCAGCCTCGTACAACGCCCCCACCTCGGCCATCGCCGGGATCAGGCACGTGCTGATGATCTCGCCCGGGGGCACGCCCGCGTTCAAGGCCTGGCGCGTTAGCTCCGTGACCGCGCTGGCATTACCGTTCACTGTGTGCTCATGCAGTGGCTGCAGATCCATCTGGACGTCCTCCCGAACTCAGAATTCGCCGTACTTCTTGACCAACTCCAGCACCCGGCGGTACTGGGCCAAAGAAACGTCGTTGGGCACTGAATGATCAGAGTGGTAAATATAGCCCCCGCCGGCACGGGCTGCCGGAATCTTGGTCGCGATTTCCCGCTCAATGACCTGTGGATCAGGATCGCTCATGGCACGCACGTCAATGCCGCCCATGAAGGCCAGGTCCCGGCCATACTCCCGCTTCAGTTCTACCAAGTCCATGCCCGCCTTCACCTCGAGTGCTTGCAGGCAATCCAGCCCGGCGTCGATCAGATCCGGGATCAGCGGCCTGACGTTCCCACACGAATGCATAATGACGGGAATCCCCTGGGCGTGGAAGAAGTCGAAGATCCGGCGGTCGACGGGCTTGAAGATCTGCTGGTAGGTGCGCGGGGAGAAGAACGGCGCTTTCCGGTAGCCCAGGTCACCTGAGAGAAACGCCGCGTCAAACTCGTAGCCTTCCTTGACAATCACCTGGTACATCCCGATCACCATGTCGGCGATCGTCTCCACGATGTCCCGCACCCAGTCAGGATCGGTGATCAGCAGCGGCAGCAGTTCGTCGGTGCGGATGTAGTTTTGGCACTGGTCGTAGCTCATAGCTGACCGGTAGGCCACGAAGCGGTTCTCGGCGCGGGCCCGATCATAGCCGCTTTTGAGGGTCAGCCAGTTCATCCGGGTATAGCTGGGCTCCAGGCGCCTCTTGGCCTCTTGCCAATCCGCCGGGCTCTTGACAGGATATTCGATCAGCTCCGGCGTGGTGGAGTGGTCGATATGGTTCCTGCGCACCGACCCGTAGGGAGTGGCCTCGATCACGTACTCAGTGGTGCGTTCGATGACGCGCTCGGGGTAGCGCGGGCTGATGTCCGGACGGAAGAAGCGCATGTCGAAGCCGAAATAGTCCTCGTAAGATACGGCATCGCTCATGCCTTGGGCCTGCCAGCGTTTGATTGTGGCTGTCCAGATGTCGTCGTGGATGGGAATGCGGTCGGCCTCTTGATGGCGTAACGCCAAGCGCATCCGCTCGCGCGAAGTGATAAGTGCGTCCGACACGTCGGTGGTCCTTCCGATGGGCCGCGGCCAGCGGGCGTTGCGAACTGGCTTGGCGCGGGAGCCGGGCGCGATTACGGCACGCCCGGCTCCCGCCGGCACTGATCATTACCGAGAGGCGGCTCAACCAGCCGGTCCGCGGCTATTTCTTCAGGCCCTCTTCCTTGATGATCGTCTCGAGGTCTTTCTGCAGCTTGGGCAACACCACCTTGGCATCGCCTTGCGACTCCACCAGGTTGGCAAAGGTATCCCTGAAGGTATCGAAGGCACGCTTGACCTCGTAGATTTCCGACTCCGGCTGCGAGTAGGTGAGCTGCTCTACCGCCACCTTACGGCGGGGGTCCTTCTCAAGATCGGCCGCGATGAATGCAGCCATGGACTTCGAGAAGGGCAGGTATCCGGTCTTGGAATCGAAGAAGGCAATCTGCTTGGGTTGCTGGATCCACCAGATGAAGTGCCAGGCCGCCGCGCGCTTGTCGGCAGGCAGGCCAGCCAGGATGGACAGGCCGTTGCCCCCAGTGGCGACCTTGCGTCCTGCCGGGCCGCCAGGGATGAACGCGACCTGGGCGTCGAAGCGCTTCTCTACCACCGTGTCCACGCGGGCGATCGCGCCGGTCGAATCGAACGCGATGGCCGCCTTGTTGCTCCCGAAGTAGCCGATGATGCTGCCTTCGGCTGCCGTGGCGATGTGCGCCTGTCCCGTCTTCAGAGCTTTCTGGGCACGCCCGACGAAGTCGTGCATCTCGGGGGTGTCAACGTAGACATTGTACTGCGGATCGCTGACCTTGCCGCCGTAGCCCCAGATGAAGCTCTGCTGCCACCAGAAGTTGAGGTGCCCGTAGGACAGGCCGGCCATCTTGCCCGGCACCGTGAGCTTCGGCAGATAGACGTTGAACATGTCATCCCAGGTCTGCGGAGGCCCGCTCAGCCCGGCGGCTTTGACGGCGTCGGCGTTGTAGTACATCACCGGCGTGCTCACCCCAAACGGCAGTTGGTAGTACTTGCCGTTGACGATGCCGCGCTTGGCGACCCCGTAATACTCGCTCACATCGATCTTCCTGGTGCCGGCGAACAGCGGGTCTAGCTGCTCCAGCACGCCCTTGCGGGAGAAGGTCTGATGGCCTACGTCCGACAGCATCACCATGTCGGGGGTGGACCTGGCCGCGATCGCCGCCAGGAACTTGTCGGCAAGGGGTTCATACTCCCCCTGAAATTCCGCCACGACTTCGGTCTCATCCTGGGAGCTATTGAAGTCCTGGACCATGCCGTCGATCGTCGCGCCGGTCGCGCCGCCCAGGGAACGCCACCAGGTGATCTTGGTTTTGACCTTGGCAGGAGGTTGGGTAGCGACAACGGGCGCGGTCGCCTGGGGCGCCGCCGCGGCCGTTGGCTTGGCGGGCGGTACCGGCGTCGGCTGGGCGCAGGCCGCTACGGCCAATGCGCCGGCTGTGCCTGCCATCACCCGCAGGAAGTGCCGGCGAGATAACTTGGACGTCCCTTCGGTCTTCATGGATCCTCTCCTTTGCGATAGCTAAACGTAGACTGTGGTTGAAAGTTACCTGGTGAGTACATCGTGCTGTGTTTTCGGCTGCAGACGGCTTTCCCTCCTTTCTTGCTCATGATTGCCTTGGGGCACGATCAGGACTTAATGGCGCCCTGGATCGCACCTGCGATGAACTGCTTTTGAGCCACAAGGAAGAGCACCACCAATGGGAGCACCACCATCGTGGCACCGGCCATGCGGATATGCCACTGCGGCAGGTCCTCAAGAGTCATCAAACCCATCAGGCCGATGGGCAGCGTGCGCATCTGGGTGGAGTTAGTCACCACCAGCGGCCACAGGTAGTTGTTCCAGTGGTTGACCACACCCAACAAAAGCAGCGTGACCACGATTGGCTTGGAGATAGGGATGGCCACCTGCACCAACTGGCGGACGTAGCCGGCTCCATCCATGATGGCGGCATCGAACAGTTCGTCCGGCAGCGTCCGGAAGTGCTCCCGCAGCAGGAAGGCCGCGAAGGCGCTGCCTAGTTCTGGCACAATCAGGCCCTGGTAGGTGTTCACCCAGTTCAGATCGCGCAGCAAAATGAAACGCGGAATCAAGGTGATCTGCCCTGGGATCATGAACGCCAGCAGGATGGTGAAGAAGAGCAGGTCCTTCTTCGGAAAGCGCAGCCGGCCGAAGGCGAAGCCGCACGTGAGGCCCAGGATGAACTGCCCAAGGGTAGCTGCTGTCGTGTAGATCACGCTGTTCAGCGTGAAGCGGGCGAAAGGAATGCGGTTCCAGGCCACCACGAAGTTCTGCCACTGAGGCGTCTCGGGGAGCCACACCATGGGCACACGAAAGATCTCGCTATAGCTCTTGAGTGCAGTGCTGACCATGAAGAAGAAGGGAAAGCCAACCAGCACCGCAGCCACGACGACAAGCAGATGAGTGACGGACGATTTCATTACCCGGCGGACCGCCTCGACTCGAGAGACATTCCATGGCCGTGTCTGATGCGATGTCACTTCAGTAGCCATGCGACTTCCTCCTATGAGTAGTGAACCCAGGTCTCGGAAAAGCGGGCCTGCACGTAGGTGAAGGCGATGATTACCACCAACATGACCACCGCCAGGCTGGAGGCGTAGCCAATGCGGAAGTAATGGAACGCCTCCTGGTAGAGCCGGTAGACATACAGGTTAGTGGCGTTGGCCGGGCCGCCGCGGGTCATCACGCTCACCAGATCGAAGGTTTGGAAGGTACCGATGAGACCGGTGACCACCAGGAAGTACGTCACCGGCGAGATACTGGGCAGGGAGACGTGCCTGAAGGACTGCCAGGCCTTCGCGCCATCAACGGCGGCCGCGTCTAGCAGGTCCTGCCGCACACCCTGCAAAGCCGCCAGGAACACTACCGTCGAGAAGCCAAGACTCTTCCAAATACCCACGACCATTAGGCCCGGCAGCGCATAGTGCACATCCCCCATGATGTTAGGGAACTTGACACCGACGCTGGCGAGTACACTCGCCAGTGGTCCATAGTGGGGATCGTACATGCCCAGCCACACCAGGGCCATGGCCGCCGACGTCGTGATGTGCGGCGAGAAGATGACCAGCCGCCAGAACCCGATGCCGATCAGCCATTGATTGAGCAACACGGCCAGCGCCAGCGAGAGTATCAGGCGAATGAAAACGGTGACGAAAGTGAAAACCAGGGTGTTGACCACCACCTGCCGGAAAACGTCGTCATCCAGGAGCCGTATGTAGTTTCCCAGGCCGATCAACTGCTTGGTAGGGCCGATGGCATCCCAGTTGGTGAAGCTGAGGTAGAGGGACTGGACGAAGGGCCAGTACGCCCAGACGAGCAGCACGATGATGTTGGGGAGGGCAAAGCTCAGGAAGGCGAGATACTCGCGCTTGCGGGTACCCAAGCGGACCGGGAAACGGAAGGCATGCCTTGTCAGACCAGTCGCTTTCGATTCCACCGTGAACCTCCACCATTTCATAGGATCAAGGGGATCAACTGTACAAATGTGCGTGCACATTTGTACAGTTCCTATCATATCAGATCTGTAGGCGGTTGTCAAGTACGACCTTCGGGCGTGATTGTTCACGCCTTGGTAGAATTGGCTTGGTGGTGTAAACTGGGCAGCCAATCACCGATACAGCCTTGACCCAGGAGATCCTATGCGTCTGAAACTGCTCCTACCGCGCGTTGAACCGAACGAGTTTCAAGAACCGAGCGTCTGTCCATACGAGAAATGTGGTGGCAAGCAGTTGCATCTCCGCCAAGAAGTGAGCAAAGTGGTGCGCGATACCGTGCAGCGCGAGGTCACGGCGCGACGTTATGAATGTCTGCAGTGCGGACAGACGTTTCGGGTGTATCCGTTGGGCATCACGGCGGATCAAACCTCCCTTCGGCTCAAGGGACTGGCGGTGCTGTTCTACATCATGGGGCTCAGTTATGGGGCCGTGGCGCTGGTGTTGATCGCCTTGGGCCACCCATTGAGCAAGACGGCCGTATATAACGCGGTCCAAGCAGCGGGCGAGAAGGTCAAGGGGCTGCGTCGGGATGAGGTGCCAGTCTCGCTGGCGCGCCTGTTGGTTGCGGCGCTGGGCGCCGATCTGACGAGTGTGAAGTGTAAGGGCGAATGGCTCACAGTGGGTGTGACGACGGATGCCATCGTCGGCACGACCCTGACCATCGATATCCTGGAAAACGGCGAGGCTGCCACGCTCCAGAAATGGGTGCAAGAAGTTGGCGAGGCCGTCCACGCACAAGTGCTGGCCACCGACGATGCGGATGGCTTCAAGACGGCGGCCGATGAGAACGGGCTGCAGCACCAGGTATGCAAGAAGCATGTCCTGGACAATACCGAGGCCTGGCATGATGCGATGGCTCCCGAGTTGGCCCGCGATAGCGATGGTTCGCTGGCACAGATCGCAGTCACGCCGGAACAGGCCGTGGCGGATAATGAGGAACTATTACGCCTGATGCGCGAGCGGCAACCCACCCCCGAAGCCAATGCCAAGCTGGCCGAGATCCACACCCGCTATGCCCAAGCTCGCTCACCACAGAAGCTCGGCCAAGCCAAGGAGACCCTGGCCTACCGCATGCGTCTGTTCAGCTTGGATCGCTGGAATCTGTGGCAACGACTGACGCTCTATCGCACCTGGTGTGGCCCCAAGGGCGAGCGTCTGGATGGTACCAACAATGCCACCGAACGCGCCATCGGCTGGCGGGTCAAGGAGCGCTATCGCACCATGCGCGGCTACAAACGGCGTGAATCGGTGCTCAATGTGAGCCGCTTGATTGCCTGGGCGGGCAACCTTCTCGCTGGCGGCGGCGCCGATCTAGCCGCTGTGGTTGCCTGAGCCATAGCTTGGGGGAAAGGGGGCAGTGCATCCTGTGACTGCTTTTCTTTCTTCGCCTACCAACCTATGAACAATCACCTTCGGGCAATGTTACTGCTCAGGGAGAATGTCCGGGTTAACTGCTCAGGGAAAATGTCCGCATACTTACGGTATGAGGACAATCACCTTGAACGAGCAACAGCAACGCGCAGTTGAGATTCTGACCCGCCTGCAGGCCGGGGCGCTGGATGTAGCCACGGCTGGCGAATTGTTGGGTGTGAACGACCGGCAGGTGTGCCGGCGACGGGCCGCCTTCCGCCAGGAGGGGATGGCGGCGGTGGTGCATGGTAACTGCGACCGCCAGCCCGCCAATCGCACCGCTGCGGCGCTGCAGGAGCGCATCGTGGCCCTCGCTGGCGCCGACGGCAAGTACCACGATCTGAACGTGTGCCACCTGCACGAGGTGCTGGCGCAGGAGGAGCAGATCGTGGTCGGTCGCTCCACGCTCGACCGCTTACTCAAGCAAGCGGGGCTACGCCAGCCAGCCAGACGCCCCCGGTCGTGCACCGGCGCCGCCGCTTTGCGCCGGCCCGCCGAAGGCATGCTGGTGCAGATCGATAGCAGTCCCTTCGCTTGGTTGGAGGCGCGCGGCGCCCAGGCGGACCTGATCGGCGCCATCGACGATGCCACCGGCAAGGTGCTCTTTCTGCACTTCCGCCCCAGCGAAGATCAAGTTGGCTACCTGCTCCTGCTACGCGGCATCGCCCAGTGCTACGGTCTGCCCATGAGCATCTACCATGACCGTCACACCATCTTGCGCTCACCCAAACAGGCCACGCTGGAGGAGCAGTTGGCCGGGCAACCCCCCATGAGCCAGGTGCAGCGCGTGATGGCCGAACTGGGCATCGAGTCCATCGCCGCCTACTCACCCCAGGCCAAAGAGCGCATCGAGCGGCTGTGGAACACGCTCCAGGACCGCCTGACCAAGGAGTTGCGCCTGGCCGGCATCGATGACCTCGCACCGGCCAATGCCTTTCTGCCGGGCTTCCTGGACCGCTACAACGCGCGCTTCGCCAAGCCAGCCCGAGATCCGCAGAGCGCCTGGGTACCCCTGCCCGCCGACCTGGACATGCCCTATTATTTCGCTACCCGCGAAACGCGCACGGTGCGCCGCGATCATTGTATCAGCTTTGCCGGGCAGCTACTGCAACTGCTGCCCGGCCCCAAGGACCCCAGCTTGGTCGGCCAGCGCGTCAGCGTGCATACGGTGCCCGAAGGCGACCTCTACGTGTACCATGACAAACGACGCATCGCCCATCAGGCCGTGGCGCCGGCCCCACCGGCGCCGCTGACACCCGCAGCGCAGCCCACGGACGCCGCCCAGCCCGCGGCGCCACCCAACAACCCGCCCAAGCGCACCACCAAACAACGCGCCTGGCTGTTTGGCCAGCCCTAACGTGGCTCGCTGTACCATTCGACCGGTTTGTGCTACACTCACCCTACCTGCGCGGAGGATAGGGGCAACGCTGGGGAGCGACCCCGAGCGCCGTCGCAGGGCTGGTGTAGGCGAGGCAGGGCTGCCAAGCTCTGCCTCCCCAACGCCAACTGGCCTACACAGCCTACACTGGCCCGATGCGCTAAACCCATGCGCAGGCTACCGGCCAACACACTTGAGCCCACACCATCGCCCATTGCCGGGCTGGTAACCTTAACGTTAGGCTACTCCAGCGATGCCTACATGGACACTTTCGCTGAGCAACTAACGGACATTCTCCCTGAGCAGTAACAGTACGACCTTCGGGCAATATTGCCGGCATTTGACTGCGGGTAGCGATCAAGGTCGGCCCTAACGAGCCTGTGACTGGCCGGCGTCGCCGCGACCTCAAGCGCGATCTTGGTTACCGACGCCATGAGTTGTAGAAAGGTGCGTGGAAACTTGGGAGCTGGGCGGTGCGTGCGTTGCACAGATTTAGTGTATGCTGGTGGGCATTGGACGTGAAAAGGGGGCGCATGGCGTATCTATTGGGATTGGACGTCTCCACCGCCGCCGCTAAGGCGGTGCTCCTGGACGAGAACGGCCGTCTGTTGGTCGGGCAGGGCATCGAGTACCCGACGAATAGCCCCAGGCCGCTGTGGGCCGAACAAAACCCGCGCAACTGGTGGCGAGCCGCCAAGGCAAGCATTCGCCAGCTTCTGGCGCGGGCGGGGATCAGCGGCGAGCAGGTGGCCGCGATCGGCCTCACCGGGCACATGTTCGGCATGGTGACGCTGGATTCGGCCGGCGAGCCGATCCGCCCGTGCATCATGTGGAACGATCAGCGCTCTGCAGCCCAGTGTGCCGAGATCACGCGCCGCATCGGGGCAGAGCGTCTGGTGGCGCTGATCGCCAACGCCATGATACCGGGCTTCGTGGCCCCCAAGGTCGTGTGGCTGCGCGCGCAGGAGCCCGAGGCCTATGCCCGGATCGCCCACTTGCTGGTTGCCAAGGACTACATCCGCTACCGGCTGACCGGGCAATATGCCACCGATGTGTCGGACTCCCCGGGCACAGGGCTCTTTGACGTGGCGCATCGCCACTGGTGCCAGCCCGTGCTGGATTGCCTGGAGATCCCCACAGGCTGGCTGCCTCGCTGCCTCGAATCGCACGAGATCAGCGGCACGATCACGCCTCAAGCCGCGGAAGAGACCGGACTCAGCCCCGGCACCCCAGTCGTGGCGGGGGCAGGCGACCAGCCTGCCCAGGCGGTGGGCAGCGGGGTCGTGCGGGCAGGCAGTATCTCGGTCACCATCGGCACTTCTGGTGTCATCTTCGCCGCCGCCGCGCAGCCGGTGATGCACCCGCAAGGCCTGCTGCACGGCTGCTGTCATGCCATCCCCGACACATGGTGCCTGATGGGGACGGTCATGTCGGCCGGCGGTGCGCTGCGCTGGTACCGGGATGTCATCGGCCCGACTGCCGACGGCAGCGGCGCAGCACGGGGCGCCGGTCCCTACGATTTGTTGGCAGCAGAAGCCGCCGGTGCACCCTTGGGCAGCGAAGGACTGATCTTCCTCCCGTACCTGACCGGCGAGCGCACGCCGTATGTCGACCCCTGCGCTCGCGGCGGATGGATTGGTCTCACGGCGCGCCACGGACGCAGCCACCTGGTGCGTGCGGTCATGGAGGGGGTCGCCTTTGCGCTGCGGGACGGGGTGGAGATGATCGAGGCGCAGTGCGGCAAGGCCCTGGAAATCCTCGTCTCGGGCGGCGGCGCGCGCAGCCCGTTCTGGCGCCAGGTGATGGCCGACGTCTGGGGGCGCGAGCTGGTCACAGTGAATGAGACGGAAGGTGCTGCGCTGGGCGCGGCCATCCTGGCTGGCGTCGGTGTGGGTGTGTTCGGATCGGTGGGAGCTGCCTGCAGCGATCTTGTCCACGTCTGCACTCGCACACAGCCCATCCCGCGCCAGGCGGAGGCCTATGCCGCTTTCTATGCCGTGTATCGCGATCTGTACCGCGAGCTCAAGAGCGCCAACAACCGCCTTTCGAGTCTGGCGCAGCGCTCGGGGGACGGGGATGTGCCCAGCAGGGCCGCCTCGCCCTGAGGCCGGCCAGTGTGACCTTCTGATTGGACTTTGGCCAATTGCCCCACCAGTCCAGCTTATGGCCATGTAGTTAGCCAACGTCGCAGCACTGTTTAATGTCCAACACTTAACTGCGGCGCATTATACTGTGATTGATGCGAACGCGCAACTGCATTGTGACGTGGGTCGTTTGGGTTGCCGCGTCCCAGGCTGGCCTCACAATGAGTTGAGGTTCGGGGCCTACTCAACGAAAAAAACCCGACCGCGTAGGTCGGGCTTTGACATTCAAGAGGGACAGGTAGCCCTCAGCAGCTTGCACGCGGCGTCAGCAGCGTCATGACGTCAGCCAGGCCGCGCAGATCGGTGAGCGTCACCACGCGCTCAGCGATTTGCCCCGTCGCGCCCGGATCGCAGTCGGGCGGGATCAGGATCGCGGATGTGCGAGCCTTGTCGCCCGGCATAGCCTGTGGGATCGAGCCGTCGCCATCGGTCACGAGCAGCACAACGTGCGTCGGCCAGCGCCGCCAGGCGTCGGCCAGGAACTCGAAGCCGGTGCCGCCGTAGGAGAGGCCAGCGGGATCGCAGAAGAGCAGGGCGTCGTCGCCGCTTGTGGCGATCTGCCCTGTATCATCGAACAGCACCCCTACCGCCTCGCCCCCGACCTCCCGGACGGCCAGGGCCACGGCCTGTGCCGCGGTCTGCGCCAGCACGAACTTGGCGCCTTTCATGGAGCCGGACTTGTCCAGGCAGATCAGGACTTTGGGCCGGGGCCGCTCCTTGCCCGGCAAGGTCATGCGCAGAGGGATCAGCTCACCGAGGACGGCGGCCCGGCGGTCGAGCCGGCCCGGCGCGGCGATCTCGGTCGCGCCCCGAGCGGTGTGAAAGTGTACCCGCAGCCCGCGCGCTGCCTGTGGCGCCTCCGGTCGCGGTCGCCCGCGCACCGTGCGTACGCTGGCCACGGGTTCGGCAGGCTGAGGTTCGTGCTGGCCGGTGTTGCTCGCCGCCTCGGCCTGGGCTGCGCGGCCGGCCGGGCCGATCACGCTCAGCGCGCCGCCGGGCGTCGGGAAGGTCTCGGCCGCCTGGCGCAGCTCGGGGAACGTCTGGATCGTCTCCTCGACGTAGGCTGGCGTCTGGGCGGGTGCGATCTCCGTCGCACCTGCCAACCGCCAGGCGAACTGGAGCGCGCGGTCGGCGGCGGTCTGGCTGGGGATCGTGCGCAAGGCGGGGAACAGGGTCTGGCTGTCCCCGTGGGGGTTGATGTCGAAGGGCAGCTCCGGGTTGCCGAAGCGGCCGGTCAGGGCGACCGAGCAAGCAATGGCCGGGAAGGTGCGGCCTGCCTGCAGGCTCCGGCGGTAATCCGCCAGGTGCGCCTGCTTGACGACCGCGCGCACTGCCTTGAGCGTGTCCGCCAGGGGCGGAAACAGGCCGGCCATCAGCGCCTCCAGTTGGATGTCGGCGATGATGTTGCCCAGCCAGTGCGGCGCGCTGATGCGCTGCTCGACCTCCTCCAGCGCGTTGAGCGGCTGCAGGAAGTGGCCCAGCTCATGCACCAGCAGGCCCACGGCGACCGGCGTATCTTGGGTGACATCCACCCCTTCGAAGGTCGGCGGCACCCAGATCCGGACGCCATCTGTGGCGGCGGTGTCGGCCTTCTCGTCCAGCGAGACGTAGGCCCGCACCAGGCGGGCCGTGTCGGGCGCGACTACGGCCAGGATCTGGTTGGCGGTGGCATCCAGGATCGTCCGGATGTCAAGCGTGTCGTTCATGGCCGGCCTCCCACGCGGATCCCCATGCCTTCCAGCAGCTTGCGGAACCCCTCGGCGGCCGGGCGGTCAATCGCCCGTAACTGCGCGAAGTAGACGTCCAGAAACGCCAGGTCGGCCGGGTCGTCCGCGCCGGACAAGAGCGTGTAGCCGATGGGCAGCGGCAACTGGCCCTCCGTCACCAGCTTCCACGACGTCTCGACGGCGGCACGCGCCGGATTCTGAAACAGGGCCGCAACGGTCGTGTCGAAGGTCACTTCGACCGGCACGACGCGGCGCACCAGGGCCGGATCGAGCGCCGCGCCCCAGGGGTTGCAGGCCAGCGCCAGCTTGCAGCGGTTGACGGGCGCCCAGTCCACGCCCCACAGCGGGGCCTCGACCAGCCGCACCGGCTGGCCGTCGTCGGCCGGGATGCGCTGCGCCCAGGCTACGTCAGGCGGGATGGGCAGCAGCGGCCGCATGAGCACGTCGAGCGCGCGTTGGTTGAAGCGCGTGCACTCGTCGAACAGGGCCAGCACGGTCTCGCCGGCCCGCGCCCGGCTGAACGCGCGGGCGATGACGCCGGGGGCGCAGATGTGATCGGTGCGTAGGCCGACCAGATCCGCGTCGCTGAAGGAGGACATGCCGTCCACCGCCTCGAAGGCCCAGCCATTACGCACCGCGACCAGGCGCACCGCCGAGGTCTTGGCGACATCGGTGGGGCCGATCAGGAACGGCACGCGGTCCTGGGCCAGGATTGCTTCAATCTGATCGGCCAACCGGGCGACGGCCTGGCCGATCCGGCGCTGCACCTGGCCGGCGAAGGACAGGGCTGGCTCGTCAGCTGTGGCGGCGGGAGGCGGCGCGGCTGCCGCGGGCGGTGTGGGTGCGGCGGTTGGCGCACTCACCGGCCAGGGCGCGTCCACCGCCGTGCCCAGGATGTGCTTGCAGGGGGTGCGCGCGGCCTTGCCGCCCGACTGAAACCAGTCGGGGCAGTCGCAGTCGCATGCCACCTGCGGTTGAAGCGTGATGCGGGTGTGGTAGGTGCCCTTGACCACGCCAGTGATCTCCTGCGGCGTGGCGGTGACGCCCACGTTGCCATGCACCGGCCGGCCGCGCGGGTCGTTGAAGACGCGATCGAGCCGTTTCTGGTCGATGACGTAGCCGGCACCCGCCAGCAGGTCCACTACCGGGTAGCCGGTCGGCATGGCCGCGGGAATCGGCTGGCCGCGCGTGAGCACAAAGCGTGTCTGGGTCTGTGGGTTCGTGTCCATGAATTGCTCTCCGTGTTGGGACGGGGTGACCCCGCCCGTACTTGACCCCAGAGCGGCGCGTCCGTCCCTGCCCGGGGACGGTACGTGTCCCTCGCAGGGCGGCTGTGTGTTCTGTCTGTGTTTGTATCGGGTCAGGCGGGGTCGGTCTTACCGCCATCTGGCGCAGCCGTGGCGTTGCCATTCAACCGATACGCGCAGCCATCGGCATGGCCGCAGTAGCGGCAGGCCCAGGCCTCCAGGGGATCGCCGGCGGGGCCGGCCGCGTCCGCTTCGGTGATCAGGCGCGCTTTCTCAACGATGCGCGCTTCCACCTGGGCTTGCAGATCGGCATCAGGCATCGCCACGTCGCAGGCGTGGACCGTGCCCATGTCCATGTAGATCAGCCGGCCAGCCGCCGGGTAGGGATAGCCCGACTTGCCCAGCAGCCAGCCGTAGATCCATAACTGCGCGACGTGATGCTGCTTGGGCAGGCCGAGGTTGGCCAGCTTCTTGCCGAAGCTGTTGACGCTCTTGTAGTCGCTGATCTGACCCGTGATCGGGTCATAGTGATCCACCTTGCCGGCGATCCAGGCCTGCACCCCAAAGGGTTCCAGCGATGTGACCAGCCGCGCCTCGGCGACGGTCTCCGCGCCGGCCAGCGATTCGAGCGCGGCGTGGAAGATGCTGCCGCGCAGCCGCGCCCAGTGCCGGCTGGGCCGTTCCAGGGGCGGCGGGCCGCCCAGGCCGTACCACGCCTGGCGGGTGCAGCCCAGGAGGCTGGTGACCCGCAGCAGGGCGACCCCGGCGCGTTTGGCCAACGCCTTGGCCTCGACCAGCTCCGCATCCCCCTCCATGCTCTTGGCGAGCGCCCGCAGCATGGTCGGCGGGAAGGGACAGGCCGGACGGCCGCGGTGGCGGGCGCATTCCAGGCAGTCATGCAGCGGGACCGGGCGACGGGTTTCTTCGCAGAGCCAGAGGATGTCCATCACCAGCCCTCCGTTTCGACGAACGCGTCGTCCGTTACGTCAACCAGGAGGCTGAGTTCGCGGACGAACTGGGCGTGCAACGCTTCCAGCCGCCAAACCAGGTCTTTTTCTAGTGCGGTCAGGACGGCGGCCTTGCGGCCGGCGTAGCTGTGCCACGACCCCTCGTCATCATCGTCCGACGAGCGTGTGGTGATATGGATGGCCTCGCCGCCGCCGAAGTCACGGATCAGTCGGACCAGGCCGGCGCGCAGGTCGTCGGCCGTGGTGCGACACATGTCGCCTTCAGCCTCGACCGTGATCGTGTCGTCCTCGACGTTTACCGCGGGGACTGTGCCTTCCCCGTACTCGGCCATGGCGGCAGCCAGCGCATGCCGGTCGGCGTCGGGCCGGAGCGTGAACTGGGCTGAGATGCTGTACCAGATGGTCATTTCGGTGCTCCCTCTTGTGTGGATGGGGTGGCTGTGCGTGTACTGTGTGGTAGCCTGGCGTGGCGCTCCACGCCGCGGCGGATATCCCGCAGCAGGCGGCGCAGATCGTCCTCCTGGTCGGGTCGCAGAGTGCGCTGGGGCGCAGCGACCTCGATCATCCGCCAGTAGTCTTCTTCCTGGCCGATCTTGCTCCAGCGCGCCAGGACACGGGCCGCGATCCAGAAATAGAGCGCCGCCCAGTCGTGATGCAGCGGCGCGGCCAGGCTGGCGGCCATGAGGTAGGCCACAGCCTCCTCCTCGGAGGCGTGCTCGTGTTCGCCAGCCAGCACCAGTCCGAGCCGGGCGACCGGTACCGCCTCGCTCAGCCAGACCGGCGTATCATCGCCCCAGGCCGGATCGCCCACAATGAGCGGGCCGACCAAGTAGCGGCGGTCGCCGGCAGTCCAGCGTTGCTCGGACGCCGACTGGCGGCCGATCTGACCCAGGTATGCCAGTGCAGCATGCACCAGGTCGAGCTCGGCAGACTCCGGCAGAGCAGGCATCTGATCGTCAGATAGCCCCAGACTGGGGTGCGCGGTTGGCAGATCGTCTATCAGCAGCGATGTATGGTCATCGGTTGCTCCGTGTCGAGGGTGTCTGTGTGGGTTTGGCGTGACCGCAGGGTGCGGATCACAGGAGAGCCACGGATCCGGTGCAACGTGGGGCAGCGCGGCTCTCCTCTGACTCGCACGAGGAAGAAGATCAGGCGGAGAAACGGGCCAGGCGGGTGTGCCTGGCCCGGGGAAGTGGGCAGATGACCCACGGTCGGTGCGTCAGCAGCCAGGGCAGCGCGCCCGGGCCGAAGCGCACGCGTTACACAGGGTCGCGCCGCAGACTGGGCAGGCATGGGTATGTTCAGACTACCACTGAAACCATGTTTCGGTGGCGAAAGTGTGACAAAGTTTTTCGTGCGGGGGTCAGCCGCGCGTGCGCCCTACCGGTTTTTACGGTAAGATGGGTTGGCTAACATCTCACCCCCAGCCCAGGGAGGAGAACCATGCTCGACCAACCGACGCCCGCTGGCAGTCCCGACTGCACCTTAACAACGGCGCCCGCCGCGGCGCTGACCGAAGTCGTCAGCCTGAATGCCCAGATCCAAGTGCGCA
>Ga0194113_10002275_pt1 | contig 26373 bp, 25 predicted proteins | sample TA2MahC200mmetaG_FD_146193 | JGI IMG/M metagenome (GOLD analysis project Ga0194113, IMG submission 146193) | Freshwater microbial communities from Lake Tanganyika, Tanzania - TA2015017 Mahale Deep Cast 200m | ecosystem: Environmental > Aquatic > Freshwater > Lake | place: Tanzania: Lake... | reverse complement strand
TTCCTGCACTCCTGGCTGACGGGGAGCCTGTTTTCGGCTACGCAACAGATGTCTACTGGATAGATACAGGAACTCCAGAGCAATATTTGGAATTGACCCGCGATTTAATGTTTGGTAGAAGCACCCGGGTTGCTTTCAAGCCCCAGGATATCCGCATAGACAAACAAAGCTCTGTTCATCCTCAAGCTAAACTAACCGGCCCAATTCTGGCTGACAGAGATTGCACCATCGGCAAGGGGGTCCATCTTAAAGGGCCGGTGGTTATCGGCGCCGGCTGCCATATACATGATGGTGCTATAATAGAAAACTCAATTTTATGGCAAAATGTTACGGTAGGAGAACAAGCCCGCCTAAAAGATTGTATTGTGGCTAATAATAGCCACATTGATAATAATGCCTGTATTGAATGCGCTGCCATCAACAAAGAACTTGCTAAGAGGCAGTCGTAGTAAGCAAAGAACAAAATCAGGAGGTTAGAACTTGTCTGAAAATATAACAACCGTAGACCAGGATAGCTTTGAGAAGGCTGTTTTAGAATCACAAACGCCAGTGCTGGTTGATTTCTGGGCACCCTGGTGTGGACCCTGCCGCGCCGTTGCTCCGATTGTGGAGGAGCTGGCTAAAGAATACAAAGGGAAAGTAGAATTCGCCAAGTTAAACGTGGATGAATCACCTTTCGTGGCTTCCAAGTACGGGGTCATGAGCATCCCCACTCTCATGTTATTCAAAGGCGGAAAGCCCATGCAGCACGCGGTTGGCTTACAGCCGAAGGAACAGTTAAAGAAAATGCTAGACAGAGTGCTGGCAAAATAGGACAGCAAATGACAGAGGTTCCTTATATAGTTGCTTTTACCGGCGGGCTGCTTTCCTTTTTCTCTCCGTGCATCTTGCCCCTGGTGCCAGCATATCTAGCCAATCTGGCTGGCGTTACTGCTATTGACCCCAAGACCAGGACAAGCTACATGCCAGCCTTGTTCCACAGCCTCAGCTTTGTCCTCGGCTTTTCTATCATTTTTATCGCATTAGGTGCCTCAGTGGGGCTAATAGGCACAACTATAACCGCTCATTCGCTTCTGCTCCGCCAGATAGCTGGCGGCTTAATCATCGCTTTCGGTGTATTTCTTATAGTTGCCTTCAAAGTGCCATGGTTGAACTACGAAAAACGCCTCAACCCAGCAGTCAGCAGCAATCCGGGCTACCTCCGGTCTATTGGCATAGGAGCTGCCTTCGCCCTGGGCTGGACACCCTGCATCGGGCCGATACTGGGCGCCATTTTAGCCTTAGCCTGGAGCTCACAGACAGTGGGGCAAGGCGCCTTACTGTTAAGCGTCTATTCTCTGGGGCTGGGTATTCCTTTCGTTCTAATAGGGCTAATCTGGGGAGCAATCATGCCGCTGTGGAAAAGTATAAACCGCTATCTGGTGGTGATTTCCATAGCCAGTGGCGTACTGCTTATAGTTGTCGGTATACTTATACTCACAGGCAATCTAGCATGGCTCGGTCAATTCGTCCCAGCGTAAAATCTCACGACAAAGGAGTATTCGTCGTCATGAAACCAATACTTTTACTAATAGCAGTAATCATAGTGTCTCTATCTCTGACAATGGTAAACTGTGGCGGAACATCTGCTATCCCGCAGGTAGGTGATAAAGCCCCTAACTTCACCCTGGAAACTATTGACGGTAAAAGACTGAGCCTGAGCGATTTTAGAGGCAAAACAGTGCTAATTGTGTTCACCAGTGTCAATTGTGCGGATTGCGAAAGGCAAATGCCTTACCTGATTGAAGCATATCAGCAGGCAAATGAGAATCTAGCGGTCTTGAACATCTACCACATGGTCTACGATGCCAGAATCGTCCGAGATTACGTGACAAAGAAACAGTTTACTGCTTTCCCTGCTCTTCCCGACCCAAAAAACAAAGTTGCCACTGCCTACGGTGCTACAGGTTTTCCTCCAACAAACTTTATCATAGACACAGAAGGAGTTATCAAATATAAAAAGCCCGGCCCCTTCCAGAGCCAGGAGGAAATAGAAAAAATACTCGAGTCTCTGTAGTTACTCCATACTTGTCTCAGTGATATTAGTACCAACTTGCATAAATTCGAGTATCTCCTCGCCCCTTGCGGGAGAGGATTACGGTGAGGGGTCACAGAGTCTTTTCACTCTCACCCTTGCCTCTCCCATCAAGGGAGAAGGAATATATTTTAACGTTGATTTATGCAATTAAATACTGACTTTGCGTCATTTGCGTCACAATGTATAATAGAGACAGGTATATGAGAAAAATAGGAGCACGATGCCGGGAATAATCAAGTGTCCTAATTGCGGTCGCGATATCGGAATCACCGAGGAGACACGGTTCCGTATAACCTGCACAAATTGCGGTACGGGCATGTGCCCCAACTGCCGCGCAGTTCTCCCATCAGGAGTAAAGTACTGTCCACAATGTGGTTTTGGGGTTGGTCCAGCTTTACCCGGCAGGGCAGAACAACCACCAACAACACCATCATTCCCATCGCCAGGTACTGTACCAAGGCTGTCTCCACGGCTGACAGGAGACGAAGAACAGCCTCCAAGATGGCAGACAGCAGGAGGTTATATCACCGGGCGACAGGACACATATCCCCAGCAGGCTGCTCCCGTCCCATCTGTACCACACCCTCCAGACTATAGTACCCCTGGTACCCCAGTTCCCTCGGTATCTGCATATCCTCAAGATTACGGCCCACCCAGTACTCCGATACCATCTCCTTATAGTGGAATGCAGCCACCGCTGGCTGCTGGACCCAGGATGCCAAGTGGCCCAATACCAGCAAGACGATTCCCCATGGCTGCGGTTGTTCTCATCCTCATCATCATTAGCCTTGGCCTTCTCGGCTTTGCTGCTGTCAATTTCGGCTGGCTTGAGAGTCCGCTCAACGCTGTTCAAGGATTTATCAGCGGGATTGAGCTGCCCAAGTGGCTGCCGATTGGTCATGCCGACACCATCCCTCCCATCATTCAAAACGTCTCGGTTTCAAACATAACTGAGACAAGTGCTGTTGTTACTTGGGAAACTGACGAGCCGGCTACCAGCCAAGTGATGGTATGCGACCCTGAAGGTGGCTGTACCTGGACAGAGCCCGATGAGACTCTGGTTACCACCCATTCTGTTAGCCTAAGTAACCTCAAACCCAATATAGCCTACAAATTCACAGCAACATCAACAGATGCCAAAGAAAACCAAGCTATATATGAGGGCGAATTCACAACCCTGTCTGGAGCTGCTGCCACCCAACCGCTGATTTCGGGAGTCACCACCTCAAACCCCACTGACGTAAGCATCACCATAAACTGGAAAACTGACAAACCTGCTACCAGCCAGGTGGAATACGGGACAACAGTTGCCTATGGCTCAACCACACTGCTGGATGTGCAGTTGACCACCAGTCATAGCGTCACCATAACCGGTCTGAAACCCACCACAACTTATCATTTCAGAGTGAAATCGAAAGATGCCAGCGGAAGCGAAGCAACGTCTCAAGACCAAACATTCACCACCCGAGGCACAGTGTCGGTCGCCGCTGAAGAAGGCCCGGAGGTGGGCAAACGTGCTCCCGATTTCACACTGCCAGACATTAACGGAAAGACTGTGAAATTAAGCGATTTCCGAGGCAAAATCGTAATGCTCAAGTTTTGGGTAGACAGCCAATCGGCTCGAAACGAAATGCCTGTCATACAGGCATTCTATGAGAAATGGACGGACGCAGAACTCATACTGCTCGCCATCAACTGGAAACAGACACCTGAAGATGTGCAGAAATTCGTTACAGACAGAGGGTTGACTTTCACCGTATTGCTTGATGAAAAAGGAGAGATAGCTGCCAAATACAGGGTCAGTCCCAGCACATATCCCACAACCTTCTTCATTAGCAGTGACGGGATTATCAAGGAAAGACGAGAGGCATCTTTTAAAAACGCGATACAGATAGAAAGCATTATCAACTCTCTATAGCCAAACCCCATCACCGCCTTCGACCAAGACAAGAAAGGAACCAGGTTAACCATGAATAGACGTAAATTGTGTTTGATTGTAATCACAGGACTGGCTGTTATGCTGAGCAGTTTGTTTATGGCTTGCACCAAAGAAAATAAAGAGGTTCCCTACGCTCCCGATTTCACCCTGCCGATGCTTGATGGCAGCAATGCAACTCTGAGTGACCTTCGTGGCAAGCCAGTGATGCTCACCTTCTGGAGCATTAACTGCGCCGCTTGCCAGTTTCAAATGCCTTATCTCCAGGCGTTCTATAACGAGTGGGCAAACGAAAAGGTAGAAATGTTAACTATTAACGTCAAAGATAGCGCCGCGGCTGTACTTGACTTCATCACCAGAAACGGGCTAGATTTCCCCGTTCTACTTGACCCAGGAGGTAGAGTCGCCGCAGCCTACGGAATTCCCGGCGTGCCAATGACTTTCCTCATCGACGCCGAAGGTATATTGAAGGCATACAAAATCGGAGCTTTCCAGAGCCGAAAACAGATAGAAGAGGCATTAGCACAGGTATTCCCATCCCTAACACTTACTCCTAAACCCAAAGTCGCTCCTGAAATAGGCAGCATCGCCCCTGATTTCACCCTGCAAACCATTTACGGCCAAATCGTTACTCTAAGTACCCTTCGAGGCAAAACCGTGTTGCTAAATTTTTGGACAAGCACGTGTCCTGCCTGCATAGATGAACTACCGTACTTTCAGACAATCGCCAATAAGCGGTCAGGCAACGAACTGGTGATTCTTGCCGTCAATTGTGGGGAAAATAACATGACTGTGCTGACCACTGTTGACAGCCTGAGACTGTCCTTCCCTGTATCGCTGGACACCGATGGCGAGGTGTGCACAACCTATGGACGTGGTTGCCCCACAACCTTCCTTATAGATGAAGAAGGCATTATAAGGGCGATAAAGGATGATGCTTTCAAAAGCCCTGAAGAAATAGAGAGTCTGCTCAATTCTCTGAAGTGAAAGCCTAGTAAGTTACTCTTGCCTGCTTCCATACACGGAAATGAGATTCTTCGGCCTGCTCAGAATTTGGTTAGAGGAGCAGGCATTCTGCTCCTCATCATGTTTGCCGACATCACCGGTTACAAGCTTATCGAAGGCTTGCCCTTCTTGAATTCCTGTTGAGAAGACACACTCCAGTTAAGCAAAATCGCTTTCAATGCTTTTCCAGGTGGACAAGCCGGTTCAAGTCCTCTTGCTCAGTCCTCACTACCACTGACTTCGACAATCTCTTCATTGCGTCTCAATCTGCCTATTGTCTGTTGGGTTTTAGCTCTGCTCCAGCCGATATGCACCAGAGTGCGACGGAGAAATTCAAAACTGGCCTCATATTCCGGACTTATCAAATCCGAAACTCCCAGACCTTCAAGCAGTTCTGATTCTCTCTTTCTATGGACACGGGCAACAATTTCAAGCTTCGGGTTAATCCTCAAGGCAGTTTTTACTGTTGCCACCACTGCTAAAGGGTCAGGATATGTAACCACCAAAACCTTGGCTTTATCTAACCCAGCCAGAGAAAGGACATGCACATTGCTAGCATCCCCATATATACAGGGTTCATCTCTATGGTGTAATTCGGCAACAACTTCAGGGTCCATTTCAATCACCAGATATGGGATTTCTAGGTCACGCAAACTTTGAGCAATATTTCGCCCCACCCGACCATAACCACAGACCACTACCTCATTTAGGGACTGACGTAATTCCTCTCCTCCACAAGGAAGAGAGCCTTTTACCACTAATTTCCCCCCAGCCGGAGCTCTAGCCAATTTGGGATACAGTACCGAAGTTAAACCTAGGAACACAGGAGTTAACAACATTGTGACAACTGTACTGGCGATGATTAACGAATAGAAGTAGCCGCTGATTACACCAGAATTCATCCCAGCCTGAGCCAAAATAAAGCTGAATTCTCCGATTTGAAAAAGACCGACACCGACGAATAAAGCTGTCCGTCCACCATAGCCAAAAAGCCTAGTAATGCCAAAACAGACCGCAAATTTAATAGCAACAATGACCACTACAGCTAAAATCAGCACAGGCCAATTTTCAATCACAAACTGAGGAATGAGAAGCATGCCAAGTGATACGAAGAAAAGAGTAGCGAACACATCCCGCAAGGGAGTAACCTCAGCCAGAGCTTGATGAGCAAATCTTGATTCTCTAATCAGCAAGCCGACGATGAAAGCCCCAAAGGCAATAGATAATTCAAAAATATAGGTAGCGAAAGCGGCTCCAAAGCAGAGGATGAGCACAGTTAGTAAGAAAAGTTCCCGAGACCTTACCCCCGCCACTGTTCCCAACAACCAGGGGAGCACCCAAATCCCCAAAACTATCGCTACGCCTAAAAAAAGGACTGCTTTGCCCACAGCTATAGCAAAAATAGGCAATAAGTTCTCTAGCGATGCACCAAATACAGGCACCCCAACCATCATCAGTACGACACTTAAATCTTGAACAATGAGTATGGCTATCATAATCCGCCCATGCACTGAATCCAGTTCACCGCGCTCCATTAACAGCTTGAGGCCAATCATGGTGCTGCTCAATGATATAATAAGTCCAAAAAAAGCAGCATCAGCTAAAGGCCAGCGAAACAGGATTCCCCCAGCTACCATACCTAGAACAAAGGTGGCCAGAATCTGAGCTATGCCACCCCAAATCCCCACCTTACCCACCTGCCAGAGCTGGCTATAGGATATCTCTAACCCCACTGTAAACATCAGCAAAGCCACGCCTATGGTAGCTAAAGCCTCAATCAGCTCTATATCACTAACCACACCAAAGCCATAAGGGCCAACGGCAACACCCACCACTAAATAGCCTAAAATCACCGGCTGCCTCAGCCGATGGGCTATCATGCCACCAATCAAGGCTGCTGCTAAAACAATGGCTATGTTGACAATAGGGTCAAATCCTGTCATAATCGCCTGCAACCCACAGAATTACCCCAATTCTAGCACATAAGGCCAGTGACTCAAATTTCAGCTAACTAAGGCGGCGACAAAGGAGGAAACAGGATGTTTAAGACACGCATGACCGAGCTATTTGGAATAAAACACCCTATCATGCTTGCCGGGATGAACTGGATTACCGAGCCCAAGCTAGTAGCCGCCGTCTGTAATGCTGGAGGTTTGGGTATCTTTGCTACCGCCGCCTCCACACCTGAGGAAACGCGAAAAAACATCAAACAGATTAGGGAACTCACCGATAAGCCATTTGGTGTAAACCAAATTCTAATAGGTCCCGGGGCTAAGGAAAATATAGATGTGGCTATAGAGGAGAAAGTTCCTGTCATAAACTACTCGTTGGGAAAACCCTGGTTCATCGAGCAAGTCCATGGGTATGGCGGGAAAGTTTTAGGAACAACAGCAATCGCCAGGCATGCAGTTCGAGCAGCCGAATTAGGTTGTGATGCCATCGTAATCACCGGACAAGAAGCAGCAGCCCATGGAGCCAATGCTACCTCCGTAGTGTTAATACCTATTGTCTCCAGCCAGGTAAATGTCCCTGTTATAGCAGCGGGCGGCTTTTATAATGGCAGGGGGCTCGCCGCAGCTTTGGCATTAGGAGCTGACGGTATATCAATGGGCTCCAGGTTTATGCTTACTAAAGAGAGCAGGGTTCATGATAATTTCAAGCGGCTCTGCCTGCAAGCTACCGAGCAGGATACGCTATACAGCGACCGTTTCGATGGAATGCCTGGAAGAGCGTTAAAAACTAAAGTAACTGAGGCAATGATGAAAGGCGGGTTCCCTTTGATAGAAGCATTCAAGGGGGCTAGCGAAGTAAAGCAATTGCTTGGACTTTCATTCGGGCAATTCATCGGCCTCAGCTTCCAAATGATGAGAGCTGACGAGGGTTCACCTCTGTGGGTCCAAGCTCGCCAAGCTGCTGGTGCCAGAAGACATATGAAGGCAATATATGAGGGTGACGAGAAGGAAGGGATTCTGTTTGCTGGGGAGTGCTGTGGTGGTATCAGCGACTTGCCCAGTGTTAAAGAGATTATCGACCGGGTAGTAGCCGAGGCTGAAGAGGCACTAGAAACAACTAGAAAAAAGCTAGTCTAATTGCTCAAGATATTGTTTTCTAATATAGTTGCATCCCGCTTTGCGGGATAGCCCCGCTGAACTCGACCCTAAAGGGTCGTAACTACATTGGTCTTGTAAAAGCTTGAATAAAAAGAATACCAATACTTGAGGGCCCCTAATCGTCTAGCCCTTTTAGTCGCCTCTGAACACTGGCAAGGATTTTCTCAGCATCTCGCACCATTCTCTCCAGCAGTTCCCGGCAACTCACGATATCCCTGATTAGGCCTATAGATTGACCCACAGCAAGCGGAGCTCCGTCCACATCTCCGCTTTCCCAGGCCTTTCGAGACCGTTCACCGCCGATTAGAGGGATAATTTCTTCGAGGCTGCCATGCCGCGCCTCTATCTCTAGCACCTGGCGTACTAATTCATTCTTCAAAGCTCGCATCTGCAAATCAATTGTCCCGCATAGGAGAGTGGTATCATTTTCCTGACGGCGGATAAGTTCCTCCTTGATTTTGGGATGTGCTAGGCACTCTTTTGTAGCTATAAATCGTGAAGCCATCATAACCCCTTCTGCCCCAAGAACCAGGGCAGCGGCCAGGCTTCTGCCATCAGCAATACCCCCAGCAGTAATAACTGGTATCTTGACCGACTCAGAAAGCCGAGGGGTGAGCAACATTGTAGTCACATCATCGTTCAAAGGGTGTCCCCCCTCCTCAAAACCGGCAGCAATAACAGCATCATAGCCAGCTTCTTCAGCATGCCTGGCATGCCTCACCGAACCGAGTTTATGCATCAATTTGACATCCGCCTTCTTCGCCCGATTAACAGCATCAATGCCCAGGTACCTATCCAAAGGTGCACCTGAGACCTCAATAGCAGCCACTTTTTCTTCACAGCAAACCCGAAAATACTCTTGGTGCATCTCCTTTGTAATCCGAACCGATGGCATAAACGTAATGTTCACGCAGAATGGCTTACTCGTCAACCGTCGGGTCTCACCAATAGCTTTACGAAAATCATCTCCAGAGTCGTAGTTGCCCGATGTCAAATTCCCAAGCCCGCCAGCGTTCGAAATCGCGGCACAGAGCTCAGGCTTAGCCAACCACATCATGCCACCACACATAATAGGGTGCTTAATACCAAGAAGTTCCGTCATTCTAGTTTTCATGGTTTCCCTCCAGACGTGAAAGATACTTATCTCTATTTAGGGCGTAATTATAGCCCAGTGAGAGCAGTGGGACAATAGAGAGAGTATTACGTGACATTGCCGTTGATTCCACCTCTTTGCCTCTGCTATACTTCCTACGGCCATTTACCAAGTGACCACACTTATAATAGAGGAGGGCTCTCAATGAAAACAAGAATGACTGAGGTATTCGGAATAAAGCATCCCATTATGCTAGCCGGCATGGCTTTTGTGAGCCTGCCCAAGCTAGTAGCTGCTGTCTGCAATGCTGGAGGCTTAGGTATGTTCAACAGCGTTGCCAACACACCCGACCAGATGAAAGATATTATCAAAGAGATTAAGTCGCTCACCGATAAACCATTTGGCATAAATGTTACATTACTGTTCCCCAACGCCAGGGAGAACGCAGAAGTAGCCATGGAAGAAAAAGTTCCGATTATAAATTATGCACTGGGAAAAGGTGATTGGCTTATCAAAGCCGTGCACGAGTACGGTGGTAAAGTCATAGCTACCGTAGCCACAGAGCGGCATGCACGCCGAGCTGAGCTGGACGGTGCCGATGCTCTTGCCGTCACTGGTCTAGATGCCGCAGCACATGGCGGCGAGCCCACCACGCTGGTGCTAGTACCACTAATAGCCAGCAAGGTAAACATACCTATCATAGCCGCTGGCGGTTTTTGTGATGGCAAGGGGCTGGCAGCAGCTTTGGCTCTGGGTGCTGACGGTATATCTATGGGCACCAGGTTCATGCTTACACAGGAGAGCCAGGTACATATGAAAATCAAAGAGATTGGACTCAACGCTACCGCCGAGGATACTTTCCGCTCCGATAAAATCGATGGCTTGCCCGGCAGATTCTGGGCAAGCAAAGGCGCTTTAGAGATGGCACAAGGAAAGGTGTCAGTAACACAGGCTGCATCCAGCGCGTGGAAGATAAAGAAAATGCTGGATGTTCCATTCTTCAAGCTTTTCGTAAGCGGGTTAAGACAACAAAAGGGAGTTCAGGATTTAGCTCGCCAAGCGGTCTCAATTGACTTTCTCAGGCAGCACCTCTATGAGCCCGCCGAGGATATAAATTCTGTTATTATGCCTCTTGGGCAGGTCACCGGGAGAATAAACGATGTGCCGACCGCCCAGGAAGTAATTGAACGAACTGTCACTGAAGCCGAGGGGATAATAAAAAGACTCAGAGAGAAGGTCATTTCCTGAAGATAGGAAGGACATCCTTGTATAGGCGCTAAAGACACCTTCAATCCGCTGCACAAGCCGTGAGCACCCAGCCCTAAATAGCATAACCTATCTTCAGCATTCAGAGATAAATAATGTCTGAAGATTTGCCCAAGGGACCTATCGCCAAAAACGTTAGCAGATAGTCCTTGAGCTGATTGGTTATCAAGAAATTCTGCTTGACGTGCTCTCTTCCATTATGCCCTAGCCAGTTGGCATACTCTGGATTGCTTAGCAATTGTTTGAGGTCATAAGCCGCCCCTTCAACACTATAGCACAGAAGCCCGGTAAATTTGTTCTTTATCTGCAACGGTATACCGCCGACTGCTGAAGCCACCACAGGTTTGCCCTTCCATAAAGCCTCGCTTATAGTCAGTCCAAAGCCTTCCTTCAATGACTTCTGGATGATAACCGTGGCTGCCTGTTGCAAAGCGTTAATCTCAAGGTCACTTTCAGGTGGCACTAATAAGACATGAATATCGGGATTACCTTCCGCACGCTTTCTAACCTCCTCAAGCACTTGCTCAGATTCAGGGTCGTCAGTAGCCGTCCCTCCCGCCAGAACTAGCTGGCAATCTATCCCCTTCCTCACCATCTCAAAAGCCTCTATCACACCCAGCGGGTCCTTCAGGCGATCAAAACGAGAGATTTGGACAATCATAGGCTTATCTGAAGTCAAACCGTACTTCGCCAGTACAGAATAAATTGTTCCTTGGTCAAGTTCTCTGTTTTTATCACTCAGGGGGTCTATGGATGGTGTGACCATGAACTGACGGATAGGCAACTTTTGGGCAAAATTAGGCGCTGAGAAAACGGCGGCGTCGTAATTGACAACAAAGCCTCGCAGGAACTCCCACACTTTCCTATTTGGATTAGAGACATCAATGTGGCATCGCCAGACCCAATTCCTGCCTATCTCTTTCTTCTTTGCTATCAAAGCTACTGGCTGAGGGTCATGAATGAAAAAAATGTCCCCATAAAATCTCAATTCCTCTAAGTTCCGTTCAGTTATCTCTGTGAACAAAGCAAAATCTTCCGGCAATATCTTTTCTCTCCTACCATGAAGAGCATTGTGAAATTTCTTAGTCACTTCAAAGAATTCCTCACCACCCTGAATCACGTCCCATCTAGCATCAACGCCTAGCTGATTGAGCAGTGGTATCAGGTGCTCCAGTATCTCCGCCACCCCACCACCAACAAACGTAGAGTTCACAATCTGAATAACTTTGCCTGACAATTCCCAAGCCAGTATCCTTAGTTCTTCAATGCAGCTTCTGCCGACTATGAGTTCATAATCCTGCAACCGGCTTCTGGATTGTAGGTGAACTTCGTTCTGCAACTAATTACCGCCTCACTTTATGCGTTTCTCAATAAGCTGAATTATGGTTGACCTCAAGCTCTCCAGAGTGTAATTATAAGGGTCAAGATAAGCCAGCCTATCAGCTAAATCCTTGTCCCCCACGCACTCTTCAATCCAGGTTGAAAAGTCGTTGACGCCCTTCTTTAACCTTAACCTTGCCTCAAAAATGTGGTAACTAAGGGAATCCAGGCTGATTTGTCTGAGCACCTCAACAAATTCCCTCAAGTCATTAGCAGTATACGGTGTTGGCAATACGAAGCTTATTGACTTAACGAAATGGAACTCCGCACCCTCACGTGCAGTCCGTCCATCTGGATTCTTGGACAGATAGTCCCTGATAACCCCCTCAATCCTCGTCCGCAAGGCACCAATAGTCGGAAAATCAAAGGTGTCAATACTAGCCAATTTTTCACCCAAAACCTCATCACCAAGCTCATCACTCACCCATAAAGCAAAATCGCTGGCTGGTTCAGGGGTCAGATAATGGTGCTCTTCCAAAAAATGATGCGTGTGATAATAAATAACCGAGTCAGGGACTTCTCTCAACAGGTTGACCAGCTCAGACAAATTTCGAGCTTTCAGACCAGTCAATTCCTTTAAGTGCAATCGGGCATAAAAGTGAAAAGGCTCGGAGGCTTTCTTCAGCGGACGCCCATAATTTATAATAGTGCCCTGAAGTAACCGACTGTTGGGCACGAGGATAAGATTGCCCTCGAGACTTCTAATCTGTGTATTTCTCCAGGTCACGTCAGTCACATAACCACTTTCTCCAGACTCCAACTTTACAAAGTCACCGACTCTAACCTGCTCTCCTTGAGCAAGCTGGAAACCCGAAAAGAGATTAGCTATTACGTCTCTAAAAGCTAAGGCTGCAATCAGAATACCTGCAGCGAGGACCAAAATGATAGGTGTAGTCGGTACTCCCCAAATGTCAAGCAATATCAAGGCACCGACCACAGCAATGGTAATTCTAATAACATTCACTATTAAAGGCTCTGAGGGTTGCAGTCGCTTCATCTTACCAATATAAAGCTTCAGTATACTTGCACATAAGGTGGCAACTACCCAGGTTAATGAAATGGTGAGAAGGCTTGCCAATATCTTGCCGGCTAATGCCTTACTGGAAAAGTCTAACTTTGAGACTTCGATGGCCATGAAAGCACTTAAAATCAGGAACCAGTGCAAAAACGGCGCCCGCGTCGTCTGAATGATTACCTGCCTTCCCTCCCATTTCGCCACTACTGCCCAACGGCCAAAGGCTCTATAGACAACCCTCCTAACCCACAAACCAACCACATAGGTAGCCAGAAAAACAACCAAGGGAATAACAACGTGAAGCCAGTTCTGAGTCAGCCAAAGCCAAAAGTTGGTTAACCAATCAAACATTGAGCGTCTCCACACATTATAACATCTTCAAGAAATCAGTTACTTCTTCTGGTGATTTCAAGAAATAACGCGCGACTGATTGAACATCTTCCTCACCAATAAAAATAGAAATGCCATTATTTCTCTCAATCACCTTAAAGCCATCTTCATCAGTCAAGTCATCGCCCAAATATATCGGCAGTTCTCCACCACTACCCCTAACCACCTTACACTTGGCGATGAGCCAAGCTATAGCCTTACCCTTGTCCCAATCAACAGGTGGCCTTATTTCGTAAACCTTCTTCCCTTGAGTAATCTTAACTCTACCAGTGAGATGCAAAGGGTCAGTCACCCTGCTGAATGCATCCATCACATATCTCTCCTCATCATCTTTAACTGAACGATAGTGGACACTTATCGTCAAACCCTTGTCCTCGACAAAAACCCCTTTAATGCCTTTAAATGTAGCCAAGAGCGCCTGCTTCATTATCTGAAGGAAGGGTCTCATTTCCTCAGCAATCGGCTCTAAGAAAGTTGACCCGAGACCCTCTATCTCTAACCCATGGTTTCCAGCATAGATGATGCCCTCCAAACCAACATTGCTTTTCAGGTCAGGCAAAGCCCTGCCGCTAACGATGCCGACTGTGTAGCGACGGTTCTTAGCTAATGTCCGTAACAATTTTCTTGTCTCTTGTGGAAGTGTGGCCAACTCCGGCCTATCCACGATAGGTGTCAAAGTGCCATCATAATCGGAGAGGAGTAAGATATGATTAGCTGATTTAATGCGATGGCTAATTCTGTCCCAAACATCAAAAAGATACTGCATAGCATCAAGGGACTTTACGTCATAAAATTAGCTAATTCGTTGATAATATTACCAGCCCACCGATAAATATTGTTTTGCTCCACTGTCTGGCGCAGCTTTCTCATCCTCGCTTGCCTTTGTTCTTTCGGCATCTCAATATCATCTTTGATAGCCCCAGCAAAGTCATCTGTGGCATAAGGATTTATGAGAAGAGCTTCAGTCAGCTCTCTGGCAGCGCCGGTAAAACGGCTGAGAATCAGCACACCATCTCCGTCCACTCTGGAGGAAACAAACTCCTTGGCCACCAGATTCATGCCATCATGGAGAGAGCTGACAATGCAAAAATGCGCTAACCGATTAAAAGCCAGCAGAGTCGTCGGCGATAAATGCTCCCGGACATATATTATCGGTTTCCAGTCCCCAGATTGATACTTCCAGTTTACCTCCTCAACCACGTCATCAATCTCAGCATTCAGTTCCTTATATTTCTTAATATGAATCCGGCTTGGTTCCCCTAATTGAAAGAAGACAATCCGTTTTCGGTATTCAGGGTATTTGGTGAGGAGTTTATCCAAAGCCCTGAATCTATGCGGGATTCCCTTAGTGTAATCTAATCTGTCAATACCAATACCGATAAACTCATCGGCCAGACTCCACCTGCGCTGGATATTCTCCATTTCTTCACCCACCTCTGCTTTGGCAGCATCGCCTGCTATCCGGTCAAAGTCAACACTGATTGGAAAAGGACGCACTAGAGTCGTTCTGCCACCCCGACTAATTGCCGACCTTTCACGGTCAATCCTCACCTCCAGCAGCCGTCTCACCGTCTCCATAAAATTGTCACAATGATAACCTATGTGAAAACCAAGAATATCATTGCCCAACAACCCATCCAATATCTCCTCTCCCCAGGGACAAATTCGAAAGGCTTCAGAGTTAGGCCAGGGAATATGCCAGAACTGTGCGGTAATTACTTGAGGATTCCTAGCTTTTATCAATCGAGATAGAAGCGCCAAGTGATAATCCTGAATAAAAACAAACGCCTGCCTATCACCAACTTCATCCAGAACAGCATCGGCGAAAATCTGGTTTACTTTCTTGTAAGTACTCCAATGCGATTCGTCAAAATTAGGGGGCGTATAGGCAATGTGGCATAGTGGCCATAGTGCCTCATTTGAAAAACCAAGATAATAGCCTTCTTCCTCCTGTTTGGTTAACCACACCCGTTTCAAGGTATAACAAGGCTCATCCGGAGGAACTAACACGCGGTTTTTATCATCAACCACCTCCCTATCGGCATTGCCGCTGCCATGGGCAACCCAGACGCCACCACAAGAACGCATCACCGGGTCCAGAGCTACTGTGAGACCACTGGCTGGAACGATACATTGGATTTCGTCACCACCAGACGAAATATGAATGTAAGGCTCTCTGTTAGATACAACTATGAATAGTCGGCCTGTTAGTTTGGTTCTAACTAGCTCGTGCAAATCTTCTTTTGCCCAGCTCAATTCGCTCTCTCCTGTGTAATTATTGCATTGTTAATTATATCTTCCCACACTATACAACAAAACCGCATCCACTACTTCATTTCCTAATGTGATGAGATAGGACAATAGTTACTTTGGGAACACTACAGCTGCTTATTAACGCAGCAAAGTATAAGCTTAAAAAAGGGCTAGCGAAGGATATTACAGATAGGATTAAAAAAGCCACACTAAAACTATCGGGGCAATGGTTTGAGCTCTTAAGCATCACAATATGTACCGAAGACAAACGCCCCGACCTTCCACACGATGCACACCAGAGAAACTGAAAGCTCTAAATTATGTGCCTACTTCTTTTTGGTGGTTTTCTTTTTCGGCTTGTCAGCCTTTTTGGCATGAGCAGCACAGGTCTTACACATAGCCACAAGCTCCTTTCTTGCTCAGTGAGAGCTTTCTGCTTCTATTTATATCACCTTCTAAGACGCGTAGTCAAATCCGAGAATGTTCATCGTCATCGCGAGTATAGTAATTATCCAAACAATGTAGTGCGACCCTTCAGGGTCGCCCATGACTATCCACATGTAGCCCCGACCCTGAAGGGTCGAGGCCAGCGAGGCTGAAGCCTCGCACTACATCATCAGAAATAACTGAACAAAAACAGCCTTGACCACCCTCACAACAAGCAGTAGAATTCCACAAGCTGTGATAAGTAAAAGGTTGGACATACGGAGGTAATTCTTATGCCGAGAAAATTCCCACTGAATGCAGAAGGCTTCCACCCGTTCGCTCAATTAATAGGTCTAAAGTTCACCGCATGCAAAAAGGGATACAGCAAATGTGTCTTAGAGATAAATGAAAAACTGCTGAACCCGCACAAAGTGGTGCATGGAGGAGTTGTCTATTCGATGGCGGATACCGGCATGGGAGCAGCGCTTTATCCCCATTTAGATAGAGGTGAGATTTGCGCCACCGTGGAAATCAAAGTGGCCTATTTCGCAGCGCTGGCATCTGGCCTGCTCACCTGCAAGACAAAAGTCATTCACAAAGGCAAAAGAATCGCTGTACTGGAATCGGAAATAGAAGGCAACGGACGCATCATCGCCAAAGCCATAGGCACATATTCCATATTCAAAGCCAAAGGAGATTGAGAGCGTTTCTAAGAATTTATCTCCAATGTAGTGCGACCCTTTAGGGTCGCTTTCATCGTGGCGAGGCTAAAGCCTCGCACTACACATGACGGAAATAACCTCAATGTGGCAGCCTTGACCATCCCCACAGCAGAGAGTAGAATTCACCCAAGCAGCTGTAGATAGAACAAATACAGAGTTTACCTCCTGGGATGTTGAGGTTTTGAGAAAGGTGATAAAAGATGTTCATTTATCCTAATCTTGAGGGACATATTTACCATGATTGAGCGACATCCAATGGTGCTTGAAAAAGTAGGGCTTGGGCTCGTTTGCTCTGTAGAAACCTTTCGTGGGTGTAATATGCAATTAGTTAAGAGAACTTCTGGTTTTAACGGCCTCTCAACAAACAAAGACGGCGAGGTAAGGAAAATCGAAGTGAAATCAATGCAAAGATCCTTTAACTGGATTGCAATTAGCAGCCTCACCGCCATTGATAAACTATTCTATGAGAGGGACTATTGGATATATTTTGTTCTCTTACCCCATAATTATGTGGTAATGACAAAAGGTTTGCCTTTTATTAAAAGACAACTATCTTTTTCTACTAACGCAGATTTTCCTCAGAACCTACGGGATTGGATGAGGAGCACTAAAAGACTGACACGCGGATCAGGATTAAAATTTTTACCAAAACTTCAATTGAAATTTCCCATGCCGTTAGACAAACTTGTCGAGTATTTAATTGAAAATCCAAACGATGAAACTTGGGAAGATTCAGTCATAGAAATCTGGCAGAATAAAGGCACGTGGAATCGCCTCTATGTTGCCCCAGAAAAAGAGTAAAAGTTGATGCTCTTTATAATAGCTTCGCAGGTAGTTCAAATAGTTCTACAAAAATGAAAGGAGAGCCTTATGTCTCTCAAAACTGAGCAAATACTCGATAGTTTCTTTTTCTCGGAAGCAGAACCAAAAATCTATACCACTGGCGCCTTCCTTGTGCCCATGAAAATTATGAAGGGGGAGGAGGAAAGGTATATATGGGTAGCTTGGGAGTTTGATGATGATCCTTACTTGGATGGAAAATCATGTAAGGCTAACGTTTACGCAGACAGTCTAGCAAATCTAATACAAGCCCAATGATATAGACACCACTAAGCCCACAAGTTCAATCTTCATTCACAATGTTGCAAAATGGCTAATTTATTTCGGTCCCCACACAAACTAAACTGTTATCTTCAGACACTGGGGGCTTGGGATATTTTTTCAAAGCCATCTTGAAGAAATGCCTAAGTGAAAGGTAGACAATGTCTGAAAATCTTGCACCGAAACTTGAAAAATACCTCCCACCTCCAGTTCTGGCTCTGGCAAAGATTGCTGGCAGAGAGGCCAGCGAGCTGGGGCAAGAGCTGTATCTTGTCGGCGGGGTAGTACGTGACTTGTTTCTGGGTCGTGCCAATTTTGACTACGATCTGGTGGTCGAAGGCAATGCCATCAGCCTTGCCCGGAGGCTAGCAAAAGATAGCCAGGCAAAGTTAACAACTCATTCTCATTTCGGCACTGCCAAACTTAAATACCCCGGCTTCAGCCTCGATTTAGCCACTGCCCGCAGCGAAATATACAGCCGACCGGGAGCCTTGCCCACCGTTAAGCCGGGCAGCCTCAAAGATGACCTCATCCGCCGGGACTTTTCCATCAATGCCATGGCATTGTGCCTGACACCACAACATTTCGGTGGGCTAATTGACCTGTACCACGGCAAAGATGACCTCGAACGTGGCCTCATCCGCATCCTGCACCCAAATAGCTTCATTGACGATGCTACCAGAATCCTTAGGGCGTTACGCTACGAGCATAGGTTAGGATTCAAGCTGGAGACAGAGACGGAGAGGTTACTGCGACGCGATGTAGCCATGCTTGACACCATAAGTGGCGACCGCCTCAGACATGAGCTGGAGCTAATACTGAAGGAAGACCAGCCGGAGAAAATGCTAAGGCGAGCTGATGAGCTAGAAGTCCTCAGCAAAATACACCCGGCCATTAAGGGCAACGGCTGGCTCGGCAAAATGTTTGCCAAGGCTCGTCAGGTTGATAAAAGAACTTCACCGCTCTCGCTTTACCTGTGCTTGCTTATTTACAACCTGACTGAAAAGGAAAACGAGGAGCTTATTTCTCGTCTCAATTTCCCAAAAAGGCTAGCTCAAGCCATGCGCCACACTTTGCAACTTAAGGCACACCTTCACAACCTGGCCAATCCTAAGCTAAAGCCCAGCGATATCTACCAATCGCTTCACGGCTATGCAGCACCAGCCATTCAAGCCAACGCTCTGGCATCGGAATCTCCGATAGTAAGTCAGAACCTTCGATTGTACCTGACTAAATTACGTTATGTAAAGCCACTATTGAACGGGGAAGATTTAAAGAGAATGGGAGTGTCTGAGGGCCCTCGTCTAGGAGAGATTTTGAACGCCCTACATAGGGCAAAGCTTAATGGAGAAGTGCGGACAAGAAAAGATGAGGAAAGATTTGTCCGTAGCTGACGTCAAATCGCTTCAGGCACAACAGTAGACACACAATAAGCCTCTAAACCTTGGTGGCGAAGTCGGTGACATATCTCCTCAGCTTTAGCCTCACCATCTATGGGAGCGAACAGGACTGGGCCTGAGCCAACTAAGTGAATGTCCGTAGCACCAGCCTGTTCGAAACACCTCCAATAACCTTCCAGCCCAGAGAAAGCGTCAAACGCCACCTTATCGAAAACATTAAACAACAAGGAGGCATCGATTTGCCTACTTTGAGACCAACTTTTCACCGCCTTACTAACCAATCGCCCATCAGTGAAATGTCGGGCGTCGAGGCGGGAATAAAGCTGCTGCGTCTTGTTGAGTACTTTGGGCAAAGGTGGCATTAGCAGGACAAACCAGCCCGACATCGAGGCTGCTAAAGGTGTCACTTTTTCCCCTCTGCCTTCTACTAATGCTGTGCCCTTATAGATGAAAAAAGGGACATCTGAACCCAGCCTGGCTGCAAGCTCAACTAAATCCGAGGCCGTAAATTTCAGCTCCCAGAGCTTGTTTAGCGCCAACAAAGTGGTAGCAGCATCGCTGCTGCCACCACCCAGACCAGCACCCCAGGGGATTCTTTTCTCAAGTTTAATTTTCACCCCTTCCCGATAACCACTGACTTTTTTGAGCAACTCAGCGGCTTGGAAAACTAGATTATCTGATGTCTGCAAACTTGGTTCGGTGCATTCCAGAGAAATCACATCCGCAAGCTCAAAGGAAAGGACATCACACAGGCTAATTGTTTGAACCAGGCTGCGAACCTCGTGATAGCCATCATCACGTTTGCCCAAAACCTCAAGAACAAGGTTAATCTTAGCTGGCGCCAGGCACTTCAGCATTGCATCCTGACCTTTTCCGAACCCGCCAAAACTTCATACAACTTCGCCCATTCTTCCAGGCTAAGCGTTTCAGCCCGGCGTTTAGGGTCTATATCAGCTTGCTTCAACAACGGGAAAATTTCGCTCGGCTTGGTCCCCAAACCATGAGCTAGCGAATTATGCAGTTGCTTTCGGGGCGAGCTGAAGCCATACCTGACCACCTCAAAAAAGCCATCCATATCGGCCACCTTAACCGCAGGCTCAGGAAATAAGTCAAAGCGCAGGATAACCGAATCCACTTTCGGCGGCGGATAAAAGCTCTGCGCTGGCACATATGAAACAACTTTCGGCTTGCTATACACCTGCAAGCTAACCGCCAGCAAACTCATCTTACCCGGACCAGCAACAATAGCCTCGCCGACCTCCTTCTGAACCATCACCACCATCAACGATGGCTGGGGTAAAGCTTCCACAAAATAACGCAATACAGGTGATGTAATATAATACGGCAGATTAGCCACTACTTTATAACTTCTTTTCCCTTCCAATAACTGTGACGGATTGACCTTGAGTATGTCAGCATTAACCACTCTCAGATTATCGTGGGAAGCCAGCCGGTGTTTCAGCAGTGAAGCCAGTTCATTATCAAGTTCTACGGCGATAACATTACCCGCCCGTGGGGCCAGCTCAATTGTAAGCACGCCTAATCCAGGACCAACTTCAACCACGGTATCTTTTGGGGAAAGCTCGGCAGCTTCGATTATAGTCTCTAAAATTGTCTCATCTATAAGGAAATGCTGTCCCAGGCTTTTCCTGGCTCTGAGACCAGACTGACGAAGCAGCCTTTTGACCTGAGCTGAGAGTGAAATCACTTTATCAGGCACGTAAAGCCTTCAAACTCCTGACGCTTAACATCTTTAAACCCTGTATGCCACTAATGTAGTGCGACCCTTTAGGGTCGCCAAGTGATGCCGGTTTGAGCAAGGTCACCTAACCACCCAGGCGAGGCTAAAGCCTCGCACTACAACTTGTTTGCTTCGCTTCTATGACAATAAACACCTAAACCTTCAGCTTCAGGATCCTTTGAGCATTCTTGTACAGGACTTTCTCAATCACCTCTGGTTTATAGCCGCCGCTTTCAAATTCCTGAAGCCATCGCTTCGGCGGGATCTCAGGATAATCAGAGCCGTACATGAACTTATCCTGAAGACGTCCATTGACCTCTCTCCTGATAGCCTCGGGAAAATATTTCGGCGCCCACCCTGAAAGGTCGGCATAGACATTCCCCTTGTGAATCAATACGGCAATCTGTTCTTCATACCAGGGCCAGGCGGGATGAATCATTATTATCGTCAAATCTGGAAAATCGGCAGCTACATCGTCAATATAGGGGACAGGCCTGGTATAATTCAAACGTATGCCATAACCCCCTGGCATACCAGCTCCAGCCCCAGTAGTGCCAGTGTGGAAAGAAACCGGTATCTTCAGTTCAACGCATTTTTCATAAAGAGGATAGAACCGCCTGTCATTAGGATAGAACGCCTGGAGAGCCTGCTGAAACTTGAGACCCATCAGCTCCAACTCCTTAACGCATCTCTCTAGCTCTCTTACAGCCGCTTTCCCTTTCCAGGGGTCAATCATTGCCCAGCCGCCGATAAACACGTCGGGAAACTTTTTAATCAGCCTGGCCACCTCGTCATTGGTATTGTTGGTATCATAGCCGCTCACCGTCTGCGTATCCCAGCCTATCAAAATAGCTTTTAAGTCCAGCTCCCTGAACTCCTGTGCCATCTCTTCATCCGTCTTAACTTTATACTCAACTCCATAGTACTTGGAAATATACTCTACAATCTCAGGCCCCCACATACTTTTACGGTCAAAAGCCGCCGTGCTCGGGTGAACATGAACATCAATAGCTTTCATGCTAAAGCCTCCTTTTACATCATTGTATAACCACCGCTGACACTGATAGTCTGTCCGGTTATAAAACTAGCCACGTCTGAAGCCAGAAAGACAACAACATTGGCGACATCCTGCGGCTTACCCAGCCGGCGCAAGGGGTATGCCTTTGCTGCCTTCTCTTGAACTTCCGGGGTCAAGAATTGAGCCATTGGACTTTTCCACATACTAAGCTCACCAGCATGCTCAGGACTCTCGGGCAGCGTCATTCCAGGACAAACGACATTAACATTTATACCATAGCGCCCCAATTCACGAGCCAAAGTTTTAGACATAGCGATAACACCACCTTTACACCCGGCATAGACTGCTTCCCTGTACTCTCCCATCCTGCCAGCATCAGAGCTAATGCTGATAATTTTGCCATATTTTTGCTCAATCATATGGTCCAAGACCACTCTGGTACAGTTTATAACACCCCAGAAATTAATGTTTACTTCTTTCTCCCATTCCGTCCTCGGCTTCTCGATAAACAGCCGGTCCATACCCCAGCCAACATTGTTCACCAGTACATCTATTTTCCCGAACTGCTCCAGCGTCTTCTTTGCCATAGCTGTTACTGAGTCAACATCGGTAACATCAGTTTTGATAACTATAGCCTTGCCACCCAGGTCGTTAGCCTCTTTAGCTACCTTTTGCGCTTGCACCTCGTCTATATCAGCAATTACCACATTCGGCCCTTCCCTAGCGAAGGCTAAGACTATACCCCGACCGATGTTCGAGCCACCACCAGTAACAATCACCGCCTTACCAGCCAAATTCAAATCCATCTTGGCGTCCTCCCATTTTTTAATATGGGCCGTGCACCGACTGTCGACCCTGCCTTCTAGCTTACCACGGTTAGCCAGCTCCGACCAGGTAGCCTTACGGCACCCGGAGAATACTACTTACCGCTGCTTCCTTCCGGACCTGACGGGATTCATAGTCCTCCGCCGCGCAAGACCCAGTCCTCAACACCGCTTTACCACGGCAGTCCCAAAAGACATAAACCTCGAGCCGGAATTCAACCCCGCTATAGCGGATCTCGGGTACAGGGCACCGCTAGCTCCCCGTCTAGCACGACCCAACCAAATACTACTATGGAGTACTGAACTTTTCAAGGCTTACCAGCCCTGGCCTAGACGCACAATAAGCGGCAAGGGTAATCCATACTCAGTCATCTTTTTCTGCGTGGCTGCAATATCATATTCAACCCGATAATGATAGACTGTCTGATTATCAGTATCATAAATAGCATAACTTGCCCGAGGGTCTCCATCTCGAGGCTGCCCCACACCACCAGGGTTGATAATCAAGCGGTTCTCTCCTAACGGCAAACCATTTTCTTCAGGAAACACCCTGTAGATAGCAACACCCTCAAAAAACTCAAAAATCAGTGGAACATGAGAATGCCCCACAAGACAATAAGCTGTCTCAAAATAGGCGAAGTTGTCTTGCGCCGCTTCGCTCCCTAGCAGATACTCCCAAATAGGCTCCCGTGGGCTACCATGAACCAAAGTGAAATCATCCTGACAAAAGTTTAGAGGCAGGTTTTGCAAGTAATCTATATCTTCTGGCGTTAGCTGCTGCGCTGTCCAATGGCAGGCTCGAGCTGCCACGGGATTGAAGTCCGTGGTATCCATCTTGCTTATCGCCGCCCAATCATGATTGCCGGCAACACAAATATGGTCATATTGACACAGAAGTTCAATACATTCATGAGGGTCAGGCCCATAACCCACAACATCGCCCAGACACCATATCTTATCAAAACCTCCCCTGCTCTCTACATCCCGAAGCACCGCCTCAAAAGCAGCCAGATTGCTGTGGATATCCCCGAGGATTGCATAACGCATACCGCCTAACTATACCACCCAGAAAGCATTTTGTTAAGTTTGACGCGTAGAGATTGTTCACTAATGTAGCGGCGAGGCTTTAGCCTCGCTTTATCCAGCCGAATTTACAGATTCAGCTCAGTGCAAGAGGCGACCCTAAAGGGTCGCAGCTACATAGGAATGGAAAGAGGCATTTTGTTAAGTTTGACGAGTAGGTATATGAATAAATGAAATGAAAGATGTAAAATAACGTTAAGTCGCAGGCCAGCGGCATATCAGGAGAGACAAGATGTATTATTTTGCTTACGCCTCTAATTTAAATCGGAGGCAGATGGCGGAGCGCGCTCCGGACAGCAAGCCCAAGTTTATCGCCACCTTGCCTAATTTCAAGCTCACCTTCACCGCACGGCCAGGTCGGCAAGGTGGAGTTGCCAGCATAACTCCTCATAGAGGCGAAAAGGTCCTAGGAGCTGTTTACGAAATCTCAGAGAGGGATTTAAAACGTTTGGATGGGTATGAGGGTTATCCTACAGTTTATGACCGGCGGAAAGTGACCGTGTGGACGGAGACTAACGAGCCGGTAGAAGCCATCACCTACGTGAAGATTGAGCAATCACAAGCGGCAAAACCATCCGTGGAGTACCTGGCTCTTATTCAACAGGGCTACCGGGACTGGCAAATAATCTAGGCTCGTTCTTTCGCTCTGGTATTTCGCTCTATATCCATAAGCACATAACAAAGGTCGGCAAAAGCTAGCAAGAACAAGCCGTATAGCACCGAGACTATCACCCCAACAATTGCTATGCCCACCATTCCGACACCTGAAGCCCAGGGGATGAACTCACTGAATCCTTCCGTGCCCTGTGCCGCTATCACGGCCAAAGCAATTGAGAACAGGCTGCCTCCTACCATTACCACCCAGCCAATAATCTTATATATGGTGGCAACTGCTCTTAGGGCCGCATATTTCTGGCCTGGTACAGCCTCTCTGGTCGCCGTTGGAGCACCTGGTGCAGGTTGCGCCCCCCAGGCCTGCTGTTGCACTTCAGCCGGCATTCTTGCACCGCAACTAGTACAGAACTGCTGGCCAGCACTTCGGGCACCACAGTTCGGGCAACTACTCATTTGCTGCATATATTATCAAGCCCCTTGTCGCCTCACGAACCAAAAGGAAGCTGGTAGTTAAAGGCAAGAACCATCACAATTACAACAATCAAATAGATTAAGCCACCAATTAATAGCCCCAGTAACGTCATCCGCCACCACAAGCCCCAGGCTAACCCCCAGCTGGGTTTGACCTCAACCTGCTGTCGAGGGGCAATTGGAGTAACCACCGTGGTAGGCACCCCTTGAGTTGGGGCAGCAGGCATCTGCTGAGCCACAACAGCCAATTTTGCTCCACACGTGCCACAAAATTGCTGACCGCCGAGGTTTTGCGAACCACAGTTAGGACACCTGACTCCTTGCTGCTGTGCCTCGGTTACGAACTTTGTGCCACATGCCCCACAGAACTGCTGGCCGGCACGATTTTCTGAACCACAATTAGGACACCTGACCGTCTGCTCCATACTAACCTCCTTACCTGTTTAATCGCATTATATAACTTGTATTTGCCACATACAATACTTTCACTAAAAATCTGCGTCTGTTTTTAAGAAAAAATTAGCTGCACGCCTTAAGTTTCGCACAAGGCCCCACCCCAATGCGACCCTAAAAGGTCGCAACTACATAGGTAGCACCAATAAGTTTCTGTAAGCGATTGTATAGATTTGAGCTAAAGTATGGGGCGTGTGCTATAATCCCAACGATGAAGGTTTCCGACCTAGGGGAATTCGGCTTAATCGAGCTCTTGGCCGATATCGTCAACAAATCTAAAAATGCCCGGGATGCCTCGTGGCAGCGGTTACTTATAGGCATTGGCGATGACGCTGCTGCCTGGAAAGGAGATGTCTCCATCCAACTGGCCACTACAGATAGTCTGGTACAGGATACACATTTTGACCTGAACATCACCAGTTGGGAAGAGCTAGGCTGGAAAGCGATTGCTGTGAACTTAAGCGATATAGCCGCCATGGGTGGCATCCCTAAATACGCCTTGATTTCACTAGCTCTGCCCGGCAAGCTCGAAACAGACTGTATCACCAGCTTATACCAAGGCATGGTGCAAATAGCCAATCAGTTCGGAGTCGCTATTGCCGGCGGCAACATCGCCTCGGCAAGCAAAACAGTCATCAACGTCACTGTGTTGGGTAGTCTGGAATCAAAATTTGCCCTTACCCGCTCGGCAGCCGTATCAGGAGACCAAATAGCTGTCACCGGATATCTGGGGCAATCGGCCGCTGGCCTCAAGATGCTCAAACAAAAACTCAACTTTGATGTCGAAACTAGCCGACTTCTGCGCCAAGCTCACCTCCAGCCTGCGCCCAGAGTAAATGAAGGACATATTCTGCTACAACAGGGGGTCAAGGCTGCCATAGACATAAGCGATGGTCTGCTGGCTGACTTGGCCCATATTTGCGGGGCAAGTAAAGTGAGCGCCACTATAAAAGAAGACCTGGTGCTAATCCATCCAGCAGTTCGAGCTAATTTC
>Ga0194113_10002270_pt1 | contig 26403 bp, 28 predicted proteins | sample TA2MahC200mmetaG_FD_146193 | JGI IMG/M metagenome (GOLD analysis project Ga0194113, IMG submission 146193) | Freshwater microbial communities from Lake Tanganyika, Tanzania - TA2015017 Mahale Deep Cast 200m | ecosystem: Environmental > Aquatic > Freshwater > Lake | place: Tanzania: Lake... | reverse complement strand
GGCCAGGCCGCCAGCCTCCAGGGAGCAACGGATCAGCAGGCCGCACACCAGCAGGCTGGCCATCAGCGAGTTGCCGCCATAGCTGATCAGCGGCAGGGGCAGGCCGGTGGTGGGCATGGCGCCACTGGCCACCGCGATGTTGAGGATCGACTGGCCCACCAGCAGGGTGGTGCAGCCGATGGCGATCAGGCGCTGTTGGTTGCTGCGGCAACTCAGGGCTACCCGCAGGCCCACAAAACCAAACAGCAGCAGAAACAGCAGCAGCACCACCGAGCCCACAAAGCCAAACTCCTCGGCAAACACGGCGAAGATGAAATCGGTGCTCTGGATCGGCAGGTACTGCAGTTTCTGAGTGGACAGGCCAAAACCCTCCCCTAGAACCCCGCCCGAGCCGATGGCCATCAGGCTCTGCACCAACTGGTAGCCATCACCCTGGGCGTCGCGCCAAGGATCGAGAAACGACACCACCCGCAGGCGCTGGTACTCATTCACCAGGATGCTGGCAGTGCCGAGCAAACCCCCGGCTCCGGCGGCCCCCAGCAGCAGGGGCAGGGAGAGGCCGCTGGCCAGCGCCATCAGCCAGAGCAGCAAGCCGGAAAGGGCGGCGGTGCTGAGGTTGGGCTGCTTGAGGATCAACAGGATCAGCGCCCCGAACACCCCCAGCCACAGCAGCTTCTGATCGCCGCCGATGCGTTTCCAGTGGGCAAATAGTGCCGCCCCCTGGAGCACCAGGAAGGGCTTCACCAATTCCGAGGGTTGCAGCTGGATGGGACCGACCACCAGCCAGCGGCTCGCCCCATTGACGGTGCTGCCGACCACCAGGGTGGCCGCAATCATCACGATGCCGACCCACAGCCCCAGGGGGGCGAGGTGCAGCCAGCGCCGCAGGCTGGTGCGCAGGCCGAGCCAGAGCAAGCCCCAGCTGGCCACCATCCAGATGACCTGGCGTTTGAGATAGAAGGCTCCATCGCCCATTTCCCGCTCCGCCACCCACCAGCTCGCTGAGGTGAGCACCAGCAATCCGATCACGCTCCAGAGAGCCACCATGCCCAGCAGCAGCCGCGCTTCTGCGGGCCACTGGTCCCAGGGCAGGGGCAACAGGCCTCCGCCGCTGCCGCGGCTGAGGGAGGCATCGCTGCTGGTGGTGTGGGCTGCGGTTCGGGTCAAGGCAAGGAGTGAGGATTGCCGGAGCGGCACCATCCTGAGGCCCTATTGAGCCGTGTTGGGGTGGTGGTTGTCGAGCCCTGCGCGTCAATCGATGCCCAACAAAAAAGCCCAACAAAAAAGCCCAGCGGCTGCCGGGCTTGTGGGAGTTGTGCGGCCAGAGCGGTGCAGCTGGGCGGCACTCAGTTGCCGACGTTTTGTTGGCGACGGCCAGCGGCCAATTCCACCTTGAGGATCTTGCCGCCCTGCTTCATGATTCTCTGCTGCTCAGCGAACCAGCTGTCGTAGGGCACCCACTTGGTGAAGTAGGTGTTTTGAAGCTCGCGCTGGGAACGGCTCTTTTCCGGGCAGGGGATGCAGGCCGTGATCTTGAACAGACGCATGGGAGTGATCCTCGGAGTGTGCCGATAGCAGGGATCAGTTGCCCAGGCCGGAGCAGATGTAGTCGAAGTAGACGGCCATTTCGCGACCGGCATCAGGACCCACCAAGGCGGCGGTGGTTTCCTTCATGGCCTGAATCGACTGCACGGTGGCACCAATGGGCACGCCCAGGGAGTTGTAGGTCTCCTTGAGGCCGTTCAGCACGCGCTCATCGAGAATCGAGGTGTCACCCGCCAGCATGGCGTAGGTGGCGTAGCGCAGGTAGTAGTCGAGGTCGCGGATGCAGGCCGCGTAGCGACGGGTGGTGTACATGTTGCCGCCGGGACGGGTGATGTCCGAATACAGCAGCGACTTGGCGACGGCTTCCTTGATGATGGCCGACCCATTGGCGCTGATGGTGGCGGCAGCCCGCACCCGCAGCTCACCGCTGGCGAAGTACTGCTCCAGGCGGCCCATGGCAGAGCCGTCGAGGTACAGGCCCTGAACGTCGGACTGATTGATGACGTTGGTGATGGCGTCTTGCATGGATCCTGCTGAGTGCGGAGAGGCGGAGTGCGGAGAGGCGGAGTGCGGGGAAGCGAGGTTGCTTAGGAGAGGGCGCCGACGACGTAGTCGAAGTAGAAACCAGCTTCTTCGGCGTCAGAGCCGGTGAGCAGGCCCATGGCCGCCGACTTCATTTCACGCACGGATTCCGCCATGGCGTCGAGGGGCGTGCCCAGGGAGCGATACATCTCTTTGGCACCGATGATGCCAATCTCCTCGATCGGCGTCACGTCACCGGCGATAATCCCGTAGGTCACCAAGCGTAGGTAGTAATCCATGTCGCGCAGGCAGGACGCGGTCATTTCCTCGCCGTAGGCGTTTCCGCCAGGTGAAATGACGTCGGGACGCCGCTGGAACAGAGCTCCGCCTGCGGTTTTAACGATGCGCTCGCGGCTCTCGCTAAGAACCTGAGCAACGCGAAGACGACGTTGACCAGCGCCCACGAAGGACTTGATCTGGTCAAGTTCGCCAGGGCTGAGGTAGCGGGCCTCGGCGTCCGCGTTGATGATCGAGTTGGAGACGATGCTCATGCAATTCTGCCTCGAAACAAGCGGCCGCCTTGACGGAGACCGATATCCGGTGGGTAAGGGAGTGATCGACTCGCGCCGATCTCCCAAGCATTCTGTGGCAACGGGTCGCAGAGCCCCGGGGTGCGGTAACAGTTCTTCATGGCGCTGCCTGGCGGGAAAACCCTTGCCCTGCAATGGCTTTGGCGGCTGTTGCTGATAGAGCCTTGCCGCAGCAATTGTTCACCATTCAGTCGAGCTGATTCGCTCGCTCGTTTCACGATGCGACTCGATGTTTGCGACCATCGTTATTGCTTATTATCAAAAAACCTCCCGGTTGCTATCCGGGAGGTTGGGGGTGCCGATCGGCTGGCTGGGGGTGACTCTGGCGCTCAGATCGCCGCATTGGGCCTAGGGGTGAGGCCGGCGTTGCCGCCGTAGAGCTGGGCGGTTCGATTCACGGTGGCGAGCGGAATGCCATCGGCGGTGGCCAGCCCACGGATGTAGGGCACCGTGTCCTGTCCGAAGGCTTCCGCGTATTCCTGGCTGCTGAGCAGGGCATCGATGGCCGCCTGTTGGCCCCGGTTGGCGCGGGTGGCCAGGAAGGCGCTCACCTCCTGGGGCTGGGCCGCCCGTCCGAGCAGGGCGAGGTAGGCCGCTGCCGCTGCGCGGAGGGGCGTCATACGGTTGAGCCGTTGCTGGAACAGCTCACTGCCGGCGATCTGGGTGACCAGCTCCGCCACGGTGAGCTGCTGGTTGCGGAATTGGGATTCGACATCGCCCAGCCGTTCTGAGGTGAAGGGAACCCGGTTGAGGAGTTGCTTGTACACCGTCTCGAGGGCTGCTTGCACCTCGGTTTCGGTGGTGCTGCGGCCGAGACGGACGGGGGGGGCGAGACTTTGGCGCCGGCCGAAGCCCTGGGGACGGCCCGGTTGCATCGCCTTGGCCATGGCGGCCCGCCAGTCGCCACTGATCAGCGGCGTGGTGCTTGAGGTGGAGGGAGCGCCCGCAGGGGCGGAGCTCCAGAAGCCCGTTGTGGTGGCCGGGGTCTGCTTCCAGCGACGGTTGGGCGCCGGGGCCTGGCGGATGCTGCCAGGTCCTGTGGGCACGGCGCTGGTCGGAGCAGCCATGGTTTCCCCACCGGCGATCTGGGCGCTCCATCCACCCATCACCACGCGGGGGCGATCGGCCAGGTTGCGTGACACCGTGTCAGTGGTGGTACGCATGGTTTGGGGAGCGGCCACATCAGGGCGTTTGCCCGGGGTGATATCGGCGTAGGCAGCCGCACTGAAGGGCCGGTTGAGAGCTGGCACCTGGCGGGCATTGCGGTCACCGGCGGTGATGAACCGCTCATAGGGCACCGTGTCTTCGCCGAAGCAGTCGTTGTATTCCCGGCTGTTCAGCATCTTGTCGACGACGCCGTAGAAGCCGGAGCGGGCGGCGGTGTCGAAGTAGGCGTCGATTTCCCAACGCCCGAAGCTGGGGCGGCCCAGGATGCGACGGTGCATCACCTCGATCGCTTTGGTGATGTAGAGGCCACTCCAGTAGCGGCGTTGGAAGGCCTTAGAGCGGGCCACCTGACGCACGAATTCGCGCAGGCTGATGTCGCCGTTTTCGAGCTTGATCTCTTCGACTTTGTTGCGCTCATTGGCATAGCCAGCGGTGCCGAGGATCTGCACGTACACCGCGTTGATCACCGCCTGGGTGCTGGCTTCGGTGCCACGCACGCTGGGCTGCCCGCCGCGGCGGGGCACGGAACTGCCGCCGGTGGCGATCTGCTGCAGCCGCACCACTTTCGGACCCACGCGGCGTGGCATGGCCTTGCGGAACTGGACGCTGTCCATCTGGCCCGGTTGGGCCAAGCCGTTGCCGATCAGGATCCGGCGGCTGTCGTAGCCGTAGGGCGCCGGGCGGGTGGCCACCGAAGCAGTGCCTGAAGGGAAAATGGCCCCGTAGTTGAGGGCCAGCGGATCATTGCCGCCGCCGTAGACGTGCTGGTCGGGGAAGGGCTGGCGGTAGGAGGCGTAGAGGGTGACGTACTGGGGCGCACCTTCAAACGGTGCGCTGAAGCGGAACAGCTTGCGGTTGGAGCCCCAGCCGGCGCTTTCCTGGGCTTCTTCACCCAGATCCCGCAGGTAGGGCACGGTTTCCTCCCCGAACACCCGGGCGTACTCCATGGTGTTGATCAGGGCATCCACCAGGCCGTTGAGCCCCTGGGCGCTGACGATGTCGAAGTAGCGGGTGAACTCCTCGCGGGAGCTGATGCCCCGGCCAAGGAAGTGACGGAAGGCCAGCTCGACGGCTCGGCTGTTGGAGAAGCGGCCGAAGAACTGCGTGCGGTATTCCTTGCTGTGGCCGAGGGCGCGGATGAACTCGCGCATCGACAGCTGGCCCTGGCGCACCTGGGTGGCCTCCACCGGACAGGGCATTTGGCTGTAGGCCTTGGCGATGTCGCGCTCAAACACCTGGCGGTGAGCGGCGCGGATCACCTCGGCCTTCTGAGCCCCACTGAGTCGCGGCCGCATGATGAAGCGCTGCTTGCCATCGGCCGCGAGGGCGTAGGTGGCCGGCAACTGCAGGCCCTGATTCTCAGGGCTGCCGAGGCGCTGGCGGGTGGAGGGGGTGGGCACCTCCAGCTCGGCGATCAACACGTTGAAGTACTGAATCACCAGCTGGCGGGCCTGGGGATTGTCCTTGCAGAGGCCGGCCGCAGCAGCGCGCATCTCCTGCAGCGCCACGTTCGTGGCCGCCAGGGAGCAGGCTTTTTCCAGAATGTCGCGCAGGCCGCGGGTGTTGACCGCGAGGATGCTGGGATCGCCGGCCACCAGGGCATAGCCCACGTAGCGCAGGAACCAGGCCATGTCGCGGAGCGACTTGCGCATCCGGTCGGTGCCGTAGCGGCCCACGGCGATCGGGCTGAAGCCGGTGGGCAGCACCACGCGCACGTCGGCATCGCCACCGGCGCCCTCGAGCAGCCGGGTGATCAGGTTGCCGCTGGAGCTGCCGGTGCCCTGGGCGAAGGTTTGCACCGAGCGCTGGAAGGCGGCCTGGTCGGCGGCCAGGGGCGTGTCATCACCGCTGGCACGGGAGGAGGTGCTCAGGGGCGCATCCAGATAGGAGAGCGGCGTGCCGCCGTCAAAGATCCGGTTGGCCGCCTTGGCCACGATGAAGTCGGCGTTTTCCGAGATCCGGCGCGCGGCCTCCAGCCGCTGCTGCCCGCTCTGGAAAAACGCCACCAGGGTGTCGAGTTCCCCGCCGTCGGGGAAGCGGTCCTGTTGCTCCGCCTGACGGACGCTGGAGAGCGGCAGGGTGTCGTAGCGCTGGGGTGAAACCCTGGTGCTGCCGCTGCTGGCGGTCACGGTCATTGACGAGAGCGAACCGGGCTGGGTCACGTTACGGCTGGCCCTCTGGGCCATCGCCAGGGCATGAACAAATGTTTGCAGCCGCTTCTTTGCAGCCGCTTCCGTCGCCGGGTTGTCGAGGGGGCCGCGCTTTGGATGGGGCACCCAGGCATGAAAAGCTCGCCTGATTGCCACTGACGATTCCCGTGCCTGCCCCCGTGCCCGCCAGTGATGCCGCCACGCCTGTGGTGAGCGCCTTCTACGACCGCTTCCCCTATCCAGGCGATCCCCTCCAGGACGGCCCTCCGCCCGGATACAACTGGCGTTGGTGCGTGGACAGCGCTTGGGCTGCCGCCTTCGGAGCCCTTCCGCCGCGCCCCAGCAACGGCCCACGCACGTGGCGGATCCTCGACGCGGGTTGCGGCACCGGCGTCAGCACCGACTACCTGTGCCATCTCAATCCCGGCTCCTCGGTCCTCGCGGTGGATATCAGCGGCGGCGCGCTGGAGGTGGCCCGGGAGCGCACCCGCCGCTCCGGGGCTGCCGCCCAGGTGCGGGAGCTGCGCATCGAGCAGCGCAGTTTGCTGGACCTGGCGGGGGAGGGCCCCTTCGACTACATCAACTCCGTTGGGGTGTTGCACCACCTGCGGGAGCCAGAGGCGGGGCTGCGCGGCTTGGCCGGCTTGTTGCGGCCGGGAGGGCTGCTCCATCTTTTCCTGTATGCCGATGGGGGCCGTTGGGAAATCCATCGCACCCAGCGGGCCCTGGCGCTGCTGGGGGTGGGCACCGGTGATGCGGGCCTACGGCTGGGCCGGCAGCTGTTGGCTGAGCTGCCCGATACCAACCGCCTGCGCCGTCATCACGAGCAGCGCTGGTCCCTCGACACGACGGCCGATGCCAACTTCGCCGACATGTATCTCCATCCCCAGGAGACCAGCTACAACCTCGAGCGGCTGATGGCGTTCGTGGCTGCAGCGGGTTTGGAGTTTGCCGGTTTCTCCAATCCCGAGGTGTGGGACCCGGCCCGATTGCTCCATGGGGAGCTGCTGGAGCGGGCTCAGGCCCTCAGCCCACGCGAGCAGTGGAGCCTGGTGGAGGAGCTCGACCCTGACATCAGTCACTTCGAGTTTTTCCTGAGCCAAGGTGCGGTTCCCTCCCAGGATTGGGGTTCCGATGCCGCCCTCCTGGCCGCCCGGGGGGCGGTCAACCGCTGCCTCTGGGGCTGGCCGTCCAGCAGCCTGATGGGTCCCGATCTGATGCCACTGAGCCTCAGCGAGGAAGGCCTCAGCCTGATGCGGGCCCTGGAGGCCGCCCCTGACCTGGCGATCGGCGAGCTGCCGCTGGATTGGCCCCTGGCGCAGAGGCTTGCCGTGGCCCGCCAGCTGTTGGCGCAGCGCGTGTTGCTGCCGGTGCTTTGACCCGCACGTGATAGATTCCGCGCGCCTTTTCAGGGGTTGAACGCGCTTGTCGGTTTCCCTCCCCTGCTCCACCCCCGCCGACTCCGGGCGTGCCGTTCTGCCGGCATCTCCCACGTCTGCGGACCCGGGGCAGCTGATTGGAACCACGGCTGCCTTAACCCCTGACGTGGTCGCCCCTGCCGCTAGCGATCGACCTTCGGCCGATCCCAGCATCAGCATCGATTCCAGCAATGGAGTTGATTCCAGCAATGGAATGGACGACTACTTCCGACTCCAGCGGAGGCTGTTGCTGGCCACCCTGCTGCTCTCAGCAGTAGCCGTGGTCGTCACCGCCCTCGTCGGTTCCCTCACCACGGCATTCAGCCTGATGGTGGGCGCCCTGGCTGGATTGCTCTACCTCTGGCTGCTGAGCTGCAGCGTCACCCGGCTGGGGGAAAACTCCCGCCGCATGAGCAAGGCCCAGCTGCTGGTGCCAGTGGCTTTGGTGCTCGTCAGCTCCAAGGTCCCCCAGCTCTCTACCTTGCCGGCCCTGTTGGGCTTCCTGCTCTACAAACCGGCCGTCATCCTTCAGGCCGTCTTCGACACCTGAACTCCACACCGTTCAGTCGCCCCCGCGACCCCGAACTCCCCTTCGCTGGCTCCGATGCCTCTCCTTCTCCCCTTTGCTGAACTGGAGGTTGGTCAACACCTCTACTGGCAACTCGGCAACCTCAAGATCCACGGCCAGGTGTTCCTGAGCTCCTGGGTTGTGATCGGTGCCCTGTTGGCTCTCGTGGTGGTGGGCACCCGCAAGTTGGAGCGCGATCCCCGCGGCACCCAGAATCTGCTGGAGTTTCTGTGGGATTACATCCGCGACCTCTCCCGCGAGCAGATCGGCGAGAAGGCCTACCGCGACTGGATGCCGTTCATTGGCACCCTGTTTCTGTTCATTTTTGTGAGCAACTGGGGCGGAGCCCTGGTGCCTTGGAAGTTGATTCATCTGCCCAGTGGTGAGCTCGGAGCCCCCACAGCTGACATCAACACCACTATTGCGCTGGCGCTGCTCGTCTCGCTGGCCTACTTCTATGCCGGTTTGAGCCGCAAGGGACTGCGTTACTTCGAGTACTACGTGGAGCCGACGCCGATCATGCTCCCGTTCAAGATCGTCGAGGATTTCACCAAGCCTCTCTCCCTCTCCTTCCGTCTCTTCGGCAACATCCTTGCCGATGAACTGGTGGTGGCGGTTCTGGCCTTCCTGGTCCCCCTGATCGTGCCGCTGCCGGCCATGTTCCTGGGACTCTTCACCAGCGCCATTCAGGCCCTGATCTTCGCCACCCTCGCCGCTTACTACATCGGTGAGGCGGTGCACGAGGAGCACCACTAGGGGCTTCTGCCCAGCAGGGTCGCTCCGGCGCTCTGCTAAATCTCCCTCGCGCAGGTCCGGATGCACCCCGGGCCCATCCCTTCGGGGATGTCCCAGGCGCAGGGTTTCAATCCCGGTCCACTCCGCGCTGTCACGGCGCCTCCCATCCCCCACTCCACCATGGATTCCATCACCTCCGCTGCGTCTGTTGTGGCCGCTGGCCTGGCTGTCGGCCTCGGTGCCATCGGCCCCGGCATCGGTCAGGGCACCGCAGCTGGCGGCGCCGTTGAAGGCATTGCACGTCAGCCCGAAGCCGAAGGCAAGATCCGCGGCACCCTGCTGCTGTCCCTGGCCTTCATGGAAGCTCTCACCATCTACGGCCTTGTGGTCGCTCTGGTGCTGCTGTTCGCCAACCCCTTCGCCGGTTGATCGTTGCGTGAGTGGACGGAAGGTGGGGGCTTGAGCCCCTGCCCTCCCAGCCTCACGAGCGCCCATCCCGCCCGATCGTTCCAGCGCCCTCGCCCCCATGACCAGCTGGCTTCTGCTCGCCGAAGCAGGTGTCCCGGAGGGAGGTCTGTTTGACCTCGACGCCACCCTGCCGCTCATGGCGGTGCAGGTGGTTCTCCTCACCTTCATTCTGAATTCGCTGTTCTTCCGCCCCGTTGGACGGGCCGTGGAGGAGCGCGAGAGCTTCATTTCCACCAGCCGCGCCGATGCCAAGCAGAAGCTGGCTCAGGTTGAGCGGCTTGAAGCCGACCTCAAGGAACAGCTCAAGGACGCGCGACAGCAGTCCCAGAAGTTGATTTTGGAGGCGGAACAGGAAATGGATCGTCTCAACCGCGACGCCCTGGCCGCCGCAACCGCCGATGCCAATGCATCCCGGGAGCAGGCTCGCCGCGAGATCGATGCCCAGCGGGATCAGGCGATGACCCAGCTCAACAAGGATGCCGACAAGCTCGGTGACCTGATCGTGTCCCGCTTGCTGGCCACCTCATGACCCTTTTGCTTCCCACCCTGCTCGCCAGCCATGGCGGTTTTGGTCTCAATCTCAATCCGTTTGAGACCAACATCATCAACCTGGCGATTGTCATTTTCGGCCTCTGGAAGTTTCTGCCCGGTTTCCTGGGCAGCATCCTCGAGCGTCGTCGCAACGCCATTCTGAGCGACCTTCAGGACGCTGAAGAGCGTCTGGTTGCAGCCACCTCGGCCCTGGCCCAGGCCCAGCAGGGCCTAGCGGCTGCTCAGCAGAAAGCCGACCAGATCCGCGCCGATGGCCAGGCCCGTGCCCAGTCTCTGCGGCAGGAGAGTGAGAAGCGCACCATCGAGGAGATGGCTCGCCTCAAGCAGGGTGCCATCGCCGATCTCAGTGCCGAGGCCGCCCGGGTCACCGACCAACTCCGGCGTGAGGCCGCCAACCGTGCGATCGCTAAAGCGCTGGCCACCCTGCCTGGAAAGCTCGGTAGCGACGCCCAGGCGCGGTTGATCGATCAGTCCATCAAGACTCTGGGGAAAGCCTGATGCCACTCCTCAACACGATTGCCACTCCCTACGCCGAAGCCCTGATCCAAGTGGCTGAGGCACGCAAGGAAACCGACATTGTGGCTGAGCAGGCCAAGGGTGTGCTGGCGGTTCTCCTTTCCAGTCCCGAACTGCGGGCGGCCCTCGCCTCTCCGGTGCTGGAGCCCGCGGCGAAGAAAGCAGCGCTGGCGACCCTGTTCAACGACCAGGTGACCCCATCCCTGCAGAATCTGCTCAAGCTGTTGGCTGACCGCCAGCGCCTGCCGATGCTCGATGCGGTGCTGGGTCGTTTCCTTGAGCTCTACCGCGAGCTCCGCAACATCACCCTGGCCAAGGTCACCTCGGCCGCGGTGCTCTCAGAAAAGCAACAAGCTGAGCTCAACAAAAAAGTGCAAACGATTGCCGGTTCGAAGGCCGTGGAATTCGATCTCGTGGTCGATCCAAGCCTGATCGGTGGCTTCATCGTCAGCATGGGGTCCCAGGTGATCGACGCCAGCCTTTCCGGTCAGGTGCGCCGCCTCGGCCTGGCGCTGGCCCAGGTGAGCTAGCTCGGCAGCCCATTCCGGACCTCCGGCACCCCTTCTCCGCTTCAACGCCTCTCCTTTCATCAGCTCCCCCTGTGGGGACTTCCTCCCATGGTTTCCATCCGCCCCGACGAGATCAGCGCCATCCTCAAGCAGCAGATTGAGGACTACGACAAGTCGGTTTCGGTCAGCAACGTCGGAACCGTGCTGCAGATCGGCGATGGCATTGCGCGGGTCTATGGCTTGCAGCAGGTGATGGCCGGCGAGCTAGTGCAGTTTGAAGACGGCACCGAAGGCATCGCCCTCAACCTGGAAGACGACAACGTCGGCGTTGTGCTGATGGGCGAGGGCCGCGGCATCCAGGAGGGCAGCACCGTCAAGGCCACCGGCAAGATCGCCGCCGTGCCCGTGGGCGACGCGATGCTGGGCCGGGTGGTCAACTCCCTTGGTCAGCCGATTGACGGCAAGGGTGACATCGCCACCACCGAAACCCGCCTGATCGAATCGATGGCGCCTGGGATCATCCAGCGGAAGTCGGTGCACGAGCCCATGCAGACCGGCATCACCGCCATCGACGCGATGATCCCCATCGGCCGCGGCCAGCGCGAGCTGATCATCGGCGACCGCCAGACCGGCAAGACCGCCATCGCGATCGACACGATCATCAACCAGAAGGGCGAAGACGTCGTCTGCGTCTATGTGGCCGTGGGCCAGAAGGCCGCATCCGTGGCCAACGTGGTCGAAGTGCTGCGCGAGAAGGGCGCCCTCGACTACACCATCGTGGTGGCCGCCAACGCCTCCGAGTCCGCCGCCCTGCAATACCTGGCCCCCTACACCGGCGCGGCCCTGGCCGAGTCGTTCATGTACAAGGGCAAGGCCACCCTGGTGATCTACGACGACCTCACCAAACAGGCCCAGGCCTACCGCCAGATGTCGCTGCTGCTGCGCCGTCCGCCCGGTCGTGAGGCCTATCCCGGCGACGTCTTCTACTGCCACAGCCGCCTGCTGGAGCGCGCTGCCAAGCTGAGCGACGCCATGGGCAAGGGCTCGATGACCGCCCTGCCGATCATCGAAACCCAGGCCGGTGACGTGTCGGCCTACATCCCCACCAACGTGATCTCGATCACCGATGGCCAGGTGTTCCTGAGCTCCGACCTGTTCAACTCCGGTCTGCGCCCCGCCATCAACGTGGGCATCTCGGTGAGCCGGGTGGGCGGTGCCGCCCAGACCAAGGCCATCAAGAAGATCGCCGGCACCCTGAAGCTGGAGCTGGCCCAGTTCGACGAACTGGCCGCCTTCTCCCAGTTCGCCTCCGATCTGGATGCCGCCACCCAGCAGCAGCTGGCCCGCGGCAAGCGGCTGCGCGAGATCCTCAAGCAGCCCCAGTTCAGCCCCCTGATCCTGGCCGAGCAGGTGGCCGTGGTGTACGCCGGTGTGAAGGGCATGATCGACGAGGTTCCCGTGGAATCCGTCGTTCAGTTCTGCCGCGAGCTGCGCGAGTACCTCAAGTCCAACAAGGCCGACTACATCTCCAAGGTGCAGACCGAGAAGCAGCTCAGCGACGAAGCTGAAGCGATGCTCAAGGACGCCATCAACGAGGTGAAGTCGACCATGCTCGCCACCGTCTGAGGAGCACACTCAGATGGCAAACCTCAAGGAAATCCGCGACCGCATCAGTTCGGTCAAGAACACCCGCAAGATCACCGAGGCCATGCGCCTGGTGGCGGCCGCCAAGGTGCGCCGTGCCCAGGAGCAGGTGCTGCGCAGCCGGCCCTTCGCCGACCGCCTGGCCCGCGTGCTGGAAAACCTCCAGTCGCGCATGCGCTTCGAAGATGCGGATGCCCCCCTGCTGGAGCAGCGGGATGTGGCCACCATCACCCTGCTCTCGGTGACCGGCGACCGCGGCCTCTGCGGCGGCTACAACGCCAACATCATCAAGCGCACCGAGCAGCGCGTCGCCGAGCTCAAGGGCCAGGGCTACGCGGTGGATCTGGTGTTGATCGGCCGCAAGGCGATCACCTACTTCCAGAACCGCGCCAGCCAGTACACGATCCGGGCCACCTTCACCGGCCTGGAGCAGGTGCCCAAGGCCAGCGAGGCCATGGGCATCGCCAATGAGGTGCTGGCCGAGTTCCTCTCCGGCTCCACCGACCGGGTGGAGATCATCTTCACCAAGTTCATCAACCTGGTGAGTTCCAAGCCGGTGATCCAGACCCTGCTGCCCCTGGACCCCCAGGGCATTGCCACCCCCGACGACGAGATCTTCCGTCTCACCACCCGGGATGGCCAGCTGGGCGTTGAGGTGGGTACGGCCACCAATGCGCAGCCCAAGCTGCCCTCGGACATTGTGTTCGACCAGAGCCCGGATCAGTTGCTGAATGCACTGCTGCCGCTCTATCTGGAAAACCAGTTGCTGCGCTCCCTCCAGGAGGCGGCGGCGTCCGAGCTGGCCAGCCGGATGACGGCCATGAACAACGCCAGCGATAACGCCAAGGCGCTCGCCAAGACGCTGACCCTGGACTACAACAAGGCGCGTCAGGCGGCCATCACCCAGGAAATTCTGGAAGTGGTGGGTGGCGCCGCCGCCATGGCCTGAACCCTTCGGCTCACCGGCCCGTCTGGTTCCCCTGAATCCCCGGATCCGGGGATTCGTGCTTTTCAGGCTGCAGCCCCCTTGGGCGATGCCCAGCAGCACCCGGCATCTGATGCTGATCTTCATTGCCGAGGAGGTTCGCCATGTCTCTGCCGTTGCCTGGGCCGGGGGAACTGGCGATCGAGCCCCTGTTTCCGGTGGCCCTTGGCCGGGTGCAGTTGGCTCCTGATCCGATCGACACGGCTTTGCAGATCCAGGCGATTCATCGGCTTCGGGGCGAGGCCACCTCAAATCCTGATCCCGGTTGTGCCTGGACCGGTGATCTCAATGGGGTCTGGCAACTGCAGCAGCACCCCGACTTCGCCCCGTTGATCGCGACGCTGGTGGCGCATGCTGAGGCCTACCTGCAGCAGCTGGGCTTTGATCGCTCCAGGCTGGCCCTGCACATCCAACGCTGCTGGCCCGTGCTCAGCGAGGCGGGGCAGGTGGTGGGCCGGCACCACCATCCCAATGCCCATCTGAGCGCCATCTACTACCTCAACGGCGACGGCACGGGGCGCAGCGGTTGTCTGCGCCTGTGGCCGCACCGGCAGATCAATGAGCTGGTGCCAGGCATGGCTGTGGGGCACGACGGGCCTCTCGCCCTCTCGCCTTGGACCGCTCCCTGGGTGGATGTAGCTCCCCAGGCCGGCCTGCTGCTGCTGTTCCCCAGCTGTCTGGATCATGCCGTGTTGCCCAACGAGGACCCCGACGATCTGCGCTGCTCCCTCAGCATCGACTTCGCCCTGAGCGCACCTGCCGCAGCGGCCGAAGCGACACCGCCGGAATACCTGGCTCCCCACCCCAGCCAGTGGCAGGAGTTGTGAGCACCCAAGCGGGGCGCGTGGAGGCGGGCTGGGAAGATGGGACATCGCTGCTCCGATCCGGCCCCTCCCGTGACCGATCCCCAGACCTTCACGATCACCGCCGCATTTGAAGGCGCCCAGCACACCTTCCCCTGCCGCAGCGATCAGACCGTGCTGTCCGCTGCGGAGGCGGCCGGCGTGTCCCTGCCCAGCTCCTGTTGTTCGGGGGTGTGCACCACCTGTGCGGCGCTGATCAGCGAGGGCAGCGTGCATCAGCCCGACGCCATGGGCGTCAAGGCCGAGCTGCAGCAGCAGGGGTATGCCTTGCTCTGCGTCTCCTTTCCCCTGGCGGATCTCAAGCTCCAGGCAGGGATGGAGGACGCCCTCTACGAAGCCCAGTTCGGCCAATACCAGAAGTGAGCAGTTCGGCGCTCAGCCTGCGCCCCGTCACCTTGCGTCTCCCCCGTGGCTCCGGGTCGTTGCGGGCCCAGATCGAAACCGCCCTGGCGGCGGAGGGGCAGCCGTTGCGCTGGGCGATCACCGCGGTGGAGCCGGCCGCTGATCCTGAGGCGGCATCCGGGGGTGCGTTGCTGACGATTGAAGCGGTGGTGCTGGCATGACGGCCTCCCGGCCCCTGCCCACCCTGCTGGTGATTCCCACCGGCATCGGTTGTGAGCTGGGCGGCTACGCGGGCGATGCCCTACCCGTCGCCCGGTTGCTGGCGGCCGCCAGCGGCTGCCTGATCACCCACCCCAACGTGATGAACGGGGCGGCGCTCTACTGGAGCGATTCCCGGATTCACTACGTGGAGGGATCGGCGCTGGATCGGTTCGCCGCCGGGGCGCTGGCGTTGCAGCCGGTGCGCCGGCAGCGGGTGGGCCTGCTGCTGGATGCCGGTATCGAGGAGGAGTTGCGCTGGCGCCACCTGCAGGTGGCCGAGGGCTGTCGCGCCAGCCTCGGCCTGGAGATCGGCCCGGTGGTCACCACCGATGCACCCCTCGAGGTCTCCTTGCGTCAGGGGGCCAGTGGCGCCAGCTGGGGCCAGCTCGGCCGCCCCGACGCCCTGCTGCGGGCTGGCCGGCAGCTGCAGGCGGCCGGGGCCACGGCCATCGCCGTGGTGGCCCGCTTCCCTGAGGATCCTGGCAGTGAGGCCCTGGTGGCCTACCGCCAGGGCTCCGGCGTGGATGCTCTGGCCGGCGCCGAAGCGGTGATCAGCCATCTGCTCAGCCGGGAGCTGGGGATCCCCTGCGCCCATGCCCCCGCCCTCAGCCCGCTGCCGTTGGATCCAGATCTTGATCCGCGGGCGGCGGGGGAGGAGCTGGGCTACACGTTTCTGGCCTGCGTGCTGGTGGGGCTGAGCCGGGCGCCCGATCTGGTGCCGGTCGCTGCGGCGGGTGCCGACCTGCTCCAGATCGGTGACGTGGGGGCCGTGGTGGCTCCCGCAGGAGCCCTCGGCGGTGCCGCTGTGCTGGCCTGCGCCGAGCGGGGCATTCCTGTGATCGCCGTGCACAACCCCTGTGTGCTGGCCGTGTCGGCGGAGGCCCTGGGGCTGGAGGTGCTGACGGCGGGCAGCTATGTGGCAGCGGCGGGGCTGGTGGTGGCCCTGCGGGAGGGGATCAGTCCCGCTTCGCTGGAGCGGCCCTTGCCCCGCCTGGGCTAGTTACTGCAGGCAGGCCATCGGGTGCCGGGGTGTCACCCCCAGGGCCCGGGCCACGCCCGGGTGGCACACGGCACCAGCCGCGGTGTTGAGGCCTGAGAGCAGCTCGGGGCGATCGGTGACGGCCTCCACCAGGCCCCGCCCGGCCATCACCAGGATGTAGGGCAAGGTGACGCTCACCAGCGCTTCGGTGGAGGTGTAGGGCACGGCGCCGGGCATGTTGCCGACCGCGTAGTGCTGCACGCCGTGGAGGGTGTGCACCGGATTGGTGTGGGTGGTCTCGCGGCTGGTGGCAATGCAGCCTCCCTGATCGATCGCCACATCGATCACCACTGACCCAGGCTGCATCTGCTGCACCAGCGCTTCGCTCACCAGGGTGGGGGCGCGGCCGCCGGCGGTGAGCACGGCGCCGATCACCAGATCGGCCTCCGGCACCAGGCGTTCGATCAGGCTGCGGTTGCTCACCAGGCTCACCAGGCGCCCGCGGCGGTGGGCCTCCAGGCTGCGCAATTTCTGGGGCGAGCGGTCCAGCAGAAACACTTCCGCGTCCATGGCCGCGGCGATCCTGGCGGCATTCCAGCCCACACTGCCCGCCCCCAACACGACCACCCGGGCCGGGCGCACCCCGGTGCAGCCGCCCATCAGGATGCCGCGCCCCCCGTGGGGTTTTTCCAGCAGGTGGGCTCCCACCTGGGCGGCCAGGCGGCCGGCGATTTCGCTCATCGGCGCCAGCAGGGGCAGGGAGCCGTCGTCGAGCTGCACCGTTTCGTAGGCCAACGCTGTGGTGCCGGCCGCCAGTAGGGCTCGGCCCACCTCGGGATAGGCCGCCAGGTGCAGGTAGGTGAATAGCACCAGGTCGCGGCGCAGGAAGGCAAATTCCTCCGGCTGGGGCTCCTTCACTTTCACCACCAGGTGGGCGGCCCAGGCCTCCTCAGCGCTCACCAGCCGGGCGCCGGCGGCGGCGAAGGCGGCATCGCTGAATCCCGCCCCCAGGCCAGCGCCCGCCTGGATCCTCACCTCCATGCCCTGGTTCACCAGGTCGCCGGCGGCGTCGGGGGTGAGGGCAACCCGCTGCTCGTCGCGCTTGATTTCCGCTGGCACGCCGATGCTGGCCATCGGTGCCGTGAGGCCCGGGCCGGGGCTGGGGGCTGCCATCGATCAGCTGCGGAGATGTTCCTCCAGGTTGGCGGCGGCGATCGGCATCCGCCAGCCACTGCCAAACGACCGGCTGACGACCTTCAGCAGCGGTGGGGCCTGGCGCCGTTTGAATTCGGCCCGGCGCAGCAGCGCCATCACCCGGTGGGCCAGCTCGGCTGGGGTGCCGTCGGCGATCAGCTCCTCCGGGCTTTGCAGGGCTTCGATGTAGCGGCGCAGGATCGGATCGAGCACGGCGTAATCGGGCAGTGAATCGCTGTCGCGCTGATCGGGCCGTAGCTCGGCGCTGGGGGGCTTCTCGCGGATGGCGTGCCCCACCAGCTCGCCATCGGCCGGCAGCCCCAGTGCGCGGCGGCAGGGGCCGGCGGCCGGGCTGTCGAGCCAGGCGCAGAGGGCAAACACGGTGGTCTTGTAGAGGTCGCCAATCACCGCCAGGCCGCCGTTCATGTCGCCGTAGAGGGTGCAGTAGCCCACGGCCAGCTCGCTTTTGTTGCCGGTGGAGAGCAGCAGCTGACCCTGCTGGTTGGCCACCGCCATCAGCAGGGTGCCGCGGATGCGCGACTGCAGGTTTTCGGCGCTGAGCCCGGCGGGCGGGCCGTCCAGCACCGGCGTGAGGGCGGCATCGAAGCCAGCCATCAGTGGGGCGATGGGCGCGATCTGGGTGGCCAGCCCCAGCCGGGCGGCCAGGGTCTGGGCGTCGCGCAGCGACCCCTCCGAGCTCCAGGGGGAGGGCATCAGCAGACCCTGCACCCGCTCGGCCCCCAGGGCGGCGGCGGCGATCACCGCCACCAGGGCCGAATCGATGCCGCCGCTCAGGCCCAGAAGCGCAGCGTCAAAGCCGCATTTGCGGGCGTAGTCGCCCAAGCCCAGCACCAGGGTGCGGAACAGCTGCTCGAGCGGCTCGGGCACCGGGGTGATCAGGAGGGCGTTCGGGTGGGGGGTGCTGGTGGCGGCGTTCGTGGCGGTGCTGTCGGAGGTGTGTTGGGAATGTGGTTCTTTTTGTGGTTCTTTTTTGGAGGATGCTGGGGAGGCTTGGCGGCAGGATGCGGGATCCCAGGCCAACACCTGCTCGCGGCCACAGGCCAGCTGGCAGACCACGCCGCTGCTGGCATCCATCACGAAGCTGGCACCGTCGAAGACCAGCTCGTCGTTGCCGCCCACCTGGTTGACGTAGACCACCGGGCAGCCGAGCCGGGTGGCGGCACGGAGGGCCAGGCTCTGGCGCAGGGCCACTTTGGCCTGGCCAAAGGGGGACGCCGAGAGGTTGAGCAGCAGGTCGACGTGGTGCGGGAGCAATTCGGCGACGGGATCGGCTCCAGCCAGGCGGTGGCCCTGCAGCTCCTCCTCCACCCAGAGGTCTTCGCAGATCGTCAGCCCAAGGCGCCAGCGGCGGCCGCCCTGCTCCAGCTCGAGCAGGCTCGGCTCTCGGGCGGCGCAGAAGTAGCGCTGTTCGTCGAAGACGTCGTAGGTGGGTAGCAGCCGCTTGCGGGCCACCACCCGCCAGCTGCCGGCTTCCACCAGGGCCACGGCGTTGAACAGGTTGGGCAACGCCGCCGCGCCATTGGGTTCGGCGATGCCCACCAGCACGGCCAGCTGAGGCAGCTCCGCCGCCAGGGCATCGGCCAGTTGCTGCAACACAACGCTTTGCTGGGCGATCAGGCTCGGGCGCAGCAGCAGGTCGCGCGGCGGGTAGCCCCAGAGGGAGAGCTCGGGAGTGAGCACCAGGCTGGCCCCCTGGGCAGCAGCTTGGTGGCAGGCCGCCAAGATCCGCGCGCCGTTGCCCGCCAGATCGCCCACCAGCGGATTGAGTTGGGCCAGGGCGAGGCGCATCAGGGGTGGTCGAGGCGGTGGTCGAGGCGGCGGGTGTGGCGCGAGCCGGTCAGCCCGTAGAGATTGTGCTCCAGCAGCAGCGGTACCAGTGCGGCGGGAATCTGGCTGGGGTCTGGGTTTTCGCGCACCGCCGAGCTCGCGGTAGCGGGCACCTCGAGGTTGAGGCTGATCACCCGGCCGCCGAGGGCCTCGAGCGCCTCCACGCTGCCGGGCTGCCGGGGCCAGCCGGCCCGGGGGGCGATGGCCAGCAGGCAGCGCTCCAGCACCGCCTGGGCCTGCTTCCAGCTGGGGATCTGGGGAGCCAGATCGCTGCCCACCACAAACACCAGCTCGCGGCCGGGCCAGCACGCCGCCGCCCGCTCCAGGGTGGTGATCGCCCAGGGGCTGCTCAGCTCCTGCCGGTGGCTGAGCTTCGGGTTGTCGATGGCGGCCACCAGCTGGCCGAGCAGGGCCGCCCGCTGCTCCAGGGGCGCGCCGTGCTGCTTGAGGGGGTTGTCGCTGGCCCAGGTGGCCACCGTGGGATAGAGCTGCAGCAGCCCCTCCAGCAGGGCCTGGTGGCCGCGGGTGGGGGGATCGGCGCTAGTGCCGAACAGGGCAACCGGGCCCGCGTCAGTCTGGACGGCCCCAGTGCTCACGACCCCAGTGCTCACGGCAGCAGGGCCTGCAGGTTGGCTGGTGGTTCGGGCCGATCGCCCAGCCACAGGCGCACCTGGGGATCGGTGCGGGCCAGGCGGCGCAGTAGGGCCCCGGGGCGGCCGCCCCGTTGGGCGCCTCGCAGCAGCTCGGCCGCCGCCAGCCGGCCCGTGAGCCGGGTGGTGTGCACGGCCAGGGCGGCCTGGGCCAGGGCCACCGGCGCGGCCGGCGCCAGGCTGAGCCCGCCGGTGAGCGGCACCGCCAGCAGCAGCAGCTGGCGCAGCGCCCCCAGGGCCAGCTGGATGCCGAGTTGGGCGCCCCCCAGCAGGGCGTTGTGGCCTGAAAGCCGTCGCAGCAACTGGCGGGCACCGGCGCCGTGCATCGGCAGGCCATAGAGCTGGCAAAGCTGCAGCACCAGGGCGGTGTCGCAGGCCAGGCCGCCGGCCAGGTCGAGCAGCACCAACGGGTTGGCGGCCACGCCCGTGGCCTTGAGGGCGGCGAAGCGGCCGATCAGGGATTGGGCGGCCTGGCGGCTGGCTCCCAGCCGCCAGCGCTGCAGGGCTTGGTGGAAGCGGTCGGCGGCGCCGAGGGCATTGAGGGCCAGCAGCAGCGCCCCGTGCTGCTCCAGCAGCTGCATCAAGGCCTGGCGCAGCGGCGCCACCCGGGGAAGCTGGGGGATGCTGCGCACCCGCCCATCGGCCAGCAGCTGGGGTTGGCGTGGCGCGGCGGCTACCGGGATCAGCTCCAGATGCCGGGCCGCGGCGGGCAGGCGCCGCTCGATGCTGGCGATCAGGTCGGCCTGCTCGGCCTCGCTCCAGGTGTCGCAGCGGTTGAGCACCAGCAGCAGCGGCTTGCCGCTGGCCAGCAGGGGCTCGAGGGCGTCGTGCTCGACGCTGGTGAGGTCGCCATCGAGCACCAGCAGCACCAGGTCGGCGCCCAGGGCCACCCGGGCCGCCAGCCGGGCCCTGGCCGCGGCGGCGATCTCGTCGATGCCGGGGGTGTCCACCAGCTCCACCCGCTGCAGGCCTGCAATCGGCTGATCCCAGGCCCGGGTGGCCTGGTGGCGGGTGCAGCCATGGGCTACGTCGGTGGCGAAGGCGGCCTCGCCCAGCAGGGCATTGAGCAGGCTCGACTTGCCCACCCCCACCCGGCCGAACACGGCCACCCGCAGGCAGCGTTGGCGCAGGCGCTCCAGCTGGCGATCGAGGGCTTGGCGCTGGCCAGCCAGCTGGCTCTGTTCGCGGCCACTCAACGTCAACTGGCGGCGCCATTGGTCGAGCAACTGCTGGCAGCGCTGCGGGGTGGCGGGCACCGGGGTCGCGCCAGCGGTGGGCGTCATGGCCGGCCTCCCTCGGCGGCGGGTTGGGGCCGGCGCCACCAGCCCGCCAGCACCGCCAGCACCGCCTCGGCACCGATCACCCCCACAAAGCCACCGAATTCATCCACCACCACCCGCACGCCGGTGCTGTTGCGGCGAAAGCCGGTGAGCAGCCGGTCGGCGCGAATCATCTCCGGCACGTAGTCGACCGGCTCGCTCAGGGAGGCGGCGCTGCGGGCTCCATCGCCCTGGAGCAGGGCCGTGAGCAGCTTCTCGCGGCTGGCCACCCCCAGCACCTCATCCACCTCCTCGCCCAGCACCACCCACCACTCGGCGTTCTGGGCCAGCAAGGCATCGCGCAGCTGCTCGAGGTTGGCGGCCCCTTCGAGGGTGGGGGCGGCCACCCGCGGCGTCATCAGGTCGCGGGCGGTGAGGTCGTTGAGCTGAAACACCTTGGCGATCATTGCCGCTTCATCGGCTTCGATCTGGCCCTTCTGGGAGCCCAGGCGGGCCAGCAGGCGAATTTCCTCCTCGTCGGTGCTGATCTCGTTTTCGGCGGTGATCGCCGGCAGCAGCTGCTCCAGCAGCAGCACCAGGGGCAGCATGAGCTGCGCCATCACCGCCAGGGCCGGTGCACTGCCCAGGGCCACCGGCAGGGCCAGCCGGCTGCCCAGGGCTTTGGGCAGGATTTCGCCCAACAGGATCACCAGCACGGTGAGTCCCACCGAAAACAGCGGCAGGGCAATGCCTTCAATGCCGTGGCGGCTGAACACGGTGGCGGCATAGCCGCCCAGCATCAGGCTGCCGAAGATGTTGAAGCCGTTGTTGGCGATCACCAGCACTGAGAGCGTTCGGCCCAGCCGTTGCCGCAGCTGCTCCAGACGCCGGGCGCCGCGCACGGGGCGGCTGCGGGCCGCCAATTCATGCACGCGCACGGGGTTGACCGTGAGCAGGGCCGCTTCCACCCCGGAGCACAGGGCCGATCCGGCGATCACCACCACCACCAGCAGCGCCAGGGCGAGCAGGTCGTTCATTCCGCCGGGTCGCTGCTGGCCATGCCCCTATTCAATCGTCCCTGCCAACGCCTCTGGCGTTGACTGCTCCAGACTGGCGCCCAGCCAGGGCCCGCAGGCCACCACCCCATGCTCGACCCGTCGATCTTTGCCCAGCGGCGCGCGCGCTTCTTCGAGCTGCTCGGGGGAGCGGCGGCGGTGATCCCGGCGGCGGCGTTGGCGGTTCACCACGCCGACTGCGAGTGGCCCTTCCGCCAAAACAGCGATTTCTGGTATCTCACCGGCTTCGATGAGCCGGAGGCGGTGGCCCTGTTCCTGCCGCACCGGCCCGAGGGCGAACGTTTCGTGTTGTTTGTGGCCCCCAAGGAGCCCAGCGCCGAGGTGTGGAACGGTTTCCGTTGGGGCACCGAAGGGGCGGTGGCCGCGTTTGGCGCCGACCTGGCCCATCCCCGCAGCGAACTGGAGCAGCGGCTGCCCCACTACCTGGCGGGCGCTGAGGGCATCGCCTTCCGTGTGGGCCGGCACCCCAAGGTGGAGCCGCTGGTGCTGGCGGCCTGGGCCGGTCAGCTCGATCGAGCCCCCCGCAGCGGCTCGGCCGCCCTCGGCCTGGTGGCCCCCTGCCCCCTGCTGCACGACCTGCGGCTGCGCAAGGGGCCCGAGGAGCTGGAGCGGATGCGGGAGGCGGCGCGCATCTCCGCCGAAGCCCATGAGCTGGCCCGTCAGGTGGTGCGGCCCGGCCTCAACGAGCGCCAGGTGCAGGCGGTGATCGAGCAGCACTTCCTAGAGCAGGGCGCCCGCGGCCCGGCCTACGGCACGATCGTGGCCGGCGGCGACAACGCCTGCGTGCTGCACTACACCGCCAACAACGCCACCCTGCGCGACGGCGACCTGCTGCTGATCGACGCCGGTTGCTCCCTGGGCGATTACTACAACGGCGACATCACCCGCACCTTCCCGGTGGGCGGCCGCTTCAGCGGTGAGCAGCGGGCCCTGTATGAGCTGGTGCTGGCGGCCCAGGCGGCGGCGGTGGCTTCCGTGGCGCCGGGGTTCACCGCCGAGGGGGTGCACGACACGGCCGTGCGGGTGCTGGTGGAAGGGTTGCTGGAGCTGGGGCTGCTGGCGGGCTCGGTGGACGGCGTGATCGAGCAGGGCGCCTACCGCCACCTCTACATGCACCGCACCGGCCACTGGCTGGGGCTGGATGTGCACGATGTGGGCGCCTACCGCCTCGGGGAGCACCACGTGGAGCTGGAGCCGGGCATGGTGCTCACGGTGGAGCCAGGCCTCTACGTGAGCGACCGGCTGCCGGTGCCGGAGGGCCAGCCGGCGATCGAGGCGCGCTGGAAGGGGATTGGCATCCGCATCGAAGACGACGTGGCCGTCACCGACCACGGCCACGAGAACCTCACCGCTGCAGCGCTCAAGGCTCCGGCGGCACTGGAGCGCTGAGGCTCAGGGCAGGGTTTCAGACCAGCTCTGCACAATCCGCAGCCCGTCGATCTGCTGGAAATGGTCGTCGAAGCTGAACAGGGCGGCTCCCCACTCCAAGGCGCTGGCGGCAATCCAAATGTCGTTGGTGGGAATGGGCCGGCCCTTGCGTCGCAGGTCTCGATCAATCAGCGCATAGGTGTCAGCTGTGGCGAGGCTGCAAGGGCAGTGCTCGACCCGCGGCGAGGCCAGAAATTGGCTGAGTTCTTCTCGGTTGCACGCGTCGCGACTGCCGCAGGCGAATCCAGCCAGCAGTTCGCCGATCACGGTGCTGCTGATCAGCAGCTTTTCGGCACGTTGGACGAGTTCCTCGCAGGGGAGTAGGCCCCGCTTAAAACCTGCGTAAGCGTTGGTGTCGAGCGCAATCGGCCGCATGGCTCAGGCCCAGAGCTCTGGGTCGACCTGCTCAAGCGGTGCGATGGCTGCTGCGAAGGCCTCCCCTGTTAATCGGTGTAGAACCAGGCGATTGAGGCTGATCACAGCGGCTGCCTGCAAGCTAGGGGACTTTGATGGCATCCAGCCGTTGCAGCTGGTTCAAGAGCAGGCCAGTGCTGGGGATCACCGCATCGGCGCCGGCTTCCAGCAACTTGGCTTCGTAGGTGGTGCGGGCCTCGGGGTGCCCGTGCAGGTGTGGTGGCGCCACTGCCAGGCTGAGGAAGCGCTGTTCTGCGCACGCCGCGCGGGCCCGCTGCACGGTGAGCACATCAGCCACGGTGTCGCCCAGGTAAACCACCGGCGGTGCACCAACGCCGAGGGGCCCGCCCGCCAGCGGGGCGGCTAGCCGTAGCAGGCCGGTGGGATCAGGCTTGTCGGGCGCATCCCCCATGGCGATCAGGGGCGGATTCACGAGCCCCAGCCGGGTCTCCAGCACGTAGCGGCAGGAGGGGGGTTCGGCGCCGCTGACGAAGCCGTAGGCCAGATCTGCCGCCGTTAGGGCGGCAAAGAAAGACGGCTGCACCAGCAGCGGCTCGTCGCCGATGAACCCCTGCCACTGGCTGGGGTCGCCCTCGGGATCGCCGCCGAAATAGAAGGTTTCGAACACGGCCACCAGCGCTGCAAAAGCCGGCAGGGGGGTGTGGCCCGCCCGCCGCAGCAGTTCCAGGGAGGCCTCCCAGTCGTTGTTCCAGCAGCCTTCGCTCTTGAGGGCGTCGATGGCGGCGGGCGCAGGCCGCTGGCCGGCGTAGTGGTGCACCGTTTCCACGATCGCCCGGCGGTAGCTGGCGCTCACATCGCGGATCACGCCGTCGATGTCGAACAGCACAACGGCCTGGGGGCGGGTGGACATCAGTTTTGGTGGGGGGCTCAGGGTTGGGCGTCGCGCTCGAACGCGGCGCTGGCGGCGGCGGTGGCCTCGCAGCTGAACAGGGCTGCGGCCAGCTCCGGGCTGATCGTGAAGGTGTTCAGGCCGGCGCCCGCCAGGCGGGTGAGGTCGTGGGGCTGGCGCAGGCTGGCCACCAGCAGACGCACACTCGCGCCAACTCCCGCAAGGCTGCGTTGCATGGCGATCACCGCCGCCACGCCGTCGCGGCCCTGATCGTTGATCCGGCCCAGATAGGGGGCGATGTAGGCGACCCCCAGGGCGGCGGCGATCAGCACCTGGTGGGGCTCGTAGCAGGCCGTGAAAGTGACGGGGATGCCAGCGCGGACCAACGCGCGGGCGACGGCCGCGCCCTGCTCGGTGACGGGCAGTTTCACGGCGATGCGGCCGGGGGCCAGCGCCGCCAGGGCCTGGCCGCACTGCAGCATCTCTGCTGCGGTGGCGCCCCAGGCCTGCAGGTGCAGTTCGGCGATGCCATGGGCCAGGGCCACGCGGCTGAGCTCAGCCAGGCCGTGGAGGCTGCAGGGCTGGTTGGCCCGGCGCAGCAGAGTGGGATTGGTGGTGACGCCGTGGAACAGGCCGCTGGGCAGCCACCGCTCCCAGGCTTGCGGGTCGGCCGAATCGAGGAACAGGCGCAAGGCCATGGCCGGGGAGCAGGCCGGCGACCGGCGGAGCGGCTGGTAGGTTAGTTGTTTGACGTGTTGCCTTGAGCGCCGACCCCATGACAGCCACCGAGAGCGCTCCAGGCGCTGATGTGACCGATGCGCCCGAAGCGGCGGCGGCCGCTGAAGACACCACCACCCAGGGGCGTCCGGTGATGCGTGGTGGCAGTGCTGCTCTGGCCACCGCCACCATCGACGAAGACGGCGTTCCTTCCGGTTACACCCCGAAGGCCGACGAAGGTCGCTTCCTGCTGAAGATCCTCTGGTTGCCCGACAACGTGGCCCTGGCCGTTGACCAGATCGTGGGAGGCGGCCCCAGCCCGCTGACCTCCTATTTCTTCTGGCCCCGGGAAGATGCCTGGGAAATCCTCAAGTCTGAACTCGAGGGCAAGAGCTGGATCACCGACAACGAGCGCGTTGAGGTGCTCAACAAGGCCACCGAGGTGATCAACTACTGGCAGGAAGAGGGCAAGGGCAAGAGCCTCGATGAGGCCAAGCTCAAGTTCCCCGATGTCACCTTCTGCGGTACCGCCTGATTGGTGGGTCTGTCCCACTACTTCCCCTTTGCGCCCCCGACTGGGGCGCTTTTTTTGTGGTTCTGCTCCCACCACGTGGGGTGTTGTTGATCGAGCCAATCCACTAAAAAGCGCCCTTGTGGGGCGCTTGGAGGAGCTCAACCGGCCTAGGACTCGGCCGGGTTGGGAGCTTGGTGGCGGCTTGGCTTCAGCCCGCCTTGGTGGCTTGGAAGCGGGCGCGGGCCGTGGCCAGGGCCTGCAGGGCTTTCACCTTGTTGGCGCTGGTGGCTTGGCCTTCAAAGGCCGCTGCAGCACTCTGGGCGGCCTCAAAGGCTGCTTCAGCGGCGGCGGCATCAATGCTGCTGCCCAGCTCAGCACCGTTGACAAGCACGGTCACCTCGTCCGCTTCCACCTCGGCGAATCCGCCCATCAAGGCGATCGTCGACCAGGCACCGCCGGAGCGCAGCCGCATCACACCGGTGTCCAGTGCGGCCAGCATGGTGACGTGGCCCGGCAGGATGCCCACCTGTCCACTGGTGCTGGGCAGGATCACCTCTTCGGCGGTTCCATCAAAAACGCTCTGATCGGGGGCCAGAACGCGCAGGGTGAGACTCATGGGTAGGGGTCCTCAGGAGGGAG
>Ga0194113_10002267_pt1 | contig 26426 bp, 21 predicted proteins | sample TA2MahC200mmetaG_FD_146193 | JGI IMG/M metagenome (GOLD analysis project Ga0194113, IMG submission 146193) | Freshwater microbial communities from Lake Tanganyika, Tanzania - TA2015017 Mahale Deep Cast 200m | ecosystem: Environmental > Aquatic > Freshwater > Lake | place: Tanzania: Lake... | reverse complement strand
TTCGCCGGATCGACCGGCTTCCCGTCGACGAGAGCCGTGTGGATCTGGATCCCTTCGGGGCTCTTCCACCAGGAGTAGGTGAGGCCGGAGACCTGAAGGATGCCGTGAGTCTCTTCCGCCTCGGCGATCGCGTTCGTGAGCGCGATCGTGCGAAGCTCCTCGCCCGTGCACGTGAAGACCGAGATCCCGTTCCAGAAGGGGAGCACCTCGAAGAGGTCGAGCTTCGTGACCGGGCCGCGGGCGATGTCCTTTCGGATTCCGCCGCTGTTGAGAAGCGCGACGTCGGCGCCGGTCGTCTCGCGCAGGCGGTCGGTCACCCAGTTCCCGAGGTCGCTCTCGCAGAAATAGCACCGGCCGAGCTCGGCGCGCGCCTCGGCGATCACCGCGCCGTACTCTTTCTCGATCCGCGTCCGGAACATCTGGATGAGATCTCCGAGATCCTCCGAGGCCTCCGCTCCCTTCGCGTCGGTCCGGACGAGGCGGCATTCGGCGCTCGCGAGGGAGTCTCCGCGGACGTCGAGGTCCGCGCGGCCGAGCCACTGTCCGTTGCTTCCTGCTTGAAGGATCAGGACCCGGTTCACCCACTCGCCCTGGTCGAGGCGCGTGTGGCTGTGGCCCCCGACGATGATGTCGATCCCCTCCACGGCGCGCGCGATCTCTCGGTCTTTCTCGATCCCCTCGTGGGAGAGGGCGACGATGAGATCGCTCTGTTCATCCACCTCGGGAAGGAGGTCGCGAAGCGTCTCGATGCCTGGTTCGATCTCGATTCGGCTTCGGTTCTCGGCGCTCGTGAGCGAGGGGAGCTCGTCGATCGTGATCCCGATGACGCCGACGCGGACCTCGCCGACCGTGAGGATCTCGTACGCTTTTCCGGTGTAGAGGCTTCCGTCCGAGCGGCGGAGGTTCGCCGCGAGGACCTGGTACTTCGCGCGTGAAAGGAGTGCGTCCAGGTTCTCGAGGGTCTGATCGAACTCGTGGTTCCCGAGGACCTGCGCGTCGAGGCCGACAAGATTGTAGAAGGCGACGATCGCGCCCCCCTTCGCACCTTGATATTCGATGTCGGAAAGAGGGGTGCCGGTCATGAAATCCCCGGCATCGAGGTAAAGGGAATGGGGCGCGGTTTCCCGCTCTCTCCGGAGAGCCGCCTCGATCGCGGTGAAGCCGCCGACGAGCGCCTGCTCTCCTTCGCGGCCGATCTTCTCGGGCGCGTACCGCGCGTGAAGGTCGTTCGTGTGGAAGAGGGTGATCGTTCCTTCTCCAGCGCGGGCGATGCCGGCCGAAAGAAGGACAGCGGCGAGGACGAGAAGCTTCGCGTAGGGGCGCATAAGAGAGACCTCCTCGGGAAGGGTCGTTTCGGGTTCCTCTTCGAGAGTATAGGCGAAAGGAGCCGCGCGGGCGATACGGGCCGGAGTATCATAAGAAAGAGTGTCCACCGGAAGTCATCGGACGGCGGGCCCCGGACGACGGAACCGGTCTCGCTCCGGGGCCGGGGGTGAGGCTCGCTTGCTCAAACATGCCACGCGGGCCAGGTCCAATGCCCAGCTGTCCCGTCTGCACCGGTCGGTGCGGCCCGCGCGGCAACTCGCCGCTGAGCCTCACCCCCATCCCCGGAGCCTTCCGCTTGCATCGCCGCCACCTGCGCGTGGATGCGTTGTCGGACGTCGGACGGCGGGTCACTCCTTCGCGCCGCATGCGCGAAGGAGCTTCCTCGCCACCCCGTCGCTCTTCGCGACGGGGAGCCCCGGCTCGGTCGTGTCGGCCGCCGCCACCCGCGCGTGGTGGCGTTGTCGGACGGCGGGTGCCATACGACGAGGTCTGTCTTGCTCCGGAGACGGGGGGTAGGGCAGAGCGGCGAGTTGCCGCGCGCCGCGCGCGGCATGTTTGAGCAAGCGAGCCCTGCCCCCCGGCTCCGGCTTTCCGTTTTGAACCCCACCGGCGCGTGGCTCGGTCATCGGACCCGCCGTTCACGTTCCCTTCGGGCCCGACGGTCAGGCCGTAGGTGTCCCGATCCCCCTCGTGGGTCACCGCACGACGGCGATGAGATCGTGCGATTCCAGAGGTTCGTAAGAGTCGGGGCGATAGGAGCCGAAGAGACGGACCGACGCGAAGCCGGCCCGCTCGAGGAGCGCGGTGAGCTCGTCGTCTCGAAGAGGCCGGAGGAGCGTGGAGGACGTCTGCACGATCCGGCTCTCGCCGTCCGGCGGACGCCTTTCGATCGTGAGCATCTCGAAGCGGATGCGCCTTTCATCGATCGGGTCGAGCAAGCGAAGGTAGAGCGTCTCTCCGTCTTCGCTCGTTCGAAAGTTGAGCGGGAGGTGGCGCACGTTCTTCTCGAGGATTCGGCGGTAGTTCACGATCTGGATGAGAAGCGGCGCGCCGGGAGCGAGGAGCCCGCGGAGCGAACCGAAGAGCGCCGCCAGATCCTTGTCGTCTAAAAGATTCACGAGCGTGTTACCGAGGCAGTACGCGCCGCCGAGAACGCCTCTTCCTCGGAAGGGAAGCCGGGCCATCTCGCCGAGAACGAAGCGCGGATTCGCGTGCGCTTTGTGCGCCTTCTCGATCATCGCGGGGGAGCGATCGACCCCGACGAGCGCATAGCCCTTCTCCGCGAGCGCCGCGGCGTGCTCTCCCGTCCCGCACCCGATGTCGAGAAGCGGGAGGCGCGACGGCTCCCCGAAAGTCTCGAGGAAGAAAGGCATCTCCCGCTCGATGCGGGGACCCCACGCAACGAAGCGCCGATAGTCGAGCCTTCCGAACGGGTCGTCCGCGAACAAAGCCACCTCCGCCGCCGCGATGCCGGATGAACCTATCGGCGAAGGACGAGCCTGTCAAGACGCGTGCCGCCGGGTCCGCTTGCGGGCGCGGCGCGTGTTCATGCGTCGAATGAGAGAAGCGAAGGGGTCTACTTGGGTCCGGCGACCGCCTCCGGCCGAGCGGGCGCGTGGACCCGCGCCGGGACCGGAATCGTGAAGATGAACTCGCTCCCGTGCCTCGGTTTGCTCTCCACCCAGATCCGCCCTCCGAAGTGGTGGACGATCTCGCGCGAGATCGCGAGGCCGAGCCCGGTCCCCTCGACCTTTCTTCCGTCGGGCGGCGGCGCCTGGTGGAACCACTCGAAGATGCGCTCTCTCTGGTCGGGAGATACTCCGGGGCCGGTGTCGCGGATCGAGAAGCGCACGAACTTCTTCCCCTTGTCGGCCGCGGAGCGCGCGCTCACCGTGATCGTTCCTCCCTCGGGAGTAAACTTGATCGCGTTTCCGATGAGATTTGTTAAGACCTGAATGATTCGGTCCCGGTCGACGAGGAGCTCGGGAAGGCCCGGCGCGATTTCCTCTCGGAGGCCGATCTTCTTTTCCTGCGCGAGGACTCCCGAGACGGCGAGCGCGGAGCGGACCACCTCCTCGGGTTTCTCGGCCGACAGATCCCAAACGATCCTCCCCGACTCGATCTTGGCGAGATCGAGCAGGTTTCCGACGAGGTTCGAGAGGCGTTTCGTTTCGGTGTGAATGAGCTGATAGAAGCGATCGCGCGACTCCATGTCCTTGTCGCTGTAGTTCATCAGGATCTGCGCGACGGAGTGGATCGAGGCGAGCGGGTTCTTGAGCTCGTGGGAGACCGTCGAGAGGAGGTTGTCCTTCAGCGTGCTCACGCGGCGGAGCTCGGCGAGCGCCCTCTCGAGCTCGCGCCGCCTCTCCTCGAGACGGTCGAGAAGTGTCTTCTGGTCGTAGAGCGTGATCTTCAGCCGGCTGATCTCTCGCCGTTTCGCGGTGATGTAGAGGCAGAAGACGATCACGAGACCGGGAAGACCGACCGAGAGAGTGCGGCGGTACTGCTCGTTCAGGAAGAAGGTGTCGGGGAGCCAGTCGCCGGCGGTGAGGAACTGGATGATGACCGTTGTGGCAAGAAAGACGAGGAGAAGCGACGAGAAGACCCAATACGTCGTCTCCCGTTGGGCGAGCTTCTCGAGATGCTCCCGGGTGGGGTCCGGCTTCTGCGGGGCCTTCCTCTCGCGGGGGGTCGGTTGCTTCATGTTCTAGTTATCGGCGCGCGGGAGCGCCGTCTTGACCGCGCCGGCGCCCCCCGCGAGGGACGCGGAGAGACCCTCGCCCCAGTCTCCTCCTCCGGGGACGATTCCGAGCGATTCCCGGAAGAGCGCGCCGATCTCGTGAAAGCCTTCGTCCGTTCCTCCCTCGTAGGTCATCCGAACGCGGCCGGTCTCCGGGGAGCGGGAGAGGACCCCCCAACCGTTCCTCGTGCGGACCCGAACCGCGCACCCGGGCTCGATGTGGACCCCCCGGACCCCCTCGGCCCGGAGGGCTCGCGCCCGGATCGATTCAGCTAACTCATGAAAATGCAACGGGTTTTGGGTCGTTCCCCAGTCGAGGTCCGGGGAGCGGAGGCGCTCAGGAGGCAGGATTCCCCGAAGGGGGAGGGGGCGCTCCGCCTCCTCCCGCCGGCGGGCGAGGATGTCGATGAGGCGGAGGGCGGCGTAGGTTCCGTCCGCGGGCGCCGCGTCTTGATCGCGGAAGGTGACCGTCCCCTCGATCTCTCCGCCGAGGAGAACCTCTCTCGTGCGCGGTGTGTCCAGCGAGACCGCCTCGCCGGGACGCGCGAGCACGACCCGCCCGCCCCACGCCTCGATGGTTTCGTCCACGAGGTCGCTCATCCGAAGATCGCACGCGACGGCGGCGCCGGGAACCGGGGCGATCGCGTCGGCCGCGAGCAGGGCGAAGAGGTGGTCGGGCGGGACCGCGCGCCCCTCCTGATCCACCACACGGAAGCGCTCCCCGTCGCCGCCCAAAGCGAGCCCGAGGTCCGATCCCGAGGCGCGGACGGTAAGACCAACCGCGCGAAGGAGCGCCGGATCGGAGGGATTGGGGACGGCGCTCTCCGCGCGGCGTTCGAGAGTGCAGCCGAGGCGGAAGACGCGGCAGCCGATCCTGGAGAGAACGTGGGGCGCGGTGAGCGAGACGATCCCGTGGCATCCAGCGACGACCGCGCGGATCGTTTGATGTCTCAATCGTTCACTGAGCGGCGCGAACGTCCGTTCGAGCCCGCGGATGTAGTCGGGAATCATGTCGAGACCGGTAACGGGACCGCGGAGCGGGAGAAGACGCGCGTCGGGGAGGCCGCGCGCGTTCCGCAGGATCTCCCGCGTCTCATTCTCCGCGAGAGGGCGCTCGCGGAGGTAGAAGCGGACGCCGTTCCAATCGAGCGGCCGGTGGCCGCCGGTGATGGCGAGCCCGGCGTCGAGACGAAGGCGCCGCATCGACGCGAGCAGGACCGCCGGAGGCGCGTAGCCGAGATCCGCGACCGGGAGGCCGGAGGAGGCGAGCCCGCGGACGAGCGCTTCCCGAAGCCCCGCCGAGCTCGGCCTCGCGTCGGCCGCGACCGCGACTCGGGGAGGCGGGCCGGCTTGGCGCCCGGCCGCGATCCACGCCGCGAACGCCCTTCCGATGCGAACGATCTCCTCGCCGTCCGCCGAATCGCCGCGGCGGCGGAGCATCTCGTTCGCTCGAATCGCGACCTCGTCCCGTGCGGCCATCGTTCTCTCCCCGCTCCCTAGGTTCGGCGCGGAGAGAGGATCGCTTGACCATCCGACGGGTTTCCGGGATCATGCGGCGGACGGTGAAGAAACACCGAGGGGGAGGATCGGCAAACGATGAGAGCTCTCGATCGATCGGCTTGCTGGGTTGGGCTCGGTCTCGCGTGTCTCGTTCTCGCCGCCTGCGGGGCGGCCCGGCCGAGGGCGGGCTCGGATCCGGCGAGCCGTCCTCCCGCGGTCGTTCGCGAGGCGCCGCCCCCGCCGCCCCTTCCGTCCCCTCCGGACGCGGAGGAGATGACGATGCAAGGCTACGTGAAGCTCGACTTTCCGGAGCCGGGTCTTCGCGGGACGCCCGCGCGCTTCACGTGGTTCCGCTTCCCGGAGGCCGTCCTCTACACGCTCATCCTTCTCGACGCGGAAGGGAGGCCGCTCCGTGAATGGACGGGGCTCGCCGACAACTGGCTCGATCCGCCCCCGGGGTGGGCGGGCGAGCTTCCCGGGCCCGGCGTCTACTTCTGGCAGGTCCTCGCGATGAACGAGGTCGCGGAACCGATCGCCAAGAGCTCGCTCCGGGACTTCGTGTACGAGCCTTAGCTCGGTACCAGCTCGGTACCTGATACCGTATTCCCTGAATACCGTATACCGACGGAACCCGGTACCGCTCAGCTCTTCAGGGCGTAGCCGCCGTCGGCGATGATCGTCTGGCCGACGATCCACTCCGCTTCGGGCGAGCAGAGAAGGCAGATCACCTTCGCGATGTCTTCCGGCGTTCCGACCTTTCCGCCCGGCGTGTGGAGCCGGCAATGTTCGAGCATCTGATCGTGCATGGGGAAGAGCTTGAGGGAGTCCGTGTCGATGATCCCCGCAGAGACTGCGTTCACCGTGATCCCTTTCGGTTTCAGCTCGACGGCGAGATATCGGGTGAGCGATTCGATTGCCGCCTTCGAGGTCCCGACCGCGGCGTAGTTCTCGATCGTGCGCGTGGAGCCCATGCTCGTCAACGTTACGATCCGGCAGTCCGGCCTCCCCTCCATGAGCGGGACGGCGCGCTTCGCGCAATGAAAGAGGGATCGAAGGTTGATGTGCATCACCCGATCCCATTCTTTGTTTGTTACATCAAGTGTCGGACGGAGAACGCCGGTCGCCGCGTTCGCGACGAGGATGTCCAGCGCGCCGAACTCCTCCTCGACGAGATCGAACATCTTGTCGATGTGCTCCTCGTTCCCCATGTTCGCGCGGATCGGTAGAGCGCGGACCCCTCTCTCTTCGATCTCCTTCGCCGTCGCGGCCGCCTTGTCGCGGCTCGTGAAGTAGCAGAAGGCGACGTGCGTGCCGTGTTCGGCGAAACGGAGCGCGGTGGCCCGGCCGATGCCGCGCGACCCTCCGGTGATGAGCGCGAAACGCTCGCGGCCTTCGTTGCAGCGAACGCGAAAGTCCTTCTTCATCGCGATCGACCTCTTTCCGCCGGTCGGGCGTCGTTCGAATGGGGGTGTCCAATCCATAACAGGTAAGGTACCGGATGTCAATCGAGCCGCGCGGAGGCCTGCCGGGCGCCGAGAAAGCTCGCGCGCCCGCACGCCGCGCCTCGTGACGAAACCACGCGCCGCGGGGCGCGCGGCACGGGGCATTGCTCGAAGATCGAAAGAGCGGAGCCCTCGCTCCTACTGCTCCTTGAGCGCGGCGATCGTGTCGAGAAGCGCTTTCTTCGCGTCGGCGAAGTACATCAGCGCGTTCGGCATCGCGAAGAGCGGGTTCGGGATCCCCGCAAACCCGTGCGAGAGCGAGCGCTTTACGACGACGACCGTCTTGCACTTGTCGACGTCGAGAATCGGCATGCCGGCGATCGGGCTGTGGGGATCGTCCCGGGCGACCGGGTTCACCACATCGTTCGCGCCGAGCACGATCGCGACGTCGGTCTGCGGGAGCTGCGAGTTGATCACGTCCATCTCGATCAGCTCGTCGTAGGGAACGTCCGCCTCGGCGAGGAGCACGTTCATGTGGCCCGGCATCCGGCCCGCGACCGGATGGATCGCGTACTTCACGTCGATGCCGCGCTCCTTGAGCACGTTGGCGAGGTCCCGCGTGGCGTGCTGCGCTTGCGCGACCGCGAGGCCGTAGCCCGGCACGAACACGACCTTGGTCACGCCGTCGAGGATCATCGCGAGCTCGTCGGCGGACGTGCTCTTCACCTTCCCCTCGTAGATCTCCATGCCGGCGCCTTTCGCCCCCTCGCCCGCCGCGCCCCACGTTCCGAAGAGGACGTTCGCGAGCGAGCGGTTCATCGCCTTGCACATGATCATCGTGAGGATGACGCCCGAGGCGCCGACCAAGGAGCCGGCGATGATGAGCACGTTGTTCGAGAGGACAAAGCCTGTCGCCGCCGCTGCGAGGCCGGAGTAGGAGTTGAGGAGCGCGATCACGACCGGCATGTCCGCCCCGCCGATCGGGATCACGAGAAGGACCCCGAGAACGGCCGCGACGAGGCAGAGCACGAGGTAGAGAAGGTGGTTCGCCGGGTTCGCCACGATCATCGCAACGAGAACGATGCAAGCCGCCCCGAGAAGCGCCTTCACGATCTGCTGGCCGGGGTAGAGGATGGCGTTCCCCGTCATGATCTCTTGGAGCTTCGCGAAGGCGATGAGGCTCCCGGTGAGCGTCACCGCGCCGATGAGCGCGGAGGCGCCGATCGCGAGGGAGACCTGGGTCAACGACGCGTGCAGGGCGCCGGGATCCACCTCGAGCTCGACGAGGGCGGCGCCGCCGACGAGCGCCGAGGCGAGACCTCCGAACCCGTTGAGGAGCGCGACCATCTGCGGCATGCCGGTCATGGGGGTCCTGATCGCCATGACCGTTCCAATGATCCCGCCGACGACGATTCCGGCGATGATGTACTCGTAGCTCATCCCCTTGTTCACGAGGGTCACGACGATCGCGACGAGCATGCCGAGGGCGCCCATGCGGTTCGCCCGCACGGCGGTTCTAGGGTGCGCGAGCCCCTTCAGGCCGAGGATGAAGAGGATCGAGGCGAGCAGATACCCGAGATTCTGGATGACGCTAGTCAGGTTCACGGCTCACCCCTCAGTCCTTCTTCTTGAACATGGAGAGCATGCGGTCGGTGACCACGAACCCGCCCGCCACGTTGATCATCGCGAAGACGATCGCACCGAATCCGAGCCACGCGGTCAACGCCGAGTGCTGCAGGCCGGCGGAGAGGATCGCCCCGATGACCGTGATCCCCGAGATCGCGTTCGACCCGGACATGAGCGGCGTGTGGAGAGTGGGCGGTACCTTGGTGATGATCTCGAAGCCCACGAAGATCGCGAGCACGAAGATCGTCAGCAGGAGAACCAGCACGGAGATCGGATCCATTTTCGCTTCGCTCCTCCCTTAGCCGATCGCGGCGAGGACGGCGGGATGAACCACCTTCCCGCCCCGGGTGACCAGCGTCCCTTTCGTGATCTCGTCCTCGAGATTGAGCGGGAGCGATCCGTCCTTGACGAGATGGCAGAGGAAAGTGAGAACGTTCTTCGAGTACATCTGGCTCGCGTGGGTCGGGAGCATCGTCGCGAGGTTTGCCGCCCCGATGATCGCGACGCCGTGCTTGACGACCGTTTCTCCCGCGACCGTGAGCTCGCAGTTCCCGCCTTTCTCGGCGGCGATATCGACGATCACCGAGCCGGGGCGCATTCCCGAGACTACCGACTCCGGGATCAGCATCGGTGCGCGCTTTCCGGGCACCGCCGCCGTGGTGATCACGACGTCCGCGTCCCGCACGTGCTCGGCCATCAGCTCTTGCTGCTTCCGCTTCGTTTCCTCGGTGAGCTCCTTCGCGTATCCGCCCGAGTCCTCGGCGTCCTTCGTTTCGATCGGAAGCTCGACGAAGCGCGCGCCGAGCGACAAGATCTGCTCCTTCACCGCCGGGCGGACATCGTACGCCTCGACGACCGCTCCGAGACGGCGGGCCGTGGAGATCGCCTGAAGACCGGCGACCCCCGCCCCGATGACGAACACCCTCGCCGCGGAGATCGTCCCGGCGGCGGTCATGAACATCGGAAAGAACTTCGGAAGATGCGTCGCCCCGAGGAGCACTGCCATGTACCCCGCGACGGTCGCCATCGAGCTCAGGGCGTCCATGCTCTGCGCCCGCGTCGTGCGGGGCATGAGCTCCATCGAGAAGGAGGTCGCCCCGGTCTTCGCGAGCGCCTGCATCATGTCCGTCGCGGCGAGCGGATCGAGGAAGGCGATGAGGGCGTGCTTTTCCTTGAGGAGCGAAAGATCCTTCGCTCCCTCGATCGGGTTCGCGCCGGGCCCCCGCACTTGCAGGATCACGTCGGCTTCCGAGAAGACGGCGTTTCGGTCCGGCACGATCCGCGCCCCCCGCTCCACATAGACGGGGTCGGCGAGGCTCGCGCCCTCTCCGGCCCCCTTCTGGATGATCACCTCGAGGCCCTCTTTCTTGAGGGTCCCGACGCCGGGGGGATTGAGCGCGACGCGCCGCTCCCCCGGGAAGGTCTCTTTCGGGACTCCAACGATCACGGCAGTCATCCTTTCGGCTCCGGCGGGACCGTGAGCCGGCTTCGCGAGACCTGAGCCCGCGGGAAGCCGTCGCCCGGCCGGGCCCGACGCGAGGCCAAAGGGCCCAGACGAGAAACGAGGGCGAACCCGCCAGGTGAGCCCGCCCGCTCAACTCCTTTTTTATCAACTGATTACGCCGAACTCGCCCGCCCGGCCATCCGGCGCAACCTCGCGGGGCTCGGTCCCACGATCGAGACGAGCTCGGCCGATGGACTGCCCCGCGAAGGCGCTGATTCTACCGCGGGAGCCCAAGGTGCCGTCAAGCCCTTTCGGCGAGCACAACAAGCGTACCCGGTACAGGGGGGCAAGCGTACCTGGTACAGGAGGCCTCACCGGACGAGGACGAGCTTGACCGTCCTCTCCTCGTCGTTCGCCCGAATGCGAACGAAGTAGACCCCGGGCGCGGCTTCATGTCCGCGCTGGTCGAGGCCGTCCCAACGGATCGCCTGCGCGCCGGCCGGGAAGACGCCGCGCGCGAGCTGACGCACGCGTCGACCGTTCACATCGAAAACATCGGCTCGCACGCGCCCTTCACGCGGCAGCGCGAACCGGAGAACGGCGCCGCCGGGTGCGGGGTTCGGCGAGGGGGCGAAGAGCGCGAGCGTCGGGACGCCACGCTCAACGGCGGTCGAAACGTCGACGGTGAACGACCGGACCGCCGAGAGGAGGCTTCGCTTCTCTTCATCCTCGGCATACGCGCGCCACCAGAACGTTCCGTCCGGAAGAGGCGGCTCCACGGCCCACATCGTCTCGGCGTTCCCCTCGGGGATCGCGCTCGCGCTCCGCACGAGGTTGGTGAGGAGCGAGTCGGCGAAGACGAGGAAACCGTAGGTGAGCGCGCTCGATTCCGGGTCGGTTGCGTTCGACACGGTGAGCGCGGCTGTCGGAAGGGCCGGCTCCCCGTCCCCCGGCGCGAGGGGGACCGGCGCGGTCGGGGGCTCGTTCGAAGAGGAACCGACGAGGAGGAGAAGGTCGTCGAGGCCCACCTCGATGAGGTCGCCCGGCCCCGTTCCGTCCGACGCTTGGAAGCGGAGGACCATCTGGCTCGTAAGCGGAAGAAGATCCGCGAGGTCCGCCTGGAAGGGGATCCAGTTCGCCGCGTGGTACACGTCGCCGATGAAGATGAGGTTGGCCGGGAAGGTGGAGCCCCCATTGTTCGAGAGGTCGACGCGGAAGAAGTCGTTCGGGTCGTCTCCCGGATCGCGCTGCCCGTGGAAGTAATTGAATTCTAAACTTACATTCTCGTAGGCGGAGAGGTCCCACGCCGGCGATCGGAGAGCGGAGATCCCGTTGTCGACATCGTCCACCCCGTCGGACGTGTTCTGCGCGGTGACCCAGCAGATCGTTCCGGGATCGGGGGTCGTGTCGTCCCCCGGTTGGAAGCTCGTCGGGTTCGGATTGATGAGGACCCACGCGCCGGTCGACGCCGTGTGCGTCGGATCCTGCGACCAACCCTGGTTCCCGCTTTCAAAATCGTCGGCGAGGATCGGCGCGCCGATCGGGAAGGAGAGGGTCTCCTCGTTTCGCGCATTGCCCGACCAGTTCATCTCGATGCGGAGCACGACCGTGTGCCCGTCCGGGACGGCGGAGTCCACGGCCACGGTGAAGAGATCCGCGGCGTTGTTCGCGGTCCCGCCGGCAGAGATCGAGCCGAACGACGAGGAAGCGTCGAGGAGCCGTACGTACGGATCGTCGGTTCGAAGAGCCGCGCGCGCATCGGCCGCGTCCTCGAGGATCCCCACGTTTTCCAGGGTGACGAGGAGGTTTGCGGTCTCCCCCGGGTCGAGGCGGCCGTTTCCGTTCCCGCCGGTCACCGCGGCGTCCGCCAGGCGGACGTAAGTCCCCGCGACGAGCGTGAGGTAGATGTTCGAGTAGAGGTTCTCGGCGACGAGCCCAGGGATTTCGGATTCTTCAGGCCAAAACCAACTTCCCCCGACCTCGGTCGTGAAGGAATAGATGCCGAGGGCCCCGTACGCCCAATCGCTCGTGATGCCCGAGGCGAGATAGAGGCTCGCTCCGGCCGATCCGTAGTCGTAGCCGTTCTCCCGCACGCGCTCCGCCGCGATCGCCGCGAACGTCGCGTTGTCGGGAGGAGGAGTCGTCGTGTACCCCCACGGATAGAGGAGCACCGCGGCGTAGCTGTGATAGGAGTCGTGAGTGACGAAGTCGCGGGCGAGCATGAAGTCTCGGAACGCCTGTGACTCCGGCTCGGAGAACGCGCTCGGGCCCCGGTACGTATCGCTGCACGGGTCGCTCGACGATCCGGATCCGCCCCACTGATAGTCGTAGTTCCGATTGAGATCGACCCCCTCGCAACTGCCCGAGTTGTCGCGCCGGTTCTTCCTCCACATCATGTCGGAGCCGCCCGAGTACTCGTTCCACACATAGCCGTCCGGGTTCACGACCGGGACGAACCAGATCTCCCGCTCGTTCACCAGGAAGGTCGCCTCGGGATCGGACCCGTAGTTCTCGCAAACGTATCGCATGTAATCGACGAGGATGGAGACGCCGATCGGTTCGCGCGCGTGATGAAGCGCGTCGAAGAGGACCTCCGGCTCGTCTTCGTCGACATCCGGGTTGTCGCTGATCTTGATCGCCCAGATGGTCCGCCCTTCCCAGGTCGTTCCGATCGACATCTTCGCCGTCGTGATGTCGGGATACGCGGCGTGAAGCGAATCGAGAAACGCGACCGCCTCGCTGTACGAGTAGTAAGCGCCGAGTCCCGGAGCGAACGCGCGGCCGCTCATGTGAAACGCGGCGGCGTCGTCGATCGCGATCGTCGGGCGAAGACCTGCGTCGATGAGACCCTGCGTGATCGGTGGAGTGGAAAGGAGCCGCACGCGCGACCCTCTTTCCGCGCGGATCACCTCGAGATCGGGGAAAGCCCGAAGGACTTGGATTTCCTCCTCGGTCGGCCACGGGAGCTCGATCTCTTGGTAGATCGTGCGGTCTTCCCCGTGCGCGGCCGAGGCGAGAAGAAGAAGGGCCGCTCCGAGGAGGGCGCGGCTTCCAAAGGCTCCGAACATTCGATGTTTGAACATGTCGGCTTTCCTTTCGGCGGGAGCGAGGGCGAACATGGATTCGCGTAACGATATTATTCTACAGGAGTTGGCGGGCTATTTCAAGGGATCTGATACCCCCTAAATCGGGCCGTCCATCTCGTCGAGGAGATCCTCGAGCTTCCGGGTCTCCTCGTTCACGCGCACCCGCTCCTTCACCGTCCGATACTCCTCCCAGAGCTTCTTGGCGAAATCCTCGCTCTGCTTGAGCGCGGCGGCGCCGGACGCGTGGCGTCTCTGGCGCATCAGGCGGAGAAACGACCGGTACGGATCGTGCGAGGTGTAGAGGCGAAGCGTGTAGCGTGCGACGAACCCCCCGCACGTGGCGCACTCGACGAAGACCTCGACATCCTCTCCCGGCTGCACAAGAACGAAGTTCTGCACTTCCACGTGCCCGCACTGCGGGCAGTGCTCTCTCTTGGATCGCTGCACGAGGCTCACGGGGCGACCTCCTTTTCGGGATCAGCGCGCGGCGTAGAGACCGGGCGCAAGCTTGAACAAGACCACTTCATAGGCGAACGCGAGCGCCACGCCGAGAACCGTCACGGCGACTCCCACGCGCAGCATGTCGCGCGCGTCGACCATCTCCGAGCCGGAGGCGATCGCGTTCGGCGGCGTTCCGATCGGCGTCGCGATCCCCCCGATGTTCGCCGCGAAGGGGATGCCGAGAAGGATGGCGCGGGCGAGCTTCGCCTCCTTCGGCATCGCGCGGATGAGGGGGAGAACCGCCGCCATCAGGATGGCGGTGGTCGCCGTGTTCGACATCCACATCGACATGAGGGCGGTGATCGCCATGATCCCGAAGAGGACGCGGTTCGGCTTCGAGCCGAGCCGGGCGAGGATCGTCTTGCAAAACTCGAGATCGAGATTGTTCTTACTGAAAACATTCGCGAGGACGAACCCGCCGAACATGAGGACCACCACCGGGCTCGCGAAGGGAGAGAGGAAGATCGTGTAGTCGAACGGTTTCGCTCCGACGAGGAGCGCGAGCGGGCCGAGGAGAATCGCCGTGAGGAACGCGCAGACGCCGGCCGTGAGGAAGATGGGCATCGGCTCGGTCACCCAGTAGAAGACCGCGAGGACGAAGATCCCCGCCATGATTCTCTGTTCGCGCGGAAGGTTCGGGAGGAGGAAGAACGCGAGGACCGAAAGGAGAAGCCCGAAGGCGAGAAGAGACTCTCTCCGGCGGATCGAGGCGAACCCGTGACCGGCTCCTTCGCCCGGCGCGCACGCAGGGCCGGGCTCGCCGCCCGCGCGAGGCGCGAGCGGACATCGCCAAGCCGCCCATCCGGCTGGAACTCCGGACAGCGCGAGTGTACACCTCGGACCGTCCGCCGCAAGAGGAAGATGAACTCCGTCTAGGCCGGTCTTCGCGCGAGGACCGCCGTGTACCAGGCGGTCCGAAACTCGCCGGGCCGCCCCTGACCTTTTTCGAGGAGCGCGAGAAGACGGAGCAAGCCTCCTCTGAGAAACCCGAGGCGGAGGGCGCGCATCACGCGAAGAGCTCCGGTGAAGAAGACCCGCGGGACATGGTAGATCCCACGGCGCGCGACGACCTCGAGCCCGCTCTCGCGAAGAACCGCCGCGATCTCGGGGGGCGGGATCGTTTCGCCGAGCGGGAACGCGATCTTCCCCTTGCGCTCGAGGAAGCGCGCGAGCGGATAGAAGAGCGCACGGGGGTTGTCGAGCGTGAGGAGGAGGGAACCTCCGGGCTTCAGCGCGCGGGCCGCCTCGCGAAGGCCGCTGAGGATCTCTCGGCGCGTCTCGAAGTGATCGAGCGTGGAGCAGCTGAACACGAGATCGAACGATGCGTCGCGGAAGGGGAGGCGTCGCGCGTCGGCGAGCGCGATTCCCGCCCCCGCTCCCCCGAGGCGCTCGCTCGCTCGCGCACAGACCTCGCCGGAGATGTCGATCCCGTACGCCCGCGCTTTCCCGGCGTCCCCCGGCCACGAGAGGAGCACCTCGTCCCCTCCGAGCGCCTCCTCGAAAAGATCGGTCTTAAGCACGCGCGCGTTGCGGGGAAGAGGACACCAGCGCCGGAGAAGCGCGAGGTGGACGCGCCTCTTGTGTTCCGCCATCACCGGATCGAGGTGGTACGCGCGGACCATCGCGCGCGCCACCCGATCCCACGACGCCCCGCTCATCGCATCTCCCAAATGGTCGCGCGGCGGACAAAGCTCTTGCCCCTCTTCGCCCGCGCGGCTACCCTGGGAATCCGACCCGAGCCGCCGGCGGAAGAGGAACATGACAAGCGCCCCTTATCTCTCGATCGTGATCCCGACGCGCAACGCCTCGGTCAAGCTCGGCAAGCTCCTCCGATCGATCGAGGCGTCCTCGTACTCCGACCGCGAGGTCCTCGTCGTCGACGACGGATCGACGGACGACACCCCGCGCTTGCTCGATGACTTCCCGGTGCGGGTCCTCCGTGCGTCCCGAAACAGCGGGCCGGCCTTCGCGAGGAACCTGGGCGCGCGCGAGGCCCGCGGCGAGGTGATTCTCTTTCTCGATTCCGACGTGATCCTCGAACCGGATGCGCTCGCGGAGACGGCGCGCTTCTTCCGCGAGCATCCCGACCGCGCCGTGATGATCGGCGTGTACGCGCCGGAGCCTGCCAACGAGGGCCCTTGGCCCCTGTACAAGGCGCTTCAGTGCTACAGCTACTACCGCGGCTTCCCCGGCGTCAAGGAGGTGACGCTCCTCTGGTCGGCGGTCGCCGCGTTCCGCCGGGAGGTCTTTCTCCGGTCGGGCGGGTTCGACACGCGCTTTGCGAAGCCGAGCATGGAGGATCTCGAGCTCGGGCGCCGCATCGCGCGCGAGACGCCGATTCATCTGAACCGCCGCGTCGTCGCGCGGCATCACTTTCCCGCGACGCTTCGGAAGAACGCGAGGGATCACTTCGACCGGGGGCGCCTCTGGGTGCGGATCTATCTTCGCTATCGCCGGTTCGACAACTACCTTTCGACCCCGCGCCGCGCCGCCGGGCGGATCGCCGCATCGGCGAGCGTCCCGCTTCTCGCGTGCGCTCCTCTTCTCCCGGCCGCGGGATGGGCTTCGGCCGCGGCGTTCGGCGCCTACCTCGCCTGCAACTGGGATCTCTGGGCGGTGGTCCTCAGGCGCTCCCCGAGGTTCTTGCCGGCCGCGCTTCTGTTCGATTTCGCGCTCGGCCTCGTGCTCGGCGCCGCCGCGCTCGCCGCCTTGGGCGAGGCCGCGCTCGATCGGCGATCGGACAGTCGGCGCGAACGCTCGCGCGGCGTCGCGGGGAGCGCGGTCCGCGCGCGGGAATCGGAATCGACCGCGAACCTGCCGAGCCCTACGTCCCCGTCCCCCAATCCGTGAGCCGATCGCGGAGGCGCGCCGCGTAGAGCGATGCGGCGAAGCGGCCCGCCGCGCGCGGCACGAATCCTTTTCTCTTCAAGGAAAGCCCGAGAAGGGCGAGGCGCGAGGAAGAAGCTCTCTCCATCCTCTCGATGCGAGCGAGCGCGGTTCGTTCGGCGAGGTCGTTCGGGGAGAGGCCTTCCCGCTCCGCGCGCGCGAGGAGAGTCTCCACCGCCTCGCCGATCCTCGCCTCGGCGATCGCCTCGGCCCGCGCATTGGGGATCCCGCCCCAGGAGAGCGCGCCGCCGAGAACCCCGCCCGCGTTCGCGACGAAGTCGGGGAGGACGAGGACCCCGCGCGCTTCGAGGGATCGTGTCGCTTCGGGCGTCGCCGGGTTGTTCGCTCCGGGCGCCACGCAGCGCGCGGCGAGGAGATCCGAGTTCCGTCCGTTCAGCGTGTGCGTGAGCGCGCAGGGGAGGAACGCGTGGACGGGGAGCGCGAGAAACTCTTTATGTGTGATAGGACGCGCGCCGGGAAAGCGCTCGATGCGCTCGGGTCCCTCGGCCGCCGCGAACGCATCCCACGCTTCGGGATCGAACGCCGACTCGAGGCGGATCCGGCCGAAGCGGTTCGCGACGGCCGCGATTCGAACCCCCTCGCGAGTGAGCCGGCGCGCGGCCGAGAGCCCGACCGCGCCGAGCCCCTCGATCGAGACGGAGAGGTCTCTCCTCGAAATCGACAGGCGCCGCGCGGCGGCGAAAAGCGCGCCAACGAGCCCCGCCCCCGTGTGGCGGCCCGAGTCGGCCCATCGCCACGCGCTCCCCTTCCTCTGTCGGATGCCGCTCGCGGCGAGCAGATGGCGGATCATCTCCTCGTTGGTCCCCATGTCCGGACCGGGATGGAAACGCCGCGTCGCGAGAAGGGGGCGGATCGCCCGCCCGAAGCCGGCGAGAAGCGCGAGCGTTCGTCTTGGATCTCCTTCCGGGTCGCCGCGGATCCCCGCCTTCGCTCCCCCCTTCGGGAACCCGAGGAAGCCGTACTTCAGGGTCATCGTCCGCGCGAGGAGACGAAGCTCCTCCTCGTTCACAGTCGGCGTCATGCGGAGGCCGCCGCTCGATTCGCCGCGGACGGTTCGGTCGATGGCGACCCACCCCTCGAGCCTGATCGCCTCGTCCCGGACCGCGTGGATCTCTTGTCCAACCTCCATCTCGGCCCCCAATCCTCGCGATCCCATTCGGTCCCGCTCGGTTCACGATCGCACGCGGAAAAAAGGCGCGCACACGGGTTCGCCGAACAGCGGAATGGTACCGGAGAAACCGTTCGAAACACCCGGGATGTGTGAAGGGGGATCAGGCGATCGGAGCGCCGTCCGCGCCGCCCGGGCCGGGGAGGTTCTGGAGGCAGGGGAGAAGGCGGGCCATCTCCTCGCGGAGGCCGTCCGCCGCCGCCCGCGCCTCGTCGTCGCGCCCCTCGCGGGCCGCGTCCTCGACGCGCCGCGCCGCCTCGTATGCGCGCTTCGCGGCGAAGCTTCCGACGGTCCCCTTGATCGCGTGAGCCGCCCGCTCGAGGGACTTGCGATCCTGTCTCGCCAGAGCGGACTCGACTCCCGAGAGAAGGCGGGGCGCTTCCTCGAGGAAGATCTCCGCCATCTGCTTCAGAAGATCCACGTCGCCCTCGAGAAAGTCGAGAGCCTCGGAGAGATCGAAACTCTCCGGCGGAGCCGGAACAAGATCCGCGTCCTTCTTCTCGTCGTCGGATTTGGTTGACCCATGAAGAAGATCGTGGATCGCGTCGAGCAGCCTCTGGGGACGGATCGGCTTCGTGACGTAGCCGTCCATTCCCGCCTCGAGACAGCGCTCGCGGTCCCCCTTGAGAGCGCACGCGGTGAGGGCGAGGATCGGGAGATGCCCGCCGCTCTTCTTTTCTCTCTCGCGAATCGCGCGGGTCGCTTCGTAGCCGTCCATCACCGGCATCTGAATATCCATGAGGACGAGGTCGAACCTACCGTCCGCGAGGGCGTCGAGCGCCTCTCGCCCGTTCTCGCAAGTGGCGACGACGTGGCCCTCCTTCTCGAGAATTCGCCGGGCGACCTTCTGGTTCACCGGGTTGTCTTCGGTGAGAAGGATCCTGAGAGGAGAAGCCTGCGCCGACGCGCCGGCCGGCTCGCGAGCGGGCGCCGCGGCGCGGGATGGGAGCGCAGGCCGGGAGAGCCGCGCGATCGCCTCGCTGAGCTCCGAGAGGCGCACCGGCTTCGTGACGGCGGCCGGATCTCCGAGCGCGCGGCACCGCTCGAGGTCGAGGTTCTTCCCCGCGGGGGAGAGGAGAAGGATGAACGCGCCCGCGAGCGACCGGTCCTCGAGGATCCGCTCGGCGATCTCGAAGCCGTCGAGGCCGGGCATACGGGAATCGAGGAGGACGAGCGGGAAGGGGGCGCCGCCGCGGCGCGCTTCCTCCATGCGGGAGAGCGCGAGCCGCCCGTCCGGCGCCGACGACGGATGGAGCCCCCAGTACGCGAGCATTTCGCTCACGATCCGCGCGCTGGTCGCGTTGTCGTCGACGACGAGCGCGGGTTTCCCGCGGAGCCGGTCGATCCCTTCGGGGGGCGGCATCTGGACGGCGTCCGAGCGAAGACTCGCCCGGATCGTGAACTGGAAGATGCTCCCCCATCCGATGTTGCTCACGAGCGAGATCCTCCCGCCCATCAGCCGGACGAGGTCCCTCACGATCGCGAGGCCGAGCCCGGTCCCCCCGTGCTTCCGCGTGGAAGAGCCGTCCGCCTGCTCGAACGGCTGAAAGACGGTGCGGCGCTTGTCGTCCGGGATGCCGATCCCCGTATCGCGCACGGTGAACCGGAGGAGCACGCTCTCTTGCGACCGCTCCTTCACCTCGGCCCGGACGAGGATCTCTCCCTCCTCGGTGAACTTGATCGCGTTGCCGATGAGGTTCACGAGAATTTGGCGGAGCCGCCCCGGGTCGCCGACCAGCCGGTCCGGGAAGTCGGGAGGAACGTGGCAGGCGAGCTCGACCCCCTTTCGGTCCGCGCGCGGGGCGAGCAGGCGGACGGCTCCCTCGACGCAATCCCGCGGACTGAACTCGGTTGTTTCGAGAATGAGTTTTCCCGCTTCGATCTTGGATAAATCAAGAATATCGTCCAAGATGCTGAGAAGGGAATCCGCGGATTCCTTCACGGTGGTCAGGAACTCGCGCTGCTCGGGCGAGAGGTTCGTCTCCAGGGCGAGCTCGGTCATGCCGAGGATGCCGTTCATCGGCGTCCGGATCTCGTGCGACATGTTCGCGAGGAATTCCCCCTTCGCGCGGCTCGCGGCCTCGGCGGCCCGCTGCGCGGCGAGGATCTCTTCTTCCACGCGCTTCCGGTCGGTGATGTCGCGGAAATACCAGATGCGGCCGGCGTTCCGGCCGTCCTGGATGAGCGCGGCCGAGCGCCGGTCGAAGAGGCGGCCGTCCTTGAAGTGGATCATGTCCGTGCTCGGCGCCTCGGATTCGTAAAGCTCGTTCACCTTGGCGAGGAACGCGTCGGGGTCGGCGAGCTGGTCGAGCACGAACCGAAGGAGCGCCGGATCGTCCCGGCGGTCCGCCAGATCGTGCGGGATCGACCACATGTCGAGGAAGCGGGCGTTGTAATGCTCGACCCGGCCTTCCCTGTTCACCACGAGGATGCCGTCCGGCGTCGCGTCGAGCACCGCCCGAAGCGTCTCCTCGGTCATGCCGCGGGCACGGGACGCGTCTTCTCGGATCTCGTTCTCCATGCGGGTTCGTCTCCGGGGGGAATCGCCCCTCTCTTCCCTAGATCGACGAGAACGCCGATCCCCTTGATATCCAAGAGGGTTAGGTCCTGGCCGTCGGCCCGCGGGCGTGGTACAATCGAGCAAGAGAAGTGAATCCCTCGCAAAGGAGAACAAAGATGAGCCGTCGATTGGAAGGCCCGCTCGCGGGGCGTCTTCGTTGCCTCGCCCTTCTCATTCCTCTTCTCGCGCTCGCGTGCGGGGATTCGGTCGGATCGTCCGATCCGAGCGATGCCTCGTGGGAGAGCCTTCGTTCCGACCTTCCGCGGGACACGAGCCCTACCCCCGGCGGGGAGGCCCTGAGGGAGCTCGCGCGCGGGGGCGCGGAGACGGCGCTCGACCTCCTCGGGCATCTCGAGAAAGGCGAGAACGTTCTCATCTCCCCCTTCAGCATCCGGATCGCGTTCGCGATGCTCTACGGAGGGGCGCGCGGCGAGACCGCGGAGGAGATTGCGGAAGTTCTTCGCTACCCGGAAGGAGAGGGGGTCCACGACGCGTGGAATGCGCTCGACCTCGCCCTGGCGGCCCGGAACCTCCCGGCCGGGGACGAGGGTGAGGATCCGGTCGAGCTTCTCGTCGCGAACGCATTCTGGGGGCGCTTGGGGTTCCCGTTCCGCGACGAGTATCTCGATCTTCTCGCGGTCCACTACGGGAGCGGCATCGAGCGGCTCGATTTCGCGGGGGCGCCGGAGGCCGCGCGCCGTGTGATCAACGAATGGGTGGAGGGGAAGACTCGCGACCGCATTCGGGATCTTCTCCCGGCCGGCTCGATCGACCCCCTCGTCGTCGCCGTTCTCACGAACGCGCTCTACTTCAAGGCGCCTTGGGCCCGTCCGTTCGATGAAAACTTGACGACTCAAGGAGCGTTCGAGCGGCCGGAGGGTTCGGCCGTCACCGTCCCGATGATGGCGCGGACCGACACCTTCCCCTACGCGGAAGGAGACGGATGTCAGGCGCTCGAGCTGCCCTTCCGAGGGGATGAGCTCTCGATGGTCTTCCTGCTCCCCTCCGGCGGCCTCGACATCCTCGAGGAGAGCTTGACAGGTGAAGGGCTTTTCGCGATCCTGGACCGCCTCGAGCCGGCCGGGGTGGCGGCCGCGATCCCCCGCTTCACGTTCGAGTCCGATTTCGAGCTTCGCGAGATGCTGCAGACGATGGGAATGCCCCGCGTCTTCTCAGGGGACGCGGATCTCTCCGGGATGACGGAGGGGGGCGGCCTCTTCGTCGACGAGGCGTACCACAAGACCTTCATCGCGGTCGACGAGAAGGGGGCCGAGGCGGCGGCGGCGACCGCGATCGTGATTCGCGAGTCAGCGGTGCCGGCGGATCACACCTTCCGGGCCGATCGTCCGTTTCTCTTTCTCATCCGCGACCGGGGGACGGGGGAGATCCTCTTCCTCGGCCGCGTGACGGATCCATCGGCGTAGGCGAACGGAAGGGACCCGAACACGCGCTATTCCGCGCGGTGCGCTGTGACGTTGAACGTGATCGGCTTCATCTCGAGCGGGCCGATCACCTGCATGCGATACGTTCCCTCCTCGAACCGGTAGCCGCGAAGCTCCTTCTGGTCGTCGGAAGCGACATAGATCTCGTCCGTCCCGTCCCCGTCGAAGTCGGCGAGGACCGTCGCGTGCTCGAACCCCGATGTCCCCGTCGCGAGAAGCGTCTTCTCCCACTCGGCGCCGGGGGTCTTCGGCGGCGAAAGCTTCCAGATCCCGCTATTCTTCGTTGAGGCGACGAGCTCGTTCGCTCCGTCTCCGTCGACGTCGCCGTAGGTGAGGAAGCGGCAGAGGTTCCCCGGAAGACCGGCGATGTCGGTCTTCTCGATGCGGCCGTCTCCGAAACGATAGAGACGGATGCGCGTGTTGTCCCCCGACGCCTCGGCCCCCCCGATGCTCTCCCCCTCGAGCGAGGCGAAGAGGACCGGCCGCGTCTCGCCGTCCGGAACGACGCAGAGGATCTCCTTCGCGTGGCGCGTCGCGAGCGTGTCCACGATCCGGTACGCCCATTTCCCGCCGTCGCGCTTGTACATGTCGATCTCGCCCGGCTGAGGCGTGCCGTCCAGCTTGTTCGGGAGGCTCGGCGTCGTGAAGATCTCGATCACGCCGTCGCCGTCCACGTCCCCGACCTCGACCTCATGAACGAACGTGTTCTCGCGCCGCCCGATCTCCTCGGCCTTCCATCCACCGTCCGTCCAGGAGACGACGCCGATGACGCCCTGATCGTGGGTCGCCACGACGATGTCCTCGACGCCGTCGCCGGTCACGTCCGCGATCTCGAAATCGCGGAGCCGGTCCCACTTGCCGCCGAACGTCGGGTTCCACAGCGCCTCCGCTTCCCAGCCGGCGCTCGTCTTCCGCCAGATCTTGAGGAACGCCCGCGTCGCCCCGATCGTGAGAATCCCGGGCTCCCCGCTCGGAGGCGCGTACCAGGCCGCCTTGTGAAAGACGTTGCTCTCCGGGTCCTCGAGCACTTCCTCGGACCACGCGGAACCGTTTGAGGTCCAAATCGAAAGGCGCGCGGGGCCGGGCACCGGGCGGCTCTTCCCGTCCGGCGTCGTCTCGGTGACGAATTGCGCTTGGGCGAGATAAAGCGTCGAGCCCGCGGGGGTCGGACGGGCCGCGGCCGCTCGTCCCTCTGGAATCGGCGGAGGCGCGTGTTCCGTCTCGCTCTTCCCTCCGCAGCCGGAGAACCCGATCCCCGCGGCGAGGACGAGGAGCGCGGAAAGACGAAGGCCGAGCATCCGGCCCGAACGGAAGCGAAGCGTGCGGATCATCGGTCTCTCCTTGCCGAGCGTTATTCTTCCCAGGTGAAACCTGGACGCCCAAAGTGTCCGTAGTTGGTGGTCCGACGGTAGATCGGCCGCAGGAGATCGAGCTTCTCGATGATCGCCCTCGGCCGAAAGTCGAAGCGGTTCACGAACTCCTTCGCCTCTTTTTCGTTCCCGGTGCCGAACGTGTCCACCTTCGCGGAGATCGGCTTCGGCTTTCCGATCGCGTAGGAGACTTGGATCTCGACGCGCGAGGCGATCCCCGTCTTCACAATCTGCCGCGCCACGTGTCGGCAGAAGTAAGCGGCGCTCCGATCCACCTTCGAAGGATCCTTCCCGCTGAAGGCGCCGCCCCCGTGCCGTCCCATCCCGCCGTAGGTGTCGCAGATGATCTTGCGTCCGGTCACGCCGGCGTCGGCGGAGGGGCCGCCTTCGGTGAACGGACCGCCCGGGTTCACGTGGACGCAGATCGACTCTCGATACCACTTTCCGAGGACGCGGGGCAAGAGATCCCCGCGGACGTAGGCGCGCAGCGGTTCGATCGTGTCCTTCCGGTGCTGCGCGGAGACGATGACGGTGGCGACCTCCTTCGGGACGTGGTCCTCGTAGTGGACCGAGACTTGGGTCTTGCCGTCTGGCCGAAGGAAAGGGGCGCGGCCGCTCTTCCGATCGATCGCGAGCCCCTCGGAGAGCCTGTGCGCGAGATAAATGGGGAGGGGCATGAGCGCGTCCGTCTCTTTCGTGGCGAACCCGAACATGATCCCCTGATCTCCCGCGCCCTGCTCGCCGTCCGGGAGATCGACCTTGACGCCGATCTCGCGCGACTGCTCCGTGATCAGCTCGTGAATGCGCGCGCCGTCCGCGTGGAACGGCTCGCTCGGGTCGACGTAGCCGACCGCGCGCACCGCCTCGCGGATGATCGCCGGGTGATCGATCGATCCGCGCACGCGCGACGAGATCTCGCCGGCGACCACGATGTTGCCGTCCTTGACGAGGGTCTCGACCGCGACGTGGCTCTTCTTGTCCGCGGCGATGTAGGCGTCCAAGATCGAGTCGGAGATGAAATCGCACACCTTGTCGGGATGCCCTTCGGTCACCGACTCGGACGTGAAGACATACTGCATGCTCTCTTCCCCCGAAGCGTCCGCGGCAAGGGAGCGTCACTCCCGGAAGCGCGCGCCGCGGATCGTGAGTTGTGCCGGCGAGGGCGGGTCCGGCCGGCCGAGCGCCTGCCGAATGGAAGGCGCGGACGTCCAACGTGCCCGATTAGCGCCCGCGAGTAGGGGGGAGGGCTCTCGGCCCGAGATCGGTCGGGCGACGAATTGCCTCGAAACGGGTCGAGACCTCGAAGCCGCATCGTTCCCCGTCGGGCTGGCCTGGGCACCGTGCCGTCGCAACCGGTTGCCGGGCGAGACCCACAGGCCTTCTCGCCACTCTGGATGCGAGAGAGAGCATAGAAGGAAGACGCGCCCCGCGCAAGAGGGAAATCGCGCGGGCTATGCCGGAAGGATCGCCGTCTCCGTTTCTTCCGCGGAGGCGTGCGTGCGGAGAAGCCGGGCGAACTCGAGAAGGTGCCCCTCGAGCTCCTCGGTTGGGACGTTCGCGCGGCTCGCGTAGATCGCGCCGATCACGCGCCGCGTCTCCGGCGTCACCTTGGATCCCATCGAGTCCTTGACCGGGTTGCCGAGAGCGGGGCCGTTCGTGCGCGCGACACAGAGAAGCCCCCGAAGGCGGATCTCCTGCCCGGCCGGGTTGAAGACGTACGACTCCTCGTCGGTCCCGAGCCGGATCGAGAGGGAATCGCGGCCTTCGAGCGCGCGGTCGAGATCGAGAACGGAGATCGGAAGGCCCGAGCGAAGGGAGATGTAGTTTCCGATGTCGACGACGTTCGAATGAAAGGGATAGTCGCCCGCCCGCGCGCGCGCGGCGAGGTACTCGCTCGCCGGTTTGTTCCGCCCGCTCGCGTGGAAGCCTCCCGCGCGGAGGAGCTTTCGGACGGCGGACCTTCTCTCGGGGGGCGGGAAATCCTCGCCGCGCCGGATCTCGACGAGCCTCTCGATCGTCATGCGGAGCTCGGGCGGCGTTTCGCGGATCGAGACGGCCCGCGCTTCCACGATCCCGACGGCGAGGTCGGGGTTCTCGATGTCGAGCGTCACTCGCGTCCGCTGGAGCATGCCCGGACCCTCATCGCGCGAGGATCCGATCCAGGATCGCCGCGCCGGCCGGCGTGTCCGGGATGATCCCCGCCTTCACGAGGCGCTTCGTCACCTCGCGAAAGCCGGGGTTCGCCCGGAAGACCTCGCGAAAGAACGGAAGCGACTCGTCGACCTTCCCGTTCGTCGCGAGCGACACCGCGTACCAGTAGATCATCTCCGGGTTTCCCGGGGCGAGGCGCGTCGCCTCCTCGTACTCGACGCGCGCCAGCTCGAAGTCCCCTTCCTCGATCGCTCGATCGCCGCGGTTCATGTGCTCGTAGGCGCGATGAACCGCGAGAAGCCTTCGAAGCTCGCCGACCGGATCGGGATGATCCTCGACGCGAAGATCGACGGCCCGATCCGCCCAAGGCTTGTCGGACGCTTCCGCCTCGACGACGAGAAGCGCCGCCGATTGGCTTCCGCGAATGTCGCCGCCCGCGCCCTCTCCCGCCTCGAGCGCCGCGAGAAGCCTCTCCGCGAGCGTCCCCTGGGATTTCTCATACGCGGCGGCCATCGCGTCCACGACCCGATCGTTGCGCATTAGGTTCGCCTGAACCGAGTAGCCTTCTCCCGCGCGATGCCCGGCCCAATCGATGCACCTCGATCCGGTGTAGACCGCGACCCTCCCCTCCCGATCGATGAAAGCCACCTGCCTCAATTCCCTTCCCGGGTCTCCGGCGAGAAGGGAATCGAGCGCCTCGCGCGCGGAGGCCCCGCCGCGCATCCTCTCGAGACCGCGCGGCCCGTAGGCCGGCTCGGCGAACGACTGCGTGGCGACGGCGCCGACCCCCGCCTCGGCCCACGAAACGATCGAGCCCACGCTGAACCAATGCGACTGCACGGCGACGCCGATCTGTCCGGTGAGGCTGTCGCGGGCGACGATCGAATACGTGTGTGTCGGGCGAATCGGTTCCGATCCTGCGGTTCCCGCAAAGCAGGCGGCGAGTACGGGCACGAGATAGCTCCTCATCGACATGGACATCGACCTCCTCCACTTCGCTCACGCGCCGTGATCGTACCTTCGAGTGCCCGCGCGGGCAAGCGCCCGGCTTTGCGGTTGCCCGCACTTGTTCGTTCGGGGCCGCGGATGAGCCGCGAGAGGAGAGACGGGCTCTCCGTCTCTACTCGAGACGGCTCCATCCGAGGCCGCAGGGCGCGGCGCGA
>Ga0194113_10002266_pt1 | contig 26432 bp, 26 predicted proteins | sample TA2MahC200mmetaG_FD_146193 | JGI IMG/M metagenome (GOLD analysis project Ga0194113, IMG submission 146193) | Freshwater microbial communities from Lake Tanganyika, Tanzania - TA2015017 Mahale Deep Cast 200m | ecosystem: Environmental > Aquatic > Freshwater > Lake | place: Tanzania: Lake... | reverse complement strand
GCGCTCAACGTCATGGTGAACGGCAAACCCTCCCAGGCAACCGGGTAAAACGTTGGATTAATGGCCGTGACACAGGGTGGGATATTAGCGGCGACATTGAGGGTGACATTGGCAATGGTCGGCGATATGGTTACGCAAGGTAAAGTGGCGTCGCCATTGGGAAAGCAATTCCCAAAGGTACAAGTGGTGCCCGCCGCGTTAGGGCAAACGCAAAGCTCGGAGACCTGAACGCCGAAGGTATAGGCGCCAGCGCTAGGCGTGGGAGGGCAACCTGAAATTGCCCCGGTATTTTGATCTATGTTTACCCATGCCGGAATCCCCCCTCCCGTATCCACCAGCCAAAAGAAGAGGTTTTGTGGAGGGTTCGAGCATGTACAACAAGTAACGGTAAGTTGGGTATCAACAAAGGGTAGGCATTCGAACGCGTCTATGGTTATATTGGCAGGAGAAATGTCAAATATAGCCTGTGCAGGCTGGGTGTTCAGAGCCATCCCTCCCAGTGACAATGTCAAGGCAACTATAATGCCCAGGCATAACCTGAAAAAGACCGCTGCCCTACGGCACTTTCCGAAGTTCCATGTCCTCATTTAACTACCTCCATTTTTCTCTCACAGAATGGATTTATTTTTCATCTGGTCTGCCAAATAGAAGCCATCAACGTAGAGCTGGGGTCTGACGGCAGGCTGCGGCTGCCTGGGACTGTGTGGCATAACAGGCGCCTCCAGTCTGGGTACACTGGGCCTGAGTGGTCTGGTAGACCTGGCTTTTCAGGCAGCACCAGCACGTCGGCGGTTGGCAGCGTTCCGTCACCTGGGCCTGGTTGGTTGACCAGTAGGAGCCTCCTACCTGGGTGCACTGAGCCTGGGTGGCCGTGTAGACCTGGCCGTCTCTGCAGCAGTATCCCATCGGCTGGCAGCGTTCCATCGTCTGGGCCCGGTTGGTGGACCAGTTGGAGCCTCCCATCTGGACACACTGGGCTTGGGTGGATGGGTAGTATATCTGCCCATTCAGGCAGCAGTATCCTTTCGGCTGGCAGAATTCTATCGCCTCGGCCTGGAAGGTGGACCAGAAACCTCCTATCTGGGTGCATTCACGTTTGGTGGTCTGGCTGACTTTTTCATTTGCGCAGCACCAGCCTTCCGGCTCGCTGTAGCAATACCAGTTTTGCTGGTCGTCAGGGGAGTAGTAGCAGCGCGCATCAGAGCATTTCTGGGTGAACCCGAGGTTTGCTGCCTCCCCAGGTTTCAGACAGTAGGCGCAGTTGCTGGGGCATTTGAAAAAATCAGGTCTATTACGAGTAGTAATCGATGGAGGTGAAGTACCTGGCGTGGAATACTGGTCCAACCATTTTGGCGTACGCTGCTCGGTCTGGTTATCCGTCGGCCCTGATTGTCCAGCCGGTATAAGATTGGCGGCAAGAGATAGCGTTAGCTCTGCCGTATCGCTGCCGTATTCGTTGCTGGCCATGAGGATGGTGATAAACTTACCGCTGTCGTCCGTCGTTATTGCAGAGGCCGGCAGCCCGTCGGCAGTCCCGTTAAGGGCGGCGCCGGAAGGGTTACTGATGTTTTTAATGTTAGTGCCCGCCTCATTTATCACTACATTCGTGGCGCGCCTCACCTTGAAGGTATACACGGCGGCGGAAGTGGGGGTATCCAGCTCCATTGGGTCAGCTTTGAACACCTGGATGACCGGTCCATTCCCGTCTATAGCGGTTGAAGTGTAATCGGCTTCGTTCTGTTGTAAGGGCTCAGCTTTGCACACCTGGACGTCCGGTAGCATCCTGCCTGTGTAGGACCGATTAGTGTACACGATTGCCCCGGCAGTTGTGAGGCCGATCAGCACAAGGCAGAGACACAATCCGAGAATGCTATTCATGCTGCGGACCCATCTAAAACCTGATAATTTCATGGCTCAACCTCCCAATAAGAATCAATTGCAGATTTCCTGTCATATCGGCGGAATTCCCTTAGCCACAGTTTCTGGGATCATTCCATCTAAAACAAATGCCATGCAATGCGAGTCCCTAGAGTAAATTATGTAAGAACATCGCTGCTGTTAGTATGCGCCATGTTTTTGTATGTGTCAATAGTCGTCTCAGGACAGAATCCCTGAATGGCCAGCTCCTTAGTTTTTTGCCTTGCCTGCGCCGTGTCAGCAAGTCACCCCTCTCTTAGTGGGCCGGGACAACAATTTAGCGGAACGTTCAGCGCACGCTAGATATCAGAGAGCATTGCTTACGAAAATTTCCGCAGGACGGCCTTGGGGTCGAATGGGCCACCGTGGGTACAGAAGATTTTTACCGGCTTTTTTCGCAGTATCAGTTTAATGCTTTCTTTTAGCTGGAACATGTTGTCGGCGAATAAGGGATAGTTCGGCTGCCAGAAGCGGACTATGCCCCTCATAATCAGGTCGCCGACGATGACCTCGCCGCTGGGCAAAATCACCGATAGAGAGCCGGGAGTGTGCCCCGGCGTGTGTATTACTTTGCCGTCGACGCCGAATTTGTTGAGGTCCATTTCGTTTTCGATGATTATATCCGGTTTCACAGGTGGGGCTGTGGCCGGGCCCCTTTTTGCCATCAGGGAGAGGAAGAAGCGGCCGATGGCTCCGGTGGGGCTGAGAGATGAGTCTTGACCTTTTTTCAATACCTCGGCATCGAGCTGGTGGACGGCTACCGGCGCACCGGTCTGCTTCTTCATCTCGGCGGCGCTGCCGAAATGGTCGGAATGGCCGTGGGTGATGAGTATGAGAGAAACCCAGCCGGGTTCGATGCCGTTACGGGTGAGACTGTTGATGATGGCTGGAGCGCTGCCGGGAAAGCCGGTGTCAACGAGGACAGCGCGTTTGCCACGGATGACAAAGACATTGGCCCTGCCCAGGGGAATTTGAATCACCGATGAGCCTTGTTTCGGCATTTTAACCTCCTCCTGCCGCTGCTTAGCGTGGCTATGTTAAGGCTAGGCTCGCCAGCTGTCAAGATGCTGGGGGATAGAATAGATTTGTGCCTGCCATTGCCCTGTGGTTCAGTTTGCGCTGCTGGTTTCATTTGTATAGAATGAGCCCGCAGCAAGTTATCGAAGGAGGACATTCATGGAGTTTGAGAGCCTGAAATACGATAAAAAGGACGGTATTGCCAGGATAACGATTAACCGCCCCAGCGCTATGAACGCGATTACGCCGGCATTGCTTAAGGAGATGAAGGCTGCGGTGGAGGATGCCGGGAAGGATAAAAATGTGGGAGTGGTGGTGATAACTGGGGAAGGCAGAGCTTTTTCTGCCGGTGTGGACTTGAAAGCTCTGGGTGAGCGCAAGCTTGAGAAGGGGAAGGTGGGGCCGATTCTTGACGACCCGGCACGTGAGCTTATCGATACGATACAGGCTATACCTAAGGTCGTGATTGCCATGGTCAACGGGTTTTGCTTTACTGGTGCCCTAGAGATAGTGCTTGGTTGTGACCTGGCGATAGCGGCTGAGGAGGCGAAATTTGGGGATACACATGCCAGGTGGGGTCTCAGACCCACATGGGGTATGAGCGCGCGTTTGCCGCGCACTGTCGGGCTTGTGAAGGCAAGGGAGCTGTCGTTCACCGCTGATACTATAGACGGTCGTGAAGCCCAGCGTATAGGCCTGGTAAACATGGCAGTGCCGGCAGATAAACTGGAGGAGACAACAAACGAGCTAGCCAAGAAGATAATGGCCAACAGTTGGGAGAGCCTGGCTGCTTATAAGTATCTCTATAATCGGGGCATGAAGCTAACCCTGAAGAAGGGCCTGGAACTTGAGTTCGGCAGCGAGTTTGATATCGCCGATACCGAGGACAGGCTGGCCAGCTTCAGGAAGAAAAGCTGAGGGCTGGAGCATGCCAGGGTGTTTTTATTCGTGACGCAAACATTCTATCGGGTCTAGCCTGGCAGCCCGGAAGGCGGGGTAGGTCCCAGATATCAACCCTGTCCCAATTGACACGGTAAGGGCGAGAATAACAACGCCGAGTGAAATTTGAGCCTGAAAAGTTGAGTTCCCCATAGTAATATTGCCCATTAATAATGACCCTCCTACCGCTATGAGCAAGCCAATCAAACCGCCGGTGAAGCTAAGGGCTGCTGCTTCAATAAGGAACTGAGTTAAAATATCACGTCGCTTGGCGCCGATAGCTTTGCGTATGCCGATTTCTCGTGTCCGTTCCGATACGGAAACCAGCATGATGTTCATAATGCCGATGCTGCCCACAATGAGCGAGATAGCGCCTACGCTGCTCAAGAAAATCGAGAAGGCAGCTAATGACTGCTGCATGCTGCTCAGGACTTCCCGCATGTCCCTGATGGTGAAGTCATCTGCGCCCCCTGGCCCGATATAATGCCGTGCCCTTATTATCGAGGTTATTTCGGCAATAGCAGAATCTACTTGGTCCGGGCTGACTGCCTTTACGGCAATCTGCTGGATATTGTTGCCACCGACTATTTTTGATTGCATTGTTGTAAGCGGCATCAATATATAGTCATCTCCTGCAAAGCCCCCCATCTTTTGAATGGTGCCGATGACCTGGAATTTAATGCCGTCAACGCGCAGGCTCTTGCCCAGTGGGGATTCGCTGCCGAATAAGTCCAAAGCCGTCTGGTAGCCAACTATTACCACGTTCTGCCTTGCTGTGATATCCTGCTCGGAGATAAATCTACCTTTATCTACAGTATAAGCCCTTATTTGTGCTATCGTGGGCGTAACACCGGTGGCCTGTATATTCACGTTGTTGTTACTGTAAGACACATTTACACCTTTGCTAAGCGTAGGCGACACTACAGCTATTGATGGTGCCATCTTCTGGTCTGCCAGTGCTTGGGCATCTTCAAGTGTGAGGTCACGCACAGTTTTTGTTGTCTTGTCTGCCGAGCTGGATATATAAAGCGCGCTGGCCCCCATATTCTCAAAAGTTGTTTTCATACTGGCCTGAAACCCTTGGCCTAGGGCAACCAGCAGGACCACAGCGCAGACGCCAATCACAACACCAAGCATCGTCAGCGAGGACCGCAGTTTATTGGAAAATATAGATCGCCAGGCTGTTCTGGTGCTCTCCCAGATGTTCATCGTTTCTTTTCCTCGATGACCTTACCATCCCTGAGATAGATAGTTCTATGAGTATATGCTGCTATATCTTCTTCGTGGGTAACTACGATCACAGTAATACCTTTCTTACACTGTTCAAGTAAAAGAGACATGATTGTGCGGCTCGAGGCGGTATCAAGGTTACCGGTGGGTTCATCAGCAAGTATTATCACAGGGTTGTTTACTAGGGCACGGGCGATTGCTACCCTTTGTTGCTCGCCGCCAGAAAGTTCGGTCGGGTGGTGGTGTGCCCTTTTGCCTATGCCGACCGATTCCAGGGCATCGAGGGCACGCTGGTGCCTGTGATTTTGACCCGAATATATCAGCGGCAATTCTACATTATCTACTGCGGTCAATTTAGGTAAAAGGTTGTAAGACTGGAAAACGAAACCTAATTTGTTATTTCTTATTACCGCCAGGTTATCGTCCTTAAGGCTGGAGACATCCTGTCCCTCCAGGCGATAGCTTCCAATAGTCGGCCTATCTAAGCAGCCGAGTATGTTCATCATGGTAGATTTGCCAGAACCGGATGCCCCCATGATGGAAACCATCTCACCTTTCTGGCAGTGAAAAGAGATATCGTCTAAGGCAGTGACCTTCACCTCACCCATGTCGTATATCTTAGTTGCATTTTCTAATTCAATCATATCCTAACACCAAACTTACAAACATTATGCGATATGCGGGGTTGCCATCTTAGCGTATAGGGACGCGCATCATACCTGGCGTTCCCCGACGCTGTGTATTAGTACCTGTGCTGGGCGTCAGATTTGATACAGTAACTTTCTCCCCTTCTTTTAATCCCTCTAACACCTCGGCGTATTGGAAGTTTTGTCTGCCCAGAGTGATCCGCCGTAACTCGGACTGGCCTGTGGCCTCGTCTATCACCGCCACCATGGGTCCCGAAGGTGTATTGACAATCACTGATACGGGCACCAGCAATGTGTTCTTGGCGCTGTAGATACTGATATCGGCAGTAGCGCTTAAGCCACCCCTGAGCTCGATATCAGTCGGGTCCAGCTCGATGGTGACATCAAATTTAATTACATTGCCCGACTGTGTGCCAAAGGGTGAAATGAATTTCACTGTTCCTGTGAACACCTTATTTGGTACAGCGTCTATGGTAATCGTGGCCTTTTGTCCACGTTTGACTTTCATAATATCGATTTCATCGACAAGCCCCTGGAACTCTATAGATTTAGTATCTACGAGCTTGACAGCTGTCCTGGAGGAATAATCCTGGGCAGACAGGACGTAGGACTTTTTAAGGTCCACGCTGACCACAGTGCCGTCGGAAGGGGCTATGATGGCAGTCTTCATGATATCCTGCTTGGCCTCATATAAAGATATTTCTGAGCTTTGCAGGCTGAGGTTGTATTGCTGCAACTTCTGCCAGTTGACGTCTTTTATGATTACAAAGAGTGACGTTTGATTCTCCAAGATGTCGCGTCCTACCAGCAGGTTAAGCTTGGCGATGTACAACTTCTTTGCAGCTTCAACCGGCAGGGCGTCGCTCTGTGTCAGGTAGTCCTCTAATTCCTGCAAAGCGCGCATAGACGATTGCAGGAAATCGACGCTGGTAGCGGTATCGGGGTACTCGAACAAATTACTGTCCTTGAGATATATTGTGCTTTTAGCCAGCTGGACAACCGTGAGCATTTCCTGTTGCACCTTGTCGAATTCAGGTGTAAGTGTGGCATAGTCCCCGATTTTCATCAATTGGGCAATGTTTAGCAATTTCTGACGGTACTTCTGCAGGTAGTCGACGACCATTTTGTCATTCGGCGACTTGCTTTGGGAGCTGCCCGCGGTAAGGTCTGGATAGTAAGTTGAATTTGTCTTGGCCCCAGCCAATACGGCGGCATCGGGTCTGGACTTAATCAGGTCTTCGCATACTTCAATATCAAAATATGTCATGATGAGCTTATAGCCGGCGTCCTTGTAGTTCCCCTGTTCAAAATAATTAATAGCCGCAGCTATATCCTTTTGTGCTTCATCAACAAGACGGGATACGCTCAAATCCAAGTAATTATAGGGAAGATGGTCAGCTCCGCATTCAAATTCGATGTCATTTTTTGTAGCCTGTATGCTAAACAGGGCTGTTCTAATGGCGTTTTTCTGTGATGAATTATCAAGCATAGCCAGGAGGGCACCCTGCTTGACCGTGTCTCCTTCTTCCACCAGTATCTCATCGACCTGCCCATTTGTGCCGAACTTTAGGTCGAACTGGTTGGGCATGATAAGGGAACCATCGGCAGATACCACGATATCGAGGTCCCCCCTTTCCACTTGGAAAGTTTGCCCAAGAGGAACCACAGTTTTGCTGCAGCCACTGAGCAATATCGAAAGTAAACTTATATTTACTAAAAGTATGGTTATTATTCTTGTTTTCATTTTATCTATCTAGGTGGTGGTCCCTGGGATCGCCGCGGAAAACCTGTTGTTATGGGTGCCCCGGTAACCTTTTCTTGAACTACGACTTCATCGCCTTCATTCAGCCCGGTCAATATCTCGGCAAATTGATAGCTCTGGCTACCCAGAGTGACCTTTCTTTTCTCGACCTGGCCTGTGGCGCTGTTTATGAAATCGACGAAGGAGCCGGCAGATGTGGTGGTGATAGCCGATACCGGCAGTAGTAGTACATTTTCTATGTTCTTTACGATTATATCGGCTGTGGCGGTAAGGCTCCCCTTGAGTTCGACATCGGTAGGATCAAGCAGGATGGTCACGGCGAATTTGACAACACTGCCCGTGTCCGTGCTGGCGTAAGGTGAGATGAAGGATACTGTGCCTGGGAATGTTCTGTCTGACACAGCGTCCACGGAAATCGTAGCTTTCTGGCCGGTTTCTATTTTCAAGATATCGATTTCATCGACAAGCCCCTGGAATTTGATTGCCGTGGTATCAACAAGCTGGATGGTACCCTTGGATGAATAATCCTGGGCGGAAAGGACATCGTTCTTTTTGACATCCACACTTACCACCGTGCCGTCAAAAGGTGCCATTATCACCGTCTTGAGGAAGTCTTCCTCGCTATTCACCAGTGAAACAAGGTCTTTTTGTAGGTCGAGCTTGTATCCATGCTCCTTTTGTAGGGAGAGGCCGTGCTGGAACACTAAGTCATTGCTTCCCAGAATAGCGTTGCAGAGCTTCATGTAGTGCTGCGCTATACGCAGATTGTCATGTAGTTCAGATGAGTTAAGGTCGCCCCTTTCTATACCTTTCAGCGCCGTATCTAAATTCTCTTCAGCAGCGCCGTAAAAATACAAGCTTATTGCCTCGCCGTAAATGGTCGTATCGATATGCGTTTTTATCATGTTGATGTTATTTTTTACTGTTTTGCCTATGTCGTCAACCCGGCTTAAGAGGACCTTGAAAAGCGTGCCGGCTTCGTCGGTTTTGCCCTGCCCGATTAACTCGCGCAGCTTATCGATGTCGGCCTGTCCCTGCTTGATTAAATCAACCGCCTGGCGCAGCTCAATGATGTAAGACACAGCAAATGATTGCCCCTGATATATCTGGAAATATGTTATGCCAGCCTCATCACTGGGGACGAATGGCGCCATGTTGCCCAGGCCGGACTTCGGGTTGTTTATGGTGTCCTCAAGTATTTTCACGCAGGGCTCTAGGTCAGATAAAGCTACATACAATTCAGACGCGGCTTCACTGTATTTGCCGGCTTGGAATAGTTCACGCGCTTTAAAAATCTCGTCCTGCGCCCAGATGAGGGATGACAGAGCAGTGGCGTTGGGATAATAAAATGGATAGCCAACACCTGAATTATCGTTAGGATCATTAGCCGGAAACTGGGGCAGCAGTGGCACGGTTTCGTAGAGATAACTCAGTGTTTGCTGTACGGTGTTGTTGGCTGATCTTACATCCAGCCTCTGTGCCGTGTCATCCAGTGTGGCTAATATTGTCCCGGCTCTGACGAAATCCCCCTCTTCTACGTATACATCTTTAACGTCGCCCGGTGCGCCGAAAGTCAGATCAAATGCCTGCGGCATTACCAGGCTGCCGTCCACTGGCACAGTCACTGCAAGGTTGCCGCGCTGTACGGTAATGATTCGCCCTTTTGGTTCCTGAGAATCTGGCTTTGAGGAACAGCCTATCCCCGAAACAATCAAGGCGCATGTGAAGAGAACGATTAGCAATTTAGTAGATATTTTGCTCATTTCTGTCTGGTCTTCAGTTTTATTTAATACCTTAACTGCCGGCTGCAAACCATCTTATTAAAATAACAGGGAAATGTTAAGATTTTGTTTAGAAAGCATGTATTTAAGCCTGGAATTAAGAGAAACCTCTAAACTAATAGCAAATGACATGGCAATGATTACTTTGATACCGGAATGGTAAAACTAAAACAGCTCCCCTTTCCTAGCTCGCTTTGTACATTAATTTTACCGTTATGCGCCTCGACGAGATATTTGGCAATAGCAAGCCCCAGACCCGTACCGCCGGTGGCTCGGGCTCGAGATTTATCCACCCTATAGAAGCGCTCAAAAACATTCGGCAGGTCCTCAGCAGGGATACCCTCACCAGTATCTTCTACACTTATCTCCAGCCAGTTATCAAGCTGCCTGGCGGCTATAGTTATGGTACCGCCTTGTGGTGTGTGAGTTATGGCATTATCGATGAGGTTGAGCAAGACTTGGCTAATCCGTCGGGATTCAATGCTCACCAGTGGCAGCTTTTTGGGCAGATTAGAGGATAACGCTATTCCCTTTGCTGTTGCTTGGCTTTGTTTCACAGCCACCGTTTGCTTCAATAACTTGATAATATTTTCCTTCCGACAATGCAGTTTTAGTTCACCTGCCTCAGCCGAGCTCAGCTCCTGGAGATCGTCAACCAGTACTGATAGCAGGTCTGCCTCTTCGTTGAGGGAGCGGATGGCATCTGGCTCTGGCTTTATCACACCATCATGCATTGCCTCCAGGTAACCTCTGAGATTGGATAGTGGAGTCCGCAACTCGTGGGCAATGTCAGCTATCATATTGCGGCGAAGTTGTTCACTTCGTCCCAAATTTTCTGCCATGGTATTGAAGGCTTGTGCCAGTTCTCCGATTTCACCTTTCTCCTTAGACTGTACCCTCTGAGACAGGTCCCCCTGTCCCAACTGCCTGGCGGCAAGGGTAAGAGCCTTTACCGGTGCTGAAATTCGACGCGACAGGAAATAAGTTATTAGGAGTGCAACAGCAACCGCCAGTAGTGCACCCCAAAGAAGAAAACGACTTATTGCCTGGGAGAGACTTAGCGTTGAAGGGAAAACTGCCGATGGTTCGGGGCTGATATAGAAAGTCCCCACGCTGCTTTCTTCCCACGGCGGTGACAATCCCATACCCGGCATGTCAGGATGGTGCTGCTGTCCAAACCACTCTCCTTGAGCCAACTGCGGTGGCAAGCCCATACCTGGTATGTCAGGATGGTATTGTTGTCCCAATAACTCTCCTTGAGAATCAGCCACTACTACTCCGCTAGAGTCGGTCAGTATAATCCTTCGTCCATATAGGTTGCCCCACTGCTCCACATAGGGTTGAATTCCCTCCCAGTTTCCATGCTCGCGGTAATAGCGGTGCAGCTCAAATGCCACTCTTCCAAAGTGTGCTTGCTCGCTTCGTTCACCATACCGGCGGAATTCAACTCCGGTAGTTTGACTGACAAATAGGTATATGGCGCCGACTACAACCAGTATGACGAGGGTGAAGGCCGCCAGGAGACGAAATCGCAAACTATGTACCACTTTGAGTCTCCGAAAACCTGTAGCCAGTTCCATAGACTGTCTTTATGTACTTGGGGTGTCTTGGGTCAGGCTCTAGTTTCCGTCGCAAGTTCAGGATATGAACATCGATGGTGCGGTCAAAGCCCTTATAATCATAGCCCAAAGCTTTTTCAACAAGTTCTGCCCGGCTGAAAACTCTGCCAGGTTCTTTAATGAGAATTCCCAGCAGCTTGAATTCAATGGGGGTAAGATTCAAAGGTTTGCCGGCAATGGATGCTTCCTGTTTGAGGAAGTTTAGGACAATTTTGCCGTGCTTAATCTCTACAGGACCACGTTCTCCCGGCAGGCGTCTGAGCACTGCTCGGACCCTGGCTGCCAGCTCCCTCGGGCTGAAGGGCTTGGTCACATAATCGTCCGCTCCTAAACCCAGACCAGTCAGTTTGTCCTCGTCCGTAGTTCTGGCGGTGAGCATAATTATTGGCACATCGGACTCATCTCTAAGGGTACGGCAGACCTCAAGCCCATCCATGCCGGGCAGCATTAAGTCCAGGACGATAAGATCAGGGCGACTCTCACGAGCCAGGTGCAGGGCTTCAATACCATCGTGAGAGGTCATAACCCTGTAGCCATCCCGGTTAAGGTAGAGCTTGACCAATTCCACCGTTTTTGAATCGTCATCAACTACAAGGACTTTTTTACCAGCCATCTCTAGATACCTTAACGATTGCTATGTTTCTATAATCTTATAACATAAATGTTAAGGAATTGTTAAGCCCTGGTTCATTTTTAGCGCTCATCACCGGTTCATTAATAATCAGAGAGGGAGAGAAGTGCTCTCCCTCTCTTGATGTGGTCAAATGAGTTCTTGTAATCGAAGTTTGGTCAGCTATTCAGATGGTGGTGGAACACATGGTCCACCCTTGCCAGGGAAGCCGCCATGGCCGGGGAAGCCGAATCCAACGGGGACATCGGGTTTCGCCTCCATCCACTTTTTAAGTGCATCAGCCTGTTCCTGGGTGGGGACGCTAGGCCTCGCCTCCCACCACTCCTGGAGTGCCTTAGCTTGTTCTTGGGTTATTTTACCCTCATTGACTAGATTCTGAAGGCGGTCTTGCATGGCTTCAGCCCCCATCTTTGGGCGGTTCTGCATGACTTCAGGGCGCATCTCGCTTGTGGCCTGGGCAAAGGCCTCTTTCAGCGCTTCTTGGTCTATGGTGGTGCCTGTGTTCTGTTGGTAGATTTCACAGACTCTGTCCAGTAGAGCCCCACATCGGGCCTTAGGTTGATTGTCATCACCGTTGTCGGCAGCAAGTGCTATTCCACCTATGCTCCCGGCCAGTAATACAGCCGCCAGTACCGTGAAAATAATGAATTTCTTGCTTCGCCACATTTCTGTTTGGCCTCCTTTTTTTAAGGCTAATATAAGGATAGCATCTGGATGTTAAAATCTTATTAAGATCTCACAGGGTGCTGCGGGATGGCTCACTGAGGGTTGTTGACTGGTTTAACTAACGACGTTCTGAATTAGCTCAATGCGTGTGGGTTTTGCGTTGTGGCGAGCTTCAGTACCTCGGTGCCAATATCTTTTTTGAACACCCCTCTAGAAAACTTTAAAAAGTTACAAAAATCACCTAAAACCCCTTGACAAGTACATTCCGAGCAGTCTATAATATATCAAGATATATCGTGATAATACTGGATATATCATAATTTAAAGGAGGTGATGGACATGTTTAGAGACAGGTTTTACAGAGGCGAGCGATTTTTCCGCGGATTCGGCCGGGAAAGTCCCTTTAGCAAGGGCGATTTGAAATATGTGATTCTCGACCTGCTGAAAGAGAAGTCGAGGTACGGGTACGAGATCATACGTGCTCTCGAGGAGCGCTCACATGGATTTTACACGCCGAGTCCCGGAGTGGTCTATCCAACCCTGCAGATGCTGGAAGAAATGGGCTACGCCAGCGCCAAGGAACGGGATGGGAAGAAGGTCTATACCATAACCAAGGAGGGTACTAAGTTCCTGTCGGAGCAGAAAGACTTCACCGACGAAGTCAAGAGCCACATGAGGCGTCATTGGAACCCCGAAAACAATGGCGTGTTTATGGAGATGATGGGCGAGTTCGGCGAACTGGCGAGAATGATGGGCCGCCGGGCACGGCGTGTAGCCCCCGATAAAATGAAGCGCATACGCGAGGTGATTTCGCGTGCTTCCCAGGAAATCAAAACTATATTGGAAGAAAAGGAGGACTGAAATGGGTTACTTTAGAATACTGGCAGCTATTCCCGGTTTTTTTCTGAGTTCGTTGTTCTTAATGCTTCTCTGGGGCGTTATCGCTCCAAAGCTCGGCTGGCAGGGTATAGATTATCCCATGGCTATGCTGATTACCATCACGCTGTGGATAGCGGTGGCGCCTCTGGCGGCAGCGGCTGGTAGAGCTAGTATAAGAAAATGGAATCGTCATAGCCGTTAATTCTGGCTGATGGCATTCTCGATGAGTTCGATACGGCTGGCCTTGCCGTTCTGGTCGAGCTCGACGGCGACGAAGTTTATGCGCCAGGTCATGACCATTCGGGCTCTAGATTGTCCCTTGGATTATCTGTCAGTTTTGTGGGTTTAGATGGGGCACTGATATCCCGCAAGTAGACATCATAGCTCATGCCACCAATTTTGGATTGATATGCTATTTTTAGGCCCGCTGTTATCGTTTTTGAAACTGTTTGCTTGCTGAACATCCACACTTTGTGGTGATTGCGCACAATTAACATTGTGAATATAAGCAGAGACAAAGTCGGGCTTATTAGCAAGAATAATGATGACTTGATTCTATGTTACCTCTACATATTATTTTGGTAACTAAAATAGAAAATCGATAGTCCTCTAATATCGTTATGGTTGCCAGACTGGGTCCCGGTAATTACTGGACGACGTGCTGGTGATTTTAATTGGTTTGGAGCCATTGGAATTCATGATGTAAAAATCACCATCTCCTTCTCGGTTTGAGTAGAACAGGACCCTTTTTCCATCCGATGACCATGAAGGGGAAGAATCCCATTGGGGATTGTTAGTGATGTTCGTCTGCTTGGAACCATCAGCATTCATTGTATATATTTCCCAATTACCATCACGGTCCGAGACGAAAGCAAGCATCTTTCCGTCAGGCGACCATCTGGGTAGGCTATCTTTTGCATTAGGGGTATTGGTTAAATTAACCTGGCTTGTTCCATCAGCATTCATTATATATATTTCCCGATTGCCATCACGTTCCGAGACGAAGGCAACTTTGTTGCCATCTGGAGACCAACGCGGGTAGTCATCATAAGCAGAATTATCGGTAAGACGAATGGCTTCGGTGCCGTCAGCGTTCATGGTATATATTTCCCAACTGCCACTGAACTCGGATGAAAAAACAATTTTTTTACCGTCGGGTGACCATGAAGGACTCGCCGAGCTGAATCCTATTCTGGAAGGGATCTTGACAGAGGCGTATAATGCTTTGGCACATATTCTAACTTTCTCATTTGTACCGTCAGTATCTATGACGCAAATACCTTCATACCTCTCAGATGTGAAAGCAATTTTTTTACCGTCAGGTGACCATGCAGGTTCGGTAGAGCCAAGGTGTGTATCATCTTTGGTGATCTGCAAAGGCTGCCCCAGTCCATCTTCATCCATTATATAAATATTGTTATACTTATCCTTATAAGCGTAAGCTATCTTTTTCCCAGCAGGCGAAGACGTCATGCCAGCGCAACTAATGCCTGCGCCTACTATTATTAATATGATAAGGACGATGCCCACAGCATGAACTGAAAAAATGCTTTTTCTCATTATTCCTGCCTCCTCCAATCCAATTATTGTATTGTTAGGAGATTTATGGGGATGCTATTGATTGTTTACCTTCTCATTTTATCATTGGCCCGATAGAATTTCAATCGATTGTTAGGTGAGCCCTCTTGTTTACCTTTTTAGGAAAGCATGAATAAACTGAACGCTGCTAAAATCAAAAGCCAAAAATCAAAATGACAGATAAAAATGCAAAATGCTCCTGTTCTTTTAGCCGAACAGACTTGAAGTCGTCTCCCTACTTTTGACTTTTAACTTGTCTTTTTGCCTTTTGATGTTTTACTTTTGCATTAACTAATGGCGTTCTCGATTAGCTCAATGCGGGTGGCTTTGCCTTTCTGGTCGAGCTCGACGGCGACGAAGTCTATACGCCAGGACTCGGGTAGGTCTTGGTGGCTGTTGAGGTAGGTGAGGGCTGAGGCGATGAGTTTTTCTTTTTTGGCGAATGTCACCGATTCCTCAGGGCTGCCGAAACCGGAGCTGGTTTTGGTGCGGACTTCGACGAAAACGAGACAGCCTTTTTTCTGGGCGATGATGTCTATTTCGCCCTCGCGACAGCGGAAATTAGTCTCGCGAATCTTGTAGCCTTTCTTTTTGAGAAAGTCCTTAGCCAGCTTTTCGCCGGTGTCGCCGAGTTCCTTGCGTTTCATTTTGTTTGTGCTGCCTCTCTTACCGGGGCGAAGGAATGGCGGTGGATGGGTGAAGGGCCGTGCTGGCGCAGGCAGGATACATGATGTTTTGTGCCGTAGCCCTTGTGGAGGGCTAAGCCGTAGCCGGGGTGAAGATGGTCAAGCTCCACCATAATGCGGTCTCGGGTGACCTTAGCGATAATCGAGGCACAGGCGATGGTGAGGCATAATTTGTCGCCCCGGATTATCGGCTTTTGGGAGATACGAAGCTGAGGCAGACGCAGGTAATCTATGAGCAGGAAGTCTGGCGGGCAGGCTAGCTGCTCGATGGCATGGCACATGGCAATCTTGGTGGCGTTGAGAATGCCGATGACATCGATGGTTTGAGGGGCGATTATGCCGACGCCGATGGCTACGGATTCTTGCTTTATCAGGTCGAAAAGGTACTCGCGCTTGGCGGGAAGTATCTCTTTGCTGTCTCGAACTGATTTTAGCCAGAGGAAGTTGGGAGATTGGGGCAGAATCACGGCGGCGGCGACGACAGGGCCGGCTAAGGCGCCACGTCCGGCTTCATCCACGCCGGCGATGAAGCGATAACCTTTGACGCTAAGCCCATTCTCTTCAACGAGGCTCGGAGGCTCAAATACAGGTTTATTGCCTTTAGTTTGCAATGGTGCCACCGCCTAGAACTTCGTTATCTTGGTAGAAAACCACGGCTTGCCCCGGAGTGACGGCAGGTTGTGGCTGACGGAAACTAACTTCGACTGAGTCAGGCCCGGGACGAATGGTGGCAGCTACCTCCGGTGACCGGTAGCGTATTTTAACAGTTAACGTCATCGGTTTGGGTGGGGTCTTGCCGGATATCCAGCTCACCTCTGTGGAGGTAAGCCGTGGGCAGTAAAGGTCTTCTTTGGAGCCAACGATTAGCTGATTTTTATCAGGTTCTATTTTTGTTACGTATAATGGTTCGGCAGTGGCAAGCCCCAGGCCATGTCGCTGCCCCACGGTATAAAAGACGGTACCTTTATGTCTGCCCAGCACTTCACCTCGGCTGTTGACGATTTCACCCGGGGTGGGGGTGAACTGTTGGCTTAGGAAAGCACCGTAGTCCGAGGCGATGAAGCAAATGTCCTGGCTGCTGGGTTTACCTGCGGTGGGTAAGCCATTCTGCCGTGCCAGCTCTCGGATGTCGGCTTTCAGATAATTCCCCAGAGGAAAGAGTATGCGGCTTAGCTTTTCCTGTCCCAAAGTGTATAGCATGTAAGACTGGTCTTTATCAGGGTCGATGCCCTTTAGCAGGTGGTAGGCATCGTTACAGTATTCGATTCTGGCGTAGTGGCCGGAAGCTAAGTAGTCGGCGTCGAGAGAAAGAGCGTGGTCGAGGAGGAAGCCGAATTTTATGTGCCGATTGCAGGCAATGCACGGGTTCGGAGTCCGACCTTCAGCGTATTCCTGGCAGAAGTAGTCGATTACATATTGCTTGAACTCTTTCTCCAGATTGATGGCATGAAAGGGTATGCCGAGAGTCTGGCAGATGTGTTCAGCATCGTGGATATTCGATGTTGATGGGCAGGGATGCCGCTGTTTGCCCGGCAGTGGTTCCTCTTCAGGCCACAGGCGCATGGTCAGGCCGATGACTTCATGGCGGGCTTCCTTGAGAAATAGAGCCGCCGTTGAGGAATCAACGCCGCCGCTTAAGGCTACAGCTACGCGTTTCTTAGACATGCTTCGAGACTTTTTCTGCCTGAAGTAGACGGTTAATCCTGTCCCAGATAATTGTACCAATTCTGGCTCTGGGCAAGGTAGCATCTATCACCAGCCAGCGTTCTGGCTCCTTGGCGGCTAACTTCAGGTAGCCATCTCTTACTTTGTTGTGAAAGGCGATGTCTTCGGACTCGAAGCGGTCATTCATCTTTGATTGCTTGCGGCTCAGTCCCTTCTGGGTGGGGATGTCCAGAAATATGGTGAGGTCGGGCTTTATTCCTTGTGTAGCTAAATCGTTAGTCTTTTCGATGGTCTCCAGGTCCAGTCCGCGGCCATAGCCCTGATAGGCTGCAGTGGAATCAGAGAAGCGGTCGCAGATAACCACTTCGCCTTGTTGCAGGCTGGGGCGAATCACTTCTGTAACCAGTTGTATGCGGCAGGCGGCAAACAGAAACAGCTCGGCTAGGGGAGAGATTTTATCCTGGCGTTTTCTTTTGAGTATGCGCCTGAGCTGGTTGCCTAAAGCTGTGCCACCGGGCTCGTGTGTCAGCTTTGCGGGTATGCCCAGTCGAACGAGTTTTCTCCACAGGGCTCTGGCCTGCGTGCTCTTGCCGCAGCCTTCACTGCCCTCAAAGGTGATAAATAGACTCAAGAGTTCACTATCCTATGGCAAAATAAAGGCTTTTAGCCTTTGATAATCTGCACTCTTCTTTTGGGCTCTTTGCCCAGGCTGTGAGAAGTCAGGCTATGGCGTTCGGCCAGGAGATGCTGCAGACGACGAATGTAGGCATTTTGAGGGCTCAGTTCTACAGGCCCCTTGCCTTCTTTCACCTGGGTAATCGCCTGCTCGGCCTCTTCGATGGCGGAATTTATGGGTACGTCTTTATGTGGCGAGTAGATAGTGTCAAGGCATTGTCTTAACTGGGGAAGATTGTTGCTTTTCACAGCGTAGATGGGAATGCCAGCTATCTCGGCATCTATTAGCTTCTGCGGCTTGCGGCGATAGTAGTTCTTGGTGGTAAGCAAAAGATTGCTTCCTGTAAGTTCATTGGTAAGCTCTAGGTTAATTCCTTTTTCCTTGGCGGCTTCTTCCAGCTTAGAACGGTTGAGGCCGAAAAGGTATATGCGAAATCCCTCTCTTTTTGGTGCTGGCTCCCTCTTGTCTAGTATGTGGGAAGTTGTTGCCTTATCCTTTCTCACTTCGCCATTTTCATCAAGCCAGCGGATTTCGGTTTCCTGAGGCCTGCGGTGGAGGATAGCATCTACGGCCTGACCTACATCCGAGTGGACAATTACCCGGTCTCGTTCCTGAATTTCGACGACTATATCGAAGGTGGGTGGCGCCTTGCGCTCTAAGATTGATTTCTGGGTGTGCCGCCGCCGCGCCTCTTCATCTCCTAGGGTCACTGTTTGAATGCCGCCGATGAGGTCGGACAGGGTAGGGTTCATCATTAAGTTCTCTAAGGTATTTCCATGGGCGGTGCCTATTAATTGGACACCACGCTCGGCGATGGTTCGGGCAGCTTCAGCTTCCAGACTGGTGCCTATTTCATCGATGATGATTATCTCGGGCATGTGGTTTTCCACGGCTTCAATCATCACCGCGTGTTGCATAGTCGGTGTTGGCACCTGCATCCGCCGCGTGTGTCCTATGGCGGGATGGGGTATATCGCCGTCACCGGCGATTTCATTGGACGTGTCAACGACGATCACCCGTTTTCTAAAGTCATCAGCCAGGACTCGAGCTACCTCACGCAGCATGGTTGTTTTGCCGATACCAGGTCGGCCTAGGAGCAGCACGCTTTTGCCTGACTCGACAAGGTCCTGGATGATTTTCACCGTGCCGAAGACAGCTCTGCCTACGCGGCAGGTCAAGCCTACGATTCGCCCTTCACGATTGCGTATAGCTGAAATGCGGTGTAGCGTGCGCTCGATGCCAGCGCGGTTGTCGCCGCTAAAGCTGCCGATGCCAGAGACTACGTGCTCGATATCTGAGTCTGTGACCTCTGTGGGGTTGAGGATTACCTCCTTGTGTGGATAGCGGGCTTCAGGAGGACGACCGAGGTCTAAAACTACCTCAAGTAATTCACTGTTTTCAGGTTGTGCAAGAAGTGCCTGGCGGATGTGTTGTGGCAGGACACCAAGCAGGGCGTCTAAATCATCAGCGATTACTTTTTGCAAATAGCTTCTCCTTGACGAGGTCGAGGAAGTATCTGTGGAACCTCAAGTCATCGGTCAGTTCCGGATGGAAGGCACAGGCGAGTAGCTTACCTTGCCTGACAGCTACCGGCTTGCCATTTAATTGACATAATACTTCAACTCCACGTTCAGCTTTTTGGATTATCGGGGCTCTGATGAAAATGCCGTGGAAAGTCCCGTTGTCCAGGGCTGGTATCTTCAGGTCGGCTTCAAAGCTATCTACCTGCCTGCCGAAGGCATTACGCTCCACCTCTATGTCCATGACCCCGATAGGCTCCATTTCTAAATTGGGCACTTTTTTGGCTAGAAGCACCAAACCGGCGCAAGTGCCGAAGATGGGAAAACTTTTTTTGGCGAGCTTGCGTATCGGCTCCAGCAAACCGTAGTCTGACAGTAGTTTACTGATGGTAGTGCTTTCTCCACCGGGGATGACCAGTGCATCCAGGCCATTGAGCTCTGGGGGCAAGCGTACGGGGACGGCTTCTGCGTTTAAAGCGGATAGCATCTGTATATGTTCAGTCACAGCTCCCTGCAGAGCCAGGACACCGATTTTCACTCTACCAGCCTCTGGTGGCCAATAATTCTTCCGGCGGGATGGTCTTTATGTCCAGCCCGGGCATGGCTGTGCCGAGGGCTTTGGATACCTCGGCGATGACTGCCGGGTCCTGGTAATGTGTGGTCGCTTTAACAACGGCTTTAGCTCTCGTCGCCGGGTCGCTGGACTTAAAAATACCTGAACCGACGAAGACGCCCTCGGCCCCCAGTTGCATCATCAGCGCGGCATCGGCCGGTGTGGCTACACCGCCAGCGGCAAAGTTGACCACCGGTAGTTTCCCCGTTTTGTGTATTTCCAACACCAGCTCGAGGGGAGCACCCAGGTTTTTAGCTTCAGTGGTAAGTTCATCAATGGGCAAGGCTTGCAGCCGGCGAATGCCGTCGTGAACTGCCCGCATGTGTCTTACGGCTTCAACGATGTTGCCAGTACCGGCCTCGCCTTTGGTGCGAATCATGGCGGCACCTTCAGCGATGCGGCGTAGGGCTTCGCCTAAATCGCGGCAGCCGCAGACAAAGGGGACCTTGAAATCGTGTTTCCAGATATGATGGCTTTCGTCGGCAGGTGTGAGCACCTCAGATTCGTCGATGAAGTCGACTCCCAGCGCCTCCAGCACCTGGGCCTCGACAAAATGTCCGATGCGGCATTTGGCCATCACCGGGATGCTTACCGCTTCCATTATGGCCTTGATTATCGTCGGGTCAGCCATACGGGCAACACCACCGGCAGCCCGGATGTCTGCCGGCACCCGCTCCAGTGCCATGACGGCGCAGGCTCCAGCGTCTTCAGCGATTTTGGCATGCTCCGCTGTGACCACATCCATGATGACACCGCCCTTGAGCATCTGGGCTAAACCTGATTTAACTTTCCAAGTACCTGTGTCCATTTTCCCCGTTTACATAAGTGTTTTTATTATTTTACACTGGTTCGGTCTTCGTAGCAAATGGAAGTAGCTGCCCTTTTTCGACTATTCGATTTCGTTCTCAATCTCCTATATTAAAATTACGTGATTATCCCTTGACATGCAGTACCTTTTGTGCTATAATGTATTCAGATAAGGGGTGATTACGATGAGAAAAAGGGAGTTCACAGCCAAAAACCTTGAGAGGATGTTTCCAGACGACAACGCCTGCCTTGAATGGTTGGTAAGCCAACGCTACCCTAACGGCATTGAGTGTCCTGTTTGCAAGAAAGTCACCAAGCATCACAAGTATAAGAGCCGATATGTCTATGCTTGTGACCAATGCGGGCATCACGTATCGCCACTTGCTAGCACAATCTTCCATAAGTCGCCCACACCCCTTAAGATATGGTTTGACGCCATACATGAAATAGCCACAACACGGACTGGCTTTTCGGCTAAGGCTTTTCAGCGAAAGCATGAGGTAACTTACAAGACGGCATGGAGAATATTCAAGCAAGTCCGCAAACTTCTTAATGAAACCCCTATAATTCTGGACAATGAGGTTGAGGTTGACGAAACCTATGTCGGCGGGAAGGCTCACGGCAAGCGTGGGCGTGGTGCAGAAAACAAGACCGCCGTAATCGGCATCGCCCAACGGCGGGGCAGGATAGTCACCAAGGTTGTCGCCGATGTCAAGAGGTCTACGGTCATGCCTTTTATCGCTCGGAATGTAGCCCAGAGAGCCATCGTCTACACAGACGAATACCATGTCTATGACACGGTTGACAGGCTCGGCATGAGGCACGAATCGGTCAACCACGCTGATAAGGTCTACGCCAACGGCAGGGTGCATACCAACACCATCGAGAGTTTTTGGAGTTTGACCAAGCGTGGCATAAGCGGTGTTTATCATGCTGTCAGCCCTAAATATCTCCAGTCTTACCTGAACGAGTACGCTTTTCGACACAACCATCGGAAAGACGAGACTCCGATGTTTGTCCTGATGCTGAATCGGATTGTCGCCAGTCTTTGACAGGCTGCGCAGCCTTGCTGAGAATAGCTAGGAACTGGTCTTTAGTGATTTTGCGTTTGATTATCTTGCGTTGTCGTCTCATTTGTATTCCGCCTGTTATTTATTAGACGTTCAATATTTGTCGATAATCTATCCAAAGATGCAGTTAACGCCTTATTTGTTGCCATTTGCTCATTTTGTAAGGTTCTCTCACGAGAACGTTGGTTATTGTTAGCCCTCATAAGAAATGTAGTTATTGCAGCTACTACTCCTGCTAACATAGCAAACTCCAATGGTAATACCCACCATTTAACCCCCATATTGTTGCGACCCTGTTCCCAATGAATGTCCCAAAGAGATACGACAGCCCCATATGTAAAATCCAAGAAGTGTCTTCCAAGTATGTCGGTAATCCACCCAGCCAAAAGTGTGAGGAATATGATGATTGTCTGGAAATACGCAGAGGTTGGCAAGATTGGGAAAATTGAATGCCACCAGTTTCTAATTTTGGTTCTGCACATATACCACCATTATATACCTTTCCCTGTATAAAATGGTATACTTTGGCAGGGGAAATTCCCAAAGATTGCATACTGCACAAGGGGGTATACTGTCGTAAAATTATAGCATCTATCAGTGATAAAGCGAATTTCGAACTTATGTTATAATCCTGAGTATGAAAATTCTGGGAGTTGAGAGCTCTTGTGATGAGACCGCGGCAGCGGTAGTTGAGGATGGAGTTAGCATTCTATCGGACGTCGTCGCCTCTCAGGTGGATATACACAGTCGCTATGGCGGCATCGTGCCCGAGGTAGCTTCGAGGCAGCATGTGCTTACAGTCCTGCCGGTGGTGGAAAGCGCTATGGCCGAGGCGAAAGCCACCTGGAAGGATATAAAGGCCATTGCCGTAACCATGGGCCCTGGTCTGGCAGGCTCGCTTCTGGTCGGGGTGAATGTAGCTAAAGCTATCGCCTTAGCTTACGGCCTGCCCCTCATTGGTATAAATCATCTTGAAAGCCATATCTACGCCAACTGGTTGAGTGGGGGTAAGCCTGTTTTCACTTGTCTCTGCCTTATCGTTTCCGGGGGGCATAGCGATCTGGTGCTGATGAGTGGGCATGGACAGTTTGAGAAGCTGGGACGGACGAGAGATGATGCTGCCGGCGAGGCCTTCGATAAGGCAGCTAGAATTTTGGACCTGGGTTATCCTGGCGGTCCGGCTATAGAGAAGGCAGCCAGAGACAGGCCGGCATCGTTTCCTTTGCCCCGGGCATGGCTTAAGGGCAGCGATGATTTCAGCTTCAGCGGATTGAAGACAGCTTTGCTCCATCTGGTCAGAGATAATGATTTTTCGGACTCTTCTCGGGTAGCAGAGGCGGCGGCCAGCTTTCAACAGGCCGTGGTTGACGTGCTGACCACCAAAACGATACAGGCTGCGGAGAGGCTGGACGTCAAGCAGATACTGTTATCCGGCGGTGTGGCGGCTAATCAAGCTCTCCGTGACAGTTTTATCTCCAATTCACCTGTGCCGGTGCTTATACCACCTCCGGGCTTGTGTACCGATAATGCGGCGATGGTTGCTGCTTGCGGCTACTATCGCTACCAGTCGGGCAAAATCGATGGCTATGATATAGATGTGCTACCCAGCCTCAGCCTCGGTTAAAAGCTACAGTACACTCAGCGCAATTTCGGAGACGGCAATAGGTCTTGAAGATATGAATCAGCCCCTGCTGCTGGCAGGCAGAAAGGCGGGCATCCGGCTTGAGAAGTAACTGCTGTTTCATATGCCGAGTTAGCTCGTTGTCTGCCGGGCTGGGATAGCGGCGGTAAATTTCAGCAGCTTTTTTCTTCAGCTTCAGTTCAGAATTCAGCTCACCCCAGGCGCAGGCGAAGGGCAGTATGGTATTTATAACTATTTCTGAAGCTTTCTCTCGGCCGATAATGGCCGAGCTTCTTTTCTGGGCGATGCCGAAATCGAAGTGGTTTCTCCAGTAGCCCTGGCCGTCAATGACTAAGCCGTTTATCAGCCAGCCATGTTCAGTTCCCTGAGGCGCCTTCTTTGCTAGTTCGAGTATTCCTCGGAGGAGCCCCGTTTGGTGATAACGGGCCAGGAGGTAGCTCAGGGCAACAAGGCGACGAGTGGGGAAGTTGTCCGGTCTCACTCTGAAGAAGCACCAGTCATCTTTCTTCATGGTTTGGGTGATGACGAGGGAGCGCCATATCCTTTCCAGTTTATCTGTCTCCATGTCTTCAATTGACCTTTTCCGCTGAGAAGGCAGTAGTCCGGCGGTCCCCAGAATCAAAGCTTGCCTGCTGGTATCGCTCTCCGGTTCGGCTCTCTCCAAAAAACTTAGAGATAACCTGTTGGCCAGTTCCTCGCAGGGCTCAGCATTCTGGGCATAGCCCAGAGCTCTGGCTATGCCGCGAAATAGCACCTGCCCCGCCTTCTCTTTATTCAGAGCTTTGCAGGACAGACTTACTTTGGCGGCGAACCTTTCCTCGCCGGCGATAGTAAGCAGTTTATTTAAGCGCTCTGTATTTGAGTGCTGGCTGACTTTGGGGCAAGAGGTTAGATAATAACCAGACAGGTTGGCTAGATTGTCTAACTCGTCTAACGGACTGCTGAAGAAAGAATTCAGGCTGATTGTAGGAATGGCTTTGCCATTTTGCATTAAGGTGTGAGATTGGCTATCGTGCCACCATACGATATGCAAGGCTATATTATTATATTTAGGGTCTTGGTGATGACCGTGGCTATACCACTGGCTGGACTTAACATGAATCTCGATGTCCCCGTTCATTATGTGGCCGTTGAGGGCGAAAACGGCATCTTTGAAATCACAGCCACTGGTGTTACTGACTCTGCCGGGATATATTGCCTGAAATGGCTCACCATCATCGGTAACCAGGCTTTTTACTAGATGGCACTGCCAGAGGCGGGCAATGAGCTTTTCTGAAACCTGTGTTTTCATCTTGTTGCACGTTTACGTGTAGTTATAAGCAAAAAATTAAGGCAACTATCCCCCCTAGCAGGTAGTAGTGTCTATCTGTTTACATTTAATCATGTGCCTCTTTTTTGGCGTTTGGCTTATATTTGAAGCCAGAACGCTCGGCGATCAGGGTAAGCAAAGTGGCCGAGGTTCCTCGCGGTTTATACATTCCGGTTTCCCACTCGCTGATCGTCTGCTGGCGGGTGCCCAGCTCATCGGCTAGTTTGGCTTGGGTTAGCCTCAAGTGTTGCCGCAACGCCAGAATGCGTTGCCTATTCCAATCAACCTTTTTTCGTTTCTGAGCCATGTTTTTATTTTACACGTTATAGTGTGAAAAATCAAGGAGTCTAAAGCTCATTTGTCGATGACCGGGGGCAAGAATTATAATCCTGCCAGCCTAAACCACTTTACAAATGGATTTTTTTATGCTAATATAATTAGCACTCTAAGCCTAAGAGTGCTAAAATCTAAAAAGGAGGTAAAGATGGCGGTTAAACTTGAACCATTAGGAGACAGAGTTGTGGTAAAGCCGAGTCCGAAGGAGGAGGTTACCAAAGGTGGTATTGTTCTTCCAGACACTGTTAAGGAGAAGCCACAGGAAGGCAAGGTCATCGCTGTCGGTCCGGGCAGGATGACTGAAGATGGCAAACGCATAGCCATGGATGTGAAGGTCGGTGATATAGTGATTTATGCCAAATACGGCGGCACCGAAATTAAGGAAGATGATGAGGAACTTATTATCCTCAGGGAAAGCGATATTTTAGCCAAGAAAAGTTCTAAATAGAAAAGTTTATAAAGATAAACAGGAGGTTTTAACAGATGGCAAAACAAATTCTTTATGGTGAAGAGGCAAGGCGAGCCTTAAAAGCTGGCATTGATGCCCTGGCCAATGCGGTTAAGGTCACTCTGGGGCCTCGGGGGCGCCCTGTAGCCTTGGACAGGAAGTTCGGCGCACCTAATGTTATTAACGACGGCGTTTCTATTGCCAAGGATATCGAGCTTCCCGACCCATTCGAGAATATGGGAGCGCAACTGGTTAAGGAAGCAGCAATTAAGACAAATGATAAGTGCGGCGATGGCACCACTACGGCCACTGTGCTAGCTCAGGCAATTGTAACCGGTGGTTTCAAGAATATAGCTGCCGGGTCTGATGCTATGGCTCTCAAGCGCGGAGTCGAGAAAGGCGTGGAGGCTGTTGTTGAGGAGCTGAAGAAGATGTCGACCCCGGTGACCACAAAGGAGCAGGTGGCGCAGGTGGCGACGATATCAGCTGCCGATTCTGAGGTAGGCAACCTCATCGCTGAGGTGATGGAGAAGGTAGGCAAGGACGGAGTAATTACTGTTGAGGAATCAAAGGGTTTGCTTTTTGAGACAGAGTATGTCGAGGGTATGGAATTCGACCGCGGCTACATAAGTCCTTACTTCATCACCAATGCTGAGCTGATGAAAACAGAGCTTGAAGACCCCTATATACTGATTACCGACAAGAAGATCTCAGCTATAGCTGAACTTCTGCCGGTTCTGGAGAAGATACTTCAGGTTTCCAAGAACTTTGTAATTATCGCTGAGGATGTAGAGGGTGAAGCACTGGCTACTTTGGTGGTCAACAAGTTGAGGGGCACTCTCAACTGTCTGGCGGTCAAAGCGCCGGGCTTTGGAGACAGGCGCAAGGCGATGCTTGAGGATATAGCCATTCTAACCGGGGGCAAGGTTATCTCCGAGGAGATAGGGCGGAAGCTGGATTCAACGACGGTGGCTGACCTTGGCCGAGCTCGTAA
>Ga0194113_10002265_pt1 | contig 26432 bp, 23 predicted proteins | sample TA2MahC200mmetaG_FD_146193 | JGI IMG/M metagenome (GOLD analysis project Ga0194113, IMG submission 146193) | Freshwater microbial communities from Lake Tanganyika, Tanzania - TA2015017 Mahale Deep Cast 200m | ecosystem: Environmental > Aquatic > Freshwater > Lake | place: Tanzania: Lake... | reverse complement strand
AGTCAATAAAGCAATTGTTGATTCCGCGCTTGATAACCTAAGGATTGATAAGGCGGGCCTTGATGAAGTTGACCGCCGGGTCTTAAAGACTATCATTGAGGCTTATGATGGCGGCCCGGTGGGAGTTGAGGCCTTAGCAGCGACTTTGAATGAAGAAGTAGACACAATCGTTGATTGCGTGGAGCCGTATTTGCTTAAGGCCGGATATATCAAACGAACGGCGCGAGGCAGGCAAATCACAAAATTAGCATTTGAACATTTCGGTCTTCCGATCAAAAGTGAGCAAAAGGAGTTATTTTAAAGGTTAGAAAATGAAATTATTGCTCCATGTCTGCTGTGGGCCTTGTCTTATTTATCCTTACGAGGTTTTAAGCAAAAAAAGTTATATTGTAGAAGGGTTCTTTTATAATCCAAATATACATCCTCTATCTGAGTATAAAAATAGAAAGAAAGCGATAGAGGATTTAACAAGCGCGCAAAATATTAAGGTCAACTTCGCGGAAGCTTATAATCCCGAAGAGTTCTTCAGGGCGGTGGCAGGTAATGAAAAATCGCCTGGTAGATGCGAGCTTTGTTGGAAGCTGCGCCTGGAAAAGACAGCGAAGCTTGCTAAAGACAAAGGTTTTGATTGTTTCTCGACGACGCTTTTAGTCAGTCCCTATCAGGATATCGAGAAGATTAGGAAAATTGGAGAGGATATCGCAAAGGCGACTGGCGTAAAATTCATCTTTGAAGATTTTAGGCCAGGGTTTCGCCAGGCTCATAGTAAGGCGAAGGAATTGGGCCTGTATTGCCAGAAGTATTGCGGTTGTTTGTTTTCAAATGAAGCCACAACTTATGGAGCGAAGCGAACATAAGTTGTTTGGCTGAATTTGACCCCCACACCAATTGGGAATTTAGTTTTGTCTATAAGCCAATTGGTATGAGGGGTCCAGTTCGACCGAACGATTTACGTTTCCGACTTCGCTGTTCGAGCTTCGTCGAGACCTCGCCGAAGTCAAACATTTTAAGTGTTTGACGAAGGTGGGCATTATCATTCCGTAAATCGTGGTCTCACTGGAGAACGCTATGAACGAAGTTAGTTTTTTAGGTAGGATTTTGATTATTGCCGGGGTGATTTTAGTCTTGGTGGGGATAGTTTTTGTTTTTGGCAACAAAATCCCCTGGATAGGAAAGCTGCCAGGAGACATATATATTCAGAAGAAAAACCTAACTTTATATTTTCCTATAACCACAAGTATCTTGATTAGTGTTGTCTTGAGTTTAATTTTAATGCTATGGTCAAAAAGATAGCCCGTATTTTAATAATCTCGGTGTTTGCAATTTCCTTGTTAGGATTTTCGCAGCCGCCTATGCCTCCTAAGTCAGGAGAAATCGTGAGGGTTGCGATAGCCAGAGGCAAACCTTCGGTTATGCTTGTGATAAAGGGGCCATTTAGTATTTATTCCTTGGGGACCAATGAATTGCTTTCCGAATACAAGGGACTTGGTAATTCTGCTGTTACTCCCACTAATTTTGGGATACAGATTGGCCCGTATATCTACTTAAAGGTTTTTGGGATAAAGATAATGCCTAAAAGAGACGCGGCGATATATATCGATAAGCGACGTTTCCGCGGCCAGGTAGATATTATACGTCAGCAGGATAAGACTCTCCTGGTTGTAAACCATATTGATGTAGAAAATTATATCCGCGGAGTTCTTTATCATGAGGTCTCGCATAAATGGCCTCTTGAAGCAATCAAGGCTCAGGCAGTTGCGGCCAGGACCTATGCGCTTTACCAGAAGAAAGGCAGCGAGAAGAACGATTACGATTTAACAAACGATATCTATTCTCAGGTTTACGGCGGGCAGACTTCGGAGAAATACCGTACGAATAAAGCAGTGAGCCAGACTTTAGGAGAGTATTTGACTTATAACGCAGAGATATTCCCTACTTATTTCCATGCAAACTGCGCTGGGCACACGGAAGATGCTGCAAAGCTTTGGAATATAGATCTACCTCCGTTAAAAGGCAAACCCTGTGATTTTTGCGCGAAATCTCCGCACTCAAAATGGAAGATAAACTTGAGGTTAGCCGATATCCAGGTCAAATTAATTAAGTCTGGAAGGGAAATCGGTCTGATAAAAGAGATTCATGTTCTAGAAAGAAATAATTCGGGTAGAGTAGATAAGCTTGAAATCATTGACCGTCGCGGGAGTAAAATTTATATTTCTGGTAAAGATTTCCGTATGGTCGTAGGGCCGAATATTATCAAAAGCACGAATTTTAATGTCATAATGCGCGGTTATTACGTAGATTTTGAAGGTAAAGGCTGGGGACACGGAGTAGGATTGTGCCAGTGGGGCGCAAAATCAATGTCTGAGTGCGGTTTTAAGTATGATGAGATTCTGAAATATTACTATCCCGGCAGTGAAATCACCAAATAAAGTAAAAAGTCAAGAGGAAAAAGTAAAAAGTACAAGTCAAAAGTCAAAATTGATAACTTTTAACTTTTTAGTTGTGCTTTTGCCTTTTTACTTTTTACTTTTTACTTTTTAAAATGAAGCTTTCTATTTTTGATTATGTCCTTGCCAAAGAGCGTATCGCTCAGTACCCTCTAGTAAAAAGAGACCAGGCGCGTTTATTAATTGTTGATAGAAAATCCAAGAAAATCTATCGCGATAAGTTCTGTAATATATTAAAATATTTGCCTTCTGATAGCCTGATGGTTTTAAATGATACCAAGGTGATCCCCGCCAGGCTTATAGGAAGACGTCAGACCGGGGGAAGGGTTGAGGTTTTTCTGCTCCAGGCATTATCCGACGGATATTCCTATAAGACATTAATTAGGCCGCTTAAGAGGCTCAATCTGAATGAAAAAATTATTTTTAACGGCGGTAAGATTTCAGCGAGACTTAAAGATCCTCTAGAAAAGATCGTGCGTTTTAATACGCGTAATGCTTCCCAGATTCTAAAATTAGGGTTTATTCCTTTGCCGCCATACATAAAAAGACAACCGGAGGCAATCGATAAGACACATTATCAGACGGTATATGCCAAAAACAAAGGTTCGGTTGCCTCGCCTACCGCGGGCTTGCATTTTACTAAAGAGTCGCTTTCAAAGATTAAAAAATCAGGAATAAGAATAGCGAATGTCACCCTGCATGTAAATTACGCGACGTTTAATGCCGTAAAAGAAGATGATATCAGGAAACATAAAATGCACAGCGAAGAGTTCAGGGTGCCCAAGAAAACAATTTCAGAAATTAAGAATGCCAAGACCAGCGGAAGAAAAATTATCGCCGTAGGCACCACCAGTTTTCGCGTCCTTGAGACGATCGCCGAAGGGTTAGGTGTAAAAGAAATAAAGGGCGAAACTAATCTATTTGTCTATCCCGGATATAAACTGAAGCTGGTCGATGCGCTCATTACTAATTTTCATCTTCCGCGCACGACTTTGTTCATGTTGGTTTGCGCATTCGCAGGCACTGATTTGATAAAGCGGGCTTATCAAGAGGCAATTGATAAAAAATACAGATTCTATAGTTATGGCGATGCAATGTTAATTTTATAGATTTTGAATGTAAGCTCATGGGATTGGGCTACGGTTAAGGTAACGAAGCCCGCCTGCCTGCCGGCAGGCAGGTATCGGTTATGGTAACGGTAACGCCAAAATTTATTACGATTAACGTAACCGAAAGACGAAACGGGCATCGTAACCATCACCCTTAAACGTAACCGTAATCATAAACTATGTTTAAAATAATACATAAAGATAAGAAAACCAATGCAAGGATAGGTGCTTTAAAAACTGCGCACGGAGTGGTCCAAACGCCATTTTTTATGGCTGTTGCCACTAATGCCACAGTTAAGACTCTTTCCGTCCAGGACTTATTTGATGCCCAGACAGAAATTATCGTTTCCAATACCTATCATGTATTCGTAAGGCCGGGGATGGAGGTTATAAAGAAGGCAGGAGGCCTGCATAAATTCATGAGTTGGCCTCGGCCAATTCTGACCGACTCCGGAGGCTATCAGATTTTTTCTTTAGCGCTCTTAAGAAAGGTCACCGATGAAGGGGTGAAGTTCCAATCCCACGTGGATGGCATGGCCCATTTCTTTAGTCCGGAAGATATAATTTCTTTACAAAAAATCCTGAAATCTGATATAATAATGCCGCTTGATGAGTGTGTTCATTATCCCTGCCAACGGGATTATGCAGAGATCGCAACCAGGCGTACCACCCTTTGGGCACAACGTTCAAAACTAGCTTATAATAATATAGTTACTAAAACTAAAGGCAAAACTTCTGCCAAAGATAAGCAGTTGCTTTTTGGTATTATTCAAGGCGCCACTTTCAAGGATTTACGCAAACAATCGGCAGAAGAGCTCATTGATATGGATTTTGATGGGTATTCCATCGGCGGTTTAAGTGTCGGCGAACCCAATAATCTTATGCAGGATATCTTGGCATATACGATTGATTTTATCCCTAAGGATAAACCGCGTTATACCATGGGAGTGGGCACTCCTGAACAGATCGTGGAATCCGTGGAAAAAGGCGTAGATATGTTTGATACCTGCGTTCCCACGCGCTATGGAAGAAACGGTACGGCATTTACTAGCGAAGGCAAGATTACTTTAACCAACGCTAGATTTGTCAAAGATTTCTCGCCTATTGATAAGAATTGCGCCTGCTATGCCTGTAAGAATTATTCCCGGGCATATCTTCGGCATCTTTGTAATGCTAAAGAGATATTGGGATTGAAACTGGTTTCATACCATAATGTCTATTTTTTCATGAAATTGATGCGCGATATCCGCAAGGCGATAGAGAAGAACCGTTTCAGCGAATTCAAGAAAGATTTCCTAAAGAAGATAAAAAAAGATGAGAATTGATATCCTGACTATTTTCCCTGAGATGTTTGATTCCGTGCTTAATGAGTCAATCTTAAAACGAGCGCAGGAAAAGGGTAAATTGTGGCTCATCGTGCATAATCTACGCGATTACACCGTCGATAAACACAAGAAGGTTGATGATAAGCCTTTCGGCGGAGGACCGGGGATGATTATGCAGATCCAGCCGATTCATGATGCCGTAAAAGAAATTTGTAAATTATCCAAGATAGATAAAAAACGCAGGAGAATAATTATCCTTTCGCCGCAAGGCAAAACCTTGGAGCAGAAAGTAGCATCGCGATTATCCAAATATAAACATTTGATTTTGATTTGCGCCCATTATGAAGGCGTTGATGAGCGCGTAAGAAAATATCTGGTTGATGAGGAAATATCGATCGGAGACTATGTTTTAACCGGGGGAGAGCTGCCGGCAATGGTTTTAGTAGATGCAGTATCCAGGCTAATTCCCGGGGTTTTAGGGAAAAAAGAGTCATTGCAACAGGAGTCATTTCATGATAATTTATTGGAGTATCCGCAGTATAGTCGGCCAGCAGATTTCAAAGGCATGAAGGTCCCATCTATTTTATTAAGCGGAGATCATAATAAGATTCAAGTATATAGAAAAAAAGAATCCATAAGAGTTACTAAAACAAAAAGACCTGATTTGTTTAAGAGGTATAAATCGTAAAAGAGGAGGAGAAAAATGAAGAAGATCTCAGAAATAGAGTCAGCATACCTTAAAAAAGATATCCCGGATTTTAAGCCTGGCGATACGGTAGTTGTGTCGGTTAAGGTCCCGGAGGCTGATAAATTCCGCATCCATGATTTTGAAGGAGTGGTTATCAGCCGACGCGGCTCAGGTACAAATGAGAGTTTTGCGGTAAGAAAAATATCTTTTGGCGAGGGAGTGGAGAGGGTGTTTGCCTTGCATTCTCCCACTATCGATAAGATTACCTTAGTCAAAAAATCTAAGGCCAAAAGAAGCAAGCTTTATTACCTTCGAGAGAGAATCGGAAAACAGGCCACCAAAGTAGAAACAGAACAATAATGCTTTACTACGAAAATAAAGCCAAAAGAAACGGCTTTAAATTCGTTGTCGGGGTTGATGAAGCCGGCCGCGGGCCTTTAGCTGGTCCGGTTGTTGCTTCTGCGGTTTGGCTTAAAGATAGGCGTTTCAAAAACAGGATTGACGACTCAAAAAAACTCTCGGCTTCACAGCGGGAAAAGGCATTCAAAGAGATTATTGAAAAATCGTTTTTTGGATTAGGAGTGGTCAGCGAAAGCGCGATTGATGAAATAAATATCTTGCAGGCAACTCGTTTAGCCATGCAGAAGGCGCTTTTTGATTTGTTTTCTAAATTGCCCAAGAAGCATAAAATCGCCAAAAGTAAATTCAAACAATCAGTTTGCGCTTTAATCGACGGCGGCTCACTCGTATTAAATGTGCCTTGTTCAATAAAAAGTATTATTAAGGGCGATTCAAAGAGCCTGTCAATCGCTTGCGCTTCGATTATCGCAAAAGTAACCCGTGACAGAATGATGTTAGTTTTGGATGAGATCCAGCCAAAATACGGGTTTTCAAAACATAAGGGTTATGGCACCGAGGATCATATCAGGGCAATAAGAAAGTTTGGTCCGTCAATTTTTCACCGGAAGAGTTTTATCCCCATAAAATGTCAAAAGAAAAAATCGAGCTAGGTCTAGCCGGAGAAAAGAAGGCAGTAGAATTCTTAAAGGATAACGGCTACGAAATTTTAGATAAGAATTTTCGCACCTCACTCGGCGAAATTGATATTGTCGCCAAAGATAAAGACTGCATCTGCTTTGTAGAAGTAAAGACCAGGTCTAGTGATCAAAAGGGTTCTCCCGAAGAAGCAATCACCAGGCATAAACAACATAAGCTGTCGCAAATGGCTTTATTGTATTTAAAACATAAAAATCTGCTTAAAAAATCCGCACGTTTTGACATCGTCACTGTAATACAAAATCTTCCAGAAAAAGATAAGATCAATGTTATTAAAAACGCATTTTTATTAGATAGTCATTATCTTTATTAAGGGGGTAAGATGTTTTCCGATATAGAAATTGCGCAACAGGCAAGGATGAAGCCTGCAAAAGAGATCGCCAAGAAAATTGGCATAAGAGAAAACGAGCTAGAACTTTACGGCAATTATAAAGCAAAGGTCTCGTTAGATATTTTAAAAAGGGTTCAAAACAGACCTCCAGGGAAGTATGTTTTAGTAACCGCAATCACCCCTACGCCATTGGGAGAAGGAAAGACCGTAACTACAATCGGTCTTGGCATGTCGTTAAACAAATTAAAAAAGACAATCACCTGTATACGCCAGCCATCCCTGGGGCCAGTTTTCGGCATAAAGGGTGGCGCGGCAGGCGGCGGTTACTCTCAAGTAGTACCGATGGAAGATTTTAATTTGCATTTTACCGGCGATATCCACGCTATTGGCCTGGCGCATAATTTAGCCGCAGCATTCTTGGACAATCATATCTTTAAGAAAAACAAATTGAAGATCGATACAGACAAGATTAGCTGGCGTAGGGTAGTAGATATTTCAGATAGATATTTACGTAACGTAAAGGTCGGCTTAGGGACAAAAGATGACGGTATCCCGCGCGATTCAGGTTTTGATATCACCGTGGCGTCCGAGGTTATGGCGATTTTGGCCCTGGCAGATAATTTATCTGATTTGAGGAAAAGGATATCCCATATCGTAATGGCTCAGACTCTTGACGGAAAACCAGTGACTACCGAAGATATTAAAGTAGCTGGAGCCATGACAGTATTATTAAAAGATGCTATCAAGCCCACGCTAATTCAGACGCTGGAAAACACTCCCGTCTTGGTACATGCCGGCCCATTTGCTAATATCGCCCATGGAAATAGCTCAATTATCGCCGATAGGATTGCTTTGCGTCTGGCGGATTTTGTTGTCACTGAAGCGGGATTCGGAGCGGACTGCGGGGCAGAGAAGTTCTTTGATATCAAGTGCCGTATATCAGGGCTTGTTCCAAATGCTGTCGTGTTGGTTTGTTCCATCAGGGCATTAAAGATGCATAGCGGAAAATTTAATGTCGTCGCAGGCAAGCCTTTGGAAGAAGGGCTGGTTAAAGAAAACCTTCAGGCACTAGAAGAAGGTTTTTGTAATCTCAAGAAACATATTGAAAATATGAAAGCATTCGGCGTGCCCGTGGTTGTTGCAGTTAATAAATTTACGACAGATACGCAAAAAGAAATTGATTTAATAATTAGAAAATCAAAAGAGGCGGGAGCCGATGATTGCGTTTTAAGCGAGGTCTGGTTGAAAGGCTCGGAAGGCGGGATGGATTTAGCCAGGGCAGTTATAAAGGCAGCCGAGAAAAAGAGTGATTTTAAATTTTTATATCCTTTAGATATTCCCATTAAAGAAAAGATAAGAACTATCGCTACTAAAATTTACGGTGCAAAAGATGTGGAATATGCTCCTGAGGCCGAAAAACAGATTAGTGATTTTACGCGTTTAGGATTTAACAAGATGCCGATTTGCATGGCCAAGACGCATCTATCTCTTTCGCATGATCCGACATTAAAGGGCAGGCCCGAAGGTTTTATATTGCCTATCCGCGAGGTTCGCGCTTCGGTTGGGGCGGGATTTTTGTATCCTCTATGCGGCCAAATGAGGACCATGCCCGGTCTTCCCACACATCCGGCAGGAGAAGAAGTAGATATCGATGAAAATGGAAAAGTAAGGGGGCTATTTTAATAAATTCAAAATCCAAATACTACAAAATCCCAAATAAATCCCAAAACCCAAATCCTAAGCTGATTTTGGGATTTGGAAATTTGGATTTGTTTGGTAGTATTGGTAGTATTTGAAAATTGGGATTTAGGAGGTAAAATGTATCGTAACCATTCAATTAAAAAATATTTAGATGATTTAGCGGCTAAAAAACCCGCTCCTGGCGGAGGTTCTGCCGCGGCCTTAGCCGCAGCTTTGGGCGCTGCGCTTTTGTCAATGGTAGCTAATTTCACCGTCGGAAAAGACAAATACAAGCAGTTTGAGCAAGAAATCAAAGGAACGCTTAAAAAAAGCGAAAAAATAAGAAAAAATTTGCTTGAATTGGTCGATTTAGATGTTATAACTTATAATAAGGTTGCTAAAAACAAGAAAAAGTCTCTCGCCCTATATCAGAAATCACTAAAAGAGGCAGCCAACGTTCCTTTAAAGATAACTAAAAATAGTATAGATGCCCTGGATCTTTGTCCGCTTTTAGAAAAAAAAGGAAATAAGTATCTAGTTAGTGATGTTCACGTGGCAAGGGCGCTACTTATAGGCGCCATTCAGTCGGCCGTTGTCAATGTTAGAATAAATCTTCCCTATATTGAAGATAAGAAATTTGTTTCAGAAGTTAACGAAGAATTAAAGAGATTAAAGTTGTAGGTTGTACGGTTGCGCTGCTGGAAACGTCTGACGTCGAACGTTAATCGTTTAAAATGAAAACGTAACCGAATGCCGATTAACGATTCCTGCCTGCCGGCAGGCAGGCGAGCTGCGCCACCGAAAAACGATAAACGCAACCCAAATTGATTTAGAATTAAATAATGGAGGCAAAATGCCAGCCCAATTACTTGAAGGCAAAATCATTGCCGCAGAAATCAAAGAAAAATTAAAACAAGAGATTGCACTTCTAGGCAAAAAACCGGTTTTGGCTAGTATTATCGTCGGAGAGAATGCAGGTGCCGAGTCTTATTGCAAATCTCAAGCTAAAACCGCCGAAGGTTTAGGCATTGAATATCGCTTGGAAAGATTGTCAGCTGATACGACACAACAAGGGTTAGTCGATTTTATCAAGAAATTAAATAATGACGCTTCAGTTAACGGAATCATTATCCAGATGCCTTTACCTAAGCAAATTGATTATAAGTCCATCAGCAGTTTTATCGCACCTGATAAAGATATTGAAGGAATGCATCCGCAAAATTTAGGCAAGGTTTTAATGGGAAAAGCGCGAATTGCGCCTTGTACTGCCGCTGCAGCGTTAGCGTTAATCGAGGCAACTGGCGTTAATCTTTACGGAAAAGAAGTCGTCATCGTGGGCCATAGTGAAATCGTAGGCAAGCCCTTAAGCCTTTTATTGTTGGAGAAATTTGCCACTACCACGGTTTGCCATATCGGAACTTCAGAGGCAGGAAAATTAGTTGAGCATGTTAAAAATGCCGAGATTTTGGTCGTAGCCGTCGGAAGAGCCGGACTTATCAAAGGCGAGTGGATAAAGAATGGCGCAATCGTAATTGATGTGGGCATAAACCGCATTAACGATAAAATCGTTGGCGATGTGGAATTTGAAGAAGCTGCCAATCGCGCCGCATACATCACTCCGGTTCCCGGCGGAGTGGGGCCGCTGACGGTTACGATGTTAATGAGAAATTTAGTGGAAGCAACAAAATTACAAACAAAATGACATTTAAAGACAAAATACAATCTGGTAAGTTTTTGTTAACTTCGGAAATTGGCCCACCCAAAGGCATCGAGACTAAAGAATTATTGGAAGATGCCGACTTAGTCCGCGGCAAGGTTGATGCAATTAATGTCACTGACTTGCAGAGTTCAGTGATGCGTTTGGGGTCTTTGTCGGTTTGCAAAATGCTGGTCGATAAAAATCTAGAGCCGATATTTCAGATGACCTGTCGGGATAGAAATCGTTTAGCTCTGCAATCGGATTTATTATCAGCAGCGGCATTTGGCATTGAAAATGTTTTGGCTTTAACCGGCGATCATCAGTCTTTAGGCGACCATCCTGATGCCAAAGGCGTATTTGATTTGGATTCGGTCCAGCTTTTGGAAGTTATCAGAAAATTGGAATCCGGCGAAGATATGGTGGGAAATAAACTCACCGGGATAGCGCCAAAATTCTGTAAAGGCGCAGTGGTTAATCCCGGAGCCGATCCTTTAGAGCCGCAGATTGCTAAAATGGAGAAGAAGATTGAGGCAGGCGCGGAATTTTTCCAGACCCAGGCAGTTTATGATGTCGCGCAATTTGAGACTTTCATCAATAAAGTCAAACACGTTAAAGTCCCGATTATGGCAGGAATTGTTTTGTTAAAGTCCGCGGGAATGGCAAAATATATGAATAGTAATGTCGCAGGCGTCCATGTACCGGATAATTTTATCAAAGAGATGCAGGATACAAAAGATAAGAGCGCAACTTCAATTGATATCGCCGCGCGATTAATCAAAGAATTAAAACCCATGTGCCAGGGGATTCATATTATGGCATTAGGTTGGGACAAATTAGTCCCTCGAATATTGGATATTTGTAATTTGTGAGGAGTTATGACTAATTTGCCCCGCACCTTTTTAGTATTCACTAGTTTTTTGGAAGGATTTCTAGAAATATTGAATTGATAAAAGGTGCGGGGTTAAATTCGCAGACGGCCTTTCGGCCTACGATTTACGTCGCTAACGCTCCGTAAATCGTCTGCTCATTTAAGTTGGGACAAATTAGTTTTCAGGTTTTAGAAGCCGCAGGACTTTGAAAGTAAAAAGTCAAAAGTAAAAAGGCAAAAGGACAAGGTAAAATTCAAAAGTTCAAAAAATTTTGACTTTTGACTTGTACTTTTTCCTTTTGACTTTTGCCTTTTGAATTTAAACAAGTTAAAGGAGAAATTATGCCAGATGTAACTAAACGTTCGGTTGATCCAGCGACCCAGCAAGTCTTAAAACATATTGAAGGCCAGCCTATCAAGACGACTTGGGATAGGCATGACGAGATGCAACCGCAGTGCGGCTTTGGGCAACTCGGTATTTGCTGTACGAATTGTTATCTGGGCCCGTGCAGAATTGATCCTTTTGGCGAAGGCGCCCAACAAGGAGTTTGCGGGGCAGATGCCGATACGATTGTGGCAAGAAATTTATTGCGTCATATTGCCGCAGGCGCAGCAGCCCATTCAGACCACGGTAGAGGCGTTGCGCACGCACTTCATTTAGTAGGTAAAGGCAAAATCCATGATTATCATATTCAAGACGAAGAAAAATTAAAACAAATGGCCAAAATGTATGATATTAAAATTGAGGGCCGTTCCAAAGAAGAGATCGCTGTGGATTTAGGCGATAAGTTTTTAGGAGATTTTGGCTCCCAGGAAGGCCCGATTAAATTTATTAGCCGTGCTCCCAGGAAAAGGATTGAAGTTTGGAAAAAGGCAGGCATTATTCCCCGTGGCGTAGACAGGGAAATAGTTGAGGCGATGCACCGAGTCCATATCGGCGTAGATAATGAATATAAAAGTATCATTTTGCATGGCATGAGAGCTAGTCTTGGCGACGGCTGGGGCGGTTCAATGATTGCTACGGAGGCTCAGGATATCCTTTTACGCACGCCTGAACCGATTCGCGGAACAGTTAATTTAGGAGTCTTAAAAGAGGACCAAGTCAATATTATCGTTCATGGCCATGAAGCGCTGTTGCCCGAGGCAGCTGCAAAAGTTGTCAAAGACCCGGAAATGATAAAATTAGCAAAGGAAGCAGGCGCAAATGGAATAAATTTAGCCGGTATGTGTTGTACGGCAAATGAGGTTTTAATGCGTCATGAAGTGCCATTGGCAGGAAATTTTCTACAGCAAGAATTAGCTATTGCTACTGGCGCCGTTGAAATGATGATGGTTGATATTCAATGCATTATGCCGGGTTTAATTGATGTTGCCAAATGTTTTCATACTGAAATTATTACTACTTCTGAAAAGGCAAAATTCCCAGGCGTGACATTTATTCATTTTGACGAACACGATGCTATAAATATAATGAAATCAATCGTAAAAAAGGCGATCGAGAATTATAAGAAGAGAGACAAGAGCAGGGTTTTTATTCCCAAGGATAAAAAGGACTTAGTAGCGGGAATTTCCACAGAAGTAATTTCGTGCATTTTGGGCGGGAAATATCTCAATACATTCAAACCTTTAAATGAGGCAATTATTAATGGAAGAATCCGTGGCGTTGCAGGCGTGGTTGGTTGCAATAATCCAAAAATTACTCATGATTACGGACATTTGACTTTGGTTAAAGAGCTTCTTAAAAATGACGTGATTGTTTTATCAACTGGATGTTCTGCAATTGCTTGCGGTAAAGCCGGATTTTTGCAACCTGAAGCAGCATTTGAGGCGGCTGGAAAAGGCTTGAAGGAAGTCTGCGAAGCAGTGGGTATCCCACCAGTATTGCACATGGGTTCTTGCGTAGATAATAGTAGAATTTTGATTGCTGCTTGCGAAGTCTTAAAAGCAGGTGGTCTTGGCGAGGATATTTCAGATTTACCTGCTGCCGGAGCTGCTCCGGAATGGATGTCGGAAAAGGCAATCAGCATCGGTTTTTACTTTGTTTCTTCAGGTGTATTTACAGTCTTAGGCGGAGCAATGCCGGTTTTGGGTAGCCAAAATGTAACTAAATTTCTGACCGAAGATATGGAATCTGTTTGCGGAGGAAAATTTGCTTTTGAGGCTGATCCTTTAAAAGCCGCAACATTGATGATCGATCATATTAATAAAAAACGCGAGGCTTTAAGGCTTAGGCCGATGATGTACCAGGGAAAGTAAGAAGTAAAAAGAAAAAAGTAAAAAGTGAAGAAAATCTATTTTGATGTAGAAAAGTGTTTAGGTTGCCGCTCTTGCGAGTTGGCTTGCGCTGTTTCGCATTCAGCGGCCAAGGAATTAGAGAAAATGATTAGCGATAAGGATAAATCCTTGCCGCGTATCAAGATTAATTTTTCTAAAGATAAGAATTATCCCATGAGCTGCAGGCATTGTAAAGACCCCAAATGTGTTTCGGCTTGCATGGCAGGGGCAATTTCCAAAGATGAGAAGACCGGACAGATTTTGTACGATGAGAAAAAATGTGTTGGTTGCTGGATGTGTGTGATGGTCTGTCCGTACGGCGCAATCAGGCCGAATAAAAAAGTAAAGATTCCAGTTAGATGCGATTTATGCACTGACATCGGAGAGCCGCAATGTGTTAAGGCCTGCCCGGTAAAAGCGATTGTATACTTCGAGGAAAGCGAATTAGAAAAAGTCAAAAGTAAAAAGTAAAAATTCAAAAATACCTGTCTGTCGGCAGGTAGGCAAGGCAAAATTAAAAAGTTTTTAAGAAATTTTTACTTTTGACTTGTAATTTTAACTTTTGCATTTTAACTTTTGCATTAAAATTAATATGTCAAAACAAATTGTAATTATCGGAGATTCAGCTGCAGGCGTTTCAGCAGTTGATGCAATAAGAAAAAAAGATAAAGAAAGCAAGATCGTTGTGCTTTCCGACGAGAATTTCCCTTCTTATTGCCGCTGCGTCATCTCTGATTTCCTGGCCGGAAAAGTTACCGAAGACAAACTGATTTATCGAAGCAATGAATTTTTTAAGGAAAATAATGTTGAGCTAAAATTATCCACAAAAGCAATTAAGGTAGACCCTAAGAAAAATCGTGTTGTAGCCGAAGATATTTCTGATAACAAGGCAGAAGATAAGAAAGCGCGTTCGGCTAAATTGCAATTTGATTATGACGCGCTTTTGCTTGCCACCGGTGCCAGTCCGAAATTTCCTGACTTAAAAGGAATTCAGAAAAAAGGAGTTTTTGGCTTTAGGACTATTCAAGATACAAAGGATATTCTGCAGTTTGTCACCATGGCTGATACAGCTTGCGTTTTAGGTGGTGGCCTTATCGGACTAAAGGCAGCTTATGGCCTTAAGAAAAGAGGCTTGGATGTAAAAGTCATCATAAGATCCCCCAATGTTTTATCACAGGTGACCGATAAAACTTCCGCAGAGTTAATCCAGAAAAGATTATCGGAAAACGGGATTGAGATTTTGACCGGAAGAGATGTATCCGAAATACTGGGAAACGGCGATATCAAGGCGGTAAAGTTAGATAACAATAAGGTTATCGCCTGTCAAATCGTGATCGCAGCGAAGGGTGTCCGTCCTAACACCGAGATAATTTCCGAGACAGAAATAAAGGTTAATGAAGGTATTTGTGTCGATGAATATATGAAGACCAACATCCCTAATATTTACGCAGCCGGTGACGTCGCCGAGACATTTGATGTTACATTGAATAAGCCAAGCGTGAATGCTCTTTGGCCGCACGCGGTTGACCAGGGAAAGATTTCCGGAGCTAATATCTCCGGAGATAGCATCAAATACGACGGTTCTTTAGGCATGAATTCCGTAGAATTCTTTGACCTGCCGCTTGTCTCCATGGGGATTTATAAAGAAAGCCAGAATCATGAAACTCTATCCAAGATATACAATAATGATTATAAAAAAGTGGTTATTGAAGGAAACCGCCTGGTGGGCGCGGTTTTGGTCGGGAATATTAACCATTCCGGAGTATTCTTAAAATTAATTAGAGATAAAATAGATATTAGCCAAATTAAAGATAGATTATTAAATGAAAATTTCGGATTTGCCGATATTAGAGATTTGATAAAAGAGGAAGAAAGAATATATGTCAAATGAGACCCAAACTTGCGGAACGTTAGTGAACGCAAGTTTGTCGGTCGAATTTGACCCCCACACCAATCGCCATAATTCTAAAAACAAGCAATTGGCGTGGGGGTTCAATTCGCGCAATTGACTTTTGTCGTCCGCCACCGAAACAATGGCGGACTCCATAAGTCAAGCGCTCATTGAAGAACGGAGTAAAACTTATGTCTAAAATAGTCGCTCAAGCAGTAATCAGAGGCGCCCATAAGATTTATAAAGAAGCAGAGGATAAGCTTACTAAAGCAATCCAAGATAAGGGTGAATCTCAAAAGATAGAATTCCCTAATACAGCTTTTTATCTACCTATGGCTAATGCGCTTCTGGCAAAAGAGGCGAAAAACTTAAAGGACGCCAAAGAAATATTGCAGCATGCTAAAACACTTTTACCGGAAATCCCCACAGATAAGGTTTGGCTGCCGTATTTGGGTGGAGCACTAGACGCAGGAATCGCGACTTTACTTTCCGAAGAAATAATCATGGTTTTGCGTTATTTATATAAAGAAGAGCCGCAAGCCGATTGTGAAGGATTTTTCTCAGATACTATATTACGTTCTTTGGGAATTCAACTTGTCGACGGCAGAATGCCTGGTTTTGCCGCGATATTAGGCGCTGCCCCGGATAATAAGACTGCTGTTGAGATAACGAGGCAGCTTCAGGAAAGAAATATTTTGATTTTTGCCGGTAGCTCTACGAATGGCCGTTCGATTATCGACCAGCTTAAAGAAGAAAACGTGCAGATGGGCTGGGAGAATTATATTGTTCCTTATGGCAGAGATACGCTTTCAGCGGTTTATCCGTTGCACTGGGCGATAAGAGGAGCTTTAACTTTCGGCGGATTAAAACCAGGCCAAGCTAAGAAATGCCTTCTGTATTGCAAGGAACGCGTGTTTGCATTCGGCTTAGCGCTTGGAGAACTTGATGATTACAAATACGCAACCGGAGCAGGTGCTATAACGATGGGTTTTCCGGTAATTGCCGATACCGATATCCCGGAAATTAAGCCATCGGGAATCACCGCTTATGAAGCATTGGTAAAAGAATTGGACCACAATAAAATCGTTCCGCGTTGCATAGAAGTAAGAGGTGTAAAAGTAAAGGTAGCCAAAATCCCTATTCCTGTAATGTACGGAGCGGCTTTTGAAGGCGAGAGGGTAAGGAAAGAAAATCTGTATGTTGAATTCGGCGGGAAAGTTTCTAGCGCTCTGGAATATTTACATAGCACCGATACAGACAAAGTTGAAGACGGCAAGGTTGAATTGATCGGGCCTGATATCGACAATCTTAATTCTGCTAAGAAAAACATGCCACTTGGCATAGAGGTAATAGTAGCTGGCAGGAAATTCAATAAAGACTTTGAGCCTATACTTGAACGCCAGGTTCATCGCTATATCAACTGGGCGATGGGGCTTATGCATATCGGGCAGCGCGATATGATTTGGATAAGGATAAATAAAGAAACGGCAGAGAAGGGTTTTAGGTTAAAACACATCGGAATAATCTTGCATGCCATGATACATCAGGAATACAGCGCGATTGTTGATAAGGTTCAGGTAAAGATTTATACCAAAGAAGAAGATGTGGAAAAACTAGGCAAGCAGGCTCTAAAAGTATTCTCGGAACGCGATGAGCGTTCAAGCGGCATGACTGATGAAAGCGTGGATACATTTTACAGCTGTACTTTATGCCAGTCTTTTGCGCCGAACCATGTCTGCGTAATTACTCCGGAAAGATTAGGTCTCTGCGGCGCTTATTCATGGCTTGACGGAAAAGCCAGTTTTGAAATCACTCCTACGGGGCCAAATCAGCCTATCAAAAAAGGCGAAACCCTAGATGATAAATTGGGTAAGTGGAAGAATATCAATGATTTTGTGTATGATAAATCAAACAAGAATGTTCAATCGGTAAGCATGTATTCTTTATTGGTTGATCCACAAACCTCTTGCGGGTGTTTCGAGTGTATCCTGGCGGTTATTCCGGAGGTTAACGGAGTGATGATTGTCAACCGCGATTTCTCGGGTATGACTCCGTGCGGGATGACTTTTACTACTTTGGCTGGTTCGGTTGGCGGCGGCGTGCAGACTCCTGGTTTCTTAGGCGTGGGGAAATTATACGTTGTAAGCAAAAAGTTTATCTCGGCAGAAGGAGGGTTTAAGCGTTTAGTTTGGATGCCTAAAGAATTAAAAGAGCTTTTAGGTGATAAGCTTAAGAAGCGTTGCGAAGAAATAGGAGACCCTGATTTCATAAATAAAATTGCCGATGAAACCGTTGCAACTACAATTGAGCAATTGGTTCCGTTCCTTGAGAAGGTCGGCCATCCGGCAGTGTCTATGCCTTCTCTTGTTTAGCGAGGTTTGTCCGCCTTCGTTAAAACTTTAGCGAGATTTCTACGAAGTCCACAAAGAAACAATAGCGGACGAAGGAGAATTCCGGCGGATGTCGCTATTGGGCAAGCCGTAAAACATTTGGCGGACAACCCCCGCTGCTTCGTTTTGCGAAGCAAAACGGCGGGGGTAAATAGATATTCATGGGCTTGCTAGGAGGCTCCATAACTATCTTAAAATCAAAAAGATATAAGAAAGTTCTTGACCAAATGGATATTATTTATTATTCTAGTTACAGACAGCAAAATATGAAATTACGCATAATAAGTATCATCTTCTGTGCTGTTCTCTTCCTTGTGGCTTATCAATCTCCATGTTTTTCCGTTGGTTTTGAAGATCAGGCAGAAAAATATCGTGAAAAAGGATTAACTGCCCAAAAACGTGGAGATATACAGGGCTCTATTTCCTTTTACAGAAAAGCAGTGAGTTTAAATCCCAATTATGTAGCGGCTTATAACGATTTAGGCATAGCTTATGAATACCTGGGACAGTTCAATCTCGCAGAAGAGAATTATCTAAAAGCCATAAAGTTAGACAAATATTATGTAGCGGCTTATTCAAATTTAGCCAGCCTGTATCAGAATATGGGTCGATTAGAAGAGGCAGCTTTGTTTTGGAAGAGGCGGGTAGAATTTGGCAAGCCAGATGATTATTGGACCAAGAAGGCAAAGGAAAATCTGCAGAAACTTTTATCGGCTTCCAAGGATTTCGAAGCCTCAGTAGTAGAGGAAGAAATAAATAAGTTTAATAAAGAAGTAGCGGGTAGAAAAATGGAGTTAACAAGGCAAAACATCGCCCAGGCAAAAGAGCGTTTTGAACGCGGGAAGAAATTCTTTAAGGAAAAATTGTATTCAGACGCAAAAACAGAATTCCAACAAGCTTTAAAATTTACCCCTAACGATCCCGAAATACTTAACTATTACAAAAAGGCAAGACAGCAGGAAATCGATCAGAAAGTAAAAACCCATGCCCAACGCGGGGTTAGCTATTACGAGGTCGGCGATACGGATCAGGCTCGAGAAGAATTCGAGCGATTACTCTCCGTTATTCCAGATAAATCTAATCAATAAAACTTAAGATGATTTAAATTAACCTTTTTGCCCTTCGATGAGCAATCCTAAATTGTTCCTAATTGATGCCAATTCTTTCTGCTATCGCGCATATTATGCCATAAGGAATCTGTCTACTTCATATGGACAGCCGACAAATGCCATATACGGTTTTACGAATATGCTTAAGAAAATCCTGCAGAAAGAAAATCCTGAATATCTGGGTATTTGTTTTGACGTAGGAAGAAAGACCTTTAGGCAGGAAAAATTCACGGAATACAAAATTCATAGGCCTCCTATGCCGGATGATTTAAAAAGCCAGATTTCGTTTATAAAGGAGATAATCTGTGCCTACAATATTCCGATTTTTGAAATGGAAGGCTTTGAGGCCGATGATGTCATTGCCACCTTGGCAAGAAAACTGGCCAAAAAGAAATTCGATATATTTATCGTAAGCCAGGATAAAGACATACTGCAATTGGTAGATGAAAACATCAGGGTTTATAACCCTAATAAAGACGGGGCGCTTATCTATGATGAGAAAAATGTAAAAGAAAGATTCCAACTTGGCCCCAAAAGCATTGCTGATCTTATCGGCCTTATGGGAGATGCAACCGACAATATTCCGGGAGTAAAAGGGATCGGCGAGATGACCGCGGTAAAGCTGCTTTCCGAATTTGATAATTTAGATAATTTATTTAATAACTTGGATAAAGTAAAGTCGGATAAACTAAAAGAGCTTCTATTGGAGCGCAAAAACGAAGCAATCATGAGCAAGGAACTGGCAAAACTCGATAAAGATGTGCCGTTAGATTTAGATATCGATAAGCTTAAGTTAGGAGAACCCGATTATGAAAAGTTATTTGAGTTATTTAAGAAATTTGAATTTAACAGCTTCTTAAAAGAATTGCCTGAAAGGGAGACTAAAAAAGAATCGGCGAAATTAGTTTCGCTTACCGATAAAGACAAAATTAATAATCTGGTCAAAGATTTTGCTAAAGAAAACTCAGAGCTGGCTTTTTCGATTGTCATTAATGGATCCGCGCTTAAAGCGGTTTTTTCCGGAACAAAAAAAGTTGTTTATTTGATAGAATCAGAAAACTTAAAGCTTTTAGCCCCGATTTTACAGAATAAAGCGCTTAAAAAAATAGTCTATGATTTTAAAACAACTTTGATTATGCTTCAAGACCGTGGGTTAGCCTTGGATAATAATATCTTTGATATAATGCTGGCAGCTTATCTAATTGACCCTTCCAAAACAAGTTATGGATTAGAAGACCTGTCATGGGAGTATTTAAAGACTCCGCCGGCAAAGCTGGACGATGGACTTAGCGTCAATGTAAGATTGTTTTGCGAGTTAATGCCGATTTTGGAGAAAATCTTGAAAGAAAGGTCTCAATTAGATCTGTTTTATAATGTTGAGATTCCGCTGGCTAGAATCCTGTCAATAATGCAGACAAACGGAGTAAAAATAGATACAGGCGTTCTGGAGAAGATTTCAAAACATATAAATTCAAGGTTAGATAAATTAATCGAAGAAATTTACGAGGATGCGGGCGAGGAATTTAATATTAATTCTCCAAAACAGTTGGCAGTGATTCTTTTTGAGAATTTAAAACTCCCTCCTGTTAAAAAGACTAAAACCGGATTTTCTACCGATGAAGAGGTCTTAAGGAAACTAACTTCAAAACACCGTATCGCAAAAAATATCCTAGAATACCGGCAGCTTACAAAATTAAAGACTGGTTATGTTGATAGCCTGCCTGAGTTGGTTGATCCTAGTACTGGCAGGATTCATACTTCATTTAATCAGACCATAACCGAAACCGGCAGATTGAGTTCAAGTTCTCCGAACTTCCAGAATATCCCTATAAAGACGGATATAGGAAGGCAAATCAGAAAGGCATTTATACCTGGTAAAGATGATTATTTGCTTATGTCTGCGGATTATTCGCAGATAGAGCTAAGAATCTTGGCTCATCTATCCAAAGACAAAAGTTTGATTGATGCCTTCAAGGACGATAAGGATATCCATAAGCTTACAGCCTCTTTGATTTTTGATATAAAACAACAAGACGTAACTGACCAGATGCGCGATACCGCCAAAAGGATCAACTTTGGCATCATTTATGGCATGAGCAGTTTTGGCCTTGCAAAGGATTTAGGGATCTCGCAGGAAGAGGCCCAGGCGTTTATTGACGCATATTTTTTGAGATACCCCAAGATCAAGGATTATATGCAAGAACAGATAAAATTGGCCAAAAAAGAAGGCTTCGTTAAGACTTTGTTGGATAGAAGGCGTTATCTTCCTCAAATAAATAACCAGAATATAACCATTAGGCAACTTGCCGAGCGGCAGGCGATAAATACGCCCGTCCAGGGTTCGGCAGCCGATCTAATAAAACTTGCCATGATTGATGTGCAAAAGGAAATTGAAAATAAAAAGTTAGAATCAAAGATATTAATGCAGGTCCATGACGAATTGGTTTTTGAGTTTCCCAAGAAAGAAAAAGAGTCATTAAGGAATCTGGTAAAGCATGTTATGGAACATGCTTTAGATCTATCAGTTCCAATAAAAGTGGATATCAAGGTGGGAAAAAATTGGTTAGAAATGTCAAATGAAGACGAGACTTATGGAGCAAAGCGAACATAAGTCTCTGTCTGAATTTGACCCCGCCCTTTTGGCGGAATGAAGAGTTGTTTCTTGGTTATGTTTTTTGCAAAAAGAAAAATAAAAACAGTCTTTTGTCAGAGAAGAGACAAATCAGTAATATAATACTCGCCAAAAGGGCGGGGTTCAATTCGCACTTATAAGTTACGTCGCTATCGCTCCGTAACTTATGTGCTCATTGAAGAAAGGAAAGCATGAAAGTCTTATTTTGTTCATCTGAGGGGGTCCCGTTTGCTAAGACCGGCGGTCTAGCAGATGTTGCCGGAGCTTTGCCTTTGGCATTAGAAAAAAAAGGAATTGAAGTAAATGTCTGCATGCCTAAGTACGGCACAATAAAAGAACAGGATTATAATCTTAAGAAATTAGATGATAATGTCTATTATTGCAAAATCGGCAAGAAAATTAATGTATATTTTATCGCTAACGATAATTACTTCAACCGCCCCGGACTTTACGGAGACAAAACCGGAGATTATCCGGACAATTTAGATAGATTTATGTTTTATTCCAAAGAGACCTTGAATTTATTAAAAAAGATTAATTTCAAGCCCGACGTTATTCACTGTAACGACTGGCAGTCATCGCTTATACCGGTGTATCTAAAGACGCATTATTCTAAAGATCCATTTTACAGCAAGATTAAGACTTTGCTTACGATTCATAACCTGGCTTATCAGGGGCTGTTTAGCAAAGATCAATACCCCAGGTTAGGTTTAGATTGGAGCCTGTTTAATATCGATGGCCTGGAATTCTACGATAAGATTAATTTCTTAAAAGGCGGAATCGTATTCAGCGACCTGATTAGCACGGTCAGCGCTGCCTACGCCAAAGAGATCCAGACCAAGGAATTCGGATGCGGCCTGGAGGGCATACTTTTAAAAAGAAAGAAAGTCCTTTCCGGAATAATCAACGGTTTAGATTATGGATTGTGGGATCCGGAGACTGACAATCTTATCTTCAAAAGATATTCGCCCAAAAATATTGAAGATAAGTATATCAATAAATTAAGGCTTCAGGGAGAATGCGGATTAGCGCAAAATAGAAACGCGCTGCTTTTCGGATTTGTGGGAAGATTGGCCGAACAGAAAGGTATAGATATCATCTCAAACAATCTGGATAAGATGTTTAAATCCAATATTCAGATGGTGATACTTGGGACCGGCGACCAGAAATATCACGAAATTCTGGAAAATCTATCCAAAAAATATCCTGACAAGTTTGCTTTGTTCTTGAAATTTGACAACACAATTGCCCATAAGATTTATGCCGGCACAGACATATTTCTTATGCCGTCTCGCTATGAACCTTGCGGTTTGGGGCAGATGATTAGTTTTAAATATGCCACCGTCCCCCTGGCTTTTAAGACCGGAGGACTTGCAGACACAATAGTAGATTTAGATAAAAACAAAACTAAGGGTAATGGCTTTCTATTTGAAAAATACGAAGCGAAAGAATTCATGGGTAAATTCAACAAGGCCGTTTCTCTTTATAAGAATAAAAGCGCTTGGCAGAAGGTCTTAAAAAGAATCGTAAAGCTTGATTTTTCATGGGAAGAATCCGCCAAGAAATATATCCAGCTTTATAAAAAATAACTGTTTCGATAATAGTTAAATCCGAAATCCGAATATCGAAATTCGAAACAATTTTCTAATGACCAAAATCTCAATGACCAAAACGATGTTTAGAGCAGTTGAAAATTTGAACATTCGGATTTGTTTCGGATTTCGTGCTTCGAGATTCGGATTTTAAGCAAAAGATAAATAAGAGATGATTATCATCGGCATAACCGGCAGTTTTGGCACAGGTAAAAGCACGGTAGCTAAGATTTTTGCGTCTTTAGGCGTTAAGATAATTGATACTGACAAGATCGTCCATAAAATTCTTAGGCATGACGATAAGGTTTCAAAGCAAATAATCAAGGTTTTTGGGCAAGGCATCCTGGATAATTCCAAGAATATCAGCCGAGAAAAATTAGGCAAAGTTGTTTTTCAAAACAAGAAATTACTTCAAAAACTTTGCGATATAATTCATCCGGAAGTCATAAAAAAGATCAGGTCCGAGATAGTGGTTTTTAGAGCCAAAGGCAAGAAAACCATTATTGCGATTGAGGCGCCATTGTTGATAGAGGCCGGACTTCTGGGGTTGGTGGATAGATTAGTAGTCGTCGCAACCAGCAAGCCCAACCAGATTAAAAGGATTCATAAAAAAATGAAATTAAGCACCAGTGAAATTAAAAGGAGGATAGATGCGCAGCTGCCATTAAGCAAGAAGATAAAACTGGCAGATTATGTAATTGATAATAATAAATCTATAACTTTTACTAGAAAACAAATAAAAGATATTTATAGGGAAATTTTAAGTTGAAATGAATTTCTTAACGCAGATATTCGCAAATCAAACGCAGATAGACGCAGATTTTTTTATGATTATCTGCGATTATTCGCGTGCAATCTGCGACAATCTGCGTTAAAAATGGTTTTAATGAAATTCCTAAACGAAAGGGGTTAAAATGGTTGAGAAAGCTGCTGAACAAGTTGATATAGTTAAAATGAAAGAAATGAAGATAACCGAGCTTAACAAGCTTGCCAAAGATTTGAATGTTAACGGGATAAGCGGTCTTAAGAAGCAGGAATTGATTTTTAAGATTTTGCAGGCAAGGGCGGAGAAGGAAGGGCTGATGTTTGGGGAGGGGATATTGGAGATTCTTCCTGAAGGGTTTGGTTTCTTGCGTTCTCCAAACTATAATTATCTTCCGTGCCCGGATGATATCTATATATCGCCCTCGCAGATTAGGAAGTTTAGCCTTCAGACCGGAGATACGGTGAGCGGCCAGATTAGGCCTCCCAAAGAAGGAGAAAAATATTTTGCTCTTCTGAAAGTTGAGGCGGTAAATTTTGAGAATCCGGAAACCGCAAAAGATAAGGTCCTTTTTGATAATTTGACACCAATTTATCCGCACGAGCGTTTTATGCTGGAGAGGGAGCCGGAAGAAATATCGGTGAGAATAATGGACATGCTTTCTCCTTTCGGTAAAGGACAGCGCGGATTAATCGTCGCGCCCCCATACAGCGGCAAGACCGTAATTCTGCAGAAGGTTGCAAATTCAATCACAAAGAACCATCCGGATGCAACCTTGATTATTCTTCTGATAGATGAAAGACCGGAAGAGGTTACGGATATGCAACGAAATGTCAAAGCAGAGGTTATCTCTTCAACTTTTGATGAGCCTGCAGAACGTCACGTCCAGGTTGCCGAAATAGTTTTAGAGAAGGCAAAAAGGCTTGTAGAACATAAGAAGGATGTGATAATATTGCTGGATAGTATTACCCGCCTGGCAAGGGCTTACAATACGGTTGTGCCGCATAGCGGAAAGATTCTTTCCGGAGGCGTTGATTCCAACGCTCTTCATAAACCTAAGAGATTCTTCGGCGCAGCCAGGGCTGTTGATGAAGGTGGCAGTTTGACCATCATCGCAACAGCATTGGTTGATACCGGCAGCCGTATGGACGATGTTATTTTCGAAGAATTTAAAGGAACCGGTAATATGGAAATAACTCTTGATAGGGCGCTTTTCCAGAGGAGGATCTATCCGGCAATTGATATAAAGCGTTCCAATACCAGGCACGAAGAACTGCTTATTGATGAAGAGAAATTGCGCAAGATTTGGATTTTACGCAAGGTTTTAAACGAACTAAATAGTGTCGAGGCAATGGAACTTTTGATCGACAGGTTATCTAAAACAAAGTCAAATGATGAGTTCTTAAAAAATATGAACAAGTAAGGAGGGTTTAGTTAGATGAAAGACAAGATTCATCCGGCTTACAAAGAAACGACAATCACCTGCGCATGTGGAGAAGTAATCCATACACGCTCAACAAAACAGAATATCCGCGTGGAAATTTGCTCCAAATGCCATCCGATTTTTACCGGACAGCAAAAAATGATTGATACCGCAGGTAGGGTAGAAAGATTCAGAAAAAGATATGGCGCTAAATAAAACAAAAGCTTATAACGATGATATCGTAAGAAACGTTAACCGGTTGCGTAGCTGGAAACGTCATACGTTTAACGTAATACGATTCGAGCTACGCCACCTTTCAACGTATGACAAAACAGTTTAAAATTATTAGCAATGTTTGAGAATCTAAAAGAAATAGAAAACCGTCACGACGAGTTAGAGAAGCTCATTTCTGACCCCAAGGTTATTTCTGACAGAAACCAATATCAGAAATATGCAAAGGAATTGGCTCAAATTTCTGAGTTGGTTAAAAGCTATAGGCAATTTAACAAGGTATCAAATGAAATAGACGACCTGAATAAATTGCTTAATTCCAAGGGGCAGGATAAAGATTTTCTTGAACTTGCCAAGGCGGAATTATCTTCTTTAGAAGAAAAGAAAAAAGAATTAGAAAATAAAATCGAAGAATTGCAGCAGGAGGAAGATACCGATGCCGGAAGGGATGTCGTCGTTGAAATAAGGGCGGGAACAGGCGGCCAGGAGGCAAGCTTATTCGCTGCCGATTTGTATCGAATGTATTCAAAATATGCCGCCAGACACAATTTGACGTTAGAGGCTTTAAGTAGTCACGCTTCAGAGGCCAAAGGCTTCAAAGAAATCATTTTTAGCGTCAGAGGTAAAGACGCTTATAAAAAAATGAAGTTTGAAAGCGGAGTCCATCGCGTGCAACGTGTTCCTACTACCGAAGCCTCGGGTAGGATTCATACTTCCACTGTCACGGTTGCTGTATTAGTTGAGCCTGAAGAAGTTGAGATTAATATCGAGCCCAAGGATTTACGCATTGATGTCTTCCGCGCCACTGGTCCGGGCGGACAAGGAGTCAATACCACTGATTCTGCGGTAAGGATTACGCATATTCCCACGGGAATGGTGGTTAACTGTCAGGATGAACGTTCGCAACTTAAAAATAAGTCCAAG